>Ga0247837_1002069_pt1 | contig 39256 bp, 32 predicted proteins | sample LaCtaG_2_FD_187115 | JGI IMG/M metagenome (GOLD analysis project Ga0247837, IMG submission 187115) | Freshwater microbial communities from meromictic Lake La Cruz, Castile-La Mancha, Spain - LaCruzMarch2015_14.5m | ecosystem: Environmental > Aquatic > Freshwater > Lake | place: Spain: Castile-La...
CCATTGATCCTGCAGAATTTGCCAAGCGCGGCATCCCGCAAGTTGGTCCGTCCAACGCCATGACCCAAGCACGCGTGCTTGAGCTCTATGACACGGATCGCAGCCGCATTGCATTGCAAGCGGGCAAGGATTCCAACGCCGGTGCGCTAGACGCTTGGATTGATGTGCGTCGCGCGGAATGGAAGAAAGATGGCGGGGCGGGACTGGTTGTCCTTGCCGAGCCCACTTCGTCCCCAACGCAGCTGGACATGCAGACGCGCCTCTTGAAGGCGTTCCCGAAAGCCACGTGGGCATCATGGTGCGCAGTGAATGACGATGCATCGCTCGCCGGCACCGCCGCGGCGTTTGGTTCGTCCCGTCGCGTGCACCCAAAGTTTGATCAAGCAGATGTGATTCTCAGTCTTGATTGCGATTTCCTCCATGAGGATCTGCACAGCGTCGCCAATTCACGCGCATGGGCCGCTGGTCGCTCGCTGGTGAAGCGCGAAAATGGCGCCTTGGTTTCCAAGGATCCCGCTGCTGCTTCCATGAGTCGCGTCTATCAAGTGGAAGGCCTGCTGACACTGACCGGCATGAACGCTGATCAGCGCATCGCCATGCGACCTTCTCAGGTTGCTGCGTTTGCTGCAGCAGTGGCTGACCGCGTCGGCGTGGAAAGCGCGCGCCAGATGGCCGCGTTTGCACCGAAGCTCGGCGAGCATGATCAAGAAGTAGTCGATGCGTTGGTCACTGACCTCAAGAAGGCTGGTCGCAAGGCCTTGGTGGTTGCTGGCCCGCGCCAGCCTGCCGTGACGCACGCTCTTGCAGCCGCCATCAACGGCAAGCTCGGTGCCTACGGGATGACCGTTGACACCAGCGCCACCGATGCGCAGATGTGCAGCGTCGGAATTCAGAAGGTGGTATCCGCGCTCAATGCCGGTACCGTCGACACGCTGGTAGTGATGGGTGCGAACCCAGTCTTTGATGCACCAGTTGATCTGGGCTTCGCGGCTGCTATGGCGAAGGCGAAGAACGTGGTGCATTTGGCGTACCGCGTCGATGAAACATCGCGCGCTGCCGGATGCACTTGGCACGTTCCGATGACGCACTTCCTGGAGAGCTGGGGCGATACACGTGCCGCCGACGGCACCATTGGTCTTGCGCAGCCGTTGATTGCTCCGCTCCTTGATCCAGCAGACGGCGGTCGCAGTGCGATCGAACTGTGCGCTGCAATCACGGGCGATGAGGTTCGCACGGGAATGGATCTGGTGCGACGCACGCACATGGCAGTGTCCGGCAAGTCCGGCGCGGACTTTGAACGCGTGTTCCGAGCCAACTTGGACACGGGCATCTGCCCCGACACCGCCAAGAGCCGCGAAGCAACTCCGGCCCCGGCGCTTGCCGCCAAGGCAATGGCCGCGTGGATTGATGCTCGCACTGAGAGCGATGGTCTGGAACTGGCATTCTTTGTTGACGGCAAGATGTTCGACGGTCGCTTCGCCAATATTGGTTGGTTGCAAGAGCTGCCTGACGTCATCACCAAGATCACCTGGGACAATGCGCTGTTGATGTCTGGCGCAACGGCTGCAAAGCTGGGCGTGAAGAACGGCGACATGGTTTCCTTGAACGTCGCTGGCGCACCGGCTGCTGGCAATGCAGCAGCGTGGATCGTGCCCGGTATGGCGGATGACACCCTCGGACTTGCTGTTGGCTACGGCCGCGGTGAAGCGGCGGGCGGCATTGCAGCTGATTCTGGATTTGCAGCATCCGCACTGCGCACGCTGAACGCACCGTGGCTTGCCACGGGCGTCAAGGCCAGCGCAAACACCGCGCAAGGCGCCTACGCATTTGCTCACACTCAGGACCACGGCACTGCTGATGCAGCCATCGAGTCCGTTCCGCTTGACTCCATTCAGGAGCGTCTGCCAACCCTGATTCGTGAAGCATCACTTGAGCACTACAAGGAACACCCCGACTTCGCCAAGCATGCGTCCCACGTGGCGCATCGCCTCTCCATGTGGGAGGAGTCAAACCTTGATGGAGCCAAGTATCGCTGGGCAATGACCATTGACCTTGCATCGTGCACTGGTTGCAGTGCCTGCGTCGTGGCATGCCAAGCAGAGAACAACATTCCGATCGTCGGTAAGGATCAAGTGGCTCGCGGTCGCGAGATGCACTGGATTCGTATTGACCGTTACTTCAAGGGCGGCACCGCAGCGAAGCCCGAGGCGTATCGCGTACAGCCGGTGACCTGCGTGCACTGCGAGAACGCGCCGTGCGAGCAGGTGTGCCCGGTGGCGGCCACCGTCCATGACTTGGACGGCTTGAACAACATGGTCTACAACCGTTGCATCGGTACGCGCTACTGCAGTAACAACTGCCCGTACAAGGTGCGTCGATTCAACTTCTTTGATTACAACCGCCGCGATCCGGTACGCGAGGGCGGCATCTTGATGACCAAGCCTGAGTACTACCTCAAGGATGGTCCGGCTGACATGACCAAGATGCAGTTCAACCCGGAAGTCACCGTGCGCATGCGCGGCGTGATGGAGAAGTGCTCGTTCTGCACGCAGCGCATCCAGCAGGCGAAGATTTCCTCGAAGAACAAGTGGGTCCGCGCGGGTGGCATCGATTCAGGCAGCGCGGCGAGTTCCATCGCCGACGGCACCGTCCAGACCGCTTGCCAGCAGGCGTGCCCAACCGGCGCGATCGTGTTTGGTGACCTGAATGTTGCCGGAAGCGACGTCCTGCAACTGCAGCGCTCCAAGCGCAGTTATGACTTGCTTGGCGAACTCAACACCAAGCCGCGTCTCAAGTATTTGGCTCGCGTTGACAATCCGTCCATCGACCACAGTAGTCATGATCACGGGGGTCATGATCACGGACACGATCACGATCACGGTCACGACCACGCCGGTCACGCTGCCGCACCCGCTGTCACTGCTCCTCAGGGAGGCAAGGCATGAGCACCATTCAAGCCCACGACATCGATAACACCGGGGATGTCCCAGGCAAGCGCACCGCGCTTGTTCTTGGGCACACCGATTTCCACCAAGTCACCAACACGATCTGCCGCCCCAATGAGACGCGCAAGCCTCCAATGGCGTGGTACATCATGTTTGGCATCAGCATGCTGCTGGTGATGAACCTTGGATTCGTCGTCCACTATCTGATCTTCACCGGCGTCGGCGTCTGGGGTCTCAACAACCCGGTGATGTGGGCCTTCGACATCACCAACTTCGTGTTCTGGGTTGGTATCGGTCACGCAGGAACGCTGATCAGCGCCATCCTGTTCTTGTTCCGACAGAAGTGGCGCACCGGCATCAACCGATTTGCAGAGGCGATGACCATCTTCGCGGTGATCTGCGCCGGTCTCTTCCCCGGCATTCACGTGGGTCGCGTGTGGTTGGCGTACTGGCTCTTCCCAATCCCAAACCAGATGGACATGTGGCCGCAGTTCCGCAGTCCGCTCCTGTGGGACGTGTTTGCAGTGAGTACCTACTTCACGGTTTCGCTGCTCTTCTGGTACGTCGGTCTGGTGCCGGACTTGGCCACCATGCGCGATCGCGCCAAGGGCAAGGTTCAACAGATGGCGTACGGTTTGTTCTCGCTCGGATGGCGCGGCTCCAATCGCCATTGGCACCGTTATGAGCGCGCGTACTTGCTGCTGGCAGCGCTCTCCACTCCGCTGGTGCTGTCGGTGCACAGCGTGGTGTCCTTTGACTTTGCCACCAGTCAACTTCCGGGCTGGCACACCACCATCTTCCCGCCGTACTTTGTTGCTGGCGCCATCTTTAGTGGCTTTGCCATGGTGGTGACCTTGGCAGTGCCAGCGCGTGAGTTGTTCGGACTGAAGAACTTGATCACGCTGCGCCACTTGGACAACATGAACAAGGTCATCTTGGTGACCGGATGCATGGTTGGCTATGCGTACGGAATGGAATTCTTCATTGCCTGGTACTCCGGCGCGCTGTACGAGAAGTTTGCATTCATGAACCGCGCCTTCGGTCAGTACTCATGGGCGTATTGGATCATGGTGAGTTGCAACGTCATCACTCCGCAGCTCTTCTGGTTCAAGAAGGTACGCACCAGCATTCCGCTGATGTTCATCCTCAGTCTCTTCGTCAACGTGGGCATGTGGTTTGAGCGCTTCGTGATCATCGTCACCAGCCTCGCCAATGACTTCTTGCCTTCCAGTTGGGATCGATTCGTTCCTACCTGGGTTGACATCGGCACCATGCTTGGGGCGTTCGGCCTCTTTGGTGTGCTGTTCCTGCTGTTCTGCCGCTTCTTGCCGATGATTGCCATCGCTGAAGTGAAGGGCGTCATGCCACAGGCCGACCCACATTGGGAAGGCTGGCATCAATCACACGGAGCGGGCTCGAACCCTGCCGCCGCGCACTCCGCTAACGGAGACCACTCGTGACCACATTGACCACACAGACAAGCGCACCATCCAGCACCGCCGCGCCAGCGCGTTTGTACGGATTGGTTGCGGAGTTTGAGAACCCCGCCCAGATTGTTGCCGCGGCAGAGAAGATCCGCGACAAGGGCTATCGCTACTGGGATTGCCACACACCGTTCCCTGTGCACGGATTGGACAAGGCGATGGGCATTCAGCGCACCATCTTGCCGGTCCTGGTGTTTGTTGCTGGGGCGACTGGATGCACCACTGGTCTGGTGCTTCAGCTCTTCACCAACTCGTTCAATTTCACCATTTGGGCCCTGGTGTGGGTAACGGGCTACCCGTTCTTGATCAGTGGCAAGCCCGCGCTCAGCATTCCGGCATTTGTGCCGGTGATGTTTGAGCTCACCATTCTGTTCTCCGCGCTCAGTTGCGTTGGACTGATGTTCTTGATGAACGGACTTCCAAAGCTGCACAACCCGCTGTTTACTTGCGACCGATTCCGTCGCGCATCGGATGACCGATTCTTCATCTCGATCGAGGCGCGCGATCCGCGTTTCTATCGCAGTAAGACCGAGGCCGATCTCAAGTCATGCGGCGCAGCCGCTGTTGAAGCCGTGGTGGAGGACTGACATGCCAAAGATTCCCCGCATCATCATCTACGTCCTCATGATTGGTGGCTGCTTCGCGCTGATCCCGCCGCTGGTGTTCGCGCGGATGCGTGCCACTCCGAGCCCCAATGCTCCCATCCATATTTTCTGGGACATGGACCTGCAACCGAAGTACAAGACCCAGGCGCCAAATCCGCTCTTTGCTGACCAGCGCGCCATGCGCCCACTGGTACAGGGTGCGGTTGCTCGCGGCGAGTCGTACGTCGATACCCACCTGTACGAAGGTGTTGTGAATGGTCAATGGGCCACCACGTTGCCAACGTCGATTTCGCTTGATGAGACGACCCTCAACCGCGGTCAGCAGCGCTTCAATATCTACTGCTCTGCGTGCCACGGTTATGCGGGCTTCGGCGATGGCGCTGTCAATCAGCGTGCCATGGAACTGGTTGCCAATGCCAACGGGCCAGTGAACGGTACGCAGTGGGTTGCCGCCAAGAGCTTGCACGACGACACCACACGCAATCAGTCCATGGGTCAGCTCTTCAACACGGTCACCCACGGCATTCGCAACATGGCCGGTTACGGCTCGCAGATCAGTGTGCCTGATCGATGGGCGATCGTTGCATATGTGAAGGCGCTGCAGTTCAGCCAAGACGCAGGATCGGCTGGCGCGAGAGTCGCTGGCGCATCCAACTGAGTACGGAATCACTGGAAAGAACGAAAGACATGGCCCACGACCACTCGAATACTCCCGATCTCTCCGCCGGCAATTTGACCGGATCTGGCTTAGGTGCGCATGCGCGCAACCTGGGTCTTGCCGCGGCGTTGCTGATCGGCATCGGCGCATGGACTGGCTACCGCTCTGGCGATACACAGCACTTTGCACGTGCCTATGTAGTGGCCATGATGTTTGTCCTGTCGATATGCCTTGGATCACTGTTCTTTGTCATCGTTCAGCACCTCACTCGCGCTGGCTGGAGTGTGGTGGTGCGCCGCCCTGCGGAGGCACTGATGCAGAACCTGCGCTGGATGTGGATTCTGTTCCTACCGATCGTATGGATGGGCTGGACGGGTCGACTGTTTGAACTGTTCCCATGGGCGGACCTTGCCGAGTTGGCGAAAGTCTCTCCCGCCGAGGCGGAACTGGTTGGCAATAAGGCTGGTTTCTTGAACCAGAAGTTCTTCTTCATTCGCGCGGCGATTTACTTTGTGATCTGGGGCGGCATGGCTCATTACCTGTGGTCGTCAAGTTTGCGCCAAGACCGCACCGGCGATCCGGCCATCACCGCCGCCAATCGGAAGTGGTCCGGACCAGCAATGATCTTGTTCGGATTCTCGATCACCTTTGCCTCTGTTGATTGGATGATGAGTCTCTCCCCGGCGTGGTTTAGCACCATGTTTGGTGTGTATTTCTTTGCCGTGTGCGCCACCTGCGGGTTCAGCGCAATGACCCTTCTGTGCTTGCGTTTGCAGCGCGACGGTCAGTTGAAGGGCATCATTACTCCTGAGCACTATCAAGACCTAGGCAAGTTGCTCTTTGCGTTTGGCATGGTCTTTTGGGCGTACATCGCTTTCAGTCAATTCATGCTGATCTGGTACGGCAACTTGCCGGAAGAGACGGCGTGGTACCTCTCACGACAGGTGGGCGGCTGGCTGTGGCTGAGTTGGGCACTGCTCTTTGGGCACTTCCTGATTCCGTTCGTGCTGCTGATTTCACGCTGGCCCAAGCGTTGGCCGACCACGCTTGCCATTGGCTGCGTGTGGATGCTTATCTTTGGTTTCATCGATTTGGTCTATCTGATCGTGCCGCATGTCCCGCATGATGTTGGCGACTTTGCCCGGTACTCAGAATTTGCGGCCGCGCATGCCAGTGATTCGCCGCACCTGTTAGACCCAACCCTTCTTGGACTTGCGCTGGGCATGTTCTGCCTAGTGCTTTCCATGACTATGCGTTCACTCATGGGCAAGTCACTGCTTGCATCGCGCGATCCTTCGCTTGGCGAGAGCCTTGCCTTCCAGAACATGTGATCACCTGACGGAACACACTCATGTCCACTGCATCACAGAACAACGAATTTGAAACATCCACTGGCGTCCTCTGGGACGATCCGGAGGCAGGGCAGACCTGGTTGGTCTCTCTGATTGGCATCATCATCTTGACCGCCGTTGTCATTGCGCTCAGCGTGATGTACTTCAAGACGGAACAGACCGAGGTGGATCTCAAGGTCATTGAGCCGCAGTACATCGCTCTTGAAGACTTGAAGCTGAAGCAGATGGAACTGCTGAGTTCCTCGGGCGCCTATTCCCTGGACATTGCCGGCAAGCCGGTTGAACGCCAGCGGATTCCCGTGGCTGAGGCCATTAAGTTGGTTGCTCAGAATTCGGCGCTGACGGTGCCGCCGGCCTCGGCGAGCAAGCCCCGTGCTGCCGCACCGGCACCCGCTCCAGCTCCGGCGCCGAAGCCGGCTGCTGCAGCCGTTCCAATTATCGCCCCAGCGGATGTTGCCCCTGCTCAGAAGTGATTGCTGCCTACTGTTACAGCCTATGACGTTGACTCGAACCATCCTCGCTGCACTCTCTGCACTCGCCGCTACCGCGTCGATCGCTGCACAGGTGTCGGTCGGTGGCGCTTATCAAGAGCCCGCGCCAACGGTGGATGCGATTCCAGAACTCGCGGGTGTGACCATCATCGACAAGTTGGATTCGCAACTGCCGCTTGATGCAACGTTCCGTGACGATCACGGCAAACTGGTGACCCTGCGCGACGTGCTTCCAAAGGATCGTCCAACCATCTTGCAAATTGGGTACATGAAGTGCCCCATGCTCTGCAGCTTGGTGATGAACGCGCTGCTGCGCGGCATTCAAGACATGGATTGGACTGTTGGAAAGCAGTACGACATCATCTCGTTGTCTGTAAATCCCAAGGAAGGCCCAGAGTTGGCCGCCGGCAAGAAGGCTGGCTATGTGGCTGAGTACGGCCGCGCGCAGACCGCTGCTGGTTGGCACTTCCTGACTGGTGAAGAGCCTGCCATTCATGCCCTCACCGAAGCAGTGGGATTTGAATACCGCATGCAGCCCGACGGCGAATATTCGCACGCTGCCGCCGTGTTCATCATTACTCCAGATGGTCGCCTGAGCCGCGTTCTGTACGGCGTGAAGTATGAACAGTCCACCGTGCGTATGGCGCTCTTGGAGGCTTCGCAAGGCAAGATTGGCACCACGCTCGACCGCATCATTCTTTGGTGCCACATCTATGACGCGCAAGCAGGCGGCTATGTCGTCCTGGCGATGCGCGTCATGCAAGTTGGTGGTGCTGTGACGCTGCTGCTACTCGGCGGCGGACTTGGCTGGTTCTGGTGGCAAGAGTCGCAGGCGCGCCGCTTGGCACCACCGAGCAACGCACAACCCGGAGTCGCGCACCTCTAACGCGCTCTACGCACGATTACCCGATAGAGACGAACACTATGTCCATGACCCATCAGATCCTCGCTCACACCGCCTCGCAGGTTTCCGCGCTTGCGGCTTTCGCGCAGACAGGCGCCGCGGAGCCAACCGCTCCGACCTTCTGGATGCCCGTTGGTGCATCCACCATCTCGCAGGGCGTTGATCACACCTTGGATGTGATCAATTGGATTTGCTACGTGTTCTTTGCACTGGTGGTCGGACTGACGGTGTGGTTTGTGGTCAAGTATCGCCACCGCACTGGTGATAAGTTTCGTACCGATTACCCGACTCACAACACGCCGTTGGAGATCACTTGGTCGGTTATTCCAACCATCATTGTGATTGGCATCTTTGTGGTTGGTTTCCGCAGTTACCTGGATATCTATACCGCGCCAAAGAATGCGTTTGATATCAAGGTCACCGCACAGAAGTGGGCATGGAGTTTCCAGTACCCCAATGGCGCAGTCAGTGACGACCTGTACATCCCAGCGGGTCGCCCCGTGCGGTTGGTACTGCGCTCGAGCGATGTGCTGCACTCCCTGTACATCCCGGACTTCCGCGTGAAGCGCGACATCGTTCCGGGTCGCTACACCTACGCGTGGTTCCAGTGCGACTTCCCGACGGGCCAGCCCGGCAAGACGCCCCGCGATCCAAATGCGAAGGTCGTCTCCGGACCAGAAGATGACGCGCAAGCACACCGCCTGTTCTGCACCGAATACTGTGGCACCGGCCACTCCAAGATGAATCGCTACGTCTATGTGCTTGACGAAGCTTCCTTTGGTCAGTGGATGACCGATCAGAGCCAGTGGATGGACAAGATTCCGGAAGAAGAGCTGTATTTCAAGGCCGGTCCGAAGATCTTTGCCCGCTGCCAGCAGTGTCACTCGCTTGATGGCACCGTCGGCATTGGGCCATCGTGGAAGGGCATTATTGAGCGCGTCAAGGCGTATCCAATTGTTGGCGATGGCAAGGAGTACGGGACTTGGGAGGACTACATTCGTACGTCGATTTTGGTTCCCGGCAAGTATGTCGTGCCCACCTACGGCAATGTCATGCCGTCCTTCAAAGGCCAGTTGAACGACAAGGCCATTGATGCAGTGCTGGGCTACATGCAGCAACTCGAAAAGTTCGATACAAAGACTGGCAAGCTCAAAGCCGAATTTGACCCCGCAACCGGCATGAAGAAGTGACGCGTCAACAAGCGCTCTTACTCAACTAGCACAGGAAGTTCTAACCATGACCACCATCCAACTCCCATCACCCGGCGCTCTCCCCGACACGATCGAGGGACGCCCCGCGAGCGACAATTACCTGACGCACACACGCGGGATCCTGTCTTGGATCTTCACACTTGACCACAAACGCATCGGCGTGATGTACATGTGGTCGGTGCTCGGCTCGTTCCTGCTCGGCGGAACCTTTGCGCTGCTCCTCCGCACGGAGTTGCTCACCCCGGGCCCAACAATCACCGAAAGCGCAGATACGTACAACCAATGGTTCACCCTGCACGGCGCCATCATGGTGTTCTTGGTGATCATTCCAAGTATCCCGGCAGCGCTCGGCAACATCATCCTGCCCATCATGCTTGGTGCCAAGGATGTTGCCTTCCCGCGCCTCAACCTCTTCAGTTACTACCTGTGGGTGACTGGTGCAGTCCTCTGCGTGGTTTCGCTGGCCATGGGTGGCTTTGATACTGGTTGGACTTTCTATACGCCGTACTCCACCACCACCACTGCTGGTGGCGTGATCCCGGTGCTGACCGCGGCATTCGTGCTCGGTTTCAGTTCCATCTTTACTGGTCTGAACTTCATCGTCACGGTTCACAAACTGCGCCCGCCGGGAATGACTTGGTTCCGTATGCCCTTGTTTCTGTGGGCGATTTATGCAACCGCCATCATTCAGGTGCTCGCCACTCCGGTGCTGGGCATCACCCTGTTGCTCCTCATTGTTGAGCGCACGGTGAACATCGGAATCTTCAACCCATCCATGGGTGGCGATCCGGTCCTGTACCAGCACTTCTTCTGGTTCTACAGCCATCCCGCCGTGTACATCATGATTCTGCCCGCCATGGGAATCATCAGCGAAATCATCGCTATCAACAGCCACCGCGCGATCTTCGGCTACCGCCTCATCGCGTTCAGTTCGATCGCGATTGCCTTCTTCAGTTTCATTGTGTGGGGTCACCACATGTTCACTTCGGGCCAGTCAGCCCTGATGAACACACTGTTCTCCGCGATCAGCTTTAGTGTGGCCATCCCCAGCGCCGTCAAGGTGTTCAACTGGATTGCCACGCTTTACAAGGGCTCGGTCTCACTGACCACACCGATGTGGTACGCGTTGGCATTCTTGTTCCTGTTCACCATCGGCGGTCTCACCGGCCTGCACTTGGCCACACTGAGTACCGACGTGCACTTGCACGACACCTACTTTGTAGTTGCCCACTTCCACTACGTGATGATGGGCAGTGCATTGATCGGAATGATCGGTGGTCTGCACCATTGGTGGCCGAAGATCTTCGGTCGCATGTACGACGAGCGTCTTGGAACGATCGCCTGCTGGATCATCTTCATCGGCTTCAATGTCACCTTCTTCACCCAGTTCATGCTGGGTTCGCAGGGCATGCCGCGCCGTTACTACGACTATCAGCCTGAATTCCAGATCTATCACGTGATTTCCACCATTGGTAGTTACATCATGGCGGTTGGATTCACGCTGACGGCCATTAGCCTGTTCGGCAGTTTCTTCAACGGCAAGAAGGCTCCCGCGAACCCGTGGGGTGGTCGTAGCTTGGAGTGGCAGTGCGCCAGCCCGCCACCGTTTGACAACTTTGCCAAGGCCCCCCGTGTTGGGGATTGCTATGACTTCTCAGTGGTGCACTGGGATCCAAAGCTCGGCGGCTACCGCGTCGATGAATCCAACGATCCCGAAGTGAATCCCGCCGCGCAGGGCACCAAGGCTGCGCACTAACGAGGGCATCGCCCGTCGTCTTGATTGAACTCCCCCGGAGCAACATGTGAGTCAAACCATCGCAACCACCCACACCACCCACGCGGACCAAGCGCACGGTCATGATGACCATGCCCACGGTCACGATCCGCATGTGGCCCACCATTTTGACAGCATGGCGCAGCAGTTCGACAGTGCCAAGTTGGGCATCTGGCTGTTTCTGGCTACGGAAATCCTCTTCTTTGGCGGCCTGTTTGTGGCCTATGCCATCTTGCGCATGCGCAATCCAGAGGTATTCAGTTACGCCAGCCATTACTTGGACACCATCATGGGTGGAATCAACACCTGTGTGCTGATTCTGTCGAGCTTGACCATGGCACTGGCGGTTCGCTGTGCGCAGACTGATCGTCGCGGCGGGCTCATCGTCTGCTTGGTATTGACGTTCATGGGAGCGATTGGCTTCTTGGTCATTAAGTACTTTGAGTACACCCACAAGTTCCATGACAACCTCGTGTGGGGCTCTTCTTTCTATGTGCCTCCGCATGACGCGGAAGGTCACGCTGAGGCGATGGCATTGAAGACCGCTCCGGTGGCTTCGGCAGCCATTGTGGTCAAGGATCCAACGCTCTTTGCCATCCCTGACCTAGCGGTGAAGCCCGCGGTCGATGTGTCCGCAGTGAAATCTGCGTCCGTTGGTCCAACTGGCATGGCGCGCGCATCAGGTGCGCCAGCGCCTGCGCCTGCGGCTCTCGCTCCTGGCAAGTCTGAGGAAGCGCACCCAGGGACTCACCTCGAAGATGCGAAGCTGCCTCCAAACACTCACCTATTCTTTGCCATCTACTACTGCATGACTGGCTTGCACGGAATTCACGTTGTGGCAGGCATGGGCATCATCGCCTGGCTTACTTGGCGTGCAGTGCGTGGTGACTTCTCAAGCAAGAATTTCACGGCAGTTGACACAGGTGGCTTGTACTGGCACATCGTCGACTTGATCTGGATCTTCCTCTTCCCGCTCTTCTATCTCATCCACTGAGTTGGACGGAATACATCTATGGCACACCAAGTCTCACATTCTGCTGTCGCGCACGCTGGTTCACATGCTGGCGAAGTTCACCCCGAAGTTGGGCATGTCGTTCCCATTAAGTACCTCGTTGGTGCTGGCGGAGCGCTGCTCGTTCTCACGGTGATCACGGTCGCTGTGCGCTACATCGATCTTGGCGAGGCGAACCTGGCGCTTGCTCTTGCCATCGCCGTGGTCAAGGCCGCCATTGTGGCACTGATCTTTATGCACTTGCGCTGGGATCGTCCGTTCAACCTGCTGGTACTGATTGGGTCGATTGTCTTTGTTGGCATCATGTTGGCATTCTCAGCCATGGATGTTCATCAGAACTCGCCCACGATGTTCAACGGCAATCCACCGGAAGCAGAGACGGTCATGCAGGCCAATGCGCCGGGCGCACCGGTTGCGCAATTTCGCTCCACCAACGGTGGCGTTGGCGATACGAACTGACGCGCCCGCCGCGGCGCGGATTCGCTGCCAAGGTGCGTGATGGCTATCAAGACCGCAAACTTCATTGACCCCTTCGACAGTGCGCAGGAGCGCGGCGTTGCGGGGGTCTTTGGCATGTGGGTCTTCATTGCGGTGGTGGCCATGATCTTTGTGGCGTGCATCCTTGGGTACGTGGTGGTGCGCTTTGATCAACCACCCGGGCGCGAATGGATGCCGGAAGGAACCCCGGGACTGCCATCGGCGCTGCTCCTCTCCAGTGCCGTACTGCTGATTTCCAGCTGGACCATGCAATTGGCCGTGCGAGCAGCCCGCCTTGGTCAGCAGATGCAATTGGTGTACGCCATGGGTGCCACCCTTGGGCTGGCGCTCCTGTTTCTGGCAGTGCAGGCCCTGGCCTGGAACGAACTGTGGACTCGCCACGCCACCATCGAAAGTGGCTTGTATGCATGGACCTTCTATGTACTCACCGGGGTGCATGCATTGCATGTCATCGGCGGACTCCCGCCCATGGTGTACGTGTTTCGCCGCAGCAGGGAAGGGCAGTACACGCCCACCGACTACAACGGCGTGGTGCTGTGTGCCATGTATTGGCACGCCTTAGATGTCATCTGGATGGTGCTCTACGCCACGCTGTGGATTTGCTCAGCACTAACGTAACACGCGGGCGCTACCACTTCGCTTCGTGTGCAAACCAGAGTTGTGGGATCACAACTGCAGGCTTGCCATCGGTTGCACGCACGAGCGCTGCAAGTGGCGACGGCTGCACAGTGGCCTCAAACTGACGTCCGCCCACTTCGAACGGCACTCGACCGGAGTCGCCGGCCTTGGCTGCCAACTCGGCGAGTGAGTACACCACTCTCGCGTCGCCTTCGCGTACTTCAATGACGGCGGTCTTTCGCGACCGCGCGTCGCCCTTGGCAGCCTCCGCCATCGCCACCGCCGCACTGGTCGGTTCGCGGACCGCAGCAACTAAGCCACTCACCGGAAAGTCAACGCGGGGCGAGAGGTAGTAGCGGGCATAGCTGAATTCTTTGTAGCGACTCGACTGTGCGGGGTCGCCCATGATCACCGTGGTGTCCGGCCATACCGCCGTCCACATGCGCCAGGAAGTGATGTTTGCATCAGGAAGCGGAAGGATTCGCGCGTCATGTGCTGCAGCTGGGCCGGCGATCGCGCGCAGACCAAGTTGACTCCACAGTGAGGCTTCGGTGCGGCTTGCACTTGGCAGACTGTGTTCATCGGTCCCCGCTGCGCGGTCGTACATCACGAGGTTGCTGTTGTACAGCAGTCCGCTGACATGAAAGGTCCGCTCTTGGCCATCAATGCGTCGGTCGAATACCACCAAGCTGTCGGTGAGCGGGCTGTAACTCACTGCAATGGGTACGCCACCAAGCGTGTCATTGATCACTTCATGAGCGTTGAGAACAGCCAACGGATACGCGCGGGCCTCGCCATTCACCACTACTCCGGCCACGCGGTCATTACTCACCACGTATTTCGTGCGGTGCTCTGCGTTCCATCGCAACATGTCCGCACTACGCATCACGGCGGGTGCGTCCAATGATGGCAGGAAGTCACGCGGGCTTCCACTCCCCACCAGAACGCCGCGATCGGCGTGTAGGGGCTCCAATGTAAATCCGTACACCGCGGGATCGTTACCGCTTCCGATGGGGCGATCGCCACTGAACACACCACTCAGCGCCCACGCCAAGAACCCGCAACTGATGGCAAGCAACGCCAACAGAATCCAACCCCCGCCACGCAGGGTGAGTGTTGGGAATCCCAGTGGATGTGGATCGCTCACTGCGCGGGTACCTCAAGAATGACTGCTCCCTCGACGGGTGTTGCAGTGGTTACGACGCTGCCGCGATCGATGACCAAGGCTCCCAGAAGGACGGGCAAGTAGATCAGGCTGGCCAAGAACAGCCGCCGTGCGCGCGCATCGCTTCTTTCCAGTAGGAAACGGAGCGAAAGCCATGAGAGCCAAAGACCTGCGGCGAAGGCCACCGCTGCGTAACCAAAGCCAGCAATGCCGGACATGGTGCCGAGGAGTGACACCGGTACCAACATCAAACTCGAGAGCAGGCATGCTTGGCCAGTCGCGGTTCCATCCGGATCACGCGAAGGCAACATCACGAAACCGCCCGCCGTGTAGTCCGCGCGATAGAGCCACGCGAGGGCTAAGAAGTGTGGAATCTGCCAAACGAACAGAACGGCAAAGAGTGCCCACGCTCCGGGTGCAATACTTCCGGTAGCGGCCGTCCATCCAATCACTGGCGGAATCGCTCCAGTGACTGCGCCCACTAATGTATTGAGTGTGGTCCGCGGTTTGAGCGGCGTGTACAGCAACACATAGAGCAGAATATTGACGCCAGCGAACGTAGCGGCCATCAAGGTGGTGCCCATGGCAAGCACCGTGCACCCCGCATAGCCAAGTAGGACTGCAACTACGAAGACGGTGGTTCGTCGCGCATGACCAGCTGGCAACGGTCGCTTGGCGGTTCTGCGCATCAGCCCATCGCGACGCATCTCGGCCACTTGGTTGAGCATGGCAGCGCTGGCCGCGGCGAGTGCGGTGCCGATGCATGTCCACAAGAGGCGCATCCACCATCCCTGTGGATCAGCTGGCGCCACCACGAATCCGACGGCGGCCGTCAGTAGCACCAGCAGGCTCAGCCGGGCCTTGGACAGTTGGCTCCAAATCACCGCATGGCTGGGTGTCGGCGCCGCATGGACACCATCAATGCCCGCCATCGCAGGCGGCGGACTTCCCGGCGTGGCGGGTACGGGTGCTGGAGTGATTGATGCGGGCATCGGATTCGATCCGCGGGGGGTCGAGATGAATAGCATAGGTATCCCCCCTCCATGGAGCCTTGCCGATGCACATGCTGATTGCGATTCAGGATTCCGCCTCTGCCGCCCTCACGACCACTCCGGTGGTCACGCAGGCGCCCGCTGCCCCGTTGGGAATTGCTCCGTTGATTCTCTTAATGGTCGTCGGCAGTGGCTTTGTGATCGCGTGGTCGCGTTGGGTCCGACCGATGAACTTGGCCATTGGATTTGTGGTGACGGTTGCCATGTGGACGCTGAGTTACCTGGCGCTCCTGCAGCCCGGATTTGCGGCGGGCGAGGCATTGTTTGTGGGAGCGCTGGCTTGCGTGTTGTTTGGTGGGTTCCTTGCCGGACGATTTGCACCTGGACAGGCCAGCGGTCTGTCAGTTGGTTTAGTTTCAGCCACCATCAACCTCATGGTGGTCGGCGCCTTTCTGCGCGATGAACAGGGCGGTTCCCCCGTGCGACCCGCCGCCTACGTCATCGGCCTCTTTGCCGCGAGCGCGCTGCTTGGTTCCATCGGCGAGCGAATCGGTAGTGCGCGGGCCTCCGCGCGGCGGCTACCGTCGCCCGTCACGCTCATGGGCATCATTGCCACCATCAATATTCTGGTGATGATTGTGATTGGTGGGCTCGTCACCGGCTATGAAGCCGGGCTAGCGGTGCCGGACTGGCCGAACAGCTTCGGGCACAACATGCTGCTCTATCCGGTCAGTGAGATGAAGGGTGGCATCTTCTATGAGCACGCGCATCGTCTCTTTGGAATGCTCGTTGGAGCGACCGTGCTGGCGTACGCCACCACGGTGTGGCGCAGCGGTGCGAGCACGTTTGCCCGGACGGCAGTGACCATTCTGTTGACGCTGGTGATCTGCCAAGGAATCTTGGGCGGTTTGCGCGTGACTGGCACAGTCACCTCAAGCATGAATGTGGCGGAGCTGTCCCCGAGCACCACGCTTGCCATTGTGCACGGCATGCTGGGCCAGTTTGTCTTTGCGTTGGCATTGGTGTCGGCGTTTGCGGTGAGCAGTGCATGGGATCGAGTGCGCGTGGCAGTGCCCGGCGCGAGCGCCATGAGGCTGCTGACCAGCTTGGCATTCATGTCCGTTGCCTTGCAACTCTTTCTCGGTGCTTCCATGCGGCACTTGCAGACTCCGCCGACCGGTGACGAAGGCGCCCAACTTCCCAAGTGGGCGCTGCATGGTCATGTGACTATGGCAGTGATCGCCTTTGTACTTGTGCTCGTGGCAGCAATTCGCTGCGGGCGTGCCGTGGAAGCTCCGCCGTTGCGGCGTGTGGGTAAGGCAGCAATGCACACGGTGGGACTGCAGGTTGCCCTCGGCATTGCCGCCCTCGTGGCCGTGTTGATGCGCAGGGGCGAGATGGTTCCGGTCTGGGAAGTAGCAGCGACCACCGCGCACCAAGCATTGGGCGCTGTTCTCATAGCCGAGGTCGCCACGATGGCGGTACTGGCACGAAGAACAATTACTGCGACTGTGTCACCGGCTTAAGCACTTCTTCGAGCGCTAGCAGTGCGTACAGCGTGACCAGTTCTGGTTGCCCCTCTTGCCAGCGATCAGCGCTGTTGATCCAACTGCCGTCGGCGCGTTGCGAGGCCAGTAGGGCATCGGTCATGTCATTGCGCCAATTGCGGTCGCTACTGTTTTTCGGTGTATCTGAGGGTTTTTCTTGCGTACTCGCCTGGGCAGCATCGCTGATCACCGTCACGCTGATGGCTCCTGAGGCGTTGAGCGCGCGTGCAGCGGCATGCAGGTAGTAGTAGAGACCTTGGGAACCGAGTCCGGGGTTCTCGGTGAATGTCCAGTGCGATCGAATCCAATCAAAGGCGGCGATGACGCGCGGATCATTGGGAGCAAGCCCGGCATACAACAGGCTCTTGAAGCCAGCGTAGGTCATGCTTCCATAACTACGAAGTGCGCGCGTCTCCGGCGGCATCTTCTCACCGTATCGACCCTCGCCTGCCACTTCACTTGCAAAGCTCTCGCCACCATTGGCGGCCGTGTAAGCGAAGCCTCCATCAGCGTTCCCGTGTTGCGCCCATGATGCGTCGTTGCTCTTGACATTCTGAGTGCGTTGCACGAATACCAAGGCGCGTTGCACGGTGGGGTCATCGGTTGACACGCCAGCATCGTGCAATGCGTCAAGCATGAGCTGCGTGTTGGAGAGGTCGGGCCGCCCGTGACTTCCGTATCCCGCACCACCAAACCAATCCGCGTTGGGGCTGATCCCTTGGGATTGGTCCCACTGATTTTTCACAAGCCACGTTCGTACAGTTTCCATCTCCATAGCGAGCGCCGGATCTTGTTGCGCAGCAAGCCCCATCAGCACCATGCTGGCCACATAGTTGGCCAATCCGCCGCCGAGATCAGGCTGAAATGCGCCCGCCACCTGCGTTCCAGCGGTGACAAACGCCAGGGCTTTGCGCGCGTTTATGTCAGTTTTTGCAGGGAATCCAGCCTGCGCGAACGCCTTCAGTGCCAGTGCCGTGACCGCGTTTGGCACGGCCGTTGACGGCTTGCTTTGATCAGTTGCTTTCGCAGCAGTGCTTTCCATCCACCCGCCGTTGGGCCCCTGACTGGAGCGCATGAACGCAAGACCTTTGCTCACCGCCACCTTTGCTGCTGCGAATCGCGCGGCGTCCATGGGTACGTCTTCGGCGCGATCGGCGATACGAAGTATCACAGGTAGCGGTTGGATGACGCGTGACGGAACGTTGGGCGCACCGAGCGTGGTGATCTTTTCTGCATTGACGCGCGCATCGGTTGGAATCGATGCGGGTGCAAGCACGGCCGTTCGCACTGCAGCGGGAACTTCCTTGGGCGTTGCATCCGTGACTGGCTTGGCCTGCAGCTGTGGAATCGGTGCTTCAATCTTGAGATAGATGAGAAAGTCTGATTCGCGCGGCGTAGTGGCTGCGGGCTGCCCAGCCGGCACGGGCCTCTTGGGATCAGGGCCAACGCCAACGAAACGCAGCGGGGTCAAGACCATGCCGGCAGCATCAGCGCGCGCAGTGACAGATACCCGCACGAGAAGCCCATCTTCAGCGCCCGACTTCTGGTCCAACAACTTTACGTCAACACGCGGGTCAGTACTGGTCACGGAATCAATGCGCACCCCGTTCGCGTGTTTGATCTCAACTTCAAATACTTTGCTTGCACCGGGAGCGATGATGCCCACGTTCTCACGGTACTGTGCAAAGCCAAAATTCGCGCTTATTTTTGTGCATTCATGGCGCACGCGCATATCAATCAGCCGCGCATCGGTTCGATCAGTTTCAATCACTAGATACTTGGGAACACGCTCGCAGGGCAGACTGGAGAAGTCGTAGCGCACGCGATAGTTCTCGCGCGGGCCTTGCTCTGCTGGGTTGTAGTCCACAAACACCGGCGCTGCGCCACCGACCGACATGATGCGAAACGACTTTCCATCAATCGACTCCACGGTAATTTCGCCAGTGACGTTCGCCTTGTTGTCGAACGCATTGATGAATGGATCACGACGTTGCTTGCCATCCGCGCCAACACTTAACTGAATACCGCGCACCGGATAAGTCACTTCCGCTTTGATACTCAGTTCCACCAGCCCAGGGACGCCGTCAAACATCAGCACTACTTGCGCAGACTTTTCACCAGTCGCGCCGCTTGTTCGCATGGAGAGTGGAACCTTGAGTGTGCCGCCGGCGGGAATTTCCTTACCGAGCATGTCGACGGTGGTACACGTGCAACTCGGCGCACTACGGACACACTTCACCGGACGATCAAGGGTATTCAGAAGCGTGGCCTCAAACTTCACATCGGTCTGTGGCGCAACGAAACCGGCGTCAAGTGATGCGGGCATTGCCTTGATCGGGCACAGCGCCATTTGCTCAGCGACCTGCCGAGCGCGATCGGCCATTTGCTGCTGCTGCGGCGCGGCGTATGCAAAGTGGGCACACGCGATGGCCATGACGGTGGCGGCGCAGGAAACAAAGCGGGGACAGGCGGGAAGGGCGGTGAATTTCATGGGGTTTCCTCTCGTGCATCGTAGTTCCGCGCGTCCTACACTCGAGCCCCATGCGCGCTATTGAAGTCCTCCGTCAAGGAACCCCCGTCGCCCCAAATGTCCGCTTTACAGGTGGTCGATCGGAGTGCATTCCCGCTCCCGGCGAGGTGCGTGTCCGCACCGAGGCTTCGGCGCTCAATCACCTGGACCTCTGGGTTGGCCGCGGCTTGCCCGGTATCGAGGTGCAGTGGCCGACCATCGGTGGATCGGATGGCGTTGGCATCGTTGACACCGTGGGCGCCGGCGTTGATGCGGCGTGGGTTGGCAAGCGAGTGATTCTCAATGCGGCGGTCATGCGCCCCGAGGCGCCGCGCCCAGGGCACGCTCCGTCCGGCGAGGACATCTTCATGATCGGCGAGCATTGCCCCGGTACGCATGCGGAGTACTTCGTTGCTCCGGCGACCAACGTCTTGGAAATCGGCGACATCGATCCGGTGCACGCAGCGGCGTTTGGGCTGACGCACCTCACGGCGTGGCGCATGCTGGTAACGCGCGCGCGTTTGCAGGCAGGTATGACGGTGCTCATTCCCGGTATCGGTGGCGGCGTTGCGCTTGCTGCCCTTGGAATTGCGCGACATTTTGGGTGCACCACGATTGTGACCAGCCGCCATGCAGCCAAGCTGGAGCGCGCCAAGACGCTCGGCGCCAATTTCACGGTGCTCGACACCGGCGCCGATTGGTCGCGCGAAGTGCGCAAGGCAACCGCTGGACGCGGCGTTGACATTGTGGCCGAGAGCGTTGGCAAGGCCGTGCATTTGCCCTGCATCAAGAGTCTGGCTCGCGGCGGCACACTGGTCACGTGTGGATGCACCACGGGCGCTGATGGCACCACCGATCTTGCTCGCATCTTTTGGAATCAGCTCTCCATCATTGGATCCACCATGGGTTCGATGGACGAGTTCCGTAGCGTCATTGCCCTGCTGCAAAGCGGGGCGCTCCGTGCCACGGTGGATCAGGTCTTTGAGCCCGCTGCGGCCGAAGCGGCGTATGCGCGTCTTGAGGCAGGCGAGCAGTTTGGCAAGCTGGTGTTTAAGTGGTAAGTAGTGCAAGATTCCCGCCGATAACAACAATTTGCACTTGATTTCACATGCAGCATCCGGTTTGATTCTGCTTAATGTCCACCCCTTTCGTCGGCGCCGTCCAATTCAGCAGTCAGATTGTTGGTTCGTCAGAGTCTTCAGAGGGAGGCACCGCATTGCTTCCTGAAGTTGCTCCTCCACAGCGCAAGCAGATGCCAGGATGGGCGGTACTTCTCCACAATGATGATGTCAGCGACTTTTCGCTGGTGACTCGCTCGGTGGTGGAGTTTGCGCGTCTCACCGTCAGTGATGCCGTGGAGCGAACCGTGGAGGCGCATGAGTCCGGGGTTGCACTGCTGATGGTCACCCATCGCGAGCGTGCCGAACTCATCCAAGAGCAGTTTCAGACTCGCGGACTGACCGTCACCATCGAGCCTGCCGCCTGATTCGCGGCGTATGATTCTGAGGTATTCCGGAACGGCTCTCGTTCCGCTTTCCTACAGGATCCAGCCTCGATATGCGACCCGCACTCATTGTCTCGATCGCCGTCACCTTGGTTGTTGCGTTGGTGGCGCTGTTCGCAGGAAAGGACATCTGGGCGTGGATCAATGTCGGAGGCCCGGAGGCCACCGTGGTTCGCATGGAACCCGCATCGGTGGGGGTGCTGGTGGAGACGGTTTCGGCACCGGGAATCATTGAACCCAAGCGCAAGGTGGATGTGTCAGCGGAAGTGTCGGCGCGCATTGTGGAATTGCCGCATCGCGAGGGTGAACGCGTTCGCGCCGGCGACCTGATCATGCGTCTTGATGACCGGGATCTCAAGGCAGCTTTGCAGAGTGTGGAAGCCCGGCGCGATGGTGAGCGGTATCGCCTGGAAGCGGAGCGATCCCGCATCGTCGGTACGCAGAACACCCTGGAGAATGCTCGCGCTACAGCGCAAAGGCAGGAGTCGCTCTTTCGTGCCGGTGATATCAGTCGGCAGGCCTATGAAGATTCCGTGACGCGCGCCGCAGACCTTGATGCGCAATTCCAAGCGCAGAAGAACACCATCGTTCAACTGGAGAAGAGCTTGGCTGCCGCCGAAGCGCAGATTGACCAGCAGCGCGAGGCGCTCCGAAGGACGGTCGTGGTCGCGGCGATCGATGGCATCATTACCCAGCTCAATGCCGAGGTTGGCGAACTGGTGGTGGTTGGCACCATGAACAATCCGGGAACGAAGATTCTCACCATTTCCGACTTGAGCAAGATGAAACTCACCGCCAAGGTCAGTGAGTCAGATATTCCGCGCGTCGCCAAGAGTCAGCCGGGTGAAGTTCGAATCAACGGCTACAAGAAGCGCATCTTTGCTGGCACGGTGGAGGAAGTAGCGCTCAGTCGAACCAACGATAAAGACGGCACCGGGTTCTTCAAGACCGCGGTACTTCTTGAGCTGAACGGTGAGCAGATCTTCAGTGGTCTTGGCGGCAACGTTGATATTTCCATCGCTCGCCACAGTGGGCTGAATGTTCCAAGCCAAGCCGTGATTGACCGCAAGATCGAAGACCTGCCTGATGCGTTGAAGAGCAGTCCGCTGATCATTCCTGGCGCAAAGAATCTCAGCATGGTGTACCGCGTGATTGACGGCAAAGCCGTGGCGACGCCAGTGGCCACTGGACCATCCAATCTCACCAACACCATCATTGTTGATGGATTGAAGGAAGGCGAGGTTGTGGTGGTTGGCCCATACAAATCCCTGGAGCGTTTGAAGGATGGCGATGCCGTCAAATCAGAGGAGTCCTGGGGTGGTGGCGAAGGCGGCGGTTCGGGTGGCGGTGGCCGTGGTGGCCGCGGAATGCGCATGCGCTTTTGACCTGAGACACCGCTAGCCGCTGTGAACCACGTGTGATCATGAATGGGCGTGTGAATTGAATAGACATGAGTGATTCGATCATCCAACTTCGCGGAATTGCCAAGGTCTATCGCGTTGGCGTCGAGACCATTCACGCGCTGCGCGGGGTTGATCTTGATATTGGCCGCAATGAGATGGTGGCCATCATGGGTAGCTCTGGCTCGGGTAAGAGCACACTGATGAACATGCTCGGATGCCTTGATCGCCCAACCAGCGGCGAATACATGCTCGGAGGGCGCTTGGTAAGCGCTATGAAGACTGATGAATTGGCGCTCATTCGGAACGAAGAAATTGGCTTTGTGTTTCAGAGCTTTGAGTTGCTTGCTCGCCAGTCGGCTTTAGAGAACGTGGAACTTCCACTGATGTATTCCGCCACCGCAGGCGGTTTCCGCGCTCGACGTGAACGCGCTCTCTCCGCGCTGCAGCGTGTTGGTCTTGGTAACCGTGTTGATCACCGCCCCAACCAACTCTCGGGCGGACAGAAGCAGCGCGTGGCGATCGCCCGTGCGATTCTCAACAACCCCAAGATTCTGATGGCCGATGAGCCAACTGGAAATCTGGACTCCGCGACTACCGCGGAAATTTTGGCGCTGTTCACGCGCATTTACCGGGAAGGGCAGACCATCATCATTGTCACGCACGAAAATGACGTCGCCGCGCATTGCCAACGCGTGGTCCGACTGCGTGACGGGCGCATTCTCAGTGATTTGTCAGCCGAGGAAGACTTTGAAGTGAGCCCTTACGTGGAAGAAGCGCGCGCTACGCAACGCCGTCGCGCTGCTGCGGAAGAGGCGACAGAGGCGACCACATGACGAACGCCAAAGCACCATCTCGGAAGGGCGCCAAGGGCGAAGGTCGCGGCCTCACCATCTTCTTCTTCCTGAAGGCGATCGGTATGGCGCTCAGTCAAATCTGGGCAAACAAGACGCGATCGTTTCTCACCGCGCTGGGAATCATTGTTGGTGTTGCCAGCGTCACAGCAGTGATTGCAGCGCTGACTGGGTTGAAAGCCAAAGTGCTTTCTGAATTTGAGAGTGTTGGTGCAGCACGTCTGTACGTGTTCCCAAACCGCCCCGACAACGTTCCGCGCGCTAAGTTTCCGTGGGAGAAGTGTCGCCTCAAAGTCAGCGAAGCACAGGCAATCATGGACCAGTGCCCCTCCATCAAGGGCATTTCGCCGATTGTTGATTTGCCCATGAGCGTTGAGAGCGACACTGAACTCATTGACGGCATGACCGTGAACGGAATTTGGCCAGCGTGGCACGACGCGGTGGGGCGCAAGGTGATGCGCGGTCGTCCGTTCAGTCAGATTGACATTGATACAGCGCGACAAGTGGCACTGGTGAACGAGGCCGCCGTCACTGAACTCAAGATCGACGCGGACGGCAACGGCGGACTGGGCGAGCACATTCTGCTTGGCGGACGCCGGTTTCTGGTGATCGGGGTAGTGGAAACTACTCAGGCACGAATGCTTGGAATGAACTCCAGCGAGGCAGAGATCTTCATTCCATTCAGTGTGGCAGAGAAGTTGCTGGATGGTTGGTATTTCATGCAGTTTGCGGCCATTGCCACCAGCCCCGAGACCGCTGAGGAGGCGAAGGCTGAAGTGGAGTACGTGATGCGCCGCCAACGCGGTCTGCAGCCAGACGATCCCGACACGTTCCGTGTTGCGGCACTGGATCAGTACATCAACCAGTTCAAGAGTTTGGCGTCGGGTGTCACCGCGATCGCTGGAGGAATTGTGGGCATCTCGCTGCTGGTTGGCGGCATCGGCATCATGAACATCATGTTGGTTTCGGTGAGCGAACGCACCCGCGAAATCGGATTACGCAAAGCGGTTGGTGCCACATCGGCGGCCATCCTGCTGCAATTTCTGTTGGAGGCAGTGACGCTCACGGTCCTTGGTGGAATTGCCGGGTTGGTGATTGGGAAGTTGATGGCAGTGAGCCTGACATTCATTCCCGGCGCCAATCTTGAGCAGGCCGATGTGCCAGCGTGGGCCGTGATCCTGTCCATCGTCTTTAGTGCCGGCGTCGGGGTTGCCTTCGGTATGTTCCCTGCGTACAAGGCCTCGCGGCTTGACCCGATTGAGGCCCTTCGTCACGAGTGACCCGATGCGCCGATTCCTTCCCGCCATCTTCACGACGGTCTCGGTCTTGGCCACTGGCTGCCAGAACGATTTGTTTCGTGCTGAAGAGACGCCATTCACGGCACCCGATAGTGCGCTGAGGGCGATCGAGCCGGTGGATCTATCGTCAGCCACTTACGGCCCGCCGGTTCCGGCCGAAGATGCGGTGGCGCAGGCAACGGCGGGTAGCTTTCGATCGACGCGTTACGAGCGCACCCGCACGCTTTCTATTGCCGAGGTGCGCGCGTTGGCACTTGCCAACAACCTCGATTTGCGTGTGCAGTTGGTAGCCCCTGATATTGCCAAGACGACCATCACTCAAGAAGAGGCAAAGTTCAACAACCTCTTTTACGCCGAATACAGCCGTAACGGTAGTAATTTGCTGACACAGTTGCAGAACAGCGAAGGTCTCTTCTCTGACCAAGTGAAGATGGGTGTGGCGGTACCGCTTGCCACCGGCGGGTTGGTGAAATTCCAACCGCAGTACACCCAATCCGAACAGGTCGCTGGATTTAGTCCGGAGACGGATCAAGGTGGATTACTCATGTCCATCAGCCAGCCGCTGTTGCGCGATGCTGGTGTGGGCGTGGCAACTGCATCCATTCGCGTCTCCAAGCTGCAAGGGCAAATTACTGACTCGCGTACCAAGCTTGAGGCCATTCGAATTCTCGCCAACGCGGATAAGGCCTATTGGAACCAGTACCGCACCTTCCGCGAGTTGGAAGTTCGTAAGCAGCAGTACGACCTTGCGATCGCGCAGCTTGATCGTGCCCAGCGTCGCGTGGACAACGGTGATGCTCCGCTGGTGGAAATCTTGCGTGCGCAGAGTGGCGTTGGATCAACGTTGGAGAATCTGATCCTTGCTGACGCGGCGCTGCGGAATCGTCAGCGAGATCTGAAGCGCATCATGAATGACCCGGATATGCCCATGTTCGACGGATGTGCCTTGATTCCGGCAACGCAGCCGAATCCACTTGGCTTGCAACTTGATGCCAATATTCTTGCTGATGGCGCGGTGCGCAATCGCATGGAAATGTTGGAGTTGGAATTGCAATTGGCCGTGGATGCCACCAACGTCGAAGTTGCACGCAATGGAACCTTGCCGCTCTTTACGGTCGACTACACCTATCAAATGCTCGGTGCTGGCAGCGGAGTCTCTGACAGCTTTGGCAATATTGGCGACGCAGATCAGTACCAAGTCGCGGCCCGTGCGGAGATTCCGATCGGCAATGAAGCTCGCATGAGCCAACTGCGGCGCGCGGTGCTGCAGCGTGTGCAACGCATGGCCACCAAAGATGCGCGTGCGCTTGCTATTCGTCAAGAAGTGCTCAATGCCGTGGATGCCATTGACACTTCCTGGCAGCGCATCTTGGCGGCTCGCTTGGAGTCGATTTTGGCAGGGCGCACTTATGAAGCCGAGAAGCGCCAGTTTGATGTTGGACTGCGCAACAGCATCGATGTGCTTGAAGCGGCCAGCAGACTTGGTGACGCACAAACCCGTGAGGTCAACGCGCTTTCGGGGTATGAGATCGCACTCATCGATGCCGCCTTTGCGACCGGTACCGTTGTTGGTGGTTCGCGTGTTCGCTGGGACGAACTGCGCGCGCGTGACCCGGCGGTAGTTCCAGAAACCGGCAATGATGGCATGATTGAGCCAATCACCGCAGTGCAACCAACGGTATCGAGACCGCAGGCTGCAGCGGTAACGGATGCTCCTGAGCCTGCCAACGGTGCGGCGCCAGTGACACCGGACCCAACTGCTCCGGTCGCTGCTCCGGTCGCTGCGCCCGCAACAGTTCCAACAAGTTGATTGCAACTTCTGCCGCGCGGGGCAGTCAACCGATCGGACCGGTCAACTTTCGTTCGGCCATCTGCATCATGAGTCGTACTTCTGCCGGGACGGCATCATCAGCGACAGCGCTGCGAAGTGCAGCGAGCAAAGCGGCATCATCATGATTGGAAATACGTTCACTGTGGAAGAGGTACGCAGCAGCCGCAGCCGCGATCGCTAGGCGACTACCCATGGATCGATCTTCTGCTCGCTCACCTTCGGAGCGCAGCGCAGCCCAAAGGATGCGGGCGCGGCGCAGGCGAGCAAGCGGGGTGGTTGGATCCGTGAGGAGCGCGACCGCTGTTCCGCGCTTGGCATCCACCTCGTAGGCGATCCAGTCGCCTGATGCGACGGCGGGCTGATCAAGCGAGTGCAGTACCCACGCCAGTGTGTCGCGCAGTGATCCATCTTGAAATGGCTCAGGGCGTGTGGTTGGATCAACAGGATTCGTCATTGGATTCGTCCTTCCGTCATTGGATTCGTCCTTCCAAGAGAGACATCAGTTCACGGAGTTCGCCGCGCGCACCGGCCGGCGAGGTGTCCACTGTCGCGCCAACGCCCTGGACAAGATGCGCGGCAAATGAGCGGCGCATGGAGACGATGGTGTTCGAAACTTGACTGAGCGCGGTGAGGTTCCAACGCTCCATGAGTGATTCGTAGGAAGGCGGCGGCGCGCCCTCGAGCATGGGTCGCAGGATCCGCGACTCAAAGATGTCCCATTGCATATCGCGCCCGTGGGCGACACACTCGGCACGCATGGCTTCAGCGGCGTCACGAATCAGCATGCTGATCCATGCACGGTGGAACGCGGATTCCGGGGCCGGATTCTGGCGGTCAGGCAGGGCGTCGTTGGCAAGGTCATCACTGCGAACGACCCGCCCGTCGCTTGGATGTCGGCGCGCGGCGTGGTTGAATCGGTACACATCAGCGAGGTAGTTGCGAACGGCGCTCAAGAGCAATGTGCGGAACTGTCCACGCTTCTCATCAAGGCGCCCCAAGAGATTTCTGCCCAACAGGACATCGGCAATGAAGCCTTGGGTGAGTTCACGGGCTTCTTCATCGCGGCGACCGCTTTGCCGGATGTACGCGTAGATGGCACCCCAGTAGCGAACGGCGGCCTCATCGCTGCTGCGCGGGGCGGCTTCGCGTGGTGTGGGAGTGGTGCCATGCGCACCATGCGAACCACCAGAATCCGGTGACTCAGGAGATTCGTTTGCAGGTGCGGTCATGGGAGGGGTAGTAACGCGTTGCATGGAAGCACCGCTAAGAGATACGGCAAGTGCTACCGGAGTTCTTGGTTGTTGAGGCAGTGACGAACACGATTCTCCTAAAAACAACACCGCGGTGCCCATAAAAGAGCACCGCGGTAGGTACGAATGAATGCCAGTCACGGGTGACCGACAATCAAGTAATCAAGTGGAGCCGAGGGGAGTCGAACCCCTGTGCCGAAACAGTCCGCACAATGCCTCTACGAGTGTGTTTGCGGATTGATTGTCGACCGCACAGACCCCCGCAACGGGGTGTGCGAACCAAGACATGCATCATCTCGTTCCGCCGAAGCATGTCAGCCCATTGGAACCAGCCTGATTTTTGACAGCGGCCCCCTTATTCAGGCGTGGGGGGACTCACTGCACAGCCTAATTAGGCTGCGAGAGCATACTGCGTGTTATTGGCAGTTGTGAATTTGCATGCTTTTTTACGTGGCCGGCATGCTCCACGACGCGCCACACTGTGCGTTGCCTGTCCGGTCGATGCCGGTACGGCCCCAAATTGTCAAAGAATCAGAACACGACAGTATAGGTTGAATCGGCGGGAAGTCCAAGGAAATCCGCCGCGCGTTATCTCGCCTTTCCACCCCATAGACTTTCGCCATGACCACGCTGACGCAGCCGCACGCATATTCCGCCGCCATTGATTCCTACGAGCGCGGGGCAGCCACGCTGCGAAACGCCGCCCGCGGGCTGAGTACTGAGCAACTGAACACGCGCTTGGCACCCGGCACGTGGAGCATCAAGGAAGTCATCGTGCACATGGTCGACAGCGATCAGGCCGCAAGTCACCGGATGCGTCGCATTGCCGCTGAAGACATGCCGCTCCTGGTGAGCTACGACGAGAACGCATTCATCGCGCGCCTAGACAACACCGCCATGGATGCCAACGAGGCGCTGGATTTGTTCGACGCCAATCGCCGATTCACGGCGCGTTGGCTTCGCACCCTGGAACCGGCTGCATTTGCGCGTGTCGGCATTCACACGCAGCGCGGCAAAGTGACGCTCGGTGAAATCCTTGACATCTACGTCAAGCACCTCGACAACCACATGGTGTTCACTGATGGCAAGCGCAAGGCGCTTGGCGTCTAGCGCACTGACGAACAATCATTCGCCAACGGCCCGCGCCCTGCGGAGAAGGGCGGCGACGAACGCTCCGCGACTAACCCTCAGCGCCGAAGTGACGTACTGCGTCATCTGCAGCATGCTCCGTCAACGCTGCGCGCCCAGCGGCGATGTTCATGCGTTGGCGCGTGGAGCAATATTCCGATCCGCCCATGCGACCCACGGCGCGGAGTTTGTCGGCATCAATGTGGAACCGCTCTTGAGCAAGTGAATCGTCAAGATGCACATGTACAACGCGTCCGATCAGCAAATTGCTGCCCCCCGCTACGCCCGGTGCTAAGCGAATGACGCGATCGGTGCGACACTCAAAGGTCACTGGCGTCTCGGCGGGGCGGGGTGCACGCACCACCCGGCCGGGAAGTGGAGTCAGTCCCGCGAGCGCAAATTCACTCTCGCCGTGTGCAAGTGATTCGCCGCACGCTACGACGTGCACGATGTTGCTTTCCGTTGCCACGCTGACTGTGAACTCCCCAGTTCCACCTTCTGCAACCGGCTTGGCATTGCGAAGCGTGTCTTTCTCACCTTCGCCACCGGCGGGGTTGCTAACGCTTACTACCAAGCACATCGGTTCGGAACCGCATCCCATAAAGAACGAGAATGGCGCCAGGTTGAGGCGCCCATCAACACTGCACGTACCGATCACGGCGATGGGGCGGGGAACGATCGCTCCGATCATCAGGTTGTAGCGCAGTTTGCTGGGGATCGACGCGGGGTCTAGTTCCATGGTGATGCCGCCGCGTGCCGACGCGCCGTCATGCTCGTCGCGTGATGGTGCTGAGCGTTGCGCTCAGGATGTTCGGGTTGGTACGAATCGCAGTCAGTTGCGCCTCGGTTGGAGTTCGATCCATCTGGATGCGTGCCAAGCCCGCTTCGCCCCCCGCATAGACAATATTTTCCATCTCTTCCACGTTGATCCCGGCCTGTCCGAGCGTCTCGAACACGTGGGCAAGGACGCCGGGTCGATTGATATGCCGCACTGCAAGCAGCGTGGTTGCCGGAGTTGCCACGGCGCGGTTCACGCAGTGCGGTACATGGCCGCGCTCGGCCCACGCACGAACGACACGCACCACTTCATCGGCAACAGCGCGTTGCGCTTGCTCCGTCAGCGCACCGATGTGATGCGTTCCAATGACGCCTGGCTCTTGCGCGATCGGATCCGTAAAGGCATCGTCCGCTCCCTCCGGCTCGTTGGCCCAGACATCAAGGCCGGCGCGCAGCCCACGCGTACGCACCGCGTTGCTGAGAGCGGCTTGGTCAATCACGCCGCCTCGGCTGGTATTCACCAAGATGGCGCCGGGCTTCAGTGCGGCAAGGAACTTCTCGTTTATCAAGTTGTCGGAGTCTTCACCGCCACCAGCGCTGACACTGACTACATCGCTGAGCTTTGCAAGATTGATGAGGCTGGCGCAGAATCCGCAACCGTGTTCGAGTGCTTTTTCTTCCGTGAGATTGCGGCTCCACGCGATCACGTCCATACCGAACGCGCGACCGATCTGTGCCACTTCCTGACCCACTTGTCCAAGTCCAACAATTCCAAGCGTGCGCCCGTGCAGTCCAACGGCTTGCGCAAATTCGCGCTGCTTCCATTGTCCTGCTCGCAGTGCCGCGGTTTGTTCGGGAATTCGTCGGTCGCATGCCAGGATCAACGCCCATGCAAGTTCCGCCACAGCGGTTGCGTTGCGGCCCGGGCAGTTCGCCACAAAGATGCCACGACGGCTTGCAGCGGCAATGTCCACATGATCAGTACTGGTTCCAGCGACCACGATCATCGCCAGGCGCGGGCTAGCTTCAATGACTTCCGCTGAAACAGGCGTGTTGCCAGTGATCAGCACATCGGGGCCAGTGTCCTTGACCGCGCGTGCCAAGGTGGCTTCGCCAAGTTCCGGGTCGTTCATGACGATGCACCCGAGACCCCGCAGCGCATCGAGCCCGCTTTTGGCGAGCGCATCACACACGAGAACCTTGGCAGGTCCGGCGAGATTGGTTGCAGACGGACCGGGCGTAGCGAACGCTGTCATGCGTTCAGTGTAGTGCGTTGCCGCTCAGCGCTGCGATGGGCGCGGGATGAACAATCCGCAGCGGGGTGCCAGTGGGCCGGTCGCGGTTGCCACATCCCGGTCAGAGGTCAGGATCACCAGCGGCATCTGTCCGGCCACATGCGCGGCGATCACCTGTGCTGCGCCCGCGTGCAATTCATCAGCCGCAAGTTCGGCAAGCGCGGGAAGATACGCATCGGGGTGACGCACTTCCCAGGCACTATGAGTGGCCCCATCCGACGTCACGAAGTGGTAGGCGGGGCGCTCGTTGGTGTCACATACGAAGAGGTAGGAAAGATCGGGTGATGCGTCGATGAAGATGAGCCCCGGCACTAGTTGGGCATCAATCACGGCGAGGTCCGCTTCGGCAGCTGAGATCGCTTCATCCGCCGCTGCGTTGGGGAAGAGGTGCACCAGGTCGCGCGTGTCCGCGCCGCACACCAAGCCCATCCATCGCTTTCCGCCGTGCGCTGCTCGGTAGACAAACATGCGCGGCTGTGGATCGGCAACGAGCGCGCCAAGCGTGACGAGTGCATCAAGCGCTGCTCGTACGGCGGTGCCGCCCGCGGTCCCGCCTAACACGTGGGCAAAGTTGGTCGCTGGCAGTGCCGACAGGTCGCCAGCGGTATCGAGGGCGCAAGCCACTTCGACCGCACGGGCCTTGGGGGGGCGAAACATCGGAAGTGCAGCAATTCGCATTAAGGATTTAAAGTCTAGTGCGGAGTGCTTCTGGACGCTGCAAATGGGTTTTTAGAGGGCACTGTGGCCACGAACAGAGAACTTTGCAGGTTTTTCCCCCTTGTGCTTCAGCCGCCCCCCGGTCCCGCCGATCCCCTCAGCGCGGACATTCTGCCGCGCACCATAGGAGAACACACATGACCAATCCACTTTCGAACCTCCGTCCTGAAATTGCCCAAAGCAACCTGATTTCCGTGCTGCAGCAGCGGAGCGCCGCGAGCGCCTCTACCGCAACCACCCACGCACACTGGATGCGTGCCGAACCACGCGACCTGGCAAGTACCGGTTCCGGTCGAGATGCCTCGATGGGCAGCGCGATGTCAGCCCTCGTCAGTGAACTGGTCGACAGCATTGATCGCGCTGATCCTTCGCAGGCCGGTCACGCGTTGCGCGTTGCGGCTCTGTCCACCATGCTTGGTTCCTCGATCGGCATGGGTGTGAATGAACTGCGTGCACTGCGCGTTTCTGCCCTCCTTCATGATGTTGGCAAGATCTTGGTTCCCACCGAAATCCTTGGTAAAAATGGTGCATTGACTGCCAGTGAAACCACCGAAATGCGTCGGCACGTCGTCTATGGCGGCGCAATCTTGAGCCGGATTCCCGTCCTGGCATTTGCGGCATCGACCGCCCGCTGGCACCACGAGCGCTGGGACGGCCTTGGCTACCCGGACCGTCTTGTTGGCCATGCAATTCCGCTGTTCGCGCGCATTGTGGCGGTTGCTGACGCACTCGACGCTATGACTTCGGTCCGCGCCTACTCCCCGGCAGTCAGTCTTGAAGCGGCGTTTGAAGAACTGGAGTCCGAGTCCGGAGCGCAGTTTGATCCGCTGATCGTGTCGGCTGTTGGTCCGCTGGTTGGGGCTTCGGGATTTCAGGATTCATGGGTTTCTCTTGCAAGTCACATGGAATCCATGCCCATTGCAGCCTAAACATGGGTAAACTTTAGTTACGACGGTTGGGGTCGGACCATGCGCTCGCCGAGCGCAGTCGACAAGGATGTTGACGTACAGCCAACTGATCGAGGTTCGTTGTATGAGCCGAAGCGTTGCAAAGGAGTGCACGCATGGTCACTATTACTCAATCTCAAGAAGCAGTAGCAACAAGCGCGCACGCGAAGTCAGCACCGGCATCGCAGTCATCGCGCGCAGTGCGGGCGCGCAAGCGACCAAGCGTGAAGCACGCTGTCGCTGACGCATCAGGCAGCACGATCGATGTGAAGGACGAGTTTCTATCGCGCGTTCTTGATTTACTTTCACATCACCAACGTATGGCTCTGCGGCTTCGTCACCGAGATGGGCTGGCACCCAACGCGGTGGCGGCACGCATGCACCTTCCCGAGACCATTGTTCGTGATTTGATTGACACGGCCGAGCGCACCATTCGTGCAGCGCAGCGCCTGTTCATCGAAGCAATGGTGGAGGCAACAAACGCGGGTGCCTCGTCTCGGTCAGTTCCATTCGCCTAAGAGAATGCCAAGGTCGGAGCCGTCAGTGACTCCGCTACCGTTCAGGTCGCCCGGCCCGGGTTGCCCCCAGTTTCCGAGCAGGATGCCGAGGTCGGATCCGTTCACGTTCCCATCACAATCAATATCAGCGAGCGCGCAGGCGCTACCCGCTTGGACATCAAGTTCAAGCCGTGCCGGCAGCGCCAATCCAAGTTGAACGTACACATTCTCCTTGGCGATAAACGCTGGAAATTGCCCGGCCTGTTGCTGTACGAACGTCAGACTCGACACCGCCAAGAGCACTCGACCGGAATCGATACCGGTTCGTAGATACGCCTGCACGCCGGGATCGGACACATCAAGTTCGAATCGCATGGTGGAGCCAATCGCAACCAATGAACCAGGGGCAAGGCCGGCGATCTTGCCGGTGCCGAATACCTTTGGATCAAAGCGTTGCCGGGCACTCTGCGAGACGTCAATCAGCGCGCCATTTCCATCAACACTCGCAGCGAAGGCGTTGCGAACTCCGGGAGCCAGGACGTTCGTGCCGGATGGCGCAAAGAAGGTGTTCTCTTGAAAGGTCTGCAGCGACCACCCGTTGCGAAAGCCCACACCGAAGCACTCAACGGGCTGGCCAACATCGACATCGGCACGCCACGCGGGATCGCTCGTGGCAACGAAGCATTGCCACGGATCGGTCGTGTCGTCGTATTGGAAGATCAGATCGTTCGCCACTTCCACCAGCAGCGTTGCGCGTGTGACGGTCAGTCCGCTGCCTTGAGCAATCGGAATCTGCGCAGCGGTGTCAAAGCCAACGAGCATTTGTCCATCACGGCTATCAAATTCCGCAGCTCCGGGGGTGCTGCCGAAGGTGCTGATGACCGGTCGTGTCCCGGGCGTTGAATTGAATGGGTACATCCAGCGGTCGAGCGTGGGCGCCGGAAAGACTGCGTTGATCACGTCGGCGCGCGCGCCCGTGGTGGCGGCGGCGATGGTGGCGGAAACGAGAATTGTAAGAGCGATGGTAATCACGGTGTTCATGGTGTTCATGGTGTTCATGGCAGTCCAGGGAACCGAATACTATGGATGCTGAATGCAGCCGCCCAATGAATATGTCATGAAACGCGCGAATGGGACGAGGAGTTCGCCCCAGACGGTTCGAACGCTGCAATTCGTGGGATTCACACTCGTAGAACTACTGGTCGTACTGGCCATTATCGGCGTCTTGGTGGCAATCATCGTTCCGGTTGCACTCGGCGCCCGTCGGGCGGCAGGGCGGATGAGCGAGGTTTCCGCGTTGCGGGGGGTGATGACGGGCTGGATTTCGTATGCCGCGGATCAGAACGGGTTTGTGCTGCCGGGCTACAAGGCGGGGTACTCGGCGCGTGATGAGAACGGGAATGCCATTCCTGCCGACGCTTACGGCGGGGACATCGAAGTTGCCAAGCGCTTTCCGTGGCGCCTCGCACCGTGGCTCGATGATGATTTCCGCCGCCTGTATGTGGGCGCTAACGCGGAGACGCTTGCCAAGTTGCAGGCTGGTGATCGAAGTCAGTACTACTACTTTGCGTCGCTGTACCCGAGCTTTGGAATGAATAGCGCGTTTGTGGGCGGCGATGATGCGCGCTTTCCAAGCGAGCCGATACTTGCCAACGGTATTGCCAATCCATTTGCGAAGTACTGCGTTACTCGGCTATCGGCGGCAAAGCGACCCCAGCAGACCATCGTATTTTCATCCGCGCGCACGGGGGCAACCAGCGATGGTTTCATCAACGAGGGTTGCTTTCGTGTTGATGCGCCTTGGTTGAATACGGCAACCTCGCGGTGGGCTCCGGAGTATGACCCGAATGATGCATTGAGCTTTGGATCGGTGAGCGCGCGTCATGGTGACGAGGTGGTCATTGGGACGATTGACGGGGGCGTTGAGCTCTTGCAGGTGGATGCGCTGCGGGACATGACCCGGTGGTGTGATGGGGCGCCGGAGCGCGAGTGGTGGATTGGCAAGTAGACCGGGTTGCGTGGTGGCATGACGGTTGCGTGTTGGCTCGCGTTGATGCATCACGTCTGTCTACTGGCCCGCATTCGCCTTACGAGGACGGCCGCTGAGCGCGGCCCTGTCCTCTTCGGCGCCTGCGGCCAGATCATGACTTTCCACAATCCCCGGCACCCAAGTGCCTTGCCGTATTCGAGCCCCCGCAGTGAGCACGGGATCCTCGGTAAGCGGCGTGTGAAACTGAGAAGTCCGGCAGTTGGACGAACGCCCCGTGGGTGCCAACCGGACGAACAGATTCGCCCGAGGCTAAGCGGAACCTTGTGGAGCGCAGCCGTCCGCGTCCGAGGGTCCCGCGCGCAACGGAGGGGGAGGGGGACGGCTCAACTCACTTCACCGCCGAAATTGGGGACAGGGGTGAACGGCACCTATTTATCGCGACCGGCCCGCTGTACTGGGGGGCGCAATGGCCTTCCCAGTACAGCGGTATGACGCCGGTTCAATTTAGGGGCATGCACCCCATGCTCCCAAGAGCAATCCAAGGTCAGCGCCCGTGATGGCGCCGTCGCCGTCGAGGTCAGTGTTGCAACCCGAGCATGGACCCCATGCGCCGAGCAGTTGACCCAAGTCTGCGCCGTCAACGACTCCATTTCCATTCAGGTCATTTGCACACGCCGTGCGCAAGGTGCCCGTGGCAATCGAATCCAACAGCGTGGCGCCCACCGGTACAGACAGTTGCACAGTGAATTGCTTCGTGCCACTGGCAGCCTGCGCAGGAACTACTACGGATACTTGTCCTTGAAGTTGCCCAGCAGGGATGGTGAGAACTCCTGATGCAGACAGGTAATTGATGCCCGCAAGCGCGGTTCCGTTGGCGGTACCCCAGGTCACACTGACGGCGCTGGTTGGAGCCTCCGAAAGAGTGATGGGGAAATCAATTCGCTGTGAGGCGGCAGCTCCAGAGCCAATCAGTGGTGCCTGGCTTGCTTGGATATAGGCCATCTTGGCGGTATCCACGGTGGTCCAGTCATCCTTGAGAATTCCGCCAGTGTCGCCACTGTTGGGATTCAGGCTCCAGTACGTCCAGCTCATGCCCAGTTGGCCAGGAGGTAGATCACGACTGCCATCGAGGTTCAAGTCACCATCGATGTAGTCGGTCAACTTGTCAAGCCATTGCGCGTCGCTGGTGGACTCCAACTTGCTTCCGAATTCACCAAGCAGAAGTGGTGCGGTCTGATTCTTGAAGATGTAGCCCCAGTGCACGTTCCAAACGTCGTCCATGTTGTTTGGATACGTTGGGTCGTTGAACCAGGTCTGCGCATAGACGCTCTTCGGATACTCATGCATGGAGTAAACGAGTTTGTTACTGGCACTCAACACCACTGGATCAAAGGCGACACCTTTCAGGTTGCCACCCCACCACGTGGTTTGATTGTTGTAGCGCTCAACGCCCTCAACAATGATCAACCATGATGGATTTGCGGCAAGCACCGCATTTCCGCATCGTTCCGCGGCCTTGTTCCAGTCAGTGAGTGGAGCACTGGTTCCCCAGGTTGCACTGCGCTTCGGCTCATTGAACAGATCAGCGCCGATGACTGTTGGATTACCGGCGTAATGCTGCGCCAGCATGACCCAGTCAGCAATCCAACGCTGTTCGGTGTGGTAACTGTCGCCAGCAACGAACCACACGTCTTCACTTAGGTAGTTGTCAGCCTTGGCCGAATGCCGATCGAGAATGACGCGCAGGCCAATGGTGCCGCAGTACTCAATGACTTTGTCCATGCACTGCAACGGCGTTAGGCCCTGCAGGTCTGGATTCTGCGCAAAATTGATGCTGCTGGTGGTTGCGCCGGCTCGGAGGGTCTCGTTGGAGAACGGAATGCGAAGTGTGTTGAATCCAAGTTGCTTCACCTGGTCCAACATGGACTTGTATCCGCGCGTCCACAAGCCATGGAACACCTTGTTGGAGGTTTCAAATCCGAACCAGTTCACGCCAGAGATGCGCACCGGGTTTCCATTGGAATCAACAATTTGATTGCCAAGGGTGGACAAGAATCCATTCGCGGGTGAATTGCCGCCAGTGGTTGCCAGCGTCACGGATGCATCGGCAATGCTGACTGTTGGGATTGGCCCGCCGCCACCGCTATCGCCACCACTGAACACCAGTGAGGTTGGAAGCAGGCCAGCCGTGGCAAAGCTCGCTACGCAGCCGATATCAATGACGCCACCGGCAGGCAGTTCAGCGTTGTATGCCGCAGGAGCAACCACATAGTGATTGCCTACGTGGCTTTGAATAACGCCGTTCCACACACTGCCAATCTCCGCGTTCCAGTCAAATTCCAGCGTCCACCCCTGCAGCGCCTGGGTAGAGCTGTTGCTGATGCGGAAAGCGCCTTGGCCGCCACCGCTCCACTGGTTGGTAAATGAGAACGTCGCATCGGCAAATACGCTGGTCGATGCGGAAAGTAGGCAGGTAATCGCAGTACAGATCTTCCTGTTCATCATTGGTCTTCCTTGTTGTAAAGGATGCTCGAACTGAATCAATCACAGTCACGAAGGGCATACGCCCACCAATTCCTACGCAGTGGGTTTGCGAGGGGGTCGAAGTTCCGGTGAGGTTTTTGTGTAATCAATGCGATAGCACGGGCTTGTAGCGCGTTGATGTACGTCCTGACTTGTCAGATCGCCGTGCCGTGCCTATTCATTCTCCGTCACTTTCACGCAACTTCGCCAAGACGCCGAGATCCTCGAGCGTGGTGGTGTCTTGCGTGATCTCGTTTCCCGCAGCAACATCGCGGAGCAGTCGGCGCATGATCTTTCCGCTCCGGGTCTTTGGGAGCGCATTGGTGAATCGAATCACATCCGGACGTGCGATCGGACCGATGTCCTTGGAAACAAATTCCATGAGTCGCTTACGCATGGAGTCGCTGGCATCGTGCGCATGGTCGGGGTGCAGCACGCAGAAAGCAGTGATCCCGGTGCCCTTGATCTCATGCGGCATGCCAACGACTGCTGCTTCCACTACCACCTTACTGCCCACTAGGGAACTCTCTACCTCGGCGGTTCCAAGTCGGTGCCCACTGACATTGAGAACATCATCAATGCGGCCCATGATCCAGAAGTATCCGCGCTCATCGCGGCGCGCGCCGTCGCCGGCGAGATACATGCCAGGTACGCGGCTCCAGTATGTTTCGATGAATCGCTGCCGATCACCATTCACGCCGCGCAACATGCCCGGCCATGGCTTGCGAATGACCAGCAAACCGCCAGCGTTCGCGCTCTGCTCATTGCCGGCATCGTCAACGACTGCGGCGTCGATACCAAACATGGGGATCGTGCAACTTCCTGGCACGGTTGGCGTGGCGCCAGGCAGTGGGGTAATGACATGTCCGCCCGTTTCAGTTTGCCACATCGTGTCAACAATCGGGCATCGACCGCCACCAATGATCTGGTGGTACCACATCCACGCTTCCGGATTGATCGGCTCGCCCACGGTTCCCAGGACCCGAAGGCTGGAGAGGTCATGCTTGGCCGGATGCATATCGCCCCAGCGCATGAAGCTGCGAATGGCGGTTGGCGCTGTGTAAAAGTGCGTGACGTGGTGGCGCGCAATGATCCCCCAGAATCGATCCTCGGCTGGGAAATTCGGGGCACCTTCGTACATGAGCGTTGGTACGCGGTTGGGCAGCATTCCATACACGATGTAACTGTGACCGGTGATCCAACCGATGTCAGCGGTGCAGAAATACACCTGCTTGTGCCCTGGTACCAAATTGAATGTCCAGCGCGCAGTCGCCGCGGTGAACACCATGTATCCACCAGTGGTGTGCAAGATTCCTTTGGGCTTACCAGTACTTCCCGATGTGTACAAGAGGAACAGTGGGTGCTCACTATCAACGGGCTCACACGCGCGGGTGGTTGGTTGCGTTGGCACCAAGTCATGCCACCACACATCGCGCTCTGGATGCATTGGCACTTCGTTGTTGGTCCGCTTGAGTACTAA
>Ga0247837_1002075_pt1 | contig 39169 bp, 19 predicted proteins | sample LaCtaG_2_FD_187115 | JGI IMG/M metagenome (GOLD analysis project Ga0247837, IMG submission 187115) | Freshwater microbial communities from meromictic Lake La Cruz, Castile-La Mancha, Spain - LaCruzMarch2015_14.5m | ecosystem: Environmental > Aquatic > Freshwater > Lake | place: Spain: Castile-La...
AGGTTAATGTGTCAGTTGACATCATGGAGCTCTACCGATCTCCGCACTGGACAATAGGCACAGCAGTCTAAGGCGGGCTGTCTATAGGCCGTCTCCTTCCTTCGTAGGAGTACTGTGTCTCCCTATTCAACTCCTAAAGCTGGTAAATTCGAGATACATCGAGTGCATTCTCAGTCTAGGCAGGTCACTGTACTGCTAGTGACTTTGGCTGATTGAAGACCCACTCACAGTGGGACTGAATGAGTTGCCTGGTTTGATCGTCAAATACCTACAAAGGCCTTTACGGTCTCTTAGCGGTCCTGGAAATCGCCTTTCTCAAGGAGCTTCCGTCCTAGCACCCTCGTCATCCAGTCAAACAGACTGGACAGTGCCTTAGACCAGTAGAAAGCAGTTCCTTGCCTGTCTTCTAGTAGTCATAGGCTCGATTTCTTTCCCGCCTAGTTCTTCCAACATAGATGCTTTCAAGTCTTCTCGTCCTACAAGCCTGGCTCCCTGCGTCAGTTGGAGAGGCTGGAAGAGTTAGAAGGCATAGCGCTGATAGGAGGGCTGGAGGTAGGAGAGAAGCACTTGCATGCAGGCATTATATTTGCTTTTGAATGCCTCAAACCCTCAGTTACGAACCATGTGGGCAATAACTGTCGAAGTGAGTGCAAAACAAGCGTGAAGTCGCAGGAAAATAGGTAAAGAGAAAAGCGTTGTTACTATAGCGACTCTGAGGCAGTAAACAATGAAAGTGTTAAGGATGTTCGCTTATATGAGACACCTCGCGCACACACTGCCGCTCCCAGTCCCTCAACTGCAGCATAAACCCTGGGTTCGGGTTGATGTACGGCCTCACCTCCTCCAAACACTTATACGCCTCTTCCATCCTCGCCCTGCATTCCCGCATTACGAAGGCTATGACCACTGTTGCAGACCTGCTCACCCCCATTGTGCAGTGCACTAGTACGTTGCCGTGCTCCAAAGCCTGGCCGATGAAGTCCAGCATGCGAGGGAAGTGTCTGTTGATTTGGATCATGGGCATGTCTTTGAGACCTACACACATGTAGCGGGAGGACACGTTCCTGGCTGAAAAGTTGCTAACACTGTTTTCAGCCCCGATGGTCAGAATAGCGTGGATTTTGCATTCTCGCCGGAGGGCTTCATTGCGGGCTGCTCGTGCACCAGAGATATAGAGTTCATGAGATGTGTGTTGGTGGTGGAAAACTTGTTGGTAAGGCACGAGAGTGATGTCGTACCCCATCAGAGACCTGGGCACTTTGGAGTCAACCATTAGCCAGCATGGCAGCGAGGAGAACTGTAGCGACTTTGACCAGGGCGGAGTGCTTGAAAGTGCTGGGAGTAGGAGAAAGCGCTAGTGCCAAGGAAGTCCGCACAGTCTTTCTCGTCAAAGCCAAGCGACTGCATCCTGACATGCCCAGCGGAAGCGAGGAGCGGTTCAAAGAGTTGATGACTGCATACAGTGTACTGCAGCAGGGACTGCGAAAGCCCTACTCAGGCACAGATTCCCAGAGCGGCGACATGCCAGACTACGACTTCAAGGACCAAAAGTCCTATAAAGCCACCCATAGTCGCCACCACCATACCCAAGACTCTTTCTCTTCCAACTACACCTACACCTCTCCCACTGCCGAGGATTTGCCCTACATCCCCAAAGGCCTGGCAGCAGTGATTCTGGGCTCTGTACTGTGTCTGGGCGGGGCGATGGGGTACTTGGTCTATCACTCTGCTAAGGACCATCGGCTGGGTGGAGACTTCGAACGAGCGTATAGGACGAGCAACGCTAAGGTCCAGGACAAATTCTTTGTATCACAGGCTTTGCGCGCAAAAAGGTCCATCAACTTTTAGGCTGGCATTAGCATATGGTTAAAAAGCACCGTGACGAAGACGAGGAGTCCGAGGAACCAGAAGATTCAGAGCCCTACGAAGAGGAAGTCATTGAAGAAGAATCCGAAGAGTCCGAAGAATTCGCTCCCCAGCGCAAGAAAAAGCCAGGGAAGGCCGGTGCTAAGAAGGAAGAGGCGAAAGCCCCAGCCAAGAAGGAAGAAGCCAAGCCAGCCAGAAAAAAGCGCGGCCAAGACCCTGACCCTGATGAGGACGACCAGCCTTCAGAGGAGGAAAAGGCCCCTGCCAAGAGACAGCGGGGGAAGGCAGCCGAGGAAAGCGCTGAGCCGAAGAAGAAGCGAGAAAAGGCTCCGAAGCCTGTCAAGGAAAAAAGAGTGACGAAGAGGGAGGTGAATAAGGCGAAGGAGGAAGCGGTGATGAAGCAGTACGCAGAGGCGGAGGCCAAGGTGAAGTCCTTTGAAGACGTAACAGCTCATATCGACTCCATCCTCGGCGACACTTCCTCCATCAACCCATATAAGAACCTTCTCAAAAAGACCAGTGGAACCCGCGAGCTGAGTCGCAAAGTAATCGCCTACATCTTTAACAAAGCCGCAGGGCACCCAGACCTCTACCTCTGGGCAGAAGAGCTGGTCCAGGCTACCCAACAAGCCTTGTTCGAGCCTCGCAAAATCGTGCACGACCCGATGTTTTTCCCCTCCCTGGAGTCAGAGGCGAAAGTGGTCCACTACCTGAACAGCGCCGTTACCACTTTGGACATATGCGTCTTTTCGATCACTTACAATGTACTTGGAGACGCGATTATCGAGGCTCATAAGAGAGGAGTGAAAGTCAGGATTATATCGGACGATGAGCAGGCGAAAAACCCTGGAGCGGACATTGAGCGCTTGCAGCAAGCCGGCATTCCTTTGAAGATTGACCTGGACCCGAAGGCGCACATGCATAACAAGTTTGTCCTGATCGATAAGCAAATCCTGCTCACTGGCTCCTTCAACTGGACCAAACAGGCCGCCTTGAAGAACAATGAAAACTTCATGGCTACGAATGACGAGTACTTGATAGAGAAGTATGGAGAGGAGTATGAGCGGCTTTGGGAGAAGTTCATTGTTCCAGGAACCGCACCCCCACATCCACCAAAGCCCCAAGCTTCTCCCCAGCCATTAGCAGAGAAGCCTGTGGAGGAAGCTCCTGATCAGCCCAAGCCCGGCGAAGGAGAAACGGATCCAGACGAAATGCTGAGCGGCTAAGCTAGGCTAGAATCTGACTTACGAGAAGATGGCAGCGGAGACAAGGATTTATGGACCACTTCGAACTCAAAGGTCCATTAGGCCCTAGACTCGCCCTAACCCCGGAACTAACAGGGAAGTTCCTAGCCATAGGCGCAGGCACTGGTATTATGCCCTTCCTCGACCTTGTGGAAATGATGATTGACCTCAAACAGCAGAACACTGGCAGCGTCTATTCTCTAGACCTCCTTAACCCTCAGTTTTCCCTTCTCCTATACGTATCTTTCCGCTCTTCGAAGGACAACTTCGCTAAACAGCTGCTGGAACGTGCGGCTCAGTCTTTCCAAAACGAACCTGAACGCTTTACTCTAGTCTTGACATACGACGAAGACAAGACGGGGGAGAAACTGAATGCGGATATGCTGCAGCGGCGGATTGATGCGGAGAAATTGACGAGATCGTGGATCTGCGGACCACCCGGCTTCAACAAGTTCGCACTGGACACAGTTCTAGCGGCAGGCGTTGCAAGGAAAGTAGTAATGGTCCTCTGAAGAAATAAACAAGGTAAAGGAGAAAGTGGGATGAAGCAGTACGCAAAGGAGGAAGGCAAGGCGAAGCCTCCGAAACATCGCAACATTTGACTCCTACCTCTGCACACCTCTTTCATCAATCCCTATAAGAATCTGCTCAAAAAGACCAGAGAAAACCGCGAGCTGAGTCGCAAAGTAATCGCCTATATCCTCAACAAAGCCGCTGGACATCCAGACCTCTACGCCTGTGCAGAAGAACAGGTCCAGACATCCCAACAAGCCCTGTTCGAGCCTATGCTTTCCTTCTATGGAATTGGAAGCCAAAGTAATCCACTACCTGAACAGTGTTACTACTACTTGTCTTTTCGATCTCTTTTAATGTACTTGGAGACGCTATTATCAAGGCTCGTGAACGAGGGGGAAAGATAGGGTGATATGTGTCAATAAACAGGCGAAACATCCCGAAGTGGTATTGAGCGTTTAGAGTCAACTGGTGTTCCTTTGAAGGTTGACCTGGACCAGAAGCTCACATGCATAACAACTTTGTCCTTATCGCTTAGTGAACCCGGCTCTGGGCAAAGCTTATCGTTTCGGTGACCGCTGGTCGTCGACCTAGGGTTGAGTCCTCCATCCCTCAAACAGCAGAAAAGTCAGTGGGGAAACAGCTAAAGAGCCCAGGCAAAGAGAATGCGAAGTACCTTCGGTGTTTAGCGCCCATTGCTATGATAGGTTAGGCTCTAATTGGACTTGAGAGATGGGGCTGAAGACGAAAATGATGGCTAATTTGGGGGAAAAGGGACAGCGTTGAGAGAAGCTGAAGTGCACTAAGCAGCTAAGCGGAGTGGAAAACACCATGCTACACGGGAGATTCAGATGATTTTGTTGCATCTGAGGCCCTAGTCATGCACCTCCAGCGTCTTCTTCAAGGTGGAAACCTTCCAGATACGACCTCTCCCTAGACGAATTGCTGTTTAGAAGGGTGAAACTGAGATTAGCAGTTACTTTCCTTGTCTGACGCCCATACAATAATGGGTTTTTGGCCACTGGCGCTGGTGGGTCTAGCTACTCTGGCGGGTGCTATGAACACAACCTACGTAGAAGTGAGCCTCACCACGCACATTACCATGGGCTGGAAGTTCTTCGACGACTCCATCGAACTCACCTTGAAGGTAAAGTCCATGTAGTGTTCTGTGACTGGCTACTGCTCCATAGGCTTTGGTCCTACAATGACCGATTGTGACATGGTGGCAGTGTATGTGAAAAACAACCAACTTGTCATCCTGGACACGTGGTCTCTCGATACCGACGCTCCGCGCATGGATGAAAGTCGAGGAGGGAAACAGGACTACACTGCGACGTATTGGGAGCAGGCGAATGGCAATATAACCGCTGTGTTGGTGCGGAAGCTGGACACTAAAGATCCGAATGATGCTGTCCTCAGTCAAGACTTGGCCATGGAGATATGCTGGGCTTACTTGAACGATCCTGCATGGAAGGAACACAGTAACTACGGTAGCGGGAAGATGATATGGGCCACTGACCCCACCAAAGTCAGCTTCCTAGACACATCGGGGAAAGGCCTGATGGGACACCAAGGCATAATGGCGATTCTTTGGCTACTGATCATCAATATAGCCGTCATCCCTGCGCGCTACTTCAAGACCTTCTCCAGGTGGTATCTCATCCATGCTGTGCTAGGCTGGGTGGTGATCATCATTAGCTACTTATCCATGGCAGTGGCTTTCAAAGAAGACAAACTCACCTCCTTCGCACAAAACACCCTCTACCACTCTCGTCTGGGCCTCGCTATGATGTCTACACTCATTGGACAGGGCTTCCTTGGACTCATCACTCGGCTCTTCATGATGTACACCAAGAACCTATCGGTCATAATTATGGCCAGACGCATGCATCGGATATTGGGATATTCACTGATGGCTTTGGGATTTGCTGCCTGTTTCTATGGGGAGTGGGTGGACCATGGAAACACTACTGCACCTGCAGGGGAAATTATTGCCTCTGTCGTCTGGTTCGTGATCTTTGCTGTGTTGGAAACCTTGTGGCAATTGGGACCCAATCGAGTGAGGTGTCTGAAAAGAATCTGCAGGAAGCGGCCCAAGATGACGCATGCAGAGGTGTTGGAGCAGGTGGAGAAGGAAAACAAGCCGCTGGCTTTCTATGACCAGTACGTCCTCAATATGAACCACTTCACCAACCCCCACCCTGGCGGTGGCTTCATGATCAGAGAGACTTATGGGGAAGACTTGGGAAAGTACTTCTCAGGTACTAATGGCTTCGGCTCAATTGCCTCTGGATACAAACACTCCACTAAGGCCTTACTGTACCTCAAGTGGCTGATCATCGGCAAACTCCCAGCGCAGGAAAACTACTTTAACGGCACTTCTCCCGGCTACAAGTGGATGACTTGGACTCTTGACGACTCCAAAGAAGTCGCGACCAATACTAACATCTTTGCTTTCCGACATGACAATATCAACGTGGTCGGCAAGTTCACAAGTGTAGACTGGATTGGGAAGCACTTCGCTGTGCGAGCGTACATTCAAGGCCAGTGGGTAGTTCGCTATTACTCCTTATCTGGTACATTGCCCAGACTGACGCAAGGACTGGCGCCTGGTACTTTAACACTACTGGTGAAGAACTATGCACCACATGGGAAAATGTCCTCCTTTATGTTCAAACTTACGAAGGGGGACCACTTCGAACTCAAAGGTCCATTAGGCCCTGGACTCGCCCTAACCCCGGAACTAACAGGGAAGTTCCTAGCCATAGGCGCAGGCACTGGTATTATGCCCTTCCTCGACCTTGTGGAAATGATGATCGACATCAAACAGCATAACGCTAACAGTGTCTACCCTCTGGACCTCCTCAACCCTCATTTCTCCCTTCTCCTATACGTATCTTTCCGCTCTTCGAAGGACAACTTCGCTAAACAGCTGCTGGAACGCGCAGCCCAGTTTTTCAAAGACGAACCTGAACGCTTCACTCTAGTGATGACCTACGACGAAGACAAGACGGGAGAGAAACTGAGTGCTGACTTGCTGCAGCGGCGGATTGGTGCGGACAAGTTGACGAGATCGTGGATCTGCGGACCGCCCGGCTTCAACAAGTTCGCACTGGACACGGTGGTGGCGGCAGGAATCGAGAGGAAAGTAGTAATGGTCCTTTGAGACCTAAACGTAGACTTAGGAGCCCGATGAGAAGTGAGTGGTGAGGAAATAATCTAATATGGGGAATACGGCTTCTTCAGAACAGAGCAGCGTGAAGTCTCTCAGTGATGCAGAACTCACGCGGCTGGCGAAGACCGACGACGAGTGTGCGATCCTAGACGACCAGCTCTTCGACCCCAGCGTCCTCGCAGTCCTGGACAGTCTGGACAGCTATCAAGTGGCAGGTGCGCGCCCTCGCCAGGAGTCCACAGGCAGTGTCAAACTCAGCGAGATCGCTGCGGCCTTTGTACAGGGCTCCCCCGTCCGGCTAGCTGACAAGTTTCAAGACCTCAAGTCTGCGCTGCTGCAAGAACTTCGTACCATTAGAGCCGAAGAAGAGGACGACTTCTCGAAGGACCTGAAATTGAGACGGCAAGCAATCTGCAGACTGCACGACGCTCTGGTGCGGCAAGACGAGCGCGAGGCCAGACGCATCGCCGCCGTCAAGAAGCCCGAAGCCAGCAAGTCCGCCAAGCCCAAGAAGTCACTCCCCGTCTTCGCCAAGGTGGGCATCGAGTTCGGCCTGGGAGCTCTGCTGGACTTGATCCGTGTCGTGGGCAGGACTAACCCCGAGCTGTACAGGATGATAGTCACAAGAGCTACTGCTGTGCTTGCAGACCTGCCGCCTATGTGTCTCAACACTGAGGACTCTACAATTCTCAAGGCGGTGGAGGATGTGAGTGCGTACTTCGAAGAGGTGCTGAGGGACCCTAAGGCAGGAGTGAGTGAAGAGGACCAGCTCTGCACGCTGTCTCCGTTGTTGGCTCTCGCCCTAGCCAAAGGCAACCTCACTTCCGCCCTTTCAGTGGCGCTCAAGTTCTTCACGATGGCTTCCAGCCCCAGCTTCCTGGCTTCTCTCACTATGATCGCCCCTATACTCAACAGCTTCGGCCAACTCAAAGGCGCGTCCCTCAGCAGTCGTATCAATTTCAACTGGAACGCAGGACGTCTCGGACCTGATATCGCCCTCAGCAACAACAACCTGACTATCACCAGGACTGACTCCAGTGGCTGGGGCTGCAATTTATCTGAACAAAGCCTGACCTCAGGTGTGCACTATGTGGAGTTCAAAGTGGACCGGAACAGTTCTTCGTGTCTACTGCTGGGAGTGGCGGGGTCGCAGTTCAACAACTACAGTAGTAAAAGCTCTGGAGCGCACTGCTACACCATCCAGTCAGACGGAGACGCGTACATGAACGACCGCAGCTCCGGGAACGTCTTTCGGTTCAGCGAGAATGACCGACTGGGCCTGGTGATCAACATGGAGGACAAGACTTTGACTTTCTTCCTGAATGGACGCAAGCAGAGTCAGCCTCCCTTTGGTCCTTTGCCTGAGGAGGTTTTCATACTCGCTTGCTTCGGCGGCTCCAATCAGTTCGTCACTCTCAGCAATGAAGCGGAGCTGCCGGAGGCTGCACTGGAAATGATATCGACGGTGTCCTTTTCGGTCAAGAAGGATGAGTTGAAGACGGAGGAGGGAGGGGATAAGGAGGTCGGGACCTTCCCTACGAAAGCAGCGGAAATACTGGCGAATAGTGCCTTTCTGCCACTTAGTACGGAGGGCAGTGACCTGGGTACGGTCACTCCCTGTCTTGTCAGTGTGTATCTCCTCGCCTGTCTGGACAACCTGAATTCCGCCTATTTCGAGCCTTTCCGTCTCAATGAAAAGCCCAGCAGCGAGCCTGTCAGAGCCAAGTTTTCGAAGCAAAACGGCCTGTCCTTCAACATCCAGCCCGCCACTTTCCGCTACCTAATGGAGCTGGGCAGGTCCGCCACTCTGCTCGTCCAAGCAGGCGACTTCTCCGCTGTAGACTACAAACTGTGCATTTGGACTGTTATCAGTACGCTGCGGATGCTGCGCTCGCATATCTTCGCAGCGCTCTTTTTGAAGCTCGGAGAAAGTGACACAGGACTGGACACTGAGCAGCGCCTAAGTCTGCACAGCACAATTCAGACGATACTGACACTGAGTCCTGTGCACTTCACAGGTCCGGAGCTGACGAAGGAGGACACAGACGCTCTGGGGGCGATGCAGAACGAGGCCTCGCTCACACTTGCGTATGGCTTCGAGGTCTTCTACCCCACGGAAGGGGAGAAACTGGACTACTTGATCACAAGTTTGGAAACGCGGGTTGCTAACAAGCCGATTCACCCCACTCATCAGAATATCCAGTCCTTACTACTAGAGAAAATGAGCACTCCGATGACTTTGAGCCCGGCTCTGAGTGTAGAATCCGATGAAAACCTTTCCAAAGTGAGTCTCCTTCTCAACACTCTCCTGGATATCTGCAAAGAACAGGCCTACAAGAAGCTGTCAGGCAGTACCAGCACAGAGTTTTCCCTAATGCTCCGCCTCCTTAAGGCTTCCCAGAAGGTCCTGTTCTCCAAAGCCGCCCGCAATAAGGTGGAGCCCAGGTGGGAGAAGCTGGTGGGAGACTACGCTGGACGCATGCTGGCGATTGGAGAAGAACTGCTTGCGAAAGTGAGGGAACTGTGTCCGGAGGGCTTCTTTACTAAGGAGACTGAAAGCCAGGGTCGCGGGACACTGATCGAGTACCTTCTCAGCTCCTTGCTGCTGTCCCTCACAGTGATGAAGCCCACCAAGGACCTAGTGGCGAAGCTGATGCCGGGACTCATGCGAATGGCCCAGTTCCTCAACAACTTCACCTCCGAGGCTCCAGAAATCCAAAGAGGCAACAAAGTGATCACCGAAATCTACGAAAGTGAACATCCCTACCCGAACTCCGCCCGTCTCAGTCATGTAATTCAGATCCCTGGAGCCAAGAGGTACACTCTGCTGTTCGACCCCAGCTTCCGCACTGAGAAGAACTATGACTACTTGGAACTGTGGCTGGACATGGAGAAGAAAAACAAGCACAGCAAGTGGACTGGGACGGAGTTCCCGACGGAGCCGCTGGTTGTGGAGAACTCCTTGCTGCACTTTGCCTTTACTAGTGATGACTCGACCAATTTCTGGGGGTGGAGGATAGAGGTTAAGGCTGAGGTCGATATCAGCTTCTTCAACAGTAGCTGGATGGACCATTTGCGCACCGCCACCAACGCCCTGATCGTCACCTTCAGCCAACAGCTAATATCAGGCGGCCTAGAAGCAGCAGAGCAGCCCAACGAAGCCCTGCAAGCCATCCTACGAAACAAACTGCTAAAGGCTGGCATCCACGATAAATGCCATTGCAGCATCACAGGCTCTAAGCCGGAACTCAGCTCTGAATTGGTTCAGCTGTCCAAACTCACCTTTAGGCCTGGGAAAGAGACGCATGGGCTGGAGAGCAGTCTGCGCAGAGCTGTTTCGCTTGATATACCCAAGAAAATGCCGTCCACGAGTGTCCTGAGCAGCTATTTGTCGAACTTTTCCGCAATTTCCACCAACTTCGCGCAATACTCAGAAATAAAAATCATCGAAGACTTCATCAAAGGGAACGAAAAATTGGAAACTGCCTGGCAAACTATGAAGAAAGAAGCAGGGGTCACAGGCCCAGTGGCCAATATAGGTGGACTGGAACTAGCCAAGGCTGAAAGGGCGCTTTTCAGCGTCTTTGCAGTCTTCTTCGACTTCGCCCATCACCTTCCCCAGGTCTTCGACGACCCTGAAGACTTGGACGAAAGCCTGAAATTCGTAATTCGACAGACCTGCCAAATGCGGAAATGGGCGCAGCAGCAAAAGCAAAAATTAATGGATAACGAGGAACACAAAGAAATCTCCTACGTCCAAATCCAAGCCGATATTCTCCAAAAGTGCACTCTTCTCCTCAATTCCGAGCATAAAAAGGCCTTGCAGGAACTTGGGGTTTCTAGCATTAAAGTCACTCCTGCTGGGCCGCTGCTGGCGAAGACGTACAGTGTGGACCCTTCGACACTACCGAGAGTGGAACATAGGGTTGAGAGAGGGAGTCCTGCGAAGTCGGGGTCTGCGCTGAGTAAAATCAAAACGCTGCTGACTATTTCGGGACCGACAGCGAGTGATGAGGACCAGGTGGAAAAGAAAGACTTCAAGTTGGTGACTGACTTGATCTACGAACTCCTCAACAGTCCCGCCACTGCCGGGGAAATAGTTGCTCTCTGCTCCAGAAGGCGAGACATGGCCATCTCAAGAGCGATCGGCCTAAACTACCTAGTCGAAATTGCGAAAAACGCCTCAATCGACAACGTGCGGCAAGTAGAGTCAATGGTAAGTGCCGCTTTCAGTGAATCACTCCTGAATACAGATAGGCAAAAAGTGCACTATTTAGCTGCAGTGGAGGGAATCGACCCCACTTTGCTGTCCTGCCTACAGCGGTCCTTCTTCACTATGTACCAATTACTACTAGAGCGACTGAACCTGGTGAACGTGAAAAGTTTGGATTGCACTTCGGACGATGTGTCCAGTACTTTCCTAGTGATAATGGAGGGACTGTCTTTCCCCTTCGAGGACTTGGACGCTATGATGCTTTTCGACCTGAACGTCCGCAATGCAATTACCTTCCTTCTCACCTGGGCGAAAGGCCTCAAAATCTACGAGAAGGTAAAGTACAAATTCGACCCTTCGAAGTGTGTCACTCAGCTGAAAGTATTCAATGAGCGGGAGTACTCTCGCACGGATGAGGAAGAGTGCTTTTCTCTGAATGTGAAGAACAGACTGGACGGAGATGTGGAGGAAGAGGAGGAAGACGCTCAGCAGTTCTGTCTACAGGTGTTGAGGGGCAAGCCAGAGACGCAGCCGATTACAGACCTGGTAGTGGCAGTTACGCAGCCAGAGGGGTATGAAGAAGTCCCTGGGAATGTAAATGAACGCGGGGAACAGTTACAAATCTATGTCAAGCGGGAGGCTCCACTACCAGGCAGACGCTTCCTCACCAAGCTTTCCGTGACTGGAATTGAGCCGATCCGCTTTGAAACTGTGTACACGCCCTACGCAGACTTGCAGGTGCAGGATCAAACGCAGGAAGACGAAGGCAAGCGCAGTACTCGCAGGGAACGACTCCGCAAGGCTGCCTGGACCCTCTTCAAACTGCTCCTTTACTCCTGCTGTGGGAAGCCTGACGGCAAGTCCGCGGACAGCCAAACAACCGAAGCCAAAAAGGCGAAACTGCAGGAAATGTTCACTGATGTGCTACTGCAGGAAGTGAAGTGGTCCCCTGCTAAGGAGAAGCTGGAAGCTGGAGGCAAGGAGGCGGCTGCTTTACGTCTGAGAAAGGTCTGTTCAGGAGACTTGTGGCTCACGGAGGAAATCAATAAGGCGAAGTTGGCGGCTAATCCAATGGTCGAATGGACTGACCAATTACGCGACCTAAAGCGGTCTTTAGAGGCGAATTCAGACCTGGACGCAAAGAGTAAGGAATTCGTGAAAGGACTGTACAAGGCTGTGAAGAAGTACGTGACGCTCATAGACCCGACCTGCAAGGGAGCCGTTGCTCTGGATGAGTCGCTGCTAGAGCGAGTGGGGGGTAGCGCTCAGGAGCTGCAGAATTTCCTCAACTCAGAAGGGGAAGTCGACTTCTTCACCTACCTCAACTGGGAATTAACACGTATGGTCTCAGTGACGGAAGTGGATATCAGCCTTTTCCCACTGCTTTCGGACATTCCCAGTGACTTCACCCAGGCGAAAGAACGATATGACCTGGGCAATGTCAATGGAGTGCTGAAGCGACTGCAAGCCAAAATGAACCCTAATGAAGACCACTCCTTTGCGCCGTACCTCATCTGGTTTGACCAGCTTTCTCAGCCGGACAAGCCGGGACTCATCCACTCCACGGTGCTGCCGGAGCCGGTGCCCTCTGAGTTCATTAATGCGAATGCGGAATTCGACTTCTTCCTGGCGCTGAATGTCGTCAAAGCGAATCCCGGGAAATTCCCCGACTTCTGGCGAGAACTAAAAGCAGGCCTCGCAGACCTCGAAGGCCTCGCCAACTCCTGCAGTGAACTCTACACGCCTCAAAAGTCCCACAGCAGTCTGTCCGACTACACTGCTTCCCTGCTCTGGACGATGTACCAGTGCTGCGGGTCGAAGAGCTTCAAAGAAGCAGTGGCTCGGAGCGGAGTACTGCTGGAACTGCTGAAGCATGCCTTTGTAGGGATGTCGGAGGTCATTAGTACTATCAGTTGCCGCATTGTGAGGAGCATTGTGAGTTCCGGCCTGCAGCCGGAGACTGTTTCAGACCTGTGGACCAGAGTTCCTAAGGACTTAATGCTCCGCTTTATGCCGGAAAGCAGTACAAGAGACATCGTCAATGCGCTTTTCACATACATTGGCCTCAAGGCTTCCGCGCATCTCAAGCCCAAGCATGAGTTCGTCCCGAACTACAGCAAGATCAGCCAAATTTCGCATGAGTCGTTGGAGTTTCTGCGCTGCTTGCACCAGACGCCGGCCTGGTCTCCTCTGCTGCACTCTCTGGTGCTGGAGAAAATCGTTTCTTTCGCTCGTTCTCCCCTGGAAAGTGTGGCCAGCAGCTATGAGGAAGAGCTGGGCGTGCTCTCTTTCCTGAGTACAGCCACAGGTGTTATCGACTCTTTCGACCGAAATGTGTTGGAGTGGACAGTAGTGGAGATGGAGAACTCGGGAGTAGCAGTGGCCCACGTGGTGAAAGTGAACCCCAAAACCGGAATGCTGACTCTCTACTCAGAAGACGATGAAGAAATCCATAAGGAAAGCTTGAACAACCTGGGGAAGGTGTTTTCCGCCGTCAAGGGCAACTTCTGTGCCAGTTTCAAGCCAGAAGAAAGCACGGAAATGTTCGAGCTGCTCCTTACCCTAGTGGAGAAGTCCGAAGATGCACAGAAAGCAGTGCTGGACACAGTGGAAGGCACGCACAGCTTCAGAGCAGTGTGGAGACAGGCAGGACTGCTGGCTCTGCAGGCGCTGCACCCACTGGCTTCAGAGCGACTTGTGCTGCAGTCCGCCAGACTCGCGCAGGTGGCCAGCACGATGTTCAGCCGCACTACTGCAACCTACGAGAAAAAGACTTTGAGTGTCATTCGCTGTCGCAACCTGCGGCGGCACCTTTACCACAAGCACAAAGAATCCCTCCTCACCACTCTAAAGGCCAAGGAGGACGTAGCCATCGAAATCGAGGAAAAGAAGGAGGAAGAAGACCACTCCTTCAAGTACATGACTGAGGAGGAGGAAAACAAGCTGATCCAGGCTATGTCGGAGGAGAACATGATGCTGGTGGTCTGTTTGAAGAGTATGGGCTTTTCCTTCCCGATGATACAGCAGGCTATGAAGGAGGGCAAGACTGATATGGACTCGGTTACGCATTGGATCACTGAAAAGCGGGAAGCAGATGATAAGAAGTCCAGTGAAAGAGACCTGTTTTCCTCAGTGAAATGTCTTTATAAGCTGCACAAGTCGGAAATACAGGAAGACCAAGTGGTAGTCACTGATAATAGTGGGACGGCGGACTGTAGCCAACTGCCCAGTGGGTACCTTGCAATTGCGTCCAAACTGCCATGTGATGAGGTCAAATCGGTCACTTTGCGGCCTAATCTCACTTTTCTCAGAAGTCTGAATGAGTTCCTACCGGAAATTACGGTTTTCGCGACTATTGGATACCGGGGATTAGTCGTCCCTGCGACATTCGGGTTTTCCCTCGGCAATATTAGTCTCAAAATCCGTTGCGACGGGTCGATTTTCAGCCTCTATAACCGAGGAAATGCAGTGTATGCGGGCGAAGCACGCAGAAATTACTCTTTCAAGATATACGTCAGATTCGACGGAAAAGCCACAATCACTGACGAAACTGATGAGTCGCTTTACAGCCTCGTGGAAACGGAAGTAGAGGCTTTTGATGGCTTGTCTATAGGCGACTTTGGCGTTTTCATGGAAGCCCAAAGTTCCGGCTCAGTCGCTCTCAAGGGATTTATCGTGTACCAAGGCAGGTACGCAGGGGGGAACTCGTACTGGGAGGAAGAGGCGGACAGCAAGGCGGAAAGCCAGAAAAAGGAAGAAGATGGGCACTTCATAGACGTGAAATTGAGCGAATTGAACCTGACAGCCCTGCGTCTCGGCCTTACCAGCGCCCCCAAGTCTGTCATCGACAGCTACATCTCTGTATGTCCGAAGTACGACGAAGCACTGACAGCCTTGCTGGCGAGGGAGGACTCCTCCCTGTGGCCGGAGGAAATGCGAGCGGAGATCAACGCTCCAATTGCAGATGTAATGGCAATTGAGACCTTTGAAGACTTGGAGGAAGGCTTTGAGGTGATCCCTGTATATGATGGATTCGTGCTGACTCACGAATATCAACTGGAAGGGATGAAGATGATCGCCATAAAGAGGGCGGCGGAGGGGCAGGCAAGTCATGTCTTCGAAGTCGCGTATGGAGAAGATAAGGCTGAATACACGAAAATGGGAGATGTGACACTGAAGCCAGCGGGCGAAGTGCCGCCCACCCGCTTCCCCAACCCTCTCAGTGCACTCAAACTCTCGAGAACCAAAAGCGTGGGCAAGTCGCCGCTGACAGGACTCATCTTTGTGCTGTGCACAGACCCGAAGGAGTGCAAGTTGCCTGCAGGCTACCAGCTTCTCATGCATGAAAAACTCGCTGTCAACTTCGGAGAAAAGGCTTCCACTTCCTATATTTTCCTCGCGTATCAGAAAAACGCATTACTATTCGACTGCCCAATTCTCTCCCTCAACAACCTGAAAAAGAAGGTAAGTGAATACGGCCTTGTGGACTCCTTCGAGCCTAGCACCAAGGAAGACACCTCCGCCTCTGACATGAAGCGGCTGGACGATGAAATGGCGGAGTACAGCAAGTACTCACTCGTGGAACTGCACAGTCGGACGCTGGCAGTGGAGCAGGAAATTGCGAGTCGCCTGGCGAAGGACCTGTTTTTGAGGCTTGTCAAGGTGTGGCCAGGCCTGCTGGAGTCTCTGGTCAGTGAAAGCACTGAGAAGTTTAACGGGTTGATGCGACTTGTAGGGGAAGATTTCTGCGTGTTGGAGTCGCCTTTGAAGGCTGTATTGACCTCTGACAAGGGCGCTTTGCTCGGACATCGGTTACTGGAAGAGTGCATCTCTCAGTTCTCTATCGCCAGCACTCTCGTAGCCAGTGCTATCCAGGGCTCTCCCAAGGAGCAAGTCTTCCAAAGCACCCACCCTTACGAAAACAACATGCGTTTCGACCAAACTGTGAAAATCCCTGGAGCTGTTCGTCTGCGTGTGGAATTCGACTCTCAGTGCCATACTGAATCCGGCTGCGATATTTTGCGTTTTTTCCGCTCTCCTAATCACGCAGACCAGATTTGTGAGTACTCTGGGAAGAGCTTCAGTGACTTGGAAGTAGAGGGAGACACCTTCCATTTGTACTTCTATAGTGATGGGTCGTGTGTAGAGTGGGGGTACTGCTTTAGAGTCATACCCATCTTTCTGCCGACCTCAGGCAAGGTGGACCCGCAACTCAAGCGACTGAACGTGGAAAGTGCATTGTGGGTACTGGAAAGTTTGGTATTGAGCTATGATGCGCTGCCGATGTCTTTAGTTCCTTTCACTAGACGAGAAATGCTGCATCCTTTGAATGTATTTGTGCACTCCACTGATAATGACGCTTATAGGATTCGCGCACTGCGAATAGTCAAATCTTTGTTTGTACTCTCAGAGAAAGTTCCCCTAGGAACGCAAGCCATCCTGCACCTCCTAATCGAGGAAACCAAATCCTTATACAACAGCGAAAAGTCGCAAAAATCCATTTCCAGCCTCATGCAAAGCTTCCTTACGCTCATAATGGCCTTGAAGGACCACTTCCAAATCGAATTCGTGGAAAAATGGTTCCAAGAGTTCGCAGACGCAGTGGCGCTCATGAGCGGTCTATACTACCGAGACGAGAAACTGCACCCAATCCTGCTGGACCAGTTCAAGCTAGTGCACAAGGTCAGCTTTGATATCACCAGAGAAAGCCAGCAACATCCTTATTCCAAAAAGCCTTCTACCAAGAAAATCCACATCAAAGGAGCCAATTATTTAGAAATTGAGTTCGACGAGAAGAGTGCTTTGGACCCGCAAGATGCATTTTACTTCTCATATGACATGGCCGGAAAGGAGCCTGTGGAGGCAGAAGTCGGCATGGCCAGCACAGAGGCAGGCTGGGCCAACGACCCGAAAGGCCCGGATATCACCTTTTCCAACAGCAACAAAAGCGTCACTCGCACTAACTCCAGCGGCTGGGGCTGTGCCGTTTGGAGTGAGTCCTACTCACACGGCAAAGTAAAGATCACCTTCCACATCGATAACGACGGAGGGTCTGAGTACCTGTATATCGGCGTATTTAAAGCTGATACGTCTTACAGTCTGAGTGATGTTACGAATTCCGAAAACTCTCGAGAACTGTGGACGTGGAAAACTGTGGGGGAGTTCCACAGACACGGAGAAAGCGTGAAGAACTCAGAAGGGCGCTACAGGACAGGGGACGACGTCAGTTTCCTGCTTGATATGGACGAACACACAGTTGCATTCGCAAAGAACGGAGTGGACTTGCATACTTTCCCCAACTTAGCCGCAGAGGTGATACCGTGTATTTGCTTTGGAGGGTCGAACCAGCATGTGACTGTGAGCTCTGTGGAGGTGTTGGGTGCGTCCACTGCCAAGCTGTCCAAAAAGAAAGTGGTGGTTAACGGCGATATTGTCTACTACCATTTCCCTATCAACTCCGGCTACTTGGCACAGAGAAACCGCTTGTGGCGACTGCCTCAAGGCAAGCCCAAGCAAATCACCTACTCAGGAAATGGCATAAAGCTGAAAAGGACTGCGGGGTTGGAGGGCAGGTACAGCGCTTTGGTGGTTCCGCAGGTCGAAACGGCCCGGCACTATTGCGAGTTCCAAGTGTTGCGTCTGAGCCAAGGGAAGGTGCAATTGGGACTGGTGCTGGCCAACACTGCAGCTACTGCTTCCCTTAGTGAAGGCGCTGCTATTGAGTCCACAGGACTGGTTTCCACCAATACCCGGGAAAGCCAAGCAGAAGCCTTCGTTCAGGGCGATACTATCAGTATGTACGCAGACATGGAGAAGAAACTGGTGCGGTTCTATAAGAATGGAAACGCTATCTCTGCCTTCCTGCCTGTTAATTTGGAGGCTGGGAAGGCCTACTGCTTCGCTGCTTGCCTAGACTCAGAGGGACAGGAGTTGGCCATTGTAAAGCACGTGAATCCTCCAGAGGAACTCGATATGCTGGGCACACGGCAAGACTCTGCGGGACAGGCTACGAATTGGGGGTACAAATTCAAGGTTTCTCCAGTGTTTATTGGGAAAAACCGGATGAATCAGCTAATGTCTCTCAACGAAAAGCAGCTGGAGAAGTGGCAGTTATTCCAAGACCACTACAAACAGACCTTCACCAGACAAATTGACGAGCAAGTGGTTCAATACGTGGACGACTTCTGCATGACATCCAGCAAAGACCCCCTAAAACTAGACCCCGCGGAGATAAATCCCAAGCGCGAGGACATGCTGCAATACAGCGCTTTGGAAAACCTCGCAGTCCCAGACCTCAGAGAAACCTTTATGGTCCTGGTTCGCTTCAACCGGCAAGTGGAGAAGATCCTGCCGATGATATCGCTGGACCTGACTACCAATTCCAGAGATGCACTGGATGAAATCCAAAGGCTGTTTTTAAGTGTGCGCAGCTTTATTTTCTACAGTCTCAAAAGCAAGCTGTTTAAAGAGGTCCTACGAACTAGTAATACAGACTCCAGACCGGAAGTGCCGCTGGACAGAACCAAGGCTATGCGGCAAAAATTGAACGGCAGGGTAGATTCGCAGGGCATGATATCAGTGTTCGGACAACTATATCGTCAATTGGACAAGCTGAATCACAAGTCTGTGCGCAACTCTGAACGCATGTGCAAAGTCATCCTCAAGGGCGAAGGAGCGACAGATGCAGGCGGGCCATATAACGAAGTCATCAGCACGATATGCGACGAACTGCAAAGTCGCTTCCTGCCTCTGCTGGTGCCTACTCAGAACAACCTGCACAATGTGGGCGACAGCAGGGATTCCTGGATGCCTAATCCGCATGCCAATAGCAAACTTCACCTGGCGCTGTTCACCTTCTTTGGGAAAATGCTGGGCGTGGCTATTCGCACTCAAAACAACCTTAATCTCTCCCTCCCGCCGCTCTTCTGGAAACGACTCGTGATGGAGGAAGTCTACCCTTCGGATTTAAAGAGTGTGGACGAAATCACCCATCAGATGCTAGACATACTCAGACACTTAGAAGCTAACGACATCACCGAGGCCAACTTCGGAGATGCATTCGAAAATGTATTTTTCACGACTCAGGACTCCAGTGGACGAATCACCGAACTAGTGGAGGGAGGCAGAGAACGGCCTGTCACCTACTCCACAGCCTCGGAATACGCTGATTTAGTCGAGCGGAAGAGACTTACAGAGTCGGCGGCAATCTATGTAGCAGTTCGCAGGGGCATTAGTGCAATTGTGCCGATCAACCTACTGAACATGTTCAACTGGAAGCAAGTGGAAGTGATGGTCTGCGGGGCTCCGGATATCAACTTGGACCTGTTCATGAAGAATACTGAGTATGACGGAATTGAGAGAGGGGCGCCTTGCGTAGGCTTCTTTTGGGAAGTTCTGAGGGAATTCACGCCCCAGCAAAGGTCGCTGTTTCTTCGGTTTGTGTGGGGCAGGTCTAGACTACCCGCTTCCGGCGATTTCCGCAAATTCAAGCTAACTCGCCTGAATAAAGGAGGAAATATCGACGATTACCTGCCTGTGTCTCATACCTGCTTCTTCCAACTCGACCTCCCGGCTTACAGCACCAAGGAAATCATGAAGGACAAGCTTCTGTACGCTATCACCCACTGCCAGGCTATCGACCTGGACAGAATCGCGGAGGGCGGGTGGGAAGAAGAACTCTAGATAGGTAAAAGATAGGATGGAAGAGGACGTGGCCACTGATATTGCAGCCTTCGAGAGGAAGCGGAAGCTAGAGCGAGGGGGAATGCAGGAGGACTCCTCCAGCAGTGAGGGGGAAGAGGTGAACATCACTCCCGGCACTCAGTCAGAAGAGGTGCAAAGACTTAAATTCAAAGTCGACCTCCTCATGCGTCAAGTGGTAGACAAAGAAACGGAACTGAGCAGCTTCAAACAAGCTCTGCAGCTCACCAAAGTCGACGATGAAGCCGGAGGAGCAGACCCTAAGGGCAAAAAGCTGCTTGAATTAGCACGCAAAAACAGAGCCTTGCAGGTGGCTTTGGAAAGTGAAAAGAACCGCAGTGCCGCTGCTATGGCCGAGGTAATTCGCCTGCAAGAAACTCTCAACCTTGCTGAGAACTCCAAAGCCTGGAAAAGACAAAAGGTGGTCGTGCAGGAAGAAGACTACAAACAGAGGTTTATATCACTTGAGAAGAACTACCAGGAGCTGAAGCTAAAGCATCACACAACGAAAGAAGAGTTGAAGCGGGCGGAAAAGGTCGTTCGGCAGGAAGTGGGGGAGTATGAGAGTCTGGCCAAGCTGATTGCGAACGAAGGGTGGAGAGGCAGGGCGCAGACCATTGACTCACTGAGAGGGAAGGTGAGGGACTTGGAAAGGCAGTTAGCAGCTGCGAAGGCGGCTCAGTCAGACCCAGGAGAAACTTCTACTTCGAGAGTCGGACTGGAGACTGGAGGAGCGGAGGAAAGGAGAAGGGAAATAGTAGCGCTCAAAGAAGCCCTACAGGTCGCCAATGCAGAGTGCGATGGATGGAAAAAGAAAGCCCAGGGTGCCCTCAGTCGCAAAACAGCCCTCGAAGACGACATGCGCAAACTTCGCGAAGGGCAAAACATGGGTCTCAAAACGCTCATGGAGAAGTCCGAAACCGACGACCGGTTAATCGCCAGTCTCAAGGAAGAGTTGGAACGCAGTCGCAGAGCCAAGGGAGTGCCTGTCAAGATTAAGGTGGGAGAGACAGGGAGTGAAGACTTTATCAGTCAGATAAAGCTGCTGAGAGCCAGGGTGTACACGCTCGAGTCAGAGTTGAGAGAGAAGGAGGGGATATTGGAGATGTTCAAGTTGAACGAGGGGGAGGGACAGCTGGATGATGCCGAGGACTACCGAGGCCGACTTCGGGAACTGCAGGCTGAAATTGACCGTCTGCAAGCCGCTAACCGGGAGATGGAGATCTCTCGGTCACAGACTTCCAGCGAAGAAGCAAAAATAATCAAAGACTTGTCAGTGCAGAATGTCAGACTGCGCAAGAAGGCAGACGACCTGGAGCAGCAGCTCCGGGCCAAGAAGTGACCGGGTAGGTAGGAGCAGGCGACTGCTTATTTAGATCGCTCCAATTCCTACAGAAAGCAGTTCTCTGATTGGATTGGGACATATTAGCTAGGGCGGTGGACTCTTCTGGCCAGTGCAAGCTTGGCGGAAAGCTCGTGAAGTGCTTGAGAGCTCAAAGGCGTCCCTAGTCTCGGGGCAGATATCAGCACTTCCGAATACAGGTCTCCAAAGTAGCTGACAGCTTGATTAAAAGAAGCAGGCAGTCGAGCCCGCCTGCTAAAAAGAGTAGCTGGGCCTTTGAGGCCACCAGGGTAGTGGTATTCCACTGCACACAGTGGCGCTAGGTCAGGCAGTGGGTGGACTTCGGCAGGGTAGAGCTGTGCTTCGGACTTTGTATTGGTGCTGCGGAGAACTGGCTGCTGTCTGGTTAGCAGGCCGGTCTGAGAACTGAAGGGTGAGTAGCGCTCCTCTTCTTTCAGTTCGAGAGTTTCTGGCTTCTCCGCAGTCTGAAACTTCTCTGAGCGTGAAGACCGACTATGGTAGTAGCTGGACGCAGGCGTCATGCGCCTGGGCTTCTCAGCTGTTTGTGAGGCTGAAACGGGCTCGGAAAAGGCAGGAGGAGCCCTGTGAGCCTTAAGACCCAGGGTTTGACTGCGAGACGCCATTCTTCCCTATTTACCAACATAGGACTTGGTATGTCTATGAGCGGCATCTCTAAGACTCTACAGTCTGAACTCCCCGCCAATCCGTAGATATAAACAGCAGGACTGAAAATGCAGAGAAAAGAGACAGTCCTAGAGTGAATTCAGACTACTCCGCTCCTGCAGCTCTGCAGTGCGAGCATTAGCAGCCTCCAACTCCGCCTCCACAGCCACTTGCTCTGCCCTCGCCCCTGCCACCTCCCTTCGCAGCTGCTGGATTTCCTGGTCCCTCACTCCCTGCGGCAGTTGCGACCGTCTGGACAAGTGCTTTACCTTGCTTTCCAAGTGCTGGATGTAGACATCCTTCAGCCTCAGTTCCTTCTCAGCTGCAGACGCACTCATTTCTTCCTGTATACGCTGTGCAGTGAGTTGCTGGTGGAGGGCTTGGAGTTCTTCAGCTTGCTGTGAAAGGATCAACTTCGCCTCTTCGTCAGAGTTCGAGGTCTCTGGGGTTAGCAAGGTTAGCGACCGCCTTTCAATCTCCTTCAAAGCTTTAAACCGCGTTAGCAGGTCTCGATTTGATGCCAAAGTTCCCATTTCAGCCCTCACTTGTTCCAGTTTCAGTCTTCCCCCCTCCTTCCACTGCTGCATCCACTCCTCCTCCCTCCGCACAAAGTCCCCCAAAGCCTCCCTTTCCTCACCTATTCCCTTGATGCTTTCCACCGCATTTGCATATTTCCACACTGAAAACTCTTTCAACGTCTCTGCCACGGGCTCGCCTTCCTCCAGACTTTCCGTCTGTCGCTTCAGTTCGCGTGTAATGAGGCTTGCTTCCTCAGTACCGCGCAGGGCTAAAAGTGCGGTCAGGACTGCATTTCCTTCTCGAATTTCGTCTTCAATCCACTCGAGAAACAGCTCTTTTTCCCGCTTTGTTTTTTCCCATTCTGCAGCGGATCCGCTGTCTTTGTGCGAAGACTTAGTCTCTAGAGCGTAGGTCAGTCTTTGGTTGTCGAGGGCGAGTGCGGAAACTGTATTTCTGACCTTTTCTCGCTCACCTGCAAGCGTTTGCTGCAGGGCTACCAGGTAGATTAGCTCTTGACAGAGAGATTCGCGCTCGGCAGTGGTGTGCTGAAGCTGAGTCGTTAGGCGAGAGGTGCAAATATTCATGGCTATTATTTCTAAGTGTCTCACATGGTCTGATGGATCGCTCTGTAGGGTAGCTTTAGCAGGACTGAGAAATCGGCTGTGTGTCTGGGAGAAAGGACTGGCAGAGTCGTTGACATTAGACTAAACCAAGCCAGGGTACCCTGTTTAGTTGATAGCAGAGTCATAGTGCCGGCTAGTATGAGGACGGACGGTGCACTCTTTCGGTTGAAAGTTGTGCATTTAGCTCTCATCTCTGCTCTCCGCTTTACTTGATAGGCTTAGAGGGGGCGATACTATCGGAAAAGCTATCTTCTCAGGAACTGAAGAGCAATACTGTCGAGAAGCACCTGTGTTGCAGAGCTTTTACATAGGCGGTCTAGTCGGGGAAAGTCAACCAGGCAGCTTGAAATAAGCAGCTGAAAACCGCCTTTTGGAAGCAGGAAATCACTATAAAGCTGAAAGTAGGTCCAAACTGCCTTAGTCATAGCGCTCTAGGAGCAGTTCACTCCCTAGGGCTAATTCAGCCTTCCTTCATCCTTTCTAGGTCCTACTCCCTGCTACTGGGCCAACAGGTTTAATTCAATGGGGAACGTAGACGTCTTGATGGTGGTTCCCTGTGTAGGGTCGGCAGGAACCAAGACTCTTTTGCATCAGCCACAATTGATTCTCTCTCAAAGTCCTAAGGAAGTCTTTCCATCTTCATTCAATTTCTACTGCCAAAAGCAGCCATCGCTCTATCGCTACGCATAGCCCTCACCTATTCCTGCTGATTTATTAGAAATTTGCCTACAACAATCTTCCCAGCCTACCCAGCCGGCTGTTAGCCACTTCCCGTATCTAAAAACTAACATTGTCCTTAGGACTGGTAATATGTCAGGGGGTACAGTTGGGCCGAGACTCAGGTGTGCGTCGCAGTCCTCCAGACAAAGCACTATTGGGAATTACGTCTTGGGGAGGACTATTGGCAAGGGGACGTTTGGGAAGGTCAAGCTGGGGACGCATATCCCTACCGACGAGAAAGTGGCAATCAAAATCCTGGAAAAAGACCGCATCGCAGACAGCTCCGACATGGAGCGCATCTTCCGCGAAATCCGCATTCTCAAGCAAATCCGCCACCCCAACATCATCCAACTTTACGAGGTAGTGCCCACACAGATCATCGAAACAGCCAAAGAACTGTACCTCATCATGGAGTTTGCGAGCGGCGGGGAGTTGTTTGACTACATTGTGGCGCACAATAGAGTCAAGGAGAAGGAGGCGTGCAAGTTCTTTCATCAGTTGGTCTCGGGGGTGGAGTACTTGCACAGGCTGGGGATTGTGCATAGGGATTTGAAGCCTGAAAACTTGCTGCTGGACCATCAAAAGAACATAAAAATCGCAGATTTCGGGCTTAGTAATACGTACAAATCCGGCGAATTGCTGAAAACCGCCTGCGGCAGTCCTTGCTACGCCGCCCCAGAAATGATCGCAGGGAAGTGGTACAGTGGACTGAGAGTGGACATTTGGAGCAGCGGAGTAATTCTATTCGCTATGTTGGCCGGCTATTTACCCTTTGAAGACCCCAACACAGCCCAGCTCTACCGCAAGATAAGATCAGGAGAGTATCAGTGTCCGCAGTTCATATCTGCGGAAGGCAGAGATATAGTCCGCGGACTGCTCACAACGGACCCGGAAAGGCGGCTGACGCTGGACGAGATAAGGATGCATGTGTGGTATGGACTGAGCAGAGAGGAGCCTGCGGGAGGACTGGTGATAGGGACGAGCAAAATGCCAGTGGATATGGCAGTGGTCAAAGGGCTGGCAGAGTTCGGATATAAGCCTGAACTGGCCTATTCCAGTCTCGAGTCCAACAAGCACAACTCCCTCACGACTACGTACTATCTCCTCCTCAAAAAGCGTCTGCGCGATGGTCCCTCTGACGACCCAGAGGACAAATCCACACTCTACAGCACTACTCCCACTCGTCTAGACTCCAAGCCAGCTCACCTCAGCGAAGTCTCTCACCGTCGCAACGGCAGCACAGGCGGCTCCTCCTCCAAGGACCAGTCGGAAATGAGTTCTGTGATACCGGAAGTGAGGCAGTCCAGAGCAGTGGAAGTGGTGCCTATCGCCCCCACTCCGCCTGCAGTGCAGCGGGGTCGAGGGGTGTCTTACAGACTTCCAGCAGTGCGGCAAAGCTCTCCCAAGTACAGGACTGTCTACTCGGTCAGCCCCGCTGCTCCTATCATTAAGCCGATTCCGCAGAAACCGAAAGAACCCTTAGGGCCGAGGGTAGCGCCCAGACCTCCGAGCAGGACTATTGCCTCTGCGAGAGGGGCGGGCAATTTCCGCAAGCGAGCCTATGTGCACCCCCGGCCTGCTGAGCCGCAGTCAGATACGGTGGATCTATCTTTCAGAAACAGTCTCAAGCCGGAAATTCTCAATATCTCAACTCAGCCTAGCGACGTTCCTCACTATGAGCGAGGCCGAAGTCTGGCAATAGACAACCGATAGTCTGGTAATAGTAATGAAACCTGCTCGCAAAGACCCCTCTTTCCCAAGCCTCAAGCCCACAGCTCCCCCAGCACCCAGTCAAGTCCACTCCCACAAAGCCCAATCCCCAGTCTGCACGCGCAGTAAAAAGCCCGGCAAATCCCTCTCCGCTTCTATGCTCCACACTGCTAAACCTGCCTCCAGAGTCTCTCTACCCACCTACAAAACCCGTCTCCCGCCTCTAGATTTAGAGGCACTGCGCTTGCCCAAGACTCACGCCCCCAGCTGTCACCAGATCTTCACTCTTAGAAGGCGGTTTGTGGACATGTCCGCCACTCTGGACCGGATTCCCACCTCGGACTGGCTGGGCTCACTGTTGTGCCTGAAGCCAGCCTTCAGTGGCGCCCTGCAAAGGAACCTGGCGAAGTGCAGGAGTCGCCTGGCCAAGGTAAAGATCGTGAGGGAGGCCATTTGGGAAGAGGAGGGGGAGGCGTCTGAGCAAAGTTTCCTGCAGGAAACAACGTATTTCTAGGAGAAACGGTGCCAAGTGTCTCCTGCCTGTCCTAAATTAGCTCACTTCAAGTGTATCTATGGCCTGTATCCTATGCGTTTCCCCGATTTCCACCTAGAATTAAAGCCCAACCCCTCAAATTCCCAAATATCCGCTATTAAATGTGCCTAATTTCCGTAAACTAAGCCGGATCCTTCATATACTCCGCCGACTCAAGCGTATTTTCGATTTTTACACACAAAGTCGGGTCACTCAGCTCCAAAAGTGCAGTATCCCTCGAGTCCAGTCTGTCCTGAAGCGCACTTTTAGTCCCTTCATAGAGCGGAAACCAGTCCAAATGCTCAATTAGCCCTTCTTTGGCTCTGTGCTTGGCGTAGTTGTAGGCGCGCTGCTTGGATTGGAACTCCACTAGGTCCACTACGCCGCTAATTAGGTCGCATTCTTCCTCCTTGATGGGTTTGCGGGGTGGGAAGTGGAGGTTTTCAGGCATTTCCGGGCCGATGGAGCGCAGTCCTGTGAAAACGCCTAGTGAAAAGGCTTGGCTTTCGATTAAAGACTGCAGCATTGCGGCTTCTTCGCCCTGTTTCCTGCGGCCATAGGCGCGAAGTGCAGTCCAAGTGCTCAGATCCACGCTTATTTTGACCATTGGCTTCCTGACTTGAGTCGTATAGAGTGTGTACAGCGCAAATACACACTTTGTACGGATGTCTGCCCTTTCCTCGGTGAATTCCCGCAGCAAATAGCCCCACGCCAACTCGTAAAACTCCCTGTGCGACTCTCTCGCCTTGAGACAGCGGTGCAAGTAGTCGAGTTTGTGCGTCCTCCAGTGCTCTTTGAAGGCTTCGTAGGTAACTGGCGCACTCTCTAGCAGGCGGCTCAGGTCTTCGTAGAGAGCGGAGGAACGACCGGAAAGCAGGGCGTTGGGTCTGACGCACCATCTCGCCTCGCCCATATACTATGCCTAACACCTACGCTACTGCAGTTAGCTCTAGGCCTTAGACAGACTGTCTGGGACTAAGAGAACCAGTCCCAGACCTCCCACCCACAGCAGTCGGTAGAGTCGAGGGAAGCCGGGTCTGCACTTCCACACCGCGACTGCGGTTATAGACCCCGCCACAGTCAGTCGCAGAGGGTAGAAACTTCCGAGAAAGCGTCTCCTCACGGCAGCAGCCTTTTCCACAGGGTCGGTTCGGTCGACAAGGAGAGAACTAAGCGCTGCTGTGGAAATGGAAAAGACTCCCCCGAGAGTGGTGGACAGGACAGTGGAAACAGCTCCTCCCATGAGGCCTGTAGTGGTGCTGGCCACTCCTTGGAGGCCGCGGCTGAACATGGTGAGGGCCTTCCCTACGGAGCCCTCGTCTGGTGCCATTAGATATGCGAGGAACTGCTGTCCTAAACGCTATAGTTATGGCTGTGGAGAAAGTCTCTAGGCAGGTATAGTCAGTTGTCTGGGCTGATGGAGTTAGTTGCAATGGTCAATCACAAGCAATATATGTATGCACTGATCTCAACTTTTCTCAATAAGCACTGATACATAGACTTATGCAGTTTCTTCCAATAGCGAGCAGTGAGACTCTTTGAAGATGCGAAAATAGCGTATGAGTAATAGACACAGAAAGGCTTGGTCTAGAAAGGAGTCCACTAGAACTATGGAAGAGACTAGGCGCATTACCGCCCTGCTAGTGTTCGTAGTGGGACTTCCGGCCTCTGGCAAGTCTGTGCAGTGCGAGCGACTTGCTGCTCTCCCCGGCTTCCACGCCTTCTCTATAAAGGACTTACTGGTAGCGGAGGTCCAAACTCGCTCGGAAGTAGGACTTATCATACAGGACGATTTGGCGCAAAGCAGACTGGTGGCCAAGGAACTCATTATCCCGCTGCTGTGGAGACACCTGGTGACTCTTTCAGCCAGAGTAGTGCTCATAGAAGGCTTTCCTAGAGATGTGGAGCAGGCGGTGTACTTGGAACAGGCAGGAGTGCCTATCCACTTCCTACTGTACTACGAGTGCACAGAGGACACTTTACTGCTGAACCGACTGGTTAGCAGCGGCTTTTGGGACTATGGCCAGTCCTTGGCCCGTCTCCAGCTGCACAAATCCACCCTGTACCCTGTCGTAGAGCTGTACAGCCAGTTTGGAGTCGTGCATAGAGTGGATGCGAGGCTAGCTCCTGCGGCTATACATCGAAAGACGCTGGAACTACTCAGACCCAGCGTTATTTGCGTGACTGGCCCGATATTTGCTGGGAAAACCGCTATTTCTACTCATCTTTGCCAGAAATTCGGCTTTTTTCGGCTGTCTATGCCCTCTCTACCTCCGCTTTCCTCTCAACTACACCCAGATGAGCCTACAGTACAGCGTTTTGTGCAGAAATTGAGTGCTTTGAGCCAAGAAAATTGCGTCCTAATCGACGGCTTCCCTGAAAACGTGAAGCAAGCAAGGCTATTTGAGTCCTTAATCGGCCCTCCACAGGCCGTAATTGCCCTAAATTACAGAAAAGACGAGGCTTTAGAGCGAGTTTTAAAGGCAAAACTCGCTGACTTGAAGCCGGCAGTTATCACCAAGCGCTTTGAAGCCTACGAAGGCAAGGCAATAGGGACTTTTTACGCCTCTAACGGACACTACTGTCTGATTCCCACAGGAAACAGCTCACTTTCACAAGTAACTGCCAGGGCGGAGGCCTTAATTGAGCCTGAAATAGTGCTTTTGAGAGGCGAATTGAACCCTCAATTTCTGCACTATCTGAGTTCAGAGCACAACTTCACCCTTCTAAATGCAGCCAATTTGCTGCGTCTGTGGAGACAAGCCAGGGCCCTCTCTACCTCCGAAAAGACCCAGGACTTATCAGATGACGAGGAACTAATACCCCTGCTCAAGCGGACTATATATGGCCGGAGACGGGTATTTCGCTTGGCTCTGTACAACTTCGCCTTGGGCTCGAAGGAGATACTGGAAAGGTTTGAAAGGGAAGTAGCAGTGGTCAAGTACAGCTTTTACCTGTACAGTGAAGGCATAGGGAAGGCGGATCCGGCTTCCCTGTATCTCTATAGCTCGCTCAGAATGCAGTTTGTGTGTGCGGGGTTGGCGCCCAGTGGTCTGGACAGGCCGCTGTATTGCAAGGCTTATAGTGAGTATGCAGACCCGAAGAAAGCCCGGGTAGTGCTGGTGTATGGTGCCAAGGCTAGTGGGAAGTCTAGGGTGGTCAGTATGTTGGTGCGGGATTTCGGCTATCAAATTGCCAATTGGGACGCCATTTTACCAGTAGATGAGGACGAAAACTGGACTTTTCCTCAATTCTGCAATGCATTTCGGTCGTTTTTACTCTCGAAGCCAGAGGTGAAACTAGTGTTCGAAGGCTTTCCGCCGTTCCCCGCCAGCACAGCATCCACCCGAGCTGGCGCAGAGCTGCTGAACCTCACAGCCTGCTGGGAAACACTGCTCAACTCCTACATACCCGAGTTCTGTGTGGCTGCAGTGAGGACAGAAGCAGAGGTGGAGGACTGCTGCAAGCGCAGTTCGGGGGCCAGAGAGGAAGTAGTGAGCACTGCTTTGCAGGCCTATTACCTGGCCCAGAGCTGCCTAGTCCCAGGCATATCCTACACCTTGACTACCACTACTCCGGCTGCTGCGGTGGCTGGACTTCGCGCTATATTCGACTCTAAGTTGGTGCTAGTTCAGTCTCAACTCGACCTGAAACAGCCTTTCGCCTGCTATTGCTTCCAGCACGGGTTCACTTTAATTGACTGTGCCGCTTTCTCTATCTCCGCCACTAGTCCGATAGACTGTATAAGAGACTACTGCAGTGGGAAAACACTGTCAAACACAGTTTTCATATACAACTTTCCCTTTCCCAGGCAAAGCAGCGTCCATCCCGGGCAATTATTCGCCGACTTCCAAGCTTTAGAGCAGCTTTTCGGACGGCTGCAAGCCCTCCTTCAAATAGGAGAGCTGCAGACGCTGCAGGCCCTAGCTCACCAGTCTTTGCCTGTACGCACTCGCAGAACTATGTCGAAAGACCCCTCAACTGCAATGATTGACGGGGAAGTGTCCACAAATGTATCCTTTTTGCCCTCTCTGGAGGCTGTTCCGATGTGGAATCAGCATGAATGCGCAAATTTGACGCTCGTTTTTCAGTACTATAAGGGTGAAAAGGCGACTTTTGAGCGTATTTCGCTGATGGATTCCGATGTAAATAGCGGAATTGAGGAGATTATTCAGAAAATAAGCAGTAGTGAGTACCCCGAACGATGGAATATCCAAATAATAACCCCTTTTAGTCCGATTTCTCCTACATTTCCCTCCAATACCCCAATTCTGGAGTATTTCGAGCCGCTGCCTCTGGACATTTCCACCCTAGGCCGCTATTCCCAGCGCCTTGCAGCCGCTTTCACCAACCCCCGAGCCCGCACCTTCCACACCCAGCGCCTAGGCTCCTTCACTGTGCCCTTCAACTGCTTTTTCGACCATTTCAAGCCGTTTATCCAGGAAGCGGGCATAACCATATCGATCGGACTGAGAAGAGCCATTCAGTCCTATGTGGATATATCGAAGACTGCCTTTATAACCCCAGAGGACGTGGATCGATTCTTTAATCAGTGGGAAAGCACACACACTCAGCAGGAAATCGTCTCCTTAGCCCAGCGATTGGACCAAGAAGTAAGAAATACCGGGGACACTATTGGATATAAGCTGTTTCTAGTAGTCACAAGAGCTGAGCCCGACCCTTTGACGGGCGTGCAGTCCTTCCAGAAGGGGAACATGTTCGTACTCACTCATGAAGGCTGTCCGCAGTCTGCGCGCTTTGCGGCGGACAGAGTGACTTATGCGGGGAAGGAAGAGCCGCTGCAGACTAATGATGTGGTCTTTAGAGAGGCGGAAACGCGTATTCGCAGTCACCATTTTTCCATCTTGTCTCGGAGTTCGGGGTTTTTCTTGGTGGATGGAGGCAGTCCTGAGGGCGTCCGACTGCTGATTGAAGACTTCCCAGTGGTGCTCTTCACGAACGCAGTGCTGTACTTCGGCCAGTCCAAGTGCGTAGTGTGCAGCACAGCAGCCAGACCTGCAGCCCCCCTCTCCGAGTTCATCCACATTCTCGACTACTCCCAAGCCGAAGAGTCACTTCCAGCCTTTACTCCCGAACTCGAACTTGCCTTCCTGTCAGGACCTCTATTCGGCCGTACCTTCCGTCTCTCTCCAGATACGAAGGAAGTGTATACTTTGGGTAGTAGTCCCGAGGCTGACATTGTGCTTAGAAACCTTGGAAGTCCTGTGCATGCTTGGATCTTACACGGAGACTACGGCTGGGCGGTAGTGGACATGCAAAGTCTGGATGGGACTTGGATAGCGGTGAATATGTACGACCGAGAGACAGCAGGCAGGCCCAGTCCTCCACTCAGAATACGCAACGGAATGGTCATGGAAGTCCCCGGAACCCGCTTTAAATGCGTCTTCAAAAGCGACATCACTTTCAAAGTCCAAATTTCCGACTTCGTGGAAGTGCGCAATATCGACTTCCGCAACGTATATGAGGTGGGTGGGAAGGTAGGGGCAGGCGCTTATGGCCAGGTCTTCAGGTGTAAGCACAGAGGCACTGGCTGTCTGTACGCGGTGAAGATCATCAGCAAAGCGAGAGTGGACGACTCCACGCTATTTGAAATCGTGGCTTTGAAGCGTCTCGACCATCCTAATATAGTCCGCGTTTTGGACATTGTGGATGATGGGCGAAGTCTGTATATCGTCACGGAGTTACTATCTGGAGGCGAGCTTTTTTCGAAGATCGTGGAAAAAGGGCATCTGTCAGAGGCGAAAGCTGCAGAAGTGATGCAGCAGTTAATGGCTGCAGTCAGCTTCATTCACTCTCGTAGTGTGCTGCACCGGGATATTAAGCCTGAAAACCTCATGTACGAAAGTCCCCTCGATGGATCTGCACTCAAGCTAATTGACTTCGGTGCAGCTCGAATTCTACTGCCCACCTACAAGACCGCAGAGCGGATCGGCACTCCCTACTACATGGCTCCAGAGGTGATTCAAGGCAAATACGACTCGAAGTGCGACGTCTGGTCCTGCGGAGTGGTTCTGTACATACTACTGAGTGGACGGCCTCCCTTCCCTGGGAAGTCGGAGTCTGAGATATTCGCCCACATCCAAGCCGGCCCTCCCTCCTTTGCAGAGTCTTCCTGGAAATACGTCTCCAAAGCCGCCAAGTCCCTACTCAAAGACATGCTCAAGCCCGACCCCAGGGACCGGCCCACTGCCTACGAAGTCCTGCGCCACCCCTGGGTCATTCTCAAAGCTCACAACGTCGACTACACCAAGCCTTTGGCTGAAAAGGCCTTCGCTTGTCTCAAATCCTTCAATGCCAGTAATAAACTGCAGCAGGCTATTCTTATTTTCATTGCTAATAACCTTCTATCTGCGGAGGAACGCAAGTACGCTATGCAGCTTTTCAGAGGGACGGATAGGGACGGAAGCGGACTGATTTCGAAGGAAGAGCTGCAGGAAGGCTTCAAAAAGGCGAACTTCGAAATTAGTGAAGAGAAAATGGAGGAAATAATGACTGAATTGGATGCTAATATGTCCGGAATGATAGACTACTCCGAGTTTCTGACAGGTGTAACTGCAATGGAAAGTTTACTATCGAGAGATCGTCTGAATTTGATGTTTTCCATATTCGACACAGACGGTAGCGGGGATATTTCCGCTAGCGAGCTGAAAGCCCTGCTTGGACAGTCAGAGGCGCGCTGGGTCGAACTCATCGACCAAGTCGACCACAATAAAGACGGCAAAATCGATATTTTCGAGTTCAAATCGCTAATGCTCAGCTACATTTCTTGAAATTTATAAAGCAGTTTTTCCGGATAGAAACAAGTAATATCTAAATGGCCCTAAAAGTTGCATTTCAAAACGTATATCGAAGGGAAAACAGTGAAAGAGGTAAAATTCCCACATGTCAGTTTGCGTGTTTCCTTAGTCTGAGGTGTATATAGGACTTGCGGGGATATCAGTAGGGCAGTTACAGTACCAAAATGGGTGGTGCTGAAAGCGTAGGCGACCTCTACATCGAACTAAACGAGCCCGACATCTCCCCTGGACAGGAACTCCGCGGCTGTATTCACTTCCTACTGCGTTCCCCTATACAAGCCGAGTTCCTGGTGCTGACTTTTAGGGGCAAGGAGTACATCGAGTGGAAGGAAGTACATGGAAATGGAAAAAGCGTGCGAGTGGAAACCTATACAGGCCACCATGTGGTTTGCACGAGGAGATACCCTGTGTTTTTGTTCGAGAAGGGACAGGTACCTCCAGGCTGCTACAGCTTTCCTATTGCCTTCACTGTGCCTCGACATATTCCAGGGTCCTTCTCCAAGGAAGGGAAAATGATGAAAGCACACATATATTACCACTTAAAAGCACTACTAGAAGCACAGCAAGCAGTTCCAATGAAGGCGTTCAAGACTACAATCCGAGTCGTGCAGACTCAAATGGACCTCTTCCCTATGCAGGACGAAGTAGCAGCCCAGGTCAAAACCTGCTGCTGTGTGCACAAAGGGGAAATCCGCCTCAAAGCCCAGTTCTCCCAAAACTCATACCGCCACGGAGAGATTGCAGACCTGGTAGTGGACGCTGACAACTCCCGTTCCTCTTTAGACATCACGAGGATTCGAGCAGAGCTGTACCGCACTTTACGGATGAGAGACGACAGCGGCCGCTTCAACGTGGAAAGAAGGAAGTTGTCAGAGAGCCTGGTGGACATCCATATCCCCGCAGGCCAAGGCTATGGACGGTCAGTGCGAATGGCAGTGCCGATATCAGGGAATGATGGGGAACTAGAGACTGCGCCTTCCATCAGAGGCACTATCATGGAGTGCACGCACTCGTTAGAGGTTAGAGCTGTGACTTCTGGCTGTTGCATGTGCTGTGGACAGCGGCCGAAAGTGAACCGTATGGTGATCATTGTGCCTGCGAACTTGCCCCCTGTGCCGCTGCCGGAGATACCGAGGGAGTGGAGGCCTGTGGGGGGAATGGAAGAAGGGCGGGAGCCTCTCTTAGCGCATTAAGCAGATAGGCAGCTAACCATCGCATCCAGTCTGAGACTTAGGGAAAAGCTATGCACGAAATTGCCTTTTATGAATATTGTCGTCTATATCGAAGAGTTGTGCACTAACTTGAGAAATTGAGAAGTAAAGCTGCAGTTTATTTTACATCCAAGTGAGTTAGGAGAACACCAACAGAGAAGTAGCAATGGCTTTCTGCTGCATGAGAAAGTGCATTCCCCTTCATTCACTAGGACACGAACAGCCTTTTTACCCTGCCCTCTTCCTCCATTACTCACCTCCTCCCAATGGCGACCAATTTCCCACACCCATCCCTCCCTAATAGTCCTAAATGGGCGGCACCCAAACCGTAGGCCACCTCCACCTCCAGCTAGAAACACGCAACGTCCAGGCCGGAACAGACCTCCCAGGCGTCATCCATCTGAAGCTAAACGAGTCTGTGCAAGCCCGCTTCCTCTGTCTCAAGTTCAAAGGCAAGGAGCACTGCCAGTGGACGGTGTCCAGGACAGAGAATGATGCACAGGGAAATTCGAGGACTGTGCATGACACGCATAGGGGACATTGTCATGTGGTGAGACAGAAGTTCCCGATATTTGTGTTCACGGGAGGGTTTCTGCAGGCTGGAGACTACAGCTTTCCCTTCAATTTCCGTCTTCCTCCTGCTATCCCAGGCTCCTTTCACCTCGAACACGGCAGCCTAAAGGCCCACATTCGCTACAACCTCATCGCTATGATAGACGGTAGTCCACTCAAGATAGAGAAGTCCAAGCTGCACATTCACGTGTCCCAGCAAATGACCGACCCGATCTACTCCGTAGCAAACGACGTGCAGGCGCGTATCACCACTTGGTGCTGTTGTGATCAGGGAGAGGTCAATTTGAAGGCGTATTTCGCTAAAAATGCCTATGTCCCTGGCGAAACCGCGGAATTTGTAGCAGAAATAAACAACACTGCGAGTAAGTTAGACGTGGGAGGGATCCGAGGGACGCTGTATCGGACTTTGAGACTGAGGAGTGACGGCGGACTGACGCATATGACGAAGGATACAGTGAGCAGGTCTGAGGCCAGACAGAGAATTCCGAGTGGACAGGCTCTACTGGGCGAGCAAAGCTTAAGAATGACTCTGCCAATTACGGATGCTACAGGGGAACTGCAGCACTCCACCTCTGTGCGTGGTCGCTTCATCGAGTGCATCTACTCTATCGTAGTGCACGCTTCCATGGAAGGCAGCTGCATGTGCTGTGGACAGACTCCGGAGGTGGAGCGCTTCATGGTGTTGTACCCTCCTCAGCTGCCCGTCATACAGCCTCCCATGGTGCCGGTGGGCTGGGCGCCGCAGCAAATGCCGATGATGCAGTTTGAGGTGGGGCAGGGGTATGAGTATGCGCCATCCGCGCCCGTAGCGTAGTAAAGACAGGGCTAATCCAGCACTCTGGATATATTTCCATAGTGAATTTCCTTACTTGAGAGTGCCAGGACAGTATAGTTTCCCCTTTAGTGCACTGCTTGTATATAAATTGCTAGCAAAAATTGACCATTCAGAAGCTAAAATTACCTCGGCAGAGGTGGTTATTAGGGTAGCAAAGCCTATGATAGTTAGAACGATGCATACATTCGCACTTGGTGCTGCCACAAGCGATGATAGGCCAGCTGATTTCAATAAAAACGCCACTTCAGTCAGAGAAGGATATGACGATTTACCCCCGTTAATAGAGAAGCTGGCAGTGCATATGGACAAACAGACTGGAATCTGTAAGTTCTACCCGCGCTGCAGTTCTTTACTGGGCAGAAGCGGCACTATGTGCTCAAGTCTGTAGCAGTCCTCCTATTTAGGACTTTCTTGAGTATGTTAGCTAGTATATTGCCAGGGAAATTATTGCAGATTTGGGTATTTGCCCTTAAAATGTCCTAAAAAGGCCATATCTATTAAAGTTAATTCCTAAATTTCCCAGTCATTGCAAACAGCTGCATAGAGCAGTGTACATCTACCAAATCTAGTTATAGAGCCTACAGCGGGGCCAGCAGGGCACAGCCATGTCCATAGCGCGGAACTGGCAGCTGATTCACCTCTTCCCAAAGCCCGCTTTCTATAGTCATCCTTTCAATTCCCGCTAAAGCACTGCCATTAAACCCCCCAAATACCAGTAAACTGGCTGAGTCTTCACTCATACAGAGGGAAAAGTACGCCCGAGAGACCCTCAATTCCCCTCTAATTGACCACTCCCTGGTCTCTATTTGGTATATTTCAAATGAGGATAAGTAGTTGTGGCCGTCAAAGCCGCCAATTGCAGTGATGCCCTTGGAAGTAGACACTGCTGAGAGGCCCTGGCGAGGCTGCTGCAGGGAAGGGCCTGGCAGCCAGTCTGAGTCAATATACAGTTCGCAGCTTCTTAGTGGGCCGATTGCCCCGTTCCCCCCAATTGCCATGATTTGCCCTTTGCCGACTGCACAAAGAGCCAAATTTTCCCTGTTTTCCCTCATATTCGCAATCGATTTCCACGCTTTTTGCCTATAAACTTCGCATTTCGCTACAACAGTTCCTTCGTTGCCCCCAGCAATGTAGATCTCTTCGCCGCATCGTAAGCAGGCGAAATTGCTCCTGGCGGCAGGCAGCCTCAGTTCCACCTTTTCACTGAGTTGTAAGGAGGCTGATATGGACTCGCACTCGGAAGTGCAGCTTTCTGCTTCTTTCCCACCCATAATAATGACCTTGTTGCCTACTACAAGACTGCCGAAATTCGCTCTTTTTGCCCTTAAATAGCCATTATTGCTCCAAATCCCGGTTTTCGGGTGATAAATGTCGACTGTCATAGAAGCCTCGGTATGGCCCCCATAGATATATATGGCTTTTTCGCGATTTGGCAGTTGTGAGTCCGGCTTTTGCCCTAAGCGGTGCAAATCCGGCTTCGGACTATGCACCAAACTGACTTTGATGACTTGTTTAGGAGAGAAAGGGGCGCTTTTCGGCACAGGGGACTGGTGACTATGATGGCCACTGATACCCATAGGCCGAATTCCCTTGGGAGTGTGGGTTGGAGAGGCTATTGAGCCAGTGGGAGATCTGGCTTTGGGACTTCCAGTCCAGGAAAAGTCCGCTTTATCAGTGGACACACGAGGAGAAGCATGGGAAAGCGACGGACTGAGACTGGCCTTCTTATGTCCTGTGTTCCTGCTGATCTGTCCTCGAAGCGTCTTAAACAGACTGGACAGCTCCGTTTCCTTAGAGAAAAGGAAGTCCTTGAGTGTGGGGAAAGGCTCCAAAGCCACCAAAGCAGAGGCAATGATGGCCTCCCGAGGCTTCGCTTGGGCAATAGTTTCAGCTACCGACTCACTTTCCACCCCAATTCCCTCCCTAATCAGCAGATTGATAGCTGCCAGTTGCCTGATTATGGCCGCTTTCCGCTGTCTATTGGCCTCTAAACAGACTTCCAGCAGTTGTTTGAATTTGTCCTTTAGTTGGTTTTCTCTGGCCTTCGCTGCAGCCATAATTGCTCCGAATACATCCTCTACGTCTTCGATCACAGCGTTGAATTCCTTCTCCTTTTCAGCGGAAATCTTATCCATTTCCTCTCGCATAAGCGTCAATTTGGACCTTAAAGCTTCGCTTTTCCCTATAGCAGTCTCCAAGCCTTGTTTCGCTGCCTTTGCGCCTGCTGCTAGACTGACCACTTCGTGTCCTTTATGGCTCGCCAGCAGGCAATCTACACACAAAGTGTCCTTGTCGTCCAGACAAAAGGCCTCTAGGGTGCGGTTGTGGGAGACACAGAGGACGTCTTTCGCTGAAATTAAGGCCTTGTTGATCGGCAAGTCAGCGATTTGTATGCAAAGAGTGGCGAGTCCGCAGTCAGGACAGGCGACAGAGCCTCTGTGAAGCAGGGAGTGGATGCAAGCGGTGCACAGGGAGTGCCCACAGCGGGTCAGAATTCGGGGGAGACGTGAAGGCCCATAGGAACTGTCACAACGCCCGCAATTCATTACTATGGACCACTTCCTAGTCCTTCTCTGCGCCAATAGACCCCTAGAGCCTGCAATTACAGCATATGGCCGCCAAATCTCCAGTCCAAACCCTCAAAGAAGCAGGCAACACTGCCTTCAAGCTCCAAGACTACCCGCAAGCCGCCTCCCTCTACACCCAAGCCATCGTAAGCGTCTATTTCGGCCCTGGACTCCAGCGTGTCTGAGCTCTTTTCCAACCGCGCCAGGTGTTACAAACTCCTCGGGCAGCTCTCGGAAGTGAGGCCTATGCAGAGCAAGCGGGACTGTGAAACTGCCTTGGAGCTGAAAGACACGAATGTGAAGGCTCACCTGCTGTGTGGGCAGGTACTGCTGTGCCTGGCGAAGGAGGCGCTCAGTCTGGACCTGGCGGACCAGGGACTCAAAAGGATGACTCGGGCGCTCACGCTGTGTCCTTCACAGAAGCTGCAGAGCTACCAGAAGGAACTGGACCTGTACTTGCTGCGAGGCAGGAAACTCAAGTGGTTCATCCAGCAAGTCAACCGGCAGACTGAGCGAGAAAGACTGCTGGAGCGGGTCCGAATTGCCGAGGAAGGCAATAAAGGCACGGCGGAAAGTGTGAAGACAGCCAATTTCCTGCAGCTGCAGAAATACCTGGAAGACCCAAAGACAGAACTGCCTGATTACTTCGTTTGTCCACTGAGTCACCAGCTCTTTCTCGACCCGGTTCTGTTACCCAGCGGCCAGTCCTATGACCGCTCTGCACTCTTGGCGTATTTCCAGACTAATGGCTGCTTCGACCCTGCTTCCTCGGACCCAGTCGACCCGAAGCTGCTTTTCCCTAACACCACGCTGAAAAAGGCGGTTAATGACTATTTGGACCGCAACCCTTGGGCGTTTGAATTCGTGCCTGGGCAAACTTTGAGCGATTTAGTGCTTTAAGTGGATTAGAGTAGCCTTTCTCTTCATACCTAGGGCTTGTAGCAGGAGTTCCCTAAGTCCAGTTTCGACAATTTTGATTTAAAGGGGTATATCAGTGCTATTTACAGGAAAATCACAAGTTTTGACCTGCTCTTAGCACAAAATCTGCATTTTCTGGGATTTCCGAGTCCTGACTCACCTTCTAGTTCACATTGTTAGCGGAATTCTATTAAATTAGCGCCTTCTCATACGTGTCCCAACTGCAACCCTCAGTCTTGAATAGCAAGCGACTGCTGGCAAAGCGAACAGTCCCGTAACAGCCGCTAGTCCGACTACCTGCCCTATTTCCTCACAAGCACCTTTCAGCATATAGTACAGGGCTACTTCTACCCCAATGTCTATGCCCAGAAACGCAGCCGTCAGTATCACTCTACTCCCACGCTTA
>Ga0247837_1002078_pt1 | contig 39165 bp, 25 predicted proteins | sample LaCtaG_2_FD_187115 | JGI IMG/M metagenome (GOLD analysis project Ga0247837, IMG submission 187115) | Freshwater microbial communities from meromictic Lake La Cruz, Castile-La Mancha, Spain - LaCruzMarch2015_14.5m | ecosystem: Environmental > Aquatic > Freshwater > Lake | place: Spain: Castile-La...
TTCCAGGAAGAAAAAAGGACCTGTCATCCCCGCTCTATCCTAGTAGACCTGAGTTCCCAGGCTCTTGACTCTCTACAAGGCACCTCCCAAAGTCGCCTTTTCACTCCAGACCAATACTGCTGCGATTCCTGTGGCTCCCAAAACCTCTTCGCTCTCGGCAACCGTAGCGACATGAGCGACTCCGCCATAGAAGCCTTCCGCAGGCAAGCCGAGCCCTGCGACTTCCTTACCGACCTGCACTTCACTATGGGCATAGGAGGAGGCACAGGGGCAGGACTGGGGTCAAAGCTGCTAACTGAGCTGAGGACGGAGTATATGCAGACCTATATTAGTGCCTTTGCGGTAGTGCCGGCCGCTGTGTCGGATATTGTGGTGGAGCCGTATAACTGCGTGCTGGCGTTTCAGTATTTGATGGATTCGGCTGATATGACAGTAATTGCGGACAACGAGGCGCTTTCTAGTCACTTAGGCGATTCCAAGGCCTCAATTCCAGCCCTTAACACCGCCTTCGCAAGCGCTATGAACACTCTCACCTGCGGAACTCGCTACCCTGGCTATCTAAACGGCAGCAGCCTTCGCAAGCTTTCCACCAGTCTAATGCCCTTTATACGCATGCGCTGCTTCACTTTAGCCCACTGCCCTATGCCATTGGACCTATCCAGCGCTACTTTGGATGCTTCTTTGTTCAGTAAAAACAGCTGTTTGGCCTCGGTGGAGACCAGGGCTAAGGGGATAATTGGCGCTTCGGTGGTGTTTCGAGGGGAAATCAGCACGTATGAAGCGGAAACTGCTTTAGGGGAGTATCAGCGCGGAAAGGGATGGAATAGGAAACTTGCGGACCATATTTCCCTATCATATTGCTCGTTTCTGCCTCCGAAATCGCCCTCGAAAGTTGCAGTTTTGGTCAATTCGGCAGGGATTTGCCCTCCTTTAACCCAGACACTTCGGGCTTATCAGCGTCTTTTCCAGCGAAAGGCGTTTTTGCGTCCTTATCTGGAAGCAGGTATGGAGGAAATGGAGTTTTTCGATGCAGAGAGCCATTACCAAGACATTATTAGTGAGTATTCCATGTGGGATGATGAAGCATGGGGAAATATCGAAGATATAGAAGAAGAGGAGATGGAATTAGCTCGACTTCAGGAGGAGTAGTTGATTGCTATAAAGTGCTGAGAAATGTTAGGAAAATGTATAGACAAATAATTCATGCTTAGGCCACTTTACAGCGGCTTTCTCCTCTCATATGTATTTGACGAATTATTTGAAGGGAAATACGAGGCGAAACTGTATTTTATCGAAATCAGTCCCAAATAGATACCCCTAAGATGGCAAAATCGTAGACATTCTATAATAAAAATGAACTCCGATTTCAAAATCCTGGCAGTCTTAGGAAACACCCAGCACGGCAAATCGAGTTTCCTCAACCTAGTAAGCGGCAGTGACTCTCTGCGCGTAGGCGCCAATGACGGCCGGTCCTGTACCAGTGAAATAAAGTCTATGAGGTTTCGAGACTGGCTGAGACTGTTCCCTGGAGATGCAGAACTACGCTGTTTCGACGTGCCTGGGTATGGTGATAGTGAACTGCGGGTTACCAATAGGCAGATATCAGACAGTATAAAGCTGACTTTGGCAGGACTGGAAAGTCGGCAATTGGACGCGCTATTGGTATTTCAGTCGATTGCGGAGTCGGCGATTTCCCTTGCAGATGTGTTTTCTCGAGCGGAGGCGATGTTCGGACCTGCAATTCTACAGTCTGCAATTGTGATAATCACCAAGTCAGACATCACTTCCCCGACTTTCATTGAAAGGAGAATGAAGACTATTGATGGTCTCTGCCAGGGGAAGGACATTCCCTACCTTATGTGGGTCAATACATCTGAGGATCTCCGGCAGCTACCGGAGGAATTATTGGGTAACCAGGCTGCAGGGCTGCGAGAGGCTTTGGCCTCTATTCAGCCCTTTGAAATGATGGCAATGGAGGAGTATGAACGCTTAGTGGAAGTCCGAGCCAGGGAAATGATGGCCAACGACCCCACCAATGTAGTCAAGCAGAAGGTCTCTGTGCCGACTCAAAAGGTCCAGACCTATAAAGAACAGGAAGTTTACACTGTGCCTTCAATTAAGTGGAAATACACTGAAGAGGAAGTAAAGACGAAAGCCAGGGAATTAGCGTGTAGGGAAGAAAACAAAAAGGCGGAAGTAGTAGCCACAAAGCGACAAGTCGCAGACTTCACCTACGATATAGTAACTGAACAGCACACTGTGAAGACCCGCAGTTGGTTCTTATTTATTCCTATCAACCGCTCACATCACTATACCACTGAAAGAGTCGTGAAAAGACCGATTCAGAGGGAAGTTACAGACTTCGCAGTTCGGAGTGTCCAGCAGCCGGCTGAAGTGTTTGAAGAAGGACTGAGAGAGCAAATGGCAATAGAGGAGGAAACTAGACAGAGAGAGGTGGAGAGGTTTAGGGTGGAGCAGGGTCAGGAGGAGCGCGAAGTCATCACTACGAGACGCGATTTGAGCGACTATAAGCAGAGGGCGAGCAAAGAGATGGCAAAGGAACGGTGGAGACAGCAAAATCGAAGCAACTAGGAAATCTATTCAAATATTCCCCTTTGTCTACAAATATTCATAGAAGTCCTATTTCCCCACCATATTGTCCTCGTTTATAAAAATGTCCTCGAAGAACTGCGTTGTATTGGGCCCAAGTCAGCAAGGGAAGTCCAGCTACATTAACCTCATCAGCGGCCAAGTCCTAGCCCCAGTGGGCCAAAACGACGGCCAGTCCTGCACTAAACACGCCTCAATATTGTCCTTCCCTGACCTTTTGAGGATATTTGGGACCAATGTGCAGCTTAATTGTATAGACTTGCCCGGATTCAACGACACTTCGGTTCTTCTGAGCAATAAGAAAATCGTGGAAGAGGTAAAGTTGGGAGTGGCGGGACTGGGAGGCAGACAGCTAGATGTACTTTTCCTGTTTCAGTCCTCTTCGGAGTCAGCATTTCAGCTGCAGAAGTCTTTCCAGCTCACCGAAACTCTCTTCGGGCCGAAAATATTGAGGAGCTTAGTGGTCATTGCGACCAAATCCGACATAGTACTCGAGCAAGTCTTACCTAAACGCCAGGAAACTATCGAAAGCTTCGCTCGAGAAAAGAACGTGCAGGTGGTTTGGTGGGTCAATGACTCTGAAGAAAATGGGAAGGTATCAGAAGCGAAAAAGTGCTCGCAAGCAGCTCAATTGCATGCAGCAATTAACCAGTTGCAGCCCTATGAAATGACGAATATGCAGGAATTCGCTAGCAGAGTGCAGGTGCAGGCGGAGCAAATGGTGAAAGCAGATTCCAGCAATATCGTGCAGCAGAATGTTACCGTTCCTTATGACGTAGTAGTGGATTACGAGGAGGACGAAGCCTATACAGTCCCTGCGCTTCAAAGGAAATACCCGGAACCTATAGTTCTTCAGGAGGCTAGAAGGCTGCAAGCACTGCCAGCGAACAAAGAGCCGTACAACGTCACAAGAACAATAACTGAAACCGTGCAAGTACCAGAGGAATATGACGAATGGAGAGATGAACGTGTTTGGCACAGGACCTTTTTCATCCGCTGGAGAGAGACTATAAGTGTCCGTGAGCGGAAAGTCAGATATGTTCCACGACAACAGACCAGAACTGTCACAGAAACCGCATACCGAGACCGGCCTTTAGAGCACTTCGCAGCCCCGCTGAGACAAGAAATGGTTCCCACCACTGAACAGAGAGTGCGGAGAGTGACAAGGCAGAGGTCAGAGAAAAGGACGAGGACTGAAGTTGTTACGAGCTATAGAAAGGACTGGACGCACTATAGACTGCAAGCGGCGAAAGAGCTAATAGTGAGTTAAACCCTCCCTTTTTAGTATCATCCATGTAGAGTAAATTTATAGACATTCGCCGACTCTATATTAATATGTCAGACAACTTCAAGGGGTCAGATCGCTTCAAGATCTTCGCTGTACTGGGCCAAAGTCAGCACGGAAAGTCCAGCTTTATCAATCTCCTGAGTGGCTGCACCTCCCAAGCAGTGGGGTGCAACGACGGACGCTCCTGCACAGTCAATATCCACTCTGTGCGCTTTCCAGACTGGTTCGAGTTACTTGGAAGTCCGGAAACAGAGTTACGATTCTTTGACGTGCCTGGGTTTGGAGACACAGAGCTCAGATTTACCAATAGACAGATACTGGAGGGCATGAAAGTGACCTTGGCTGGACTGGAAAGTCGGCAGTTCGATGGACTGTTTGTATTTCAGTCGCTGGCGGAGTCGTCTATTAACTTGAAAGGCACTCTGGAACGCATTGAAACCATGTTTGGGGAAAGAGTGTACAGAAGCACTGTGGTGATTATGACCAAGTCGGATCTTTTGCCTCCGCAAGTGATGTCTAAGAAAAGAACCACGGTTGAGCGTGTTTGTCAGGAAAAGCGCCTTCCCTGTTTCCTCTGGATCAACGATTCAGCAGAATTAGGTGATATTTCCTCCTCTCAGAAAGCCACTCAGATTTCCGCTCTACGCACTACCTTGCTTCAGCTCCTTCCCTATGAAGTGATGGACATGAAAGAGTACGAACAACTAGTAAAACAACGTGCAAAGCTAATGATGGCTAGAGACACTAGCAATACAGTCACTACAACTGTGCAGGTACCAACACAGAGAGCAGTTACTACTAAGGAAAAAGAAATAGTAATTGAACAAACGCTAAAGCCGGTATATACTGAGGAAGAGGTGAAAAGGAGGGCTTTGGAAGAGCGGGCAAGACCGGAAAACAGGAGAGCGGAGGTAATGGTCAGCACCAAAGAAGTAGACGACTTCGAGTACCAGGTCATTACAAGCACAGAGACAGTTTCAAACCACGATTCTCACTTGCTTGGAGCATTTTCCTCTAGCAGCAGCTACACCCTTACTAATCAAAGAGTCGAGAAAATCCCAATTAAGCGCAGGATTCAAGAAAGTGAAGTACAGTATGTAAGTCAGCCGGCAGTGGTGTTTGAGCCAAGTCTGAGGAACCAGACAAAGGTAGTAGAGGAGGCGAAGGAAAGGGTGGTAGAGAAAGTGAAGGTAGAGGACGAATTAGTGGAGAGGACTGTCACTACGACCAGGAAAGATTTGAGTTATTATGAGCCGAAAGCGGCCAAGCAATTGGCCAGGGAGAGAATGCAGAATCGGGAAGAAGATGCCTCAACTGGCCCTTAATATCAACTAGAACTTCCCAACTTAGACATTGTCACCCCTGCGGCCTTTTCCACTTTGAATATTGCCTCCTCTGGACTCATAGGTAAGTCTTAGGTAGCCAAACTCCCTCCTCTGTCCCTATTTCCCCCTCACACCGCTGCTTTTAGTGCTGCAAGATGGTGGAGAGCGCCGACACACGCGAAAGCTTCGACGTGATCCTGAAAGAAGGCTGGATTGCAAAGCGGTCCAAGTACGTCAAGGAGTGGCGACAGCGGTGGCTCGTCCTCACTCCCCGGTTCCTCTGCACTTTCAAGAAGCAACAAGACTACCGCAGTTCCCCTACTGAGAAAATCACCCTGCAAGGCTGTTCTTCTGTCAAATCCGCGGAGGACGATGTGGGCCGGGCGGACAGCTTCAGGGTGGATACCAATGGAAGGACGTATTTCTTCACGGCGAAGGACACTGCGGAGAAGGAAGGGTGGATCGGAGCGATTGGGAAAATCATGATTGCGCCGACTGTGCTGAGGACGAGGAGCGAGGAAGACATGATGGACGGGCAGTAACTAGCCTATTTCCGAGTGAGTCCCACCCCTGAAGCAAATTCGTCCTCACTGTCCTCCTTCCACGGGTCCTTCTGCTTCTCTTCCTCCGGCCAGGCTTCTCCCTGCGCCCAAGGGTCTGCATTCTTCACGGCCTCTGCGTCTTTCTTTTCTCCCCAGTCCTCCCACTCCTCCCCTTGGCCGAAATTCGGCTTTTCCCAATCACTCTGCCTCGCAGGCTGTCCGCGAAAGGCCGTATCATACTGAAAAGGCACCGAAAGGAACCCTTCCATCCCCTCAGTCGGCCTCACCGCGACCTCAGAGCGTCTCTGCGCCTTCCCTTGTTCCTCCGCCGCCTCCCGTTCTCTCTCCTTATTGGCCTTCGCTAGGTCTTCTGGCAGACTGCGCAGGCCTGCGAGCGCCCCTGCAGCCCTGCGACTGAGCTCCAACTCCAGCAGCACAACTTTCCCTACCAGCGGAGTCGTCAATTCGTATCTGAGTTCTAGCGCTTGGAAGGCCTTCGCGACGCATTTCTGACTGTCTGACTTGAAGTTCTCAGTCGCTAGGGAAAGTTTCCTTTGGTTCTAGGTAGGGAATACGCGTGCAAGTCGCTCCACCTCCTTGCTGGTTTCCTGGTACGCCGCGTTCTTGGACTTCTTCTTGGCCAGCAAAGTCTGCAGGTCCTCGACTTTGGACAAGTAGTGGTCGTACACCAGTCTCGTCTTTTCCTTCTGCCTCTGCAAGTTCTTCACTTCGTCGAAAAGACCCCCCCACATCCTCTTCTCCTCTGCCAGTCTGCCCAGTTCCTCAGCCGTCTCCACACTCCAGCTGCGTATAGCCTGGTGCGCCTCTGTCACCTGCATCGCTAGTCCTTGGTGAAACGCACTTTTCCCATACAGTTCCTCTAAGGCTTGACTAAAGTCGCTGCTGTAGACTGTGATACTGTCCAGGGCGGACTTGAGACGGTCCACGCAGTCGCCTGTTTTGCGCAGGGCGATTTCGACAGTTTGGCATTCTTCCAGCAGACTGTCGAGTTCGGAGTCGCGGGTGATTAGGCCTGCGTTGAAGCTTTCCTTTATCTGGGTGGGAAGTACGCGCTGAGCGGTTCTGGTGCGAATCGAGGACATTTCAGTACTATTGAGAGTACAAAATAGAGAAAGTGGTACATGAGGAAATCTGAGTACAAGCAAATTTAGCAAGATTATCTGATCACTGTGCCTTGCCGCCTCATCCTTCTTTCCCCAGTCTCCATCAGTCCTCTATGCGACGCAGCCCCTATCACCGTAGCCATGCGATTTCGAGGGAGCAACTCTGGCTCCGAGGCTTGCGGCCGAAGACTGCGAAGCACTAATCTGCACGTTTTATCCACTTTCACTGAGTCAATAACGTCCAACGGTAGCCGAGGAACAATGTGTCTGGAGTGACGATGAGGGATATGCTTTGGCTGTATAGTCGGTAGGAGTGAGGGAGTCAAGACTTGAGATCTAACAAGAGGGGTAATGGAGGCGGTTTCGGCTTGAGGCAATAAGAGGGTTTTCAGGGCTGGTGGAGGGTTTAAAGGCTTGATTAGCTTTTCTGGTAATACAGGTGGCTGGGGCGACTCTTGGAGTTGCGCAGTTTTAGCCACTTCCTGAGAGGCAAAGCGTCTATGCAGACTCTTGAAACTGGGCGGCGGATGCACCTCCAAGTCCATGGCCCTCTCTTCCACCTCCCCATTCACAATCCTATGTTTCCTCTCAAACTGCTCAAATCCGCCCGTTATCGCCTCATAGTCAATTTCATCCTCCTTTATCACCAACTGCTGAAACTGAGCCGGCAGAGCATACTTCGGGGAGTGCACCTGCCAGCCATTCAGGGAGATCCCGTCCTTCAGGTTGTTCACCCGCTTCACAGTCCGCATGGCTGCAGGGCCATCAAAGCGCTGGGAACTGTCGATTCTGCACCGCAGCTTCGAAGCGAAGTTAATGGCATGTGAGCGCGGACATCCCCGGCTCCGCAGGTTGAGAAACATGAGGACTTCCTTGACTCTAGCGGCCTGCTGCAGGCTTTCCAGGCGGTAGCAGTGGCCGCGGATAGTGGCTTTGACGTCTCTTTCCAGCTGTTCGAGGTAGGCGAGAGGCCGGGTGGCGGGGATGTCGGAGGCGTCTATGGAGCTGCGCTGGGTGCGGACTGAGAGACGCACTTCGGTGGCTTCTTCCTTGTCTTTGCCTTCGGTTGTTCTCATGATGTCGAACTGTCTTTTCTGCGTTTCGTACTGTCTCTTGGTCTGTTGCAGTGCAGACTCCAGTTCTCTCTCTGTCTGCGCCCTGGTCTTGTCCCCGGACTCTCCCCCGCCTAGTCTGAGTGCGAAGTCGTCCTTGATGGCTTCTAGCTTGCGCCTAGTTCGCTCTTCCAGTCGCTTCTCAGCTGTGCACAGCACTCCCTCTTCCATATCTGACTAGTCCCATCCCAAACCCGCTCCCACCCAGTCCCAAAACTCCCCTAATTATCCAATCCTCATACCTCCATTTCCCTCAATCACGCCTTATTCGCCTCTAATTACCTAATAACCGAATCCGAGCAGCTAAGGCGAAATGGTCACTCGGCCACACTCCCTTCCCTCCCCTCTGTCCATGTATCTCCGCAGTGACCGCCTGCACCTTCCCTCTCAGGTAAATGTAGTCGTAAGTGCCGCTTTTCCCACTGTCCATGTACTGCCCTTTCAGTCCCGTAGGGAACGTTATCACTGGCTCCCGACCATAGCACTCCACAAATGCACTGCGGAAATGAGTGCGAATTAATGCATAAGCCTGGCTTTCCGGGGTAAAGTTGAAATCCCCCACTAGGACAATGTCCTCGTTCATATAGGGAGCAAGGAAAGTGAGGAGTTCGTGGACTTCTCTGACTGCCACTTCGTCGCCTAAGTAGTCGAAGTGAGCCACACAGAAGTGGAAAGGACGGGTTGAAACCTCGAAAGTGACCAGTCCCAAACAGCGATTTCGGGTCTGGAAGTGGTAAATTTGGCTCGATTTCGGACTCAAGGGAGACTTGTAGAAGACTGCGTTTCCGTCTATGTGGAAAGTCGGCTCACCATATAGCTCCAATGGACTTTGCACGTCGAAAAACAGCCCGTTCTCTTGGGGCAAATAGGGCAAATTCAGGCCTTTGTGGACTTCTTGCACGCCCACTAGGTCGCAGCTCATCTCTTCCAGGGTCTTTTGCACGAGTGGCATTCTTTCCTGGTACCTGCAGGAGCCGTTGAGGATGTTGAAGCTGCCGACTCGCAGTTCTGCCATTATGGCTGTGATTGCTGGGAAAGAGAAGGAAGAGAAGGCGGATTAGGGGAAATAGGCTAATTGGTCTAGAGGAGAATAGCTGTGGAATGCGTGGATTCTATGGTGGGCAGGAAATTAAGCATAAAATCTGCGAATTCTGGAAAAGCATAGGTTTCTTAGCAAAACTCCCTAATATTTAAACATTTGGAGCGATTTTAGCCATATGTCGCTCTTCTATGCAACTGACTACCTCACGCATCCCCATATTGCCAACACTGCCCCAACTCCCCTATCAGTACACAACACATGGCAAACTAAGCAGAAACGGCTGACTCTAACTGGCTTAGCCTAGGGGAAGCCTGATGCGCAGTGGTACGGCACATTGCGTGTGCTAAGCTTGTCATAGACAATGTCGTCGAAGTTGAGACTGTGCATTTCCATCTCCTCCACTTGGCCCCAAATCGGCACGCGCCACATTTGCCAGAAGCCTATTACCATCATACCGACCAGACCGAACCGCATCATTGTTCGGGGGTTCATGATGGTCATGATACCGTTGCGCTCGTAGCCGATGTGCGCACCAAATAAGCGCCTGAGTAATGGTCACCTGTTATTCGGCAAACGATTGCGAGGGATCAGGCCTGGAATTTCCTTCGGAATGCGTCTTGTAACAGCCGCCAATTCCCATTCAGTCAGCTGCGCCCAAGTAAATTTCCCCATTATTACAGCCCTAGGCTCCTCCGCGACCAGATACAGCAGTGTAGCTGTGTGAATATGGCCGAAAGATCGAAAAGGAAAAAAAGAAAAGAGAGGTAAAACTTGCAGATAGCGGAGCTATTTCGGGGTTATATTCAGCCTGCGGACTTCCTTAGTTGCTAGGTAAGTTCGATGCTCGGAACAGGCTATTGCTGCAGACTCAATGGGAACTCTAAGAACTGTACAGAGGAAGTAGAAAGGGGATCAGAGACCTAAAAGCCACTGAGGAGGACGAATTGGGACTGCTTGAGTGGGAAGTAGGAGGCGATTTCATATTTGTGTATTCGAATATGTCTAAAAAATAAGTCCGGATTTGTCATTTCCAAGTAGAAGGAGACCAGTCTGAGGTATATACAGCACTAAAGCAGTGCACTCACAAAACTACCAATGTTCTTATAACTTCCCACTTTCACCTATCCATAAATAGCGTTTCAGCCTAATTTCCAGGGTGTTAGCCCCAGAAACACCACTCAAAGCGACAGTTTCCCTATCAATAGACTGGAAAAGCTACAGACAACCGCCTATCCGAGCACTGACAAAAGTGGAGAACCAGGGTATCGATCCCAGTGCCTCTCGCATGCTAAGCGAGCGCTCTACCATTTGAGCTAGATCCCCGACTACTGTCCCCTCCCTTCCCTGCCTTAAGTTCCTATGCCACTGCTCTTAAATGTACCAATTGCCAGGGAATTACCTTGTTTCCTAGGGGAAACTGGGGTGTAGGGACTGGGAGTTCCTATATTGGGTGGAATTAAGAAAATAGTCGGGATGTAGGTTAATGAAGGGCAGATAAAGAGATAGAAGGGGAGGAAAGATCTATTTTGCGATTTGCCTGTGTAAATGAGCACTATAATTGACTGAGTTGAGGTTGGATTAAGCCTATTGTAATGTATTTAGGAAATTCACCGATTTCTCAGCATTATGAAGTCGATGTGAGAGTGGAAAATTAATAGATTGCAAAAATCCGGATAAACAATCAATACATACAAAAATAGCTAATTTAATATCGTATGTACCAAAAAACGCCCTAAACCCGCTTTTCTCATACATAAATTTCCCTCTACTCTCCCAAAATCGCAATTCACCTTCCAGAAAGTCTCCTATCCCAGGCAAACTTCTGCACAAAAGTGTTTGGCTGGTAATAATGGAGTCCCGGCCCTATCGCCTCGTGCTGATCCGCCACGGAGAAAGCACCTGGAACAAGGAAAACCGCTTCACAGGGTGGACTGACGTCCCTCTGTGCGTAGCAGGCATAGAGGAGGCCAAGGAAGGCGCCAGGGCGCTCCGAGAAAATGGGTACCGCTTCGATGTCGTCCACACCTCTGTGTTGAAGCGTGCAATTCAGACGATGAACATCATTCTTGATGAGACTGACCAAAACTCAGTGCCGGTGCTAAAGCACTGGAGACTGAATGAAAGGCACTACGGGGCGCTGCAGGGACTCAATAAGGCGGAAACTGCGGCGAAGCATGGGGATGAGCAGGTGCAGATTTGGCGCAGGTCGTATGATATTCGCCCGCCTGCGCTGGATGTTAATGATGACCGCTGGCCTGGACACGAGGAAAAGTACCGTGGTCTGCCCACCGACATCCTGCCCACCACAGAGTGCTTAAAGGACTGTGTGGCGAGAGTGCTGCCCTACTGGCACGACCGCATAGCCCCGGACATCCTGGCTGGGAAGAGCGTTGTTGTCGTTGCGCATGGCAACTCGCTGAGAGGACTGGTCAAGCATTTGGACAATATGACGGATGAGGAGATCATTTCGCTCAATATCCCCACTGGGATTCCTTTGGTGTATGAACTCAATGAGCATCTCCAGCCAATTCGCCACTTCTACCTGGCCGACGAAGAAGATGTGAAGCGGAAAATGGCAGCCGTAGCAGCTCAAGGCAAAGCCAAGCCCGCCGAGTCCTAAATCTCCCTAGGCATAATGAAACTCCGGGGTCTTTTCGGCGCCATCGACCAGGGCACCACTTCCACCCGCTTTAGCCTATTCACTAGGGACGGGGGACTCGCAGCCTCCCACCAAGTGCCAATCCCGCAGTACTACCGAGGCCCTGGGGAGCACACCCAGGACCCGAAGTCCTACTTGACTGCGACGCAGGAGTGCATTGGGGAGGCTGTGAGGAAAGCGGGAGTGACGAGGGCGGATGTGGTGGGCGTTGGGATCACGAATCAGAGGGAGACGATAGTCGCTTGGGACAGAAGGACGAAAGAGCCTTTGGCGGAGGCGATTGTGTGGGACGATGTTAGGACTGCTCAGGATTGTGACGCTTTGGCCACTCACTTGGGAGGGCAAAATGCACTGAGAGCAGCCACTGGCCTGCCTATTAACCCCTACTTCTCCGCCTCCAAAATCGCCTGGCTAATCCGCAACAACCCTCTCGTCAAGTCCGCCCTCGACCAAGGCAACTGCTGCTTCAGCACTGTAGACAGTTGGCTCCTGTCCCAACTAACTGACACTCCCTGCCCTGTCACCGACATCAGCAACGCAAGCAGAACACTTCTGATGAACTTGCAAGGGAAGTGGGAGGACCGGATATGCGAACTCTTCGGAGTGCCGCAAAGTGCACTGCCGGAGATTCGGAGTTCAGCGGAGATATATGGGAAAATGACTATTGGAGCATTGGAAGGAGTGCCTATTTGTGGGGCTTTGGGCGACCAGCAGGCGGCTTTGTTAGGACATGGCTGTACTCAGGTCGGCCAGATGAAGAATACATATGGAACGGGGTCGTTTCTACTGGTGAATACAGGGAATACCGCTATGCCCAGTAGCAATGGATTAATCACTACTGTATATGGCCAGTTCGGTCCCTCCGCGCCCATAACCTATGCCCTAGAAGGCGCTATTGAAGCTGCAGGCAGTTGCGTCAACTGGGCTATTTCCAGTCTCAACCTGGCCAAAGACCTGTCCGACTTCACAGCCACTGCGCAAGCAGTCCCTGATAACGGCGGAGTCTACTTCGTCCCGGCTCTAGGAGGCCTCTTCACTCCCTACTGGCGAAATGACGCCAGAGGCCTATTCATCGGCATGACGCACCACACAGTCCGAGGCCACCTCCTGCGCGCAATCCTCGAAGGAATCGCCTTCAGAACCGGAGAAGCAGTCAAAGCAGTGGAGCAAGACATGAACAGGATAGTGGAGGCAGTATCGGTGGACGGAGGTATGGTCGCCAACCCCTTTTTTCTGCAGTTGCAGGCGGATATATGTGGGAAAAGGCTGGAGGTGCCGGCTTCTAGGGAGTTGACGTCGGTGGGGGCTGCGCTTGCTGCGAGGGTTGGCTGCGGGGATTTAAAGGACTGGAAAGAGGCGAAAAATGCCACTCAGACACTGAAACACGTCCAGCCCACTTCTTCAAACTCCGATCTATTATGGGCGAAGTGGAAAGACGCAGTTCCCCGCTCTTTCAACTGGGCGAAATAGCCTAATTCGCATTTCCCTAGTAAAAGTGGTAAAAGCATTGCTATCTTAGCGTGTTTTCGTCCGCTATTGACAAGCTGCAACACGAAAAGCCCGTTTCCTCCGTTTTCCCTCCCGAGCTCCTCTCCCTAAACCTCAAACTCCCTCTCTCCCTCGAAGCCACTGCATCCCCCTTCCTTTTCACAAAGTCGTCCAGCGCAGTAGAAATCGTCCACACAGATATCCTCTGGTTGAGGCCTAATAAGACCTCTGTAAGACCCTGCCAGCAGGTCCCGCGGTAGCGGTAGTCGTTGGGGATGGAGGCATTTACCTTGAGGACGAATTCGTTGGTGGTGGGGTTGCGGATTAGGCCTTGCAGATAGTCGATGCTGATTTCTCGCTTGATGGTGTAGCCGAAGAGGAAGCCTTGCTTGATGTTGTAGAAACTGCTCTTTGTTAGGGCTATGAAACGCTTCTGAGCTCTGTAGTGGTCGTTAATCTTGACCGCAGCCGCGAAAAACAGCACATCCGGCTTTCCCACTTTCAGCAGTCGCAATACACCATCCGGGCAAATTAGTGGACAAGTGGGGTCCATTTTACAGTAAACCGAGCAACTTCCCCCTCTCAAAGTGTCCAATTATTAATCCATCTTGCAGACTAATTTGACTGTTTTGCGCTTTTCCTCCCTTTTCCGGGCCTGATTCAAGCTTCGCGCCCACTTTTCCCGCTTCCTCAAGTCTGGCGTCGCATCCATGTCTCTGCCCACAGGGACCGGGTTGGTGTCCAACGCATCCAGCATCGCATCCGTATTGGCCCTAATTCTTGTCCTAGCGTTGTCCAACAAGTAGTGCAACTGCGAAGTTTCCGGCCTCCTGTAGGTCTGCAGGTGCAGCGCCTTCCTATCCCTGTCGCTGAAAATCTCATTGAAGAACTCCTCCCGAAGTATGAACAACAGCACCAAATCACTGTTGCAAACTGCTGTCGACCGCAAGGGAATTCGCTCAATTAGCTCCTCCCCGCCGAAGAACTCCCCGGCCTTGCACTGTTTGAGGGTGATGTCGAAGGTCTTGGTGGTGTCGGACTGGCGCCATTGGCGCGGACTGATGGGCCAGCGGTTGGACTTGAGCAGACTCAGGTCGATAGTCAGGCTGATACACCCTTCCCGGACCATGTAGAGGTCGTGCGGAGTTTCGCCTCTTTTGAAAATGACTTGTGCCTTTTGATACTGCTTCACCATCATCACGGACGCCAAGCGGTACAACTTGCTGTGGTTCCAGTCGGAAAAGAAGGGCAAAGACTGCAAAAAAGCCGCAACTGCGATATAGTCCTGCAGTTTGAGGCGGTACAGGACTCGGTCGTAGTCTTCGTAGGTGAGTTTGAGGGCCTGCACGTCCTCGTGGGCGATGATGGTAGCAGAGCGGGAGGACCGGGTCTGAATTGCGGACTCGCCCACTACATTCCCCGCTATAATCTCATCCACGCACTTCCCAGTTTCGATATAAACCCCCACTTTCCCGCTTAATATGAGAAACAGACAGTCAGCCGGGTCTGATTTGGCCATTAGCACGGCTTTCGCAGGGAAGTGGATGGAGTGCAGTCGCTCCACGACCTCCACCAACTGCGCTTCCTTCATACTACTGAAGAACGGGTTGCGCTTCACAGTCTTCGTAAGCGCCTTTACGTCTAAATCCGTCCTCATCAAAATCGGCTTCAAACAGACTTGGAAACAGTCGATTGTATCCAAACGTTCGTACTTGGACTTCATGTCTTGGAAGTCCTTTCTGCGGGAAAGCCAGTCGGGGTAGACGCTGAGGTCGGTCTTTTCCACAGAGAACTGCCGGGTAGAGAGAGTGCGGCTGGACAGGCTGGGCAAGAGAGAGCGGGGACTGGGGTGATTGGACAGAGTGCCGCGGGTGGAGGGTAGGGAAATGACGGAAGGCTTGAGGGAGCTGCGGGCTGGAGAGAAGGGATTGGTGGGAGGCAGTAGGTGATCACTGGATGCCATTAGAGGAATTATGTCGGGTTTTTGTACTGGAGAGTTACGGTGGGATTTCCACTCTCAGCGGAAATTGGGGGAAATCGTTGTTAGTTGATTCAGAAGTTAGGACAATTCGCTATACACCCATTAGTCCGTAGGTCTGAAATACCCTTCTTCACTCACATTTGGCAACTCTCTCTTCCTGTTCAGACTAATCTGCTAGTTCCGTGCTATTATTGTTTTCTAGTCCTGCAGCACTCCACTCAGCTTCGGTCCAGTGCTCTGGCTGTCGTATTTGAGGACTACTACTTCTTCCGCTCGGTTGATTTCGCCTCATAGCATTCCCCATTAGCAGTCACTCGATTTCCCCTTTTCTCTATGAAACACCACTTCCATCACTACCAATGTGCGAACTTTCTGCGAAACCGCCTCTTTCCCACTCACCAACGCTGCTAGTCCGCACCTCCACTTCCCTTGCTTTTCCCTCATAGCACAGCCAAACCAGCCTGTATAACTAGGTGTGAGGGGTTTGGAGGGAGAGGAAGATGTTCCACGAGTTCCCCTAAATTGTATATAGACTCAGAGAAAAGCACTGAAATTGCTAATACCACGGATAGGACTGGGACTTGATCTGAGGGTGCGTAGGCTAAATACTGTACTGTAGCGACAAAACAGCTCTGTATCTCCTTTGAGCCGATACACCCGGGCTAAAGCCTCATATAAGCAGGAATAAAGGCGGCCTGACCCATAAACTCTGCCTAAATCCAGCATTTCGAGCCTTTGCGCTAGCCACATAAAGTCGCGAGTCCTTAACTTCCAGACCTTGCAGGCTGCGGGTACCTGCCGCTCTAATTGCTAATTCAGAAAGGCGCACAGGGTTGAGTTTCTCTTGGAAATACCGGACGAAGTGGCTGAAAATCAGCACTAGTACGTCTAATTGATGAGGAAAAGCCCTTGTGTGTGTTCATATCACAGACTGTGCTGGGAAGCACTACCGAAGTAGCTATTTGCGCACTGCATAGCTGCCCTTCCCAGGCCTGTAAACACTCTGCCATTGCTAGTTCTCGAATTTAACTACGAATACCTACAAGTCCCTGCACTTCTAGCTTTTTTAGGCCCTCTGTGGCCACTTGTGCTTCTATATCAGTCTCGAAATGGGAATGAGAGGCTTATATGTTTTTGCGAAATAGAGACGGAAAACTGGAAAAAGTTGCACAAAAGGCGTGCAAATCTGTGCATACTCGAGTAAATCTCGTTAATAAATCGCTTTGATCGTCTGCTACTCCACATTGCCATAAAAGCTGAATGTGGCTGGAAGGGGTGTCTTTTCACTCTCCATTATGGTTCTATTCAACTGAGATTTAACCCAAAACACTGCCGATTCCAGCTCCAAGCCAACTTCAGCTGGCGCAATTACCCTCAAATTCCTCAAAAATCACTTCCGATTCCCCAAAGCAACCTTTCTCCACCTAACCCTTTCCATTTCCTCATAAAAACTCCCTTCCGTATGTTCTTTAGTCATTCGCACTTCCCTTTCTGCCTCTATCTCACGGTACCTATAAGCGAAAATAATCCATACTTGCCTCCGCTATCTCGTAATAGTTATGGCCGGAGCTACTGCTGATCAAGTCCTTCGCGAACTCAACGAAGTGCGTGCTAATCCCAGCGCCTACTCCAAGCGAATGGCAGAGCTGCTGCCACGCTTTCGCGGGACTATTTACCACCTTCCTGGGAAAATCGACCTGCAGACGAATGAAGGGCCGGCAGCTGTGCAGGACTGCATCAAGGAACTGCAAGGCACTAGGCCGTTACCACTGTTCAGTATGAGCCAAGGGATGAACAGGGCCGCACAAGACCACTGCGACGAATGCGGTCCAATCGGCCATACAGGGCATGACGGTCCAAACGGATCGACCATGGACAGCCGGATTTCAAGCTACGGGGAGTGGAACGGAGGCATTGGGGAGAATATCAGTTACGGGAACACGACAGCGGCCGACATCGTGCAGCAGTTACTGATAGATGACGGCCTGTCCAGCAGAGGCCACCGCAGAAACATCCTCAACCCGAAATTCCTCATAGTGGGGATCGGGGCAGGTCCCCACTCGGACATGGAGTACATGTGCACTATTGACTTCGCGCAGGAATATACTGAAGGAACTGGGAGTGCCCCAGTTGCTTCCCGCTGTCCTCCCATGCGGCCTCCTAAGGGTGCACATGGGCCTCCAGTTCCCAGCCATCCCCAGGGCGACCCCGATACCTCAGACTGGCCTGAGGGCGCGGTGGGTCTGCGCACTCAAACGAGTGAGAGTACGAAGGGACATCAGCGCATTACTAAAATCACGAAGATTTACACCATGGAGGACGGCTCGACAGCAACCGAGGAGGAAACACGCACCGAGACCATTTAGGTAATAAGCCCTCGGTCCTAAGAGATGCTGGAATAATGGGAATTATGCTTGCTTGATGTAGCAGAGCAGTACATACAATATCTTCAACATATCACTTCCTGAGTGTAACCATATGCTAGGCGTCTAAACCGTTCCTAGTCATATTTCTTCACTCTTCAATCCATTATAAACACAGCTGAGCCAGCCAAACACTTATAACTCGTAGCCCTATGAGTACACAGTGAATAATGAGTTTTATACATTTCTGAGTGGATATAAAGGAAGCATCTAATGCAGTGCTGCCCATTACACAGGAAAGCTATTGCAGCTGCTTAAAATCATTTTCTTGGAACACTCACAGTTCACACTGTCAGTATTTCAGTTGACACTGTCTGGCTTATTAGGGAAATTGATAGGAGAGTTATATTCTGACTACCTCCAGCTATCTTCCTTTGAGCAGCCTGTTTGTTGCCTGCTACTCCATTTTCTAGCAAATATCGCTTGATGCTATCGCTATGCATAAGCGGACTAAGAAGGCTGTTAATCAATTCGAAGGTTGGCTGTGCGATGATTTCTACAAAAGAGATGAAAATTTGTTCTTTTATAGTGTTTTCCCTAGTGCATTATGAAGGTGTAGTGATAAATACTGCTAACACATACCTAAAAATCCAAATTCCAGAAGCAGCATTAAGGACCATCACAGTCACCCGCAACAGTAGAACCGAGGCAATAAGGAAACGAAAGGTGCGCAGTGGCCAAGCCATAAGCTCACACCATCGGTTCTGGTATGGGTAGCTGCATGGTCCTTACAAGAAACAGAGCAGGTCATTGTTCCCTTGGAGGTAGTTCTTGAGAGAAGTCCAGTCTGTGTCTCGAGGAAGCAGTAAAACTCGCATTTTATAAGAGTCCGCATAGGGAGCTAAGAGGTCTGCTACATTGAGCTTGCTTGAATTTCCTTCACATCCACAGTTCCACGAAAGAAAGCCGGAAAGGCACTCCTCCCTGTGTGTCCAGGGCCAGCTCTTTGAATATATGGTGGACTGTTTGTTCAACTGCTTCCGAAGTATAGTCTGACAATACTGTTTATTGGCAGCCCTTCAAAATCTACTTTAGCCAAAGATGTTGCGAAAGAAGCGCCTCAGTCAGGGGTTCTCAGAGCATCTTGGACATGCGCGTATCAGCTGGGTAGACAATCAGATGCAAAGCCTCTAGAGATCTATTCGATATATACTCCCTGTGCGAGCCTTTATTTCCTCTTTCGAACGGTGGATTCCACTCTGCATCATTACCCCACATATACATAACTTGTTATAAGGATTTGAAAGCATTTTAGGTGCAATGAAAAACACATTTTTGCATTCTTCTGACCAAAAACTAGGACTGTTTAATACCTTTTTATTCCGTTTCCTGATTCCATATCCTGTGAAACTCGCTTTTATAAGCAACTACTAGAATTAGAAAGGCAAAAGAAGCCCCTATATGTCTCCAAGTGGACTCAACATTGGTAGAGCAGGACTGACCCGGCTTATAGTCTTCGACAATTGCCACATTACCTGAAAATAACGGACTTCTATTGCATCAAAGGGCACAGTTTAAGCGGTCTAGAATTACTCTATACAGGTCAGCACAAACATGATTGCAGGACAACAAAACCCATCCAACTCAACTTTATACTATTCAGCCTATCAAGCATTAGCCTTATTAACGCGTTTGCTAATGATTCCTCCTTATCTGGTAAGCTCAGTGGTGGTCTGAGGGGGAGAGGAATTATCGTAGTACTTGGCTAAGGCGTCTAGCAGGTCTGCGAAAGAAGGGCGCACTGCTGGTCTTCCCCAGCTCCGTCTCAGAAAGTAGCAAATTTGAGGGTGATTTTTCTCGAATTCAGGGGGAAACATAGGCTGACAGCCCGGCTTTATCACCTTCACGTAGAAATCCTCCAGTGTAGGGCGAAACTGCATATAATGGAATGGACTTCCTACCAAAGATTTGTAAATCAGCATAGCGAAGCCAAATATATCCACAGTGTGGTCAATGCGTTGTTCATATTTCCGCACTTTGCACTGCACTTCCGAACTCAAAAAGTCTTGCTTCCGCCACCACAAGTATTTCACAATGTTAGGATCCCAGTACTTTATCTCCTGCATATCTGTTTTTACCATCTTCCGCAGTCTTCCCCGGAATCCATTAACTGTGATAGTGCTATTTCCATTGACAATGAAGAGAGAGGGGGAAAGGTGGAAGTGAGGGAAGCCGAGACTATGTGCTCTTTCCAATAGGGCTGCGAGAGTGCGGAAAACTTGTAGCGGTTTACAGGACTGGCGAATTGCATGGTTTTCAGTGAGAAGGGGCATAGAGCTGATATGGTCGAATTTGATAGTGACATAGCGAGTGAAGGCAATCGTTTGCTCCTTGCAAACGGCCAATGGAGAAGAAGGCTGGGGAAGGGTAACTGCGAATTCAGCTGCTTTGCTGGCCCAATACAAGTCTTCAATAGTCGGAATCAGCGGCAAATTTTCTGGTCTTTCATTATCCACAGTGAAGAGAATCTTCTTTCTCTGTATTTCTACTGAGCCTGGAACCTCCATTATATGGCGAGATGTGCATATCTCCTTCACTGACACAAACTCATTAATAAACACAGAATGCTTCCTCAGCACTGCGAACACAAAGTCCTCCGCGCTCCCCATTTCCCCCGGCACTATGGAAAAAGCAGTCCCTAGCCACACAGGCTGCAGCACAAGTTGGTGAGAGTGTAGACAGACGCAGCAGCTTTTTACTAGATTGGTAACTGCACAGCCTGAGGATTTGATAGAGGAAACTGCTCGGATTAGTGCTAAAATATAATCCATTAGGTCGGAGAAGGATAAGCGCGTTTCTCTGTAAAAATCCACAAAGCGGGCTAAATCGGACTGGTTTGTGACGAAGGAAGTAGCTGAAACTCGCTGGGAAAGCAGGGAAACGGGCAAGGCTTGATACTGCAGTGCGGACTTCAAGCGCTGGAAATTGTCACAAATAGAGGCTACTCGAGCTTCAGCGGCTGATATCAGCATATGAGCGTAACCCACCATTTCACTATATTGACTCTCAGTAGCTACATTGAAAGCTCGAAAAGCCGCTAGGACCCTAGTCTCCCTCTCATTAACGCTTCCCTTTACCCGGATTTCCTGCAAAATCAACTTATCAAATGTAGGAATATACCTGCACTTCACCAGTCCCTTTTCTGCTAAATCCATCACCACCCACCAGTACTCCGCCTGCAGCACTTGAGTGGCTTCCAGCAGTTCTGCGAAGGACTGGACACTGCAAGTCCGACTCACTGCTAATCGATGGTTCCAGATCTCTGCGTGTTTGCAAGCCGCTAGGAGTTCTTGAGTGAGGGAAATGGCCTCATAGCATATGATGGAAATCGTGAATTGGGTTGATGGGGAGTATCGAAGGCAGAGAGATTGTCTGAATACCACTGTGTCGTGCGCTAGTAGCGGAATCGGAGATTTCAACTTCACTCGATAAGCATTGCAAAAGAAAGAAATCTCTGCCAATTTCAGCCTTTGCGCGACTTGATAGACCCACTGCTCCATATCAAACTGCCTGACTCTTGTAGCAGCCTTGCTGTCCATCGCAATGATAGCCTCGTAGCGGTAGAAAGTGCGGAGCATACTGTCCACCAAGTCCCTAAGTTCTGCCTTTGAGGCTGCGAGTGCCCCCTGTTTCTTACACTTCAAGTGGAGCCTTGCGTCGCTGATTTTGAAGTGGTACCCAGTTCCTTGCAGCTGTGTATTGGCCTGATGTACCTTTCCTGGGACCAATTCTCCCTTTTTCACTTCCGAATAGACAAATATAGTCCGCTTGGCTTCGACTTTGGTTCCATCTCGTAGTCGCAGCGACACCACGAGTCCTGTTTTCCTGTGCTCTGGTGCGATGGGCTTGTACACGATTTCTTTGTACATTGAGGTAGAGGAGTCCTCTTCGTTGGGAAACTGGCAGCCCAGCACTTCCCGCATTAGGACTTCTGGATCTTCGTTCATTTTCTAAGGAATGTAGACAAGTCGGCCTGAAGTAGGGAAATAGGTTAGCTGTGTAGGGGACTGGTTGCTACCCAAGAAGTCAATTCCAGAGAAACTTATACATTACCTTTAACCAGATATATAGTACTGTCTGACCTCATCTTAGGAACTGCCACAGTGCGACTTCTCTTCTAGTGCTAGAACACACGAAGTGCATAGAGCCGAGACAATCCCTCTCCCAAGTAACCAGCGGAGTTGCAGGGAGTGAGGGTTTCCCATGCAGTCTCCTCCCTCTCTTTCCCAAATGCACGCTAATCTTCTCCCATTGGAATTGTTTCGTCGTAATCATCTTCCAAAGAGAACAGTTACTGGGTATAATGGGGTGTGGCAGCGGCAAGCAGAAGACGGTTTCCAGCGTATCAGTGGAAGTAGTGACGCAAGCCTCCAAGCCCGCGCTAGCCGTGTACCCCAACCACGCGAACAAAACCCTGGTGGACATCTACCGCATGGGCAGTCCTTTGGGCAAAGGCGCATTCGCTGAGGTGAAGAAGTGCGAGCACAAAGCGACGAGGCAGGACCGCGCTGTCAAGATTTACCGCAAAGACCCAAATCGTCTAGAACTCAGAGACAACATCATGCGCGAGTTCAACACTTTGCGGACTTTGGATCACCCCAACATCGTAGGGATATTCGAACACTTCGAGGACGACAAGAAGTTTTACATGGTAATGGAGTACAGTAAAGGCGGGGAAATGTTCAACTCAATCGTCAAAGGAGCAAATACGAACGAAGCCATGGTCGCCCGCACCATGCGGCAAGTCCTCTCCGCACTTGCATACATCCACGCCAAAGGCATAGTGCACCGAGACATGAAGCCCGAAAACATCCTTTTCGACGAACTCGGCAACGAGCAAAACCTCAAACTCGTAGACTTCGGGGAAGCCACGCACCTCGACGCCAGTGGACAGGTCGTGGGAGTGTGCGGCACTTCGTACTACATAGCCCCGGAAGTGCTGTCCGGCTCCTACAACGAACTGTGTGATGTGTGGAGTTGTGGGGTGATTATGTATGTTCTGCTTAGCGGCAAAGTGCCGTTTAACGGAGATAATGACGAGGAAATAATCGCACATGTGCGCACCGGGGTTTACTCCTTAGAAATCCCAGAGTTCGAGAAGGTGTCTGCAGAGGCGGTGGACCTGATCAAGCAAATGATCTGCCCGGCTGACAAGCGTATTTCCGCCAAAGCAGCCTTGCAACACCCTTGGATGCAGCGCTTTTTCAGCGTCTCCCCTGATGAGGACAAAATGAACTCCGCCCTGCTGAACTTGACGAAGTACAAGCGCGGGTCACTGCTGCGAGAGGCAATCACCAACTTCGTAGTTGCACATGTACTGCCGAGGGCGGAAGTCAGGAAGTTGAGGGATGTTTTCCTGCTGCTAAATGAGTCTGGAACTGCGCAGCTGGTCCCTGAAGAACTCGTCAAACACTACAGTCAGAAATCCTCCGCGGATGCAGCGGAGACAGCGCGGAGAATATTCGTAGAGCTGGACCCGGAGCATACAGGGAAGATCGAGTTCAAGGCGTTTCTGTGCGGAGCAGTAGACGCGAAGGAGGTATTGAGTGAGCACAGTCTGGAAGCCGCGCTCACAGTGTTCGCAGTGGAGGCGGAAGGCCGAGCGAATGTGACGGAAATGAGGCGAATGCTGCATATTGAGCCAGAGCGGTTTCTAACGGCCTGGGAAGAAATCATAGCGGACGTGGGCAAGCGGGAGACTGGGGACATTGAGATGCAGGAACTAGTGAAAGTGGTGAGTCGGAAGGTGCAGATACATTAGTATGGGCAGCAGTTTCTTACATAAAAAATGTGGTTCCACTTGTTCACCCAAGACACGGGCGGGGTGCGGGTGCCGACGCTCAAAAACCACTACAAAGCCAACAACGACATCCTGCGCGTATTGTGAGTGTCACACAGCTACTCAGAGAAGTACCTGCCCCCGCATCAGCGCATGGCCTGGCCACTGCGCATTCTCCGCTTCCTGATTGGCTCAGTGCTGATGTTGTTGATGGCAGTGGCGTCGCTGAATGATGTGCTTGGGGACCAGGCTTATAGGATTTGCCAGGAGCGATCGGAGTGTCTTTCAGGCTGCGAAGGAGACGTCTTCCCCGCACTTGTGTGTTCCGAGCGCACCGACATCTCTCTTACCTACGGCGGCAACGAATACCACCGATTCTTCACCTACCCAATGACCAACTCCAATTCCTTCCGCACCTGCAAAGACTACCAATTCGACAACCCCGGCTACGAGTCCTCCGTAGAGGACTCCGACAGACAATGGAGAGTTCATGTTTGCTTCCGAGGCTGTGCAATGCAAAGACAAGTGGACCCCTTGATGACTGCTGACACTCGGCCGGAGTGCCAAATGGTCATTGATGAGGACGGGAAGAAGGTTAATATGCATGATTTGCTGTGTGTGTATCCGGAGGATGAGTGCGAGACGATCAATAAGCCGGGGGAAATATGCACTGATTCGGAAAAAGAGCGCTGCTTCTCTATTGGGTATATCTGGCTGGCCATTCTGATAGCGAACTGCATGCAGTGGGTATTCGACGTCGCCTTCCTGTTCACTCTCAATGTGACCTTCAAGCCTACTCCCCTTGAAATGCTCGTGAAGCCGCCCAAAGAAGAAAAGCTGCAAGACGAGGAAGAAGTGCCTTTCAACAAAGTCCTCAACAAATGCGGCGGCGAACTGATCATTTTCTTCATCACCTACATCGCCCTGCACTTCACAATCACAGGTTTCATCGACATATACACCTTCGGAAGGCCGTTCACAGTGTGGACGGAGTTCGTGATTGCGTACGGCTTTGACCAGGCGAAGAGTCTGATGTTCCAGCCATTGTGCTGGTGGCTGTTTGTGAGGAGGTGTGGCAGGGCGGCTGGAAACTTTGAGGAGTGGGATGATGTGCAGGTGTCGATAGGGGTGAATGACGTATCTCTGCTGACAGAACTGCAAGACGGCATGATTGCGATCCTGGAAAGCAAGCAAGTCACCATCTTCACCATCGGCCTGGTCATATTTTACAGCATCTTCATCCTCATAAACCTGTCCGTCGACCCCTACTTAATCTACTCACAGGAACTGACAGACGGGTTCTACTACGTTGACCTCATCATATTGTGTATCTTCATATTGGAAATCCTCATGCGGTTTTTCGGCTACGGCTTTGTCTACCTGTGCGACACATGGAACATAGTAGACGCCACAGTGGTGGTGATTTCCTTCGTTTTCAGTGTAGTGCGCATGAGCTTCAAAGGAGTGGGCATTCTGCGTCTCTTGCGACTCATCCGAGTCATCATGGTGATGCGGAAAGTGTCCCAGTCCAAGAAGAAACTGCAGCAGCTGAGGAAGGATAACAAAGGGGTGGAGTCGAATGTGCCGAGAGTGCTGGAACTGCTGGAGGAACTGAGCACTGAAAAGACCATCACCAGGGGGCTCAAGCAGGACATTCCCTGGCTCATTGACCTGGTCCAGTCGCGCAAGCTGTACACCATCACTATGGGGGAAGTGGTCGATGGGGAAGTCGGTGAATATGTCAAAGCCTGGCGCACCGAAATCAAGAAAGACGACGAAGAGTTCTTGATAATGCCCACCAACGCAGGCAAACAACAAGCCAAAGACAAAGTAATGAAGCGGTCCCGCCAAAGTTCTGTGGAAATGAAGATGCACGGCGCTGATATGTTCAACGAAAAGGTCAACGACTCGATTAAGATATCGGGGGAGGAGCTGGATCGAGCCAGTAACGCCATGAATAATGTGGACGATTGGGCGTGGGATGTGTTCGCGTACTCGTCCGAGGCTTCCGCGTATGCTTTTCCCTTCCTGGGTATGAAGTTGCTGCTGAAATACAACATTTACGCCACTTGCAACTTCAACACGGACATACTGGCCGCCTTCCTCTCCGCTCTGAGTGAAGGCTACGACAGCAAAAACCCTTTCCACAACGCAGAGCACATCATGGACACAGTGCAGACCTGCCACTACATCTACCGCACTGCAGGCATGGAGACCTTCCTGAGTCTGCAAGACATCGCAGTGGGCATAATCGCAGCTTTCGTCCACGACTACGAACACCCAGGAGTCAACAACCAGTTCCTCATCCGCACCAAGCACCCCAAAGCCATCCGCTACTCCGACGTTTCCCCGCTGGAAAACCACCACGTGGCTGCCGTGTTCAAACTCTGGATGCACACTGAGTACAACATCTGGGACTACCTGGACGCCACTCGCTGGCGCATGATAAGGAACATGTTGATTCGCATGATCGTGAGTTCCGACATGTTGCAGCACTTCGAACTGTACACCAACATCCAAGGCAAGATCCAGAGTGACAAGTTCCCGCAGGAGACGATGGAGGACCGCTTGCTGCTGCTCACTTTCGTCCTGCACTGTGCAGACATCGGCAAGTTCGCGCGGCCTCTCAGTCTCTACTTGAAGTGGTCGGAGAAACTCATGCTGGAGTTCTTCCAACAGGGAGAGACGGAGAAGGAACTGAAGCTGCCGGTGAGTCCATTTATGGACAGTGAAAACACGATCAAGGAGCGAGTTTTGATTTCTTATGTGGAAGTTATTGTCCAGCCGACTATTGAGTTGCTCAATATCATCAGTCCGCCGACGCACAACGACATCATCAAGCGGGACATGATAGAAAACGGAGTGATGGTCAATAAGAAGAACTCGCAGAAGAAGATAGAGGGAGATAGTAAGTAGCCTAAGTGCGGAAACTGGCGAAGTGTCTGCACTGGATTGCTTCACTTTACCATTACAAGCGTCTCCGTGCATCCAGTATCAGTCCCAAACACCCATACAATCAAAGGCACTATGTCCCTTCCAAAGCCATAATAGACCTGTCCAGCCACTTATTAGCACTAAGTCACTGGCAGACTCCACGACGGCGACCTTAGTCTCAAAGGCTCATCCAGACTGATATCTCCCTCTTCATCCTGCGTCGTATGTCCGCTCATTTCCCTCAGAAACTCATGCAACTGAATCGTGCCTTTGCCCTCTCTGTCCAAGTCCTGCATCACTCGCTGCCAGAGGGAGTCTTCCAGCAGGTTGCCGTCGGATAGGAGAGTGCGAAGTTCTTGGCTGGTGATGCAGCCGCGGTCTTTCTGGTCGAATAGGGAGAAGGTGGCGATCAGGTTGGCTTCGCTCATGAGTTTCCGCTTGTCTGCAGTGGCGAGGAGGAACATTCGGTAGTCGATCAGACCGCCGGGACGCAGTTGGAGACTTTTCATGACAGCTTGGACCTCCGCTACTGCTTGTTCAGGACTCATGACCCTGCAGAACTGCGCCACCAGCTCTTCCTCCGAGATGTGGCCGTCCCCGTTCACATCAATCGCTTGGAAGACTTGCCGCAGCTCTGCCACGTCCTTGGAGTCGATAATTTGCCCGATGATGAAAGTGCGAACGGCGGATTTGATCTTGTTGGTGGTTTGGAACTCCCGCAAGTTGAGCAGGACTTCGGACATTAGCTGAGGGTCGGGGTCGGACTTGGGGGCTTTGTTCTGGATCCAGGAGTGCAGGTAGGCTTCTTGGGCGGAAATGCGTCTTCTCGGGTCTCGAGTGAGCATTCTTAGCAGCAGTTCTTTGGCTTCTGAGGAGACTAGAGACCACTCCGCTCCTGAGATGGACACTTTGGCGTCTAGTATGGCACACTGGACTTCTGTGTCAGTGAGTCCAATGAAGGGAGGGCGGCCAGACAGCAAGACGTACAGGATGACTCCGGCACTCCACACGTCACATTTCTCATCGTAACTACCCTCTATCACCTCAGGCGCCATGTAGAACGTAGTGCCATAAGCTCCATGCACCTGCTTGCTCACCTCAAAGTAGGTCGCAGAGTCAAAGTCAATGAGTTTCACTACTAGGCTGTCCCCGCGCTCCTCCACTATGAGATTTTCAGGCTTCAAGTCGCGGTGCACTACATTCATACTGTGGCAGTACGCAACTGAGGAAAGCAGCTGCTCCATGACCCTTGCTGCCTTGCTTTCATCCAGTCTCCGCGAAATTGTGACCATATCGAACAGTTCGCAGCCTCTGCACAGCTCCATGACGATGTAGTAGTGCGTCAAGTCTTCGAAGAACTCGAAGATGCGCACAATGTTGGGGTGCGTCAATCCCTTCAAAACCTCAACTTCCCTGAGCAGCGCCTTGGACTTGAGGACTTTCCGCGGTACTCCCACTTTGTGAATTATTTTGACTGCTCTGCACGCCCCATTCCTGCGGTGGATGCACTCCCGTACCTCTGTGTAATTGCCCTGCCCCAGTAGATTGCTGGTCAGTTCGTACACGTCGTGGAAGGAATTGCTGTTTTCCTGCACGAAGGCGCCTGGGTTGATGACCAGGTCTTCCAGGTTCGATATTCGCAGTTTCTCCAGCCTTGGAGGCGCCCAGGTGTCTTTCGAGCCTTGGTCGCTGCATACACAACCCATATCTATAGCCATGTGAGCGGTTAGTCTCTATGCCGACTGTGGCGGTGACGCTGGTCCAGCTCTCTCAGCTTGTCTTCTCTCGCCACTTCCTCCTGCTTGTGCAGCGCCTCCCGCCTCAGCAGAATTTGAGCCATCAGCATTTCCTTCCACGAGTCCTCGTTCAGTCCAAAGTTGAACCAGTCGCTTTCGTCCGCGCCAGGCCGCTTCCACGGCTTTTCCTGGTACTCCGTAGTCAGTAGAATTGTCTGCGCGTCGAGTTTCACCGGCTGCGGCTTGTAATCCTCTCGTACATACTGAAACAGCCGAGACTTGTTGCGCACCCAGTCCTCTATCAAGTAAGTGTCGCAGGCCTTGTCCCAGACCACTGTTACCTCCTCATCACTGTCCATTTTACTACTACTAGCCACTGTTAGCTCTGCTCAGCAGCCGCTCCTCGTCCTTCACATGCACGAAGTAGCTGGCGAACTTCTTGTAGATGCCCTTTGCTTCGATTACTTGGTTCTCGGAGTATTCGAGGAGGTCGGGCACCATGCGTTCCAGCACTTCCCGAGTCACTTCGCTCACGTTCACACGGCCTGCTCCACCTCCGCTTTCCATCTTATTGGCCACCATCACTGCAGGCCCGTATATATCATAGCGAATCACGTCTTTCCCCGTAATCCCCGCAATTACATCCCCTGTGTGAATCCCAATTCTCATATTTAGCCCGATGCCTTCTCGTTCGTTGACTTCACGGATGACTCTGATCATTTCATGTCCCATGCACAGCACTCGCAGGCAGCCGAGACTTGGGTCGAAGCTTTCTGATGCCCCGTCAAAGCCCATCACCACATAGCAATCCCCAATCGTGTGCACCTTGTAGATATGGAAGCGCACACACAGCAAGTCGAACTCAGTGAAGAGCGCACTGAGCATGCCCACTACCTGCTCCGGCCTCTTGTCTGAGGACCAATTAGTGAAGCCCACTATGTCAGCGAACAAAATGGACATGTTGCGCAGCTTGTCGGTCACTGGCAGGTCTTTTTTTAGCTTCTCGTACACGCTTTTGGGCATCATTTGGCCGAGTAGCTTCTCGTTCTTGCCGATTTCTTGGTCTTCGATTTGCTTCAGATGAGCGTAGAGTCGCATTTGGTACTCGCGCACGTACAAGGCGTAGTTATTCACGCAGAAATAAATCGCTAAAAAGGCGAAAATTATCAAATGGCGGCCCCAATTGTCCACAAATCCTATCAAAACGAGCCAGGAAACGCCCATCAGCAGCGCCAAACAAGTGGCACTTTTAGCGAAGTTGAGACCGGACCAGGAGGACAACAGCATCAGATGAATTAGCTGAATCGCCACTAGTTCACTGTCGTAACTAGTCTCGAATATCAGGTCAAACAGGATTAACACGTCAATTGCGAGGAACAAAAGCAGTTGAATCAGCAGGTAAAGGCGAATTTCATAGAACTTCTCAGGGAGAAGGAGGTACAAAAGCGGTATAATTGCGATTATTGCGTAGGCAATGAGGACTTCAGAACTGGCCATATCAGGGATTTTCGCATACTGCGCGACTCTCAGGGCAAATAGGAGCAATTGGACCAAAGCAGTGGAGGCTAGGTTCCACTTTCGCACGGAACGGGTCTGCTTGACTGCTTCCACTCGGAACTGCGCCTCTTCCTCAGACTCATATAGGGTGAATAGCGGCCAAAAGGGGTTCCAGCGCAGCTCTGCAGCCTTGCTTTTCAACTGCTCGTCAGCCTCCAACTCCATCGACCCTCTCTCTGTTTTCGACATTTTCTCGAAGAACTCCGTCCTGCGCCTCATCAAGTGCGTCTTCATGCCAGGCGACCCCAAGTCCGAAGGCCTCTGCACCACTTCCCCCTCCTCCGTTATCACAAAAGCCGTCATGTCGCCTTTCCCCTTCGCCCAGATCTTCTTCGCTTCGAAGAGAATGCCTGAAGAGTCGGTCATCATATGGCGAGTTTCACTAGTGATTTGGATGCTGTTGACTTTTTCGATGGTGGAGCACATGCGACTGGCAGTGTTCACAGTATCACCAACGAGGGAGAACTGAGGCTTGTGGTAGCCCACTACGCCTGAAATCACAGGTCCGCTGTTAATCCCGATTTTCAGTTGGAGCGGTTTCCCGTTTTTTATTTTGTACCCCTTGGCGGCTCGGAGCAGGTCGAAGGAGAATTCGGCGGCTCTGCGGGCATGGGAAACTCCCTTCAACTCAATTGGTAGGTCTGCGTCTACGTAGCCCAGCCCTGCGCAGGCCATGTAGGTCTTGCCCACTGTCTCGATCTTCACCACTCCGTTCAGTTGGCAGAGTCCGTCGAATTGCTGGAAAACGTCATCTAAAAACGCCGTAAGTTCCTGTGGCTTGTACAAGGAACAAATCGTATCGAAGTCGTAAATATCACAGAAAATGACAGTGACGTCCCCTTGGTCCTCTGCAATGTACTTGCCAATTTCCCTGTCTTTCACTTGCGAGATCACAAAGGACGGCAGCAGAAGACTGAGGATATTTCTCGACTTCTCGACTTCTCGCTTAGTCCTGGACTTGACAGTGTACTCCATTCGATTGGCTTTTTCAAGGATATAGCCTGCGCGGCAGGATATAAATGTGACCCCGACAAGTAAGACTTCGTAGCACAGTATGCGCAAAATTCCCTGTAACGCACCTTCCTCTCGGGAGGAAATGTAGGCGCCTGAGATGGTGAATAGGACTATATTCAGCAAATTGAGCACTGTGACGGCCAGGAAATCCACATTTAGCAGAATATAGCTGATGATTGGGGCTAAAGCCGCAACCATGCCCCCGACTTCATCATGCATCAACTCAGCCCCGAATTTGGCCATTAGCGTCACGAATATGACCCCTAGGACTACCTCTCTGTAGTACTCCTGGAACCGCTTCCAGAAAGTCACTCCGAACAGACACAGGAACAGCAGGGAAATCACCGCCTTTTCACCTGCATAGTCAGCTCTACTGTCTCCCACCGCCTCACTCACGACCATCCACACGAACTCCGCAAGCCACAGCAGCAGAGTCACCCCTCGAATGAGTCTCAAATGCGTCTTGAGGAACTTGAGTCGGTACTTGGACTCGATGTAGGGAGAGGCAAAGCGGAGGGTGATTGGGTTCAAGGCATAGGCGTCTGAGACAGGGACTGGGACTTTGGACTTGGTGCTGTGGTAGAGCTGGTGCAAGTGGGACTGGAAGGAGGAGAGGCGACTGGGGACGTAGGTCCTGAGGAGGAAGGAGATGTCGAAGATTTTGGTTATGCGGTAGTGGTTGATAATTGAGGGAGTGAAGAGGAAGCGATAGGAAAAGACACTGTAGGAGACCACGAAACAGCCCAAACTGCCCATGAAAATGCTCAATACGTATGTCGAAGCGGAGAAGATTTGGTGCAGGACATCAAATAGTTCCGATTGAGGGAACACTGAAGCCACCCCGATATATAAGTACAGCAATCCGAGCGATACACAGCAAGTCACTGCGAACCCGACCGAGTACAAATGCGTCTCCACTGCTATTGCAGCATTGACGACTATCACAATACTGATGAAGAACAGAGTTCCGATAGAGGCGAAGGACTCAGTGTAGCCGTTGTTAAGGACCGGCAGTACAGCCGGGTAGAGAAGCGCTATAAGAAGCAATGCCTGTAGGACTGCAAGGATAATATAGTGCAGTAGTTCCAGGCGATTGAGAGCAGGGTGCAGGACTCCGTGCTGGTAGGCCCCGGGGATGTTCAGTATTTCGGTAGTAGAAATGTGGTGGTCGAAGATGCCGATATAGATGATAGGCAGGGAAGTGAAGAGGATGTTAAAGCAGGCAGTCAGACTTGAATCCAGCAGCACCGTGCCAGTGTAATCATCCACCAGCGTATACCACACTAGAACTGTAACCAGCAGTATATTCTTGAACAGAAACAACAACACGACCTTACTAGCTCTCCAGTAGTTCCACTGTCCGTGCTTCACTATCAACACCCGCAGCAGGCCCACTCTCCCTATCACAATATCGCAAACTCGCTCTATGAGCGTGTTGCGGTTTTTGAGCGCCACTCCAATGTCTGCCACTTGCATCATTGCTGCGCCTGTGGAGTCGGAAGCGACTGCCAGAGTCACAGGATGGAAGCTGAAGTTCTCCTTGACGAAGTGGACGAGTTGCTGTTTCTGCTTGGGCAGGAGGGAGGACCCGCACACTGACTGGGCGCAGAACAGGAAGTAGGCTAGGAGTCGCTTGCATTCTGTGCTATGGAGGGCGAGTTCGAGAGTAGTGCCGTCTATCAGCACATGGTAAGCAAGTGCAGAGGGACTGTAACTCAACGCAGGGAAAGTCTCATTGGGCAGCGCCGCTCTCTGACTGATCCTTCTCTTGGCCGTGGCTTTCTTCTTCCCCATGCCGCCCAGCACTCCACTCTCCGTGATGCTAGTGTTGAAGAGTGTCGGGCGCTTCTCATTGCTGGCAATACAGTAGTAGATGTACCTGGCCAGTTCCTTCTGCAGCACATCTTCCCCTTGGTAGCTTTCCAGCTTCACGACATTGTCTTCCGCCCTAATCAGCCCGGCATTGTAGGCAGCCTGCAGGACTGAAGTAGTGCTAAAGGTACTGGTCAGCCACACCTTTATCCCAGACTCTGCGAATACTCGTAGTGCCTCTTTGGCGTCTTCCTGGGCAGGGATTGATATGCCTACTATTCCCAGATACTTGATTATCTCCTCTTCCTCCAGTTCTTCGAAGACTTTGTTCATTTTGGAGTCCACGTTGGCGACGGCGAGTTGCGCAGACTCGAATTTACCCTTTAAAGTGGTCATTTTCTCTGCGGAAAGCTCCACGCAGCCCGCAATTGTGGCGGAAAGGCCCTGCACAGACATAGCCCGCACCGTCTTTTCCAGTCGCTTGTACTCATTGGAAGAAACGCCCAGTATATTCCCCATTGTCACTAACGGTCCTTTGACGTACAAAAACCCTCTATCTTCTCCGTAGGGCTGGACTATGATGCGAGTACGCTGGGTGTCGGGGGTGCTTTCCCAGTAGGCCACGATTTCGTATGAGTACTTTCGCCCGAATAGGCTCAAGTCGCAGCGAGTGGAGTTCCGCCCATCCAAGCAACTCCCGATTTCCTTCAAGGTCTGCACGATTACCTCGTCTTCACGTGAAGCCGTCAAAAACAGGAACTCGTCATTAGGTATGAAACTCGTGCACATTGCGAAGCACTGAAAAAAGTGGTCGAAACTCGGGTCAGAGTTCGCAGTCCCGACCTGCTTCAGCATTTCAAAGCTTTTCGGGTCCGGCGACTGGTCACTAGTCAAGTAAGTCCTCGCCTCATCCGATATCAACTGCTGATTTGCCTCCGTAGACTGTATAAACTCCTCCTGTCTAAACTCCCTGCTGACATTCTTGCTCGGCACCGGCACATCCAGTCCGTCATCCACCTCTTTCAAGTACTCCTCATCGCCTATTATGAGGACTTCCACGACAGGACTGCTGTCTGACAGGGCGTTGGGCTCTAGGAAGATGTACTCCACTTGGCCCAGGTCTTCGTTCATGTCGGCGGAGTTGAAGTCGATTTCGCCGCTGAAGTCGGGGTCTTTGGTCATTAGCAGCACTTGCATGAGACGGATTAGGTCGAGAGAGACGAACAGGGAGATTGGGATGATGTTGTTGTAGAGGAGACAAAAGACGATAAAGCGTCTGGGGAAGTCCGTGGAAGAGTCCTCAGTAATGGAAACGTACATACTACACAGTGCAAAGCAAATGACCAAAACCAGCAGGCCGCAAAGGATATACTTGACCCAGGAGTTGACCTTCCTTTCAATAGTGCTGCACTTCACTGGCGAACTGAGCGAATTCAGGAATAGCTTCGTTTCTGCTCCAGTATACGCCACTAAGCCAATGACCCAGGGAGCAATCCTCACAACCGACCCTCGCGCTATCAAGTTGTCCGCTCCAAGCGGGACCGCCTTGGGAGACCTGGGCAGCTTGATAGTGGCTTCCAGTATGTTGAAGTCCGCCTCAGGCTCGCCCAGTTTCACCATTCCATTGAGGCTGTTGAGCTGTCTGGAGGCCTTGTCCAGCATCAGAGAAGACACGCGCTGCACTGTTTCCTTGGCCGCTCGCTTGATCATCAAGTCGGAATTGCCAAGATTGCGGGAAGTGTCGATGTAGCAAATATGCTCAGATAGGCTTGTAGCAACCACCACTAGGTCTGCTGGGGCGAAACTCCCTTCCCTCAACAGCACGTAGTTCCCTACTCTCAAGTCCTCGCAGCAGACTTCTCGCCAGCTGGTCTTCATCCAGACTTCAAAGAGGCGGCTATTGATGAGGCGGTCGCCTTGGTGCCGCTTCAGGTCGTGGTAGCCGTCCTTTAGCAGCTTCAGGCAGATCAGTACGGCTAGAGGCGCCACGGTCGTCCAATTCCTTTCCGTCGTGTCGTCGATGGCTAGCAGTTGAAAGATAGTGACAAATAAAAACCAAAGATTGGTGATTCGCTGAAACTGCTCAAAGAGGCTTTTGGGCAGGAAGTTCAGCCACGTATAGCGACTTGAACTGATGCGGTTGGATAGAAAGTGCATTTCGCCCGCTCGCTTGAGGTCAATGAACCTCCACAGGCCTGATTTCGCCCCAGACGACATAGTTTTCTAAGGCGTAGTCTGATTTAATAAAAGCCCGGCGAGATAGACCTATGACTAAGCCTAAAGGAGGAAATCGCTAAGAGACATGGACGAATTGGGCCGAAGTATTGAGAAAGACGCAGTTTCCCTGTGGGCCTACTCTAGGATAGCTAGGATCTCTGAGTCGCGGTACATGTAGAGCTTCTCAGTGCCCGTCTCCACCACTGTGCCGCTGTACAGAGGCAGGAGCACCTTCTGACCCGGCTTGACCAGGGCTGGCTGTAGGACTCCGTCGACTCCGTGGGCCCCGGGGCCGATGGACACCACTTCCCCGGCGGAAGTGCCCTCGTCCTTCTTTTCAGGCAGCAAAATGCCTCCTGCCGACTTATTGGGCAGTTCCAACTTCCTCACAAGGACGCGGTTCAGCAAAGGCAGCACTCGCTTCGCTGAAGCCATTATTGTCCGTGGAGAGGCACTGGGGAAGATAAATGGCAAAGCGCTCCACACTAGCACTAGGCGGAGTGTTGCTGCTGGGAGTCGTGGGACTAGTCTGCTACTTCGCTGCAGTGCAGGGACCGCAGGAGGCTGGCTTGGTAGAGGAAACGCAGTTCGAAGCCTTCACTGTGAAGTATGGGAAGAGCTACAAGGACCAGGAGGAACTGCAGTTCCGCTTCCAGCAGTACCGCAGAGCTGCAGCCTTCGTAAACGCACACAATGCGCAGGGCTCCTCTTTCTCGCTGGAAATCAACGAGTTCGCGGACTTTACGGAAGAGGAGTTTAGAGCGAAATACCTCACTTCCTTCCCTGAAAGCAAGCAGAGGAAACTCAAGTCCAGTATTTTGCCCACTGGAGACCTGCCGGAGCAGGTGGACTGGGCGAGCTTCGGAGCTGTTTCTCCCATTCAGAACCAAGGCAGCTGCGGGGGTTGCTGGGCTTTTGCGACAGTGGGTGCCATTGAAGGACTACTGTACATCCAAAACAAGACGCTATATCAACTGAGTCCCCAGCAGCTAATTGACTGCTCCTCATCCTTTGGCAACGAAGGGTGTAACGGCGGACTGATGGACGACGCCTTCAAGTACGTGCTGCAGGCTGGAGGCGTGGAGACTGAAAAGGACTATCCGTTCCGCAGACATAACGGGAAGTGCCAGGCGGATGAGAAGAAGTACGTGGGCAGAATTCAGAGCTATGCAGATGTCCCAATACGCAACGAACTGCAGCTAAAGGCAGCTGTGGCTCAGCAGCCGGTAGCTGTGGGGATACAGGCCAACCAGGGCACTTTCATGTATTACCATAGCGGAGTGATATCGAGTGGCTGTGGGACTAATTTGGACCATGCAGTGCTGGTGGTGGGATACGGCGAGGAAGCCGGCAAGCCTTATTGGCTGGTCAAGAACACCTGGGGCGCCTATTGGGGTGAAAAGGGCTTCGTGAAGATTCTAAGAGAGGACGCGAATGACGCCACTACAGGGATGTGCGGAATAGCCAGTATGCCCTCCTATCCTCTCTAAACCTAGTTATCACCTTCTACGAACACAGCCACAGCTGCAAGCTGTACAGTTGCTGTTCATTGCTTGGCAATTCTCACAGCGCCAGGAATCAAATGTCATTTGTCCATACACTGGCACAGGCTTGGGATTGGTTACTTCGCTGTAATGCGAGGCCTCCAGTGGTGCAGGGAAACTGTGAGGCACTACAATTTGCGAGAACTGCATTGGGTTGTTCTGAGGAAGTGGAGGGCTTCGCTGCATTGGCAAAGTCTCCCTCTCGTTGGGATGTCTGAAGATGCATTGGTTGGCGTTTGGACACTGCTCACCAAGCGGACATTCTTTCCCTTTCCAGTTGTAATCAGAGTGGATGTTGCCGCAGGACCCCACACAGCCTTTCCGACTACTGCAGGGCAACACAGACCGGTCATACTTGAAACTCGCTTCCACCACTCTTTTCAGTTCCTGTGTATTGCGATATGTGTCCAAGTATTGCTTAAAGTAGTTCGCCAGCTCCCCCCAATTCTCATGTCCCGAAATCTGCCGATTGTCAAAGCAGCACACGTAGTCACCACCACTCCCTAGCTTATTGAGACACAGCTGACAGAACAAATGGTCACACTGCAACTTGATCGTCTGTATCCCGATACAGTAAAAACTCACTCCACATATGGGACACTTTGGCAGAATGTCTACACTTTGAGCCATTTATAAGCGAAATCACGGGAACAGGTCGGAAAGACCTTCGTTTCTCTTGGAAACTTCGGAGTTCGTGAAGCCGCGAAGCTCTTCGGTGATGCTTCGGGACATGTTTGCTGCGTTCGTGCTGACCACACGCTCACTTTCGTCCACCATCGTGACAGTGATTTCCCCGGCCTTGGAAGTGAGCAGCAGTTGATAGCGTTCACGCTCAGCTGCAGCGACTTGGTCCGGGTCTTGCACTTCGAGGGTGGTGCCCGGAGGAGCGCGAATGGCCAGCAACGTCTCGAGAGGAGCATCGGTTTTGAGTGAGCGCAGGTCGTCAAAGGTCAAATAGGCGTTTTCCGCATACTGCGGGTCCTTAGTTAGTTGAGACATACTGTCCTGCAACTGCTGGATCCAGTACTCCACATTGTCTTCCTCTTGCTTGAGACTTTCCAGTTCCCTGGTTAGTGCTGCAGACTCACTCAAAAACGACCCTTCGGAAGAGTCCGAACTGCCGACCCACTGAATCTTGTTTTTATGCGTCTTTTGGATCAGCCCAATTCCCTCCAACACATTCGTTATGTCGTAAATGCGCCTTTTCTGCACGCTCAGTTCCTACGTATAGCTTACAACCACCGCGTCATTGAGGTCAATGCAGTGGTCCTCCGCCCTCTGAATGAGTCCCACGAACTTCTTAGTGAGGACACCGAGGGAGTTGTCCTGGCGAGAACTGGCGCCTTGCCGATTGCCCTGCATGGGAGAAGGCCTCACTTTGCGGGGAGTGTCGTGCTCGGAGGGCGACCGATCTCCCTCAGACCCGGGCGACGACCCTTCGCTCCACTTCCTCTTAGCCACCCGATGCTCTGAGGTCATGGAAATCGTAATAAACATGGAAGTCCCTGCAACTGACCCCCTCCTCGCACCCAGTGCTAGCAAGACTCACCGCGAGGAAGGCACTTTTATCACGTCTGTGACGAAGGCTAGGAAGGACTTAGACGTGGCTACTCTGCCCAATGGTGAGAACATCACTTCCCTCTACGGCCAGCTGAACTCCTGCATATCTGTAAGCAGAGAAACAGGACTTGGACCAAAAAGTGGGCAACGTGGTAAGGAAGCACGAAGCCGACTTCCTGAATGTGTACCGAGGCCACATGTTCAACGTGCAAAAGGAAATGCGCATGCTGAAGGAAAAGGCCAGTGAGGAGGAAAACAAGCGCAGGCGAGATGAGGAACTGGTCAAAATGGAGCAGGAAAGAGACTGGTTCAGGAATGAAGCTGTTCGACTGGATAAGATCTGCAAAGGTATCTGCTCCTCAGAGTATAAGAAAAGCGTGGAGAAGTGGAAGAACAAGGCGGATGCACTGGAGGAAGACCGGAAGTTCCTAGAGGACCAAGTGCTGTCTGCCAAGAAACTGAACCTGAGAGCTCGGGAGCAGTTGGAACTGTACCACAGGACCTACGGCTTGATCGGCAGTGAATCCAAAGTGGAAAGTCCCAGTTTGTCCCTCGATCAGTCCAGTCGTCGTGACGACACTTCGGTAGGGCCTGGGAAGAAGGTGACGTATCAAGGGGGAACCAGTGGGTCTGAGATGCTCAGTCCTATGGAGGACAGGAGAGTTGTGGGAATGGCAGAAACGCAGTACATTGAAACTATTAACCATCTGAAGAGTCAGTTGGAGGCGGAAAAGCGGAATTTGCGGCAAATTAAGTCCGCGAAGACGAATTATCTGCTGGAAAAAGGAGAGTTGGAGGACTTTTTCCTCCAGTGCATCGAAGAAGTGCGCAAGGAAATCCTCACTCGCAGAATGAAAAGCGCCCAACTGCTCTCCCGCAACGCCAGCAAAGTAATGACCCGGGCCTCCAGCGCCCGCCACTTCCCCAAAGCCGCAGTCCCCGAAAGTGCAGACGACATCAAACTCGAGCTATTCACTGAAAGCGACAAGCGCAAAGTTATTGAGTTGCTGGTATCCAATGAACAAGTGCTGTTGTTCCTGCACCAAAGTCTGTTTCCGCAGAAGAAGGAACCCAGTGCCAGTCAAAGTCGCCTGCAGGAGGTGTCCTCTGCGCACTCACTGAACCCTACGAATAGGTCGGGGCGAGCGCCTTCCGCTACACATGGACTGCGCTCACATGTGTTCAGTGTCCCCAACTTGCCCAGACCCAGCACTGCGCCGATCAAGCCCAAGCCCGGCTAGCATTATAGGCAATTAGCTATATGGAAATGGCTTACGGAACTAGCCTGGGAAGCAGAGGAGTGGTAAAGCTGGCAGAGAAACTGCGCAAATTAGCGAAGTAGGGATTATTTCTGCCTTCTCGAAGCCAGCAAAGCTACAGAAATAGGTAACTCGCCCCAATTAGTCTCCAAATCACTC
>Ga0247837_1002079_pt1 | contig 39157 bp, 28 predicted proteins | sample LaCtaG_2_FD_187115 | JGI IMG/M metagenome (GOLD analysis project Ga0247837, IMG submission 187115) | Freshwater microbial communities from meromictic Lake La Cruz, Castile-La Mancha, Spain - LaCruzMarch2015_14.5m | ecosystem: Environmental > Aquatic > Freshwater > Lake | place: Spain: Castile-La...
TTTACGAAAAGAAGCAAAGATACAACTGTTCCGTCCTTCCGAAGCTTTACAAGCCGTTGTGGGAACTTTATTTCAGGCAGAGAAGACTAGGTGAAGCGGAAGTGATTCTCAAGAAAAACACCCAAATCCTTCAAAAGCAGGCGAATTCTTCAGTTGAGGAACTTGTAGAAGTGCTGACTACCTTGGGGAATGTTTTCAAATGGCAGAACAAACTAGAAATGGCAGAAGCCGTACTCCTCAATGCTTGTTCAGTTCTGAAAGATACACCTAGAGACGACACTCTCACAAAAGTGTATTTGCGATTAGTCTCCATCTACTACTCACAAAAGAAGTGGGAAGATGCAGTGTTCCTATTGCTTCAGTGCATCAGCATACAGCCGAAGGCGCAGCGGAAGAGCAGAGACGAATGCGGGAAAACTCACATGTGGTTGGCTGAAATCTATATGCATATGGGGCGTCTGGATGATGCTGAAAAGAGTGCCAAAAAGGGGTTGAAAATGCTGAAAGGGCAAACTGGGGCGGTGCGCTTTTCTCTTCCTTGGTTCTACTACATGTTGGGGGACATATATCAGAAGCAGGGGTGGGATAAGAGTGCTAGGCAAGCCTATACCACTGCCGTTGAGGAGTTGAAGCAGCACCCTGTGGGAGATATTTGCATGCCTGGTTTTATGGCCGAGTACCTGTGCACATTCTCGATAGCAGAGAAAAGGCACAGTGATGCGGAGGCATGTGCACTCGCTGTAATTGACTTGAAGCAAAGGGAAGTGGGCAAGATGCACCCCGCCCTTGCAGGTCCCTACAATAAATTGGCTTTTATTTACATGCTGCAGAGGAATTTCGAGAAAGCAGAAAAGCTCAACGAAGAAACGCTGGAAATGCTATATACATTGGGAATGCTGAGGACTGTGGAAGCAGCCGGTACTTATAAAGAACTCGCGTATTTATACTTCGCAACAGGCCGGCTAGTCGAGGGAGGGGAAATGTGTGAGAAAGTAGTTGAGTTGGCTGAGGAAGTAGATGCGAAGCACGTTCTTGATGAGCTGGGGGTGGCCCTCGCCTTCAAAGCTCAAGAAGCAAGGAAGAAAGGTAGGGCTAGACGGATAAACACCCGCTCAAGAAGAGCGCTGTAGTCTAGTATGCTTACCAAACTAGCAGTTTAATGGGGTTTGTTTGGGCACTAAAGTGTGTTTTAGTGCCTTGACGGAAATCTGGAATTCCTTTATTGTTAGCCTGACCTAGAGTTGGAGACTATTAACTCGGCTACAATAAGGACTTGATACGAGCAGTCCGCCTTTGCACAGCCCTGTAGGTGCGCACGACCTGCCACACAGTCCCAACACTGCGGAACACAGCGGCCGCCAAGTTAACCAGCACAGTGCCTCTGGCCGCCCAAACACCCAGCGCAGTCACCACAGGGACCACAGCTGCAGGCAGGTCTATGAGGAAAGCACCCACAGCTGTATACACTGCCAGCACTCCGCCTTCCGTCAACAGACTCACGGAGTGGTCCACTGGCTCAGCGAAGCAGTGAGCGGAGGACAAGTAGACCAGGGAGGCGAGGGACATTGCGCAGCTCAGCAGCATAGTGAAGGAGGGGTAGTCATTGGCGAGCACTAGACTCAGGGCGAAGGCCAGTCGTCTCAGTGAATACACTAGGTAGAGGCAGTTTGCGGCGGGATTGGCTTCCAGTTCTGTAAACAGCGCCCCCCACTTCTTATTGAACTCTTCGTCATTGCGACTTACCATTAAGTGGGAGGACTTCTGCAGAAGTACGCACATTGTGATAGGCGTGAGGGCGGCAGCCAGGGCGAAAGCACAGGCAATGAACAAGTTGCAGGTCAGATAGGGGGTGGAAAAGGAGGAGTTCAGCACTTGGAGAAGGGAGTAAATACAGACGTCTAGGTAGGCAGGCAGCCAAAGACGCAGTGGAACTCCCCACTTGAGAGACGGCAGTATACGAGCACAGTAGGCTGAAACGGAAGGGGGGGAGACCTTGGAAAGGAGGTAAATCGGCACGAAAGAACCCACAATTGCCCCCGCAGTGCCTAGAAACACACTCATATTCACCAGAAAAAGGCTCGAATCAATCCCGTAACTCTTCACATAGCCTTCAGTTTGCTGAGACTTTTCCCCTGTATCCAGTCTGTCCGCGTAAGGAATCGAGAAGGCAGCGCCCATATTCAAAGCCGCCAAAGTGCCCATCAGGTCCTTCGGCAGCTCAATTGCGGCTATCGCTATATAGGACATGAGCTGGAGACTGCCCACAAAGGTGGCCAAAGCCGCAGGGTCGCCAGTGATGATAGAAGACACCACTAAGGCTGCGATCGTGCATTGGGCCATAGTGCTGGCTTGAATAGCAGCGGGCGAGGACAGGGCGGAAGTATTCAGCGTTCCAAATGGGTGGAGTTCTGTGCTTAATGTGGATAGGGCGATAGGGACATTGAGGCTGCTGACTAGGCTGGTGGGGGTTAGGAAGGTCAGAGTGGCGGTGCTGTTTGCAGGCAAATACGGCTCTGTGAAGGTTAAATTCAGTATGAAGCTGCGAGAGTCTGGAAGCAGGGGGATGGACCAAGTGATTTCGACTTGGGCTTTAAGGGTGGAGACGGAAATGGAGAAGTCTTCAGAGGAGAGCGAGGGGAAAGTCATATTTTGGTCAAAGGAGATAAGAAGACTGTTAGAGGAGGTCGCAGACAGAGAGGGAACAGGGGGCTGAGGCTCGCAGACGGAGGAAATAGCGGAGTAGTGGGGCGGACACTCAGTCACGCAATACGTGTACAGCAAAAAATAAGTCACTGAGCACTGCAAGCAGCCAGTTAGGTCACATAAATCGCAATTCAGACTACACATTTGGCATTGCGAGGCGTCCAGCCTAGTGTAGTACCCCACTTCGCAGACACATGTATCGCCCTGCAGAGTGGCGCCTGACTTGCAGGAGAGACACTCAGTCACACTACTGCAAGTGAGACACACTAGGGCACAGAGGAGACAGTTGGATGAGTTCGGATTCGGGTAGAATCCTGATTTGCATGTGCACGCAGATGGAGCAGCAGCGCTTAACTCCGCATTTGTCATACACGAAAGACACTTCTCAGCGTCTGCATTAAAACACGACTTGCATGTCAAATCACACAGCACGCAGTTAGAAGCATCAGGAAGTGGAGCACTTCCCCTGCTGCACCGACAGACACTGGGCCAGCTGGAGGCGAGTTCCGCGTATGCTTTGCAGCTGAGACAGTCTGAAACTGTGCTTCCCATACACGTGTAGCAAGTTTTATGGCAGAGAGAACAATTGGCGGAGGTGGGGTTGGCGAAGTAGCCGGTTTCACATATACACGAACCTATAGGTAAGGTTAGAACAGCTAGCGGATGGCACTCTGAGCATGCTGTAGAGACCCCGCTATTACACTGAAGACAAGTAGAGTGGCAAGGCAGGCAATTCACTCCGCTCTGATAAAAGCCGGATAGGCATATGCAAGCGCTAGGGAGACCTCCACTGTGTATCAATCCAGACTGACACGAAGTACACCCCATTGGGCCCGAAGTACTACACAGCAAACATAGAGGGTGACAGACACTGCAGTTAGCGGAAGTCAGGTTTGGATAGAATCCGTTGAGACAAGTGCAGGAACCAGTGGAAACACTGGAAGGAAGGGAGGCGTTGGGATAGCAAGCAGTGCATAGACTTGCAGTGGCTCCGTTACAACTCAGACACGTACCATCACACGCTTTGCAGCTCGCAGAAGTCGTGTCTGGGAAAAACCCGGAATTGCATTCGCAAGAGTTAATAGTGCCTGACACTAGACTGGCGTCTAATTGGCAAGCTGTACATTGAGTTGCTCCAACATCAACACATTTACTGCAAGTCCCATCACACCCTAGACAATTTGGTGGCATCCCGTAGTACCCGTCACTACACAGACAGGAACTAGGAATGCCTGCGCTGAGTGTGGCTATTGTCGCCACACAGGCGGAGCACATAAAATCTAAAGCTCCATTGCAGGAGAGACATGTGCTATCACATGCTTTGCAATTCGCAGATGTGGAATCTGGGAAAAATCCAGAGTTGCATATACAAGTTCCAGGATTCACACTGTTGAGAAGGGCAGCATACGCTTTACATCCACTGCATTGAGAACCGGAATTCCCAGCACATGACAAACACTCAGGAGCACAGGCGGAACACGCACCTGGAGAGCCGTAATACCCAGTATTACATTCGCAAGCACCGGGCACCCCTCCGACTAAGACAGCTCCTGATTTGCAAGTTAGGCAATTCGTTCCACTACAAGTCGCACAAGAGAGACTACAGCCAATAGCACCGCATAAATTTGGCATTCCATAGAACCCACTATTGCACACGCACATGCTTGGGGCGAAGGAAAACAAGGACGCATTAGACTTGCAGGAAGAGCATTTACTGCCCCCTGGGCCGACACAGTCCAAACAATAAATATGACAGGGGGAACAGTTGGGAGCTGAAGGAGTGGGGTAGGTGCCTGTGTCGCACACACACACTGGCAGTCCTCCGGATAACCCCAGAGTGGTCCCTGCGTGACAGCCAGAACAGTTGTTTGGTCCTGGCCCTGTGCATGTGGCGCAGGATGGTCCACAGTCACTGCAGGTGCCCGCACCTTGGCTCAGATACTCGGTATTTGGAAAACACGTATGACAATTAAAATTGTTGAGGGCTGGAATTTGATTTTCAGTAACAGGTATGCAGCCTAGAGATAGAATCTCTGGGCACCTATCATTTCCTGCTGGACACGCAGAGCAACTGGCTGTATCTGTATTGGGAAACTGACCTACTGGGCAGAAACAATCTCCTGATATATCCTGACAGGCAACAGTGGCCCAGGCATCGTACTCTATAGGAAGAGTCTTGTCATTATAGACCTTGATAGTGTAGGAGCCAGCCAGGCTGCCGCCCTTTGCTATGATCACAGGGTCAGTAGGTGTTAGGATTAGAATCCGAAGCTCACCATCTGCTGTTATCGACCAGTCTGGAGTGGCACTGAAGGGCTTGTAGAAATACACACTGGGACGTTGTGTGCCATTGGAAATCATTTTTACTCTGAGCGTGATGGACGTAGTGTCCACATGCGTATTAACAAAGCTGTAATAGTGAGTGTCACCTACAGGTATCGTCCGGTGTAGCATCCACTTCGCATAGTGGGTGGAGGTCAGTCTCCTGGGAGCATTAAAGGGCAACAAGGCTCTGGGGAGCTCCGCGGATACGCACTGCCACTGCACCTTTCGCCCTGTCAGCATCGGTGAAACTTGCTGCCTCAGCAGTCTAAACGGCTCACTGTGGATTTTGACACAGTGAGTTCCCTGGGCCCTTTCAATGCACAGAGAGACCTGCCCTCCGCAGTGACTCAGCCGTACTTGCAGCCAGCCGGACCCTTCCATGTCTCCACTGCAGTCCGTCCTGGCAGCTGTGAACTCGCACAGTTTTACCCTGTTGAATTGGTCAGTTCGCAGGGAGAGGCCCAGGTTTCCTCGGCTGCAGTCCACTTCCTCGACTCGCACATACTCCATACTGACTGTCAGCACTGATGTCCACCACAGGACACTCCAGTCCCTTTCCCTGCCCTTCCTTCCCACTATTGTTGCCTTCTCAGTAGGCTCCAAGAGCCCCACACAGTCCTGCTCTCTAGGCCCCACACAGGCTTCCGCACAGCTCTCTGCGCAGCCTAGGACAAAATTAGTCCCTGCAGCGACTCCCACCTCCACCTCCACCTCACTCAGATTTCCCCACAACTCCCTCAAGTCCCACAAATCAAAGGGCCACACAAAGGTCCACAACTTCGCATTCTCTAGGCTTCTCCAGGCCAGCACTCTCTCCACCCCTCCCAAAGCACTGGCTATTGTCTCTGCAGTGCAAGTGCTTTCTTGCAAGGAAGCCTGGATGGCGTCTGTGGACTGCAGGACGAGGAGCAAGGAGTGAGGACCTTGAGTGGAGCGGAGAGTGACTGGCACTGGGAAGTCCTTGGGAGAGGCTTCTGCTCGAGCCAATTGGAAAAGCACTGGGTAAATCAGGGAAAAAAGAGCTGCAAAGCTGGTGAACATTTTATAAGAGGCATTACATTCTAGCTGAACACGGGGAAAACAGACAGTACTGCCTTTCACTAGACTCCATCTCTGCACAGGCTCCGAAAATAGATGCAAAATAGGCGAAAACACGTACTAAAATTCTAAGCTCAACAAAAGCTCAATCTCACTCCATCTCTGTAATGGAGCGAAGGCTCAAGTCTGCGGGAGTTCGAAGGAAGAGGAGCCACGTGGCTAGTTCCAGTGGCAGTTCCACTGTAGAGTTGGGCAACTCCGACCCTGCTTTCCTGCAGGCCAGAGACCGCCTCGTTGCAGACTTGCAAGAGCGTCTATTTGCCCTCCAAACTGCACTCAAAGTCAGTGAAGAACACAGCTTTTTCTCACTTCAAAGGCACCTGGAAGAGGCTTTAGAGGAGAAAAATGCACTACTGGCGGCTTTGAAGGAAGTGGAAAGGAAGGACTTGGAAAAGGAACAAATCAGCATTAAGGAAAACTGTGAAATAGACCTACACAAGGGCCGAATTCAGGAATTAGAGGGGAAACACGCAGTTTTAACCCAAGAAATAGAGGAAAAAGACAGACAGTTGAAAACTTTCAAAGGAGATTTAGGAGAATTGTCAGCAATAATTCAGCGAATGAACGCTCTAAACAGCGAATTACACGATAAATTAGGCTCAGTGCAAGACCAACTCGTAGAGGCAGGGAAAAGGGAGTACGAATCTGGGCTAAAGTTAGGACTTGTGGGGGAGTTGGAGGCGGAAATAGAGCGTTTGCAGGCAGAAAGGAGCCAATTTAGGACGGAAACAGGTCGAAAACAGCTCTATTTGAAGGCTATTTCCGTCCTTAATAATACGGAATTACCTGCTGAAGACAGGGTTCAACAAGCTCGAAATACACTAGAAACTGAGTGCGGGTTTCGAGGAAATGAGGCTGAATTGGAAATCGCACAGCTCAAGCAAGCGCTGAGAAAGCTGGAAATCACCAGAGACCTGCAGAAAAGCAGACTGCAGCAGTTGGAAACCGCCCACTTTAGTCTCAGAACTGAGGACAAAGCAGCTGGGAACGTGGCTCTGACGCAGACTTGCGCCCTGCAAGAAGCCGCTAATCGCAGTAGAGCGGAGTGCAAGGACTGGGAAGGCCGCTGTAGCTCCCTACAGGCCTCGCTTTGGCACCTGCAGGCCCAGCTGCAAACTGTCCTCAGCTCCCAACACACACTGCAATTCCGCTTCCAAGCACTCCAAACTGCCCATAAATCCCTCCGAATTGCATTCAAACAGCAACAAATCGCACTTTTCGACGCTAAATTCACCCTAAATAGTCGCCTTTTGACGAATCAACGGCAAATCAAGGAGAGCTGGGAGAGTAAAGCGAGGATAAAGGTGCTAAACGAAGAGATTTGGAGGAAAGAAACGGAAGTAGTGAGCAAAGAAAGAGCCAAAATCAAGCTAGAGGCCGAAGTCAGGACCTTAAAAGCCTCATTTCAGCAGAGCAAAGCAGGAAACAGGCTGTAAAGCGCTAAAAATGGGAAACAACTTCTCCTCATAGGGTAAAGCTAGGCTTATTTCGAGTTTTACGGCTTGAATATGCAGTAAGCCAGGCCACTGACTGATAAGCCGCTTTTGCCGATTTCCTCCTGGTCATTCTTGATGGGTCTCCCATACAAAACAATTTGGAAGTCCCTCTGTTCGCCTTTTTTCCCCAATTCCAGTCTAATCAGCTCATAGAGTTCTCTGCCTGGGAGTGTGGGCAGCAGGGAGAAAGTGCAGTCCAGAGTGCTTGTGAAGTCCTTGACTTGCAGCTGAAAAACAGACTCAGGGTTGTACGTCGCAGGGAAGGTGTAGGGAGGAGTCTTAGGACGACTTGGCTTGGGGGGAGGCGGATTTGGCTTGGAGGAAGATTGACTTGGCTTGGAGGGCTGAGGGGCGGGGTTTTCATAGTGACGGGAAGAGGACGGAGGCAAAGAACTGCTGGGGGTGACGGTGGGCTGACTAGTGTTTTTGTTAGGTTGGCCGCAGCCCATTATTCTACAAATACCGATTGTGCTGTGCCTGCCTCAGCAGTCTCAACTGAAATATGGGCTGTTGCGGAGGCAAGCCAAAGCCAGAGCAGTCCAGAGTCCCACCACTTGATCGAGAGCCTTCCATAGTCCTTGACTCACCTCAGCCAGAAGTGCCTGTCCCAAAGCTTGAACTCCCTAGCTCTGCCTCCTGTCCCCCTCCACTAGATGACCCACTTTCCAGTGCTGAGAATATCCTTGTGGACGAGTTGGACGAACCTATCCAACTCCCCACTGCACCCAAGCCCCAAGCCCTAGCACCCGCAAAGCCAGCAGGGGAAATTACCGTGGTCGTAGAGGACTTGAGACTGCGAGCGTATCCACTGAGTACTACGTCTAGTATGAAGGTGAAGGAGGTGTATGTGCATGTGCAGCAGCAGACTGGACTGGGCAGTCTCAACGACTTCGCTATTTTCCACGACGGAAAGCTGCTTCCTGTGGATGAGGCAGAAAAGACGCTGAGAGACTGCGGCATCACTGCGGACTCCACCCTGGATTTGATCTATAAGCACTAGTCTAGGCAGTGATAATGCAGTTTGCAGGGCGAGTGCGCAGCTTTGCAGTGATGGTGGATGTGAGTGCGAAGACTGCGACCCTGCGCACAGCCAGTGCCAGAGGCACAGTTCTGTTCCCTAAGGACGTATTTGATCGAGTCCTAGCTGAGGGGTCAGTGAAGGGCGACATCGTGACCATCGCCCAAGTGGCAGGCATCCAAGCAGCCAAACACACTTCCTCCCTACTGCCCCTCTGCCACCCCCTGCCCCTCGACTCTGTCCGCCTCTCCATTGTGCCTGATGAAGCAGTCCACTCCTTCCAAGTTTCAGCCCAGGTCACTACCTCCACTTGCAAGACAGGCGTGGAAATGGAGGCACTCACAGCCGTCTCTATAGCCTGTTTGACCATTTACGACATGACTAAGAGCTATTCCCACGCTATTTCTATTCAAAACATCGCACTTAGCTACAAAACCGGAGGGAAGTCGGACTTCGCACAGTAGAATTAACTAGTTTCACTCATTTCCCTATTAATTTGCCTAGAAAAGCGCTGTTTAGCTCAGCTGTCCACTCGACTGCAGCTTCCAAAGTAGAGACGTAATACCCAAACGCACTTTGCAACACATCCTTCCCCAGGAACTCCTGCATCATCCTCACATGCAAACCCAGGGCTGGCGCTCTGGCCTGCAGCACCAAGTAAAGGTAAATACGCAGGATTTGGTCAGTGGTCACTTCCAATAGGGCGCGGTCCATGTCAGGAGTGTCCGCCCAGTAGGCGTCGATAGACTTGCAAATTAAGTGGGTGGTTTTGACCAGGAATTTGAGCTTTTTATAGGGAGAAATTGCGGTTGGGAGACCTTTGAGAGCTAAAATTGCCTTTTCGTAGGCTGAATCGGGACTTTGTCCGGGTTTTGTTCGGTCTACGCTAAAAAACGGGCTAATTCCCAAACTAGAACAAGTCAAATCCGCATAAAGTCCCGCCTTCGCCTCAATTTTCAGCATCTTTTCCCTATCATCCGCAGCAAACACCGCCAAAAGGACCTCATTTACCTGCGTAGTGAAGACTCGCTCCACCACCAACTCATGCACTAAAGCAGAGGGCAAGTCCGCACTGTTGTAGTAGACGTTAATTGCCTTTTCACACAGAGATATGAAGGCGCGGACTTCGGAAGATATGCGAAGTGCGTCTTTGGGACTTTGCAGGTCAATCGCCAGTTCGAACGGGTCATCCGACAAGGGAGCAACAGCATAAAAGCTGTAGAACTCCCTCGCAAAGCAGGCAATCATAGCTGCAATTCCATGTGTTTTGGTGTCTCTGAGGTGGGCTTTGAGGCCAGTGACGAGGGCGGGCTTGGCTTCCTTGTGCGGGGGCTTCTGCTCGAGGGGAACTGCGAGAGTGGACCAGGTGCCTTGCACGACTTCGGACCGTTCGCGTTCGTAGGTCTGGAGGTAGTCCTGCCAAAGCAGGCGGCTGCGCCAGCGCTCGTCTAGGAGCAGATCCCAGTGCTCTAGCAAGTCCAGCACACAGGCAGGCCAGTAGGCCCAGTGCCAGTCCAAGGCCAGCAGACGCAGTTCCGCACACACCTCAGTCCTCCAGTCCTGCAGAGCTGTGCACACACTCGGCCCTGTGACAGCCAGGCTCATTTGGGGCTTGACACTGTTGCTGGCCTTCGAGACGCTTCTTCCCATTCTTATCGTTAGGCTTTGTAGGGGTACTGCCCTCTATATCACTAGGGACTAGGGCTGTATGGATCTAAGAGTGCTATAGGCAGTCTACGGGTGGAGTAAAGTACGGGAAAGGGTTAATTTAAAGCCGCAGCTTCCTGGATATGAAGGCCACATTGAAGGGGTTGTGCGTTTGACAGCTCAGCAAGTCTTCGTTCTGCTCTGCACTCACCAAGGGGCGGTTTTCAGTGTGGAACTGCAGGTCCAGGAAGCCGTACAGGTAATCCAGGGCCGGAAACAGGTCTTTCAGCGTGTCCACAAGTCCTGTAATGCGCAGAAACCCTGCGAATAGCTCTTCGACTTGCTGACTTTGCTGTGCCAGCAAGTCCAAAGAGGTCAAATCGCCCTGGAAAACCGCTTCTTGGAAGTACCTGGAGACCATAATGTACAGCAGACCCAGGGCGAGGTAGCGAGGGGGGTACAGCAGTACTGTCACGTCCAGGTAGGCGAGGTCCAGCACTTGGAACAGCTCTCGGTAGTGGCGGTAGGACTGGGCGGTGGCACTGTGGAAGCGGATGTCGCAGGGGAAGCGGGAGTCGAGGAAAATATCCCACTGCCAAGTCAGCCAGTTCAGTAGTTCACTGGGGGTCCCAATACACACCTTCCACTTCAAACTCCCCAACAGTCGTCTTTCCATCCTCGTAATATCCGCCTTATGGAACCCATTATCCGCAGACTGCGCGAATTCCCCCAACTTCCTCACAGACACCTCCTCCACCTTAGCAGATATGTAGAGCGCTGCAAGGCCTATCAATTGGTACTCCTCCTTGCGGATGTTGGCGACCAGGGAAAGGTATCTGTCCACTGCGAGCACTGCAAGGTAGTAAGTCTCACGACGAAGTCGGAAGCTGTGGCTCACTTCCATCATCCAGTCGAAGAGAACTGCACGCATTAGAGGGGAAAGCAGGGGCTGCTTAGTGCTGAAGTAGTAGGGATTGCTGCGGTATCGCTCGTTCTCTAGCACTGAGGCGGCGAATTCTGGGTCGATCACGCCCCAGGCGGAATCCATGGTATCCTGCACAGTTTCGTCATTGCAGACTTGCATCTCTTCTGCGCATTGCAGTCTTTCGGCGAAGTCCTCTACCTCCTTGCCCGGGTCTTTGTGAGTGCCCTGCGTCGCTCGCTGCATATTAGAGCCCACTTCCCGCCATATGTTGGGCGTCTTTCCTTGACCGCCAAACTTTCCTTTTGGACTTCTTTCGTCTCCCCAAGCCCAGACAATTGCTGTGCGGCCTAGTCCTATGTAGTAATTATCATTTAGTCTATTTGCGTGCATTGCGCAGACGAGTGAGCAGGGCCCAGTTTTCCTTTTGAAGTTTCGCGATTTCTGAGTCTTTGCAGGCTAGAGTGGTTTTGAGGTCTGTAGCGGTCTTGCGCAGTCTCAGGATTTCAGTTTCTTGGTAGCCATTGGAGAGACTAGGCGCTGTAATTGGACGCTCCCCTTCATACGCAGCATACTGCACTGCAAGAACTGGAGACACTTCCGGCTTCTTGCCCATCAGTCTGTCCTTCTCTTTCACCAGTATTGCGATATGCTTGTCGCAGTGTTCCTTGGAGCGCTGCAGAATTTCCACTTCGTGCGACTTGCGCTCGAATTGCAACTTCCAGCCATCGCGGTCTTTCTCGATTAAGGAGCGGGCGTGGTCCCCGTCAGAGACTTCCCTTTGCAGCCTTGCTACCATCCCTCTCGCACTTTCCCCCTCCTTCTTCAAGTCATCCACAAGTCTTTGCATTTCCCTCACCGACTCCTCCAATTCGCCCACTCTACCGGTCCTGTCCTTCAGCTGTTCGTGCAGCCGCTGCACGTAGTCCGCAGTGCTGTGGGTCAAGGAGTCGCATTGGTCCTGCCTTCCTGCGAGTTCTTGCAGGCGCTGTTCGAGAGATGTGTTTAAAAGTTGAGAGTGGTGGAGACGGGTTTGGAGCTGGGCTACTTCACTGTGCAGGCGAATGGTCTCAGTGCGCAGTTCTTCTCGCTCTAGTTTGAGGTTAGCGACTTCCTCCACCTTCTCTTGCCAGCGGCCGCCCAGCGTCAAAGTCACCATATATGCTTTATGCCTAAACTACCTTGCGGCTGGTCAGCTTCACTTCGATTGGAGCGGTGAGTAGCCTAGTCAGCACTACTGCCAGTTTCTCATGTGTTGCCATGATCACAGCAGTGTTGAGCACAGTTTGCACCACTTTGGTGTGTATGCCTCGATACAGGCCCCAGACTCCATCAGTCCTGATCAGTTCCCTCACTACTTGGAGCTGGCTCAAGGACCGGTCCTTTGTGAGTTGCTGTCTGGTCCTGATAGTGAGCAAGGGGTACGTAGCGAAGGTAGCAATAGCCTTGCTAAGCGCCGCTATGAGGAAATAAGCCGCTGTGGAAGGCTGCAGTCCCTTGCCTAGGAGTCGGTCTTTGAGGAACTCGTAGCATGCGAAGTTGATGACAGGGTTGGAAACCAGCATGAGACTGGCCAGCAGGCCTTTCCAGAGTCCAGCCAGGCCTTCGTGCTGCACAATGGACTGAATGCACTGGGGAATGGACTGCTGGCCGTCCTTCATCAAACGACTGCTCACCACCCACATGGGAGTGTTCAGAATAGTGGCGCCCAGGCCTGCTTCTACGCTCACCTTCAAATGCCCGACCAGGCTTCTGCCGTCTGCTAGGAAATAGCGCTGGAAGACCCTGTATAGGAGGAAGTATACGGCGTAGCTGATTACGTTGGTCAACACCTGCGCTGAAAACCCTGCGAAGAAGCCCTTGATTCCTTCCTTTTCGTACAAATCGCTGATAAACACCCACAAGTTCTGGGCTTCCGGGAGCGCCTGCAACTTGGTCCTGATGACTTCCAGCGGATGCAGAATGGCAGAAGAGGAAAAGGCAGACAAGCCTCCAGACACTGCGTGAGCAAGCAATTCCGCCATCTTTGCAGAGTGCACCACGTGCACTTGATGGCAATAGGAATAGATGGCACAGGTGACGCTGCACTATTTCGACGGGTACGGCCGGGCAGAGCCAATTCGCCTGCTGCTGAAGCACGCAGGAGTGGAATTCGTGGACCACAGAATGACGCACGAGCAGTGGGATGCATACAAGCAAACAGGTGCTGCTGAGTTCGGACAGCTGCCCACTCTGGAAATAGACGGGCACTACCTAGTGCAGACAGGCAGTATTCTGCGTTATCTCTGCACGAAGTACAACTTCGTGAGTGGAGATGTGTACGAGGACTACCTGGCGGACTCGGCCTGTGAGTTGCTCAATGACATTATCACGGAGTACGTCAAAGCGATGGGTGCGCATACTTTGGAGGAGTTCAAGAACAGCTATATGCCGGGGAAGCTGCAAATACTGCAGAAAAGGTTTGTTGAACATGGAGGACAGTTCTTCGTAGGGAACCACCTTACAATAGCCGATTTCCGTGTCTTTGAGTTCGTCCACGACAACTTCCTGCGGGCCAGCAAGCGAGAAGCAGAGCTGCCGGGACTCACTCTGGTCGCTCCCCGCCTCATTGAGTATGCGGAAAGCTTCCTCAAGCAGTTCACCCACTTGCAGACCTACCTGCAGGGTCGCCCCGAACTTCCTTACTAAGACTAGGTCGCAGGAATTAAGTCGCCAGGGAAAATGTCGCTTCGTCAGCATAGGAAAAGGCATAGAGAAATACCAATAGAAAAGGACAAATTGTCTTTTTGTAATTTCCACTAATCGCAGCTTTCTCATTTGTAGACATGTGCGCAGCTATATCGAAGCAATAGTTAGGCATGTGCAGTAAACCAATTCCCAGTAGTATCAAGCCATCTGTAACTAGTCCATAATATGCGCAAGTCCCTGCCGTTGAGACTTTCCGAAACCTACTCACGCAAAGACACGGCTCGGGGCCCTGCGCCCTCTGAGCCTTCTTACCGTCTCCGACCGACGAATCGCTATGCCTCTGTGTACACCTCGAGAGCTGCGTCTCCTCTACTCTCTTCCATGCCCAAGGGCGGCATTTACCCAATTAGCCACATCATCAAGGAGCCCGACTTCCGCCACAGGCCTATTTCCGCTCCCTTCGTCCCTGCCGCAGGCTCCAAGCGACCCAACACCGCTCGAGACCTGCACTCCGCCGCTAGACAGGAAGACTCCATCCAGCGCCTCTTCAAAGGCTCTCGCGCCACCCTCGTCAGCTTCGCAGAAATCACCGAAAACCCTGCTTTCAAGTACTCTGACCTGGAAGAAGTTGGGAAAGTGCACGAAATTGCCAGTTTGCAGCAACGCAAGGACAGCATCCAGCACCGAGAACTGACTCAGTCCTTGCAGGTTTTCACAGAACTGCGGTTTGACCTGGACTTTAACTACGATTTAAGCCGGGAAGCAGTATGTGAGGCAGGCGAAGTTCCTTCTGGCCTGCTAGTGATTCTGCAGGAACGGGCTAAGGACACAACAGAGCAGTTGCAGGACCAACTAGTCGAGCTATATACCAGGGATACGGTCGCAGGCTTGCTGAAGGACTACACCCAACACATCCGCACTCTAATACGCTGCTTGAAAGGCAGGAATATGAGTTCTGAAAGCAATCTATTGGAGATGGTGTGGAAACTTGTGGTCAAGCTCTTTGACTCGGCTCTAATCGTGCACGACCTGCAACTCCAGCAAACCCTCGAAGTCGCCAAGTACCGGGTCCGCGAGGAAGTCGAACGCCGCAGAAGGGAACTAGAAGCCCTGGCCCTGCAGATAGAACTTGAGGAGCAGAACCACAAAAACCAGATAACTCGGCTAAACGATCAGATCAAGGCTTTGCTAGGTGCTAAGCAAAGCCTAGAAGAGCACTTGGAGGAGCGCCAAATTGCTATTAACAAGTTGCAGTCAGTGACCACTCGAGAGGAATCTGTGCGTGAAATGAGTCAGTTTTACGTGAAAATGGACAGATATCTGGTTGAGGCGGAGACTGAGCAGGAGAAGCAGCTCAGTGCACTACAGGACATTTCCATTGTCATGGAGGAAGTGCGGAAGCTGGACCAGAAGCAGCCCTGTGCGAGTAATGAGATGCAGACGGAGTGGACAATGCAAGACTGCAGGGTGGAAATTCCTGTGCTGTCCCAGCCGATTTTCTCTCTGCATCCCTACTACTCCCTCGTCTGCCAAGCCGCCACAGTAGACAAAGTCTCCCTAGTGCAAGTGCTTGAGGAGCTAGAAGGACTTGTGCAGACTGAAGAGACTCCCGACCTACCGAGTCAACTGTATCTCCGGCTTCTGCTAAGGCTAGGAAAGGACTTCCCAGCCTTGCAGACTCTAGCTTGCAGGCTTGCAGGGTACTGCGCAGCTCTCCTGCAGCCCAGTGACGACCCGAGAGTGACGGTGTACGCAGGACTGCTGGGCTTGACGCGCACCCTGCCCAGCCAAGCAGAGTTGCAGTACTTCTATCGAGTTCGCCAGGCTGCGGAAGAGATCAAAGAGACAGAGGGTCTGCCGCTAGCGGGAGTGTTGGAGTTGGTGCAGCAGGGCTTTCAGAATGCGAAGGCGCAGGGCTGCGAGCTGCTGGCCAAACTGCGAGTTTCAGTGGCCAGGCCGACCACTGCCAGTGACGGCTCCCTAGCCAGTTACGTCCACACTGAGGCGCTTGCCCAAGCCCCCGCTGAAATGATGGGCGTATTCGGTAGACTCGCTCTAGTGCTTGAAAAGCACAAAAAGTCCTGGAAAAGCCAAATCGAGGCTTTGGACGCACACAAAGCAGGAATCATTCACATTGGGCAAATCATAGAGCACTTGGTTTCCCTGCTGTGGCTGAGTCCTTCCGAGGTGAACTTGCTTTCAGCGTACTTCGACTCGAAGGGCACAGGACAAGTGAGAGTGGCGGATGTAGTGCAGAGCTTCGACCCTGCGGCCTTCCAGCAAAGTGCGCATAGGACCTTTGTAGCCCGGGATTTGTTCTTACTGCGCTGCATTGAAGTTTGGCACGAATCTGCCTATTCCGGACTACCCGCAGAACTACCTTTAAGCGACTTCTCCGGCTACTTGCAGTCCATTCATCAAGTAGTGCCCGAAATCGAAGACCTGGAAATAGTGCGTCTGTACGTGGAAACAGCCAGCGGACACCAAGCCTGGAGGGAAGTCCTAGCAGCCAGCGGCTGTTTCGGCCGCTTCGAAGTCCAGGAAGTCAGGCAAAAGCCCGAAAAACGAGCCAAGTCCAAGCGGAAGCGCTAGCTATAGGCCGTTGTAATGGGAGCAGGAACTGCTTCTGGCCCACACGTGTATACAGTCCCTGTCGAGTCGGCTCGAACAGGTGAAACCGCAGTCCTGCGCAATCCCCTGTACACCGCAGGTCTGATGACTACTTCGACTCTCGGCCACAACACTGTGTGCCAGCTTTACACGCACTGCTTTTCATCTTACCCGGGGAAACAGTGCTTCGGCAGCAAAGTCGAGGGTACGTATGTTTATAAGACTTACAGAGAAGTGGAGAAGCTGGTGGACCAATTCGGAGCGGGATTGAGGGAAATTGTGCACGCTGGCAGCGACGGACTGGCAATAGCAGGCTTGTATGGGAAAAACCGCGAAGAGTGGGTGATCGCAGATGCAGCAATGACCCTTTACGGAGTGATTTCAGTCCCTCTCTACGATACTCTCGGCAAAGAGTCGATTTTACACGTGTTAAAGCAGACTGAAATGTCTGTAGTCGTCACAAGCGCTGCAGGTGCAGCCAGTCTGCTCAAGGCACTGCCAGAGAAAGGACGCTTGCGAGTGCTGGTCGTATGGGAAGCTCCTGGATCTGACCTCATAGCCGCTGCGGAAGCGTTTGGAGTGGAAATTGTGACCTTTGAGGAGATTAAAAACAGAGGAAAAGCTCGTCCGAGTGCTAGAATTGAGGCGAGACCGACTGATATTTGGACGATTTCGTATACAAGCGGCACGACTGGAACTCCGAAAGGCGTTTTGACCTCCCACCAGGCCCACATTATCGGCATTAGCGGAATTAACGAGCGGAGTCAATTAACAGGCGACGAAATCCACCTCTCTTGGCTGCCCCTGGCTCACAGTATCGAGCGAAATCAGGTGACTTTATTCATGTACTTAGGAGCACTAGTGGTGTTTTCCTCTTGCAATCCTTTGCAGCTGTTTGTGGAAGTAGCGGAAGTGAGGCCTACCTATTTCTGCGCAGTGCCCAGAGTATGGAAGAAAATCCACGACATACTGAGGGCCAGACTGCAGGGACTGACAGGCGTGAAGGCTGCACTGGCGAGAAATGGCCTGCAGGCGAAGTTGAAAAGACTGCATAGGACTGGACTGCCCACAGACCCGGTGTGGGACCAGGTGGTGTTCGCTTCCACAAGGACTATACTGGGGGATAGGTGCAGAATGGCAGTTTCAGGGGGAGCGCCAATAGCCCAGGAAGTACTTGATTTCCTCAAAGTTACGCTTTGTATCCCCTTCCTCGAGGGCTACGGCCAGACCGAGTGTCCAGGCTGCATCTGTCTCACCCACCCGCGGGAAACCGCCAGCGGACACGTGGGCGGACCCAGCGGAGGTCTGGAACTCAAGCTAGTGGACGTGCCGGAGCTTGAGTTCTTCGCAAGTTCCCAGCCTCCAAGTGGGGAAGTGTGCATCCGCGGCCCTTTGACCTTCTCAGGGTACTACAAAGCGCCGGATTTGACGGGGACTGTGAAGGACAGGGAGGGCTGGGTGCACACTGGAGACATCGCTACGCTGTTAGACAACGGCGCAATCAAGATAATCGACCGCAGAAAGGTGATTTTCAAGCTGTCGCAAGGGGAATACGTGGCCCCGGAAAAGGTAGAGCGAGTCCTTTCCAACTGCCCACTCCTGTCCCAAGTCTGGCTCTACGGGGACAGTCTGCAGGACTACTGTCTCGCCTTCGTGGTACCCGACGAAATGGCCCTGCCCAAGTGGGCAGCTGCTGTAGGCCTGCAAGGCGACTTTGCCAGTCTGTGTAGAGAGCAGCGGCTCGCAGACGCTATAGCCGGGCAGTTTGAGGAGTTGGGGAAGGCGGCGGGACTCATGTCTTTCGAATTGCCCAAAAGAGTGCGCCTGCTGGAGAGGCCGTTTTCCATTGAGTTGGACCAAATTACCCCGACTTTGAAGGTGAAGAGGGAGTTTTTGAAGAAGTACTTCCAGAGGGAGATTGAGGAGGAGTATGCGAAGGGGCCAGTCAAGAAGTCGAAATAAGGCGCTAAATAGGGTAATCTGGATCAGCAATATAGAAGTGGTAGCTCGAGTCCTACTATGCAATGCTAACAGAGCCTATGTTCTTTTCCCATTACCTCAAATTGAGCCATTCCTACATATGTATGAAAACTTCCTCTACTACAGCCGTATTAATGATAGAGCTGAGACCGCACTTAACTAGTCCTAAAAGTGATTGCTTCGGTTGATCTTTTCATGGTAGGGTCCGATGTCAATGAGACTGCTGCCGGTATCCACATAGCTCGTCTTCTTATAATCCGCCATCTTCTTCACCATCACCGGGTAATTGTACCTCCCTCCCAGCGCCTCCAGGTCCTCTCTGTACACCAGTTCCATCGACCGCACGTCTATGCGAAACGGGCCCTCTCTGTCCCTCGGCCTTCTCGCGCCGAGCCTAACACCTAGGAAACTGTGGGTCATGTCCGGCTCACACATCATTTGGTTGTGGTCGTCTGGGGGGAAGATTGCGTTGCGGAAGCAGCCCAAGGGCACTTCCAGCACAGTCCAGGCCAGCGACCGGTCCACAATGTTCACGAAGTGGATTTCGGTCTGGCTGTAGTGGTATTGAGTGAGGTAGACGCGGAAAGGACTGCCGTCGCTCTTCACCTCCATACGGAGTCCGTTGAAGTTTCTGTACTTCCTTCGAGGAAGCCGCCGGAGTGTGGCCTCAGCGAAGAGTTCCCCGGTGTACTCGAGTTCCTTGTGGAAGCGGAGTTGGCCTGCAAAGGTCATGTGAGGGGGAGTGGACGAGGAGAAGTCCAGGGACGTCGTGGAGTTGCCGCCCACTGCAAAGTCAGTTTCCAGTTCCCAGTGGCACAGGTCCTCTGGTCCTTCCAGCAGGATCAGTGGGTGGGCTTTCTCCTTCAGACGGTCTGCAGGAGAGCGAGTCATGGAGAGGAGTTGGTCCAGAGGCGCCTGTATCGTCCTGCGCAGCAGCTTCCAGTCTGCCTTCACTCGCAGACTTGAGTTGCTGAGGAAGTGCTTCATTTTGGTCTATTAGTGCAGTCTACCGCTGTGATTTGCAGGCAAAAGGGCAGGAACGGACTTGGGAAAGCTGTCGCTTTAGGCAGGGTGGAGACCTGGCTAGGCCTTATTTTGCAGTTCGCTATATGAAAGTTCCTCGAGTATGTGCTAGACCCTCCAATCAACGAAATGCTCCGGACCCTCAGTACAGCAATTCTACCTAGTTGAAAGGAAGGTCTAAAGCAGAGCGCGTGAATTCCCCATCAAGAGTCCTGCGCCGCAGGGAAAAGAGCACTGCCGCAGTCTGCCTCTGTGCAAGTTCGCCCGAGTGTGTGGTGATAAATGGTGAAGGGAGCGAAGGCGGACAACCCCATGCGCGGTATCCAGATCGAGAAAGTAGTTCTGAACGTCTGCGTGGGCGAGTCCGGCGACCGACTGACTCGAGCAGCCAAGGTGCTGACAGATCTGACGGACCAACAGCCAGTCTACTCCAAGGCGCGCTACACCATCAGGTCCTTCAGCGTCCGCAGAGGCGAGAAAATCGCTGTTCACGTCACAGTGCGTGGAGCCAAGGCTGAAGAAATCCTCGAGAAAGGACTGAAGGTGAAGGAGTATGAGCTGAAGAAAGGGAACTTTTCGGACACTGGGAACTTCGGCTTTGGAATTCAGGAGCATATTGACCTGGGCATCAAGTACGACCCGAGCACGGGCATCTATGGCATGGACTTCTACGTCTCGCTCACCCGCGCTGGCAAGCGCATCAAGCTCAGACGCAGAGCTCCGGGCAAGATGGGCAAGTCTCATATGGTGACGAGGGAGGACGCCATGCAGTGGTTCCAGCAGAAGTACGACGGCATCCTTCTAAACTAGTCCTAGGTCCTCCGCGTGCCTGCACTCACCGAGCCCCGCTGTGCGGGAGCCATTGCACTCCATTAAATCGGGACATGGTATCGCCCAAGTAGACGAAAGGAACGCCAAGTTTCGGCAAGCGGCACGTGAAGTCCCACACCCTGTGCAAGCGCTGCGGCAAGCGGGCTCTACATGTGCAATCCGGGGAGTGCGCTTCCTGTGGCTACCCTGACGCCAAGATGCGCTTTTACAACTGGGGTCGCAAGATGCGCAGTAGACGCGGACAGGGCACTGGCCGCATGAGGTACCTCAAGACTGTCCCGAGGCGTGCTAAGAACGGCTTCAGAGACGGACGCACTCCGCCCGCACGTACCAAGCACGTCAAGAAGTAGATAAGCGCCACACCACTAGGACTAGCAACTGCAAGACACTAAGTCTGGACATGATAACGGACTTACTCAGGAACTGCGAAAGTACGAAAACAAGTAGGGCGAAAAGAGAAGTCTACGACGGTGTGCTAAGTGGTTGCCTCTGTGAGTTCACTGACTCGACTGAGTCGTTCTCCGGCAGTTCGAGTCGAGCGCAGAGCCCAGGTGAGCAGCTTGACGCACTGGGGAAGGCCGCGGAAGCTGCTTGCGTTTGCAGCCCGCAGCTGCAGGAACTCGTCCAAGGCCTTCACCAGGTCTGTGCTGGACGGGTGCAGTTTGCGGAAGACTTGTCCCTGCTTAATGGCGTTGATGAGGCCTAAGTGCAAAATCGACTTTGAGGGTAGGAAGTCAGATCCACGAATAAAGTCAGCGAAAAGCGGCTTTTGTTGTTTTTCCGCTAATTTAAAAGCTTCTATTGGTCTGCGGAAATCTGCATGCTTTTTGACCAGTTCTTCGATTGCCTCTCGACTGAGAGTCATGACAATCGACTTCTCCTGGGCTACGAGTTGAAGTCGACTCGGCAGGGAATACAGCAGAGAACTAGCGAAACAGACTGAGCCCTTTGTGAGACCAGACACTGATAAGCTCTGCACTGAATTGTCGAAAGTCACTCCAAGGCAGCCTTTGCCCACTATGTAGAGACTCTCAACTAGGCTTTCCGCCTCCACTATGACTGTATCGCTTGCTAAAGTCATCATTTCCATGCGATAATACAGCCTCTCCAGTTGCTCCTCCGAGCACTGACATAGACACGGCACTTCCTGCAAGGCCAATACAACCAGTTGTTTCCAAGGGTCATGGTAACTCCGATGCACATGCGCAGTCAAGTGCATTAACACCGACGGAGTCATCTGAAACACATCCAAAACGTCCTCTTTCGGCAAAGTCGCACAAGTCCCGAAGGAAGACGATACAACACTTGCAGACCTTTTCCCCTCCATTATCAGAGCCACTTCTCCGAAGTAGTCGCCAGGGCCTAAGTGCCCGGTTTCCGCCTCTTCGGCGGATGTGTCCAGGGTGGAGACTGTGTAGTCGCCTGCGGAGATTAGGAATAGGTCGGTAGACTCGTCGCCGATGTGAATAAGCGTGGTTTCTGGCTTGGAAACGTGAGTGGAAAGACGGCCAGCCACTACTTCCGCCATTTTCGACACTCCTTTGAGTCGCAAGCAGTGGCTTAACGCCGGTTCGAAGAGGAACATAGAGATTTGAAAGCGGAGACTCGGGGACAAAGCCTCCATAAGGTCCTGAAACTCCTCCTGCTGCCTTCTGAAGTCGTAGCTCCCAGTGAGGTAAAACTGCACCTGAGACTGCAGTTCTCTCGATACTCCGATAGAGGACAAGGATTGCAGGGAAACTTCGATTTCGGCGGCTCTCCGGTTCCTTTGCTCGGCTAAAGTGTCGAGCAGGACCATCATGTGGCCGTAGATTAGGGCTGTGAGGATGGCGGCGGCTAGGAGGAAGATGGTGGAGTAGACGACTTGCGAGACAGTGACTGGGAGGATGTCCGCCCCCAGCAGCAGCAAAGTCCCATAGTACAGACAAGTGATGTACTGAGAAAACTGGCTGGAGTAGTACTTCGTTTCATTGTGCATGTCTTTGGTAGGGAACCAGTACTCACTCTGAGTGAGCGCCACCCACAGACAGCCACTCATATGCACATACAGGAAAAGGATGTAAAGGATGGTAATGCCGCGCATTGCCACTTTGAAACTGTGGGTTGTATGTAAGTAGGTAATTATCCTGCGCAGTCGGATGAGACGCACTAGTTTCAGCAACTTTATCAGCTTGAGTTTCCCGACGGGCACGAATTCGCCAATGACAGTCGCGAGTATTTCGAAGGGAAAAGTGGCGAATAGGTCTGCAAAGAACCTGCCAGAAGCCACATAGGCCCAGGCTATTGCCCTAGGGCTAGTCTCCTCCTTGCCCTCTCCATTGAAGTAGGTAGTGCGGAAGTTCACCACTATATCCATCGCGAAGAAAGAGTCGAGCAGGTACCCGAACACCTTCAGTCCCAGGTAGCTTTCCTCCAGTTCAAAGCCCACTTCCAAAGGCACAGACACGGAGTTGTACAGGGCCAGTAGAATGATGAACAGATCCCATCGAGTTCTCCAAGGGTCAGTCGCTTTGAATAGACAGCCTATGTGGGAAGTACGGGTACGAGAGGACAGGGTGGTGCCTTGCAGGACGGGCATGATGATAGAGGACTTGCGACGTCTGGACTGGATGCGAGTGGGCTGGGGAGTAGGAGGCAAACTGCTGTTTTCAGGGGTTTCGGCCATTTACAAATCGGTGCATCTCTTTGTGCATGGGAAATCCGCCGTGCACATAACCCAAACACCCTAAGCTGTCCGATGCTTTTCCTTAATAACTCCATACATATGAACCCAACAGCCCGGTTTACTAAGGCTAAACGCCTGCCCAGGAAACTGAGGCCGAAAACCCCAAAGCCAAGACCCGCACCTGAGATTGAAAAGGAAGAAGCTCTACCCTGCGCTGAACTCTTGCGGCTCATAAGCGAACTCCACCTTGGCAAAGTGACTGCTACAGGCACTCCGCCTCGGCTTCCAGCAGCTGTGATTCCTGGGAACTATGGGGAAAAGCAGCATTTGCCGAGACATGGGACTGAGCTGAGGACTATTGAGGGGTATCATATAGGCAATGCTCCTCATGGCTGTGGGTCTTCTAATAGCAACAACTCACTGCAAATCAGCCTGCACAGTGTATCGCTTAGTCCTGAGCCTGCCAAGAGACGGAAACGACTTCCGAGCATTAGAAGAGTGCAGCCCTCTTCGCCCTATTTCCCTGCCCCTGTGCGCAAGTCGCTGGGCAGCAAAGCCTTTCTAACGGCTAAGAGCGACCATAGCAGCGCTTCCCCTCCTCTACGGACTGCATCTACATACGGCTTTTCCAAGTCTCCAGAGCCTCAATCCGCCACAAAATCCATCCAGTCCTACGACGGGGAGTACCTAGGCGGCCTGAGACACGGAGAAGGCTCTGCTACCTACGTGAATGGAGACTATTACACGGGAGCCTGGGCCGAGGGGTATCGCTACGGCTATGGAGAGTTCTTCTATCAGGCGGTGGGAGTGACTTTCAAGGGAGATTGGCTGGACGACTTGAAAACTGGTAGTGGAGTGGCGGTGTTCTCTAATGGAGACTCGCTGGAATGCAGGTGGTCGAAAGACGTAATCAAGGACAGCACAGCTACAATCCACTACTCGAAGTCGAAAAGTGAGTACGAAGGCGGCATAAAGCAGGCCTGTAAGCACGGCGAAGGCTCAATTAAATATAGAGACGGGACTATATACCGAGGAGACTGGGTGAGTGAAAAGCGCCACGGCCTGGGCTTATTGCACCTTCCAGACGGCCTATTCGAAGGTCTATTTTCCCACGATTCCGCCCAAGGCCCAGGTCTCCTTTTCCTGAAAAGCGTCCTTTTCCTTAGACCGGAAGTAAACCCAGCTACTACAGTGGCTGCGAAACCCAGTGAAAAGGAAACTTTACTGGGCGATTTGGCTGATTTTTTCCACTTTGCGTATTCAAGTGTGGTAACTGCTGCTGATGTTGTATGGAAGGCTATTAGTCTGTCGGATTTACAGACTCGGATTGGCCCTGTGGACGGCGGGTTCGATGGGTCTTTTATTAATGGAGTTTTGAATGGAGCGGGAGTGGTGCTTTATGGCAGTTTCGGATGTTATGAAGGTATCTTAAAAGAGGGAAAACGGTCCGGAATCGGAAAAATGACGTATAAAAACCCGAAATTCCAATGTTTAAATTTAACAGAAAGCGAGGGAGTTTATATGGGGAAATGGCGCAATGATGAGCGGCACGGCTTCGGCCTAATGCACTGGAAAAGCGGACTTGTCTACGAAGGGCAGTTCATACGAGATCACAGGCATAGAGTGCAGGGCACACTTGCACTGCCTTCAGGGGAGAGGTATGATGGAGAGTGGCAGCATGGACTGATGCATGGACAAGCCCGCTATCAGAATGGGAGAGGGACGACATTCACAGGAGAGTTCGTGAGCGGACATCCCATCAGAACCGGAGAACTATCCCTACCCGACGGCAGCTATTACAAAGGAGAAATCCTCGACATGCAGCCAGGTGGCAAAGGCACGCAGACTTTTAGCAACGGAGACACGTACATTGGAGACTTTCAAAATGGGAAAAGACACGGCAAAGGCACAATGACGTATTTCTCGGGAGTTACGTATGTTGGGGACTGGCGCTCCGGCCTGCGGGAAGGCTCTGGGGTTTTGAGATCAGCTGGAGAGACTTATTCTGGGTTTTGGCGAGAGGACCAGCAGCATGGGGCAGGCCAATTGGCAACTGAAGGGGCTGGAACTTTGGTAGGGACATGGAATCAGGGCACAGTCGAGGGAGTCGTGACACTTAAACCCACTAGCTGAAGTCTTAGTCTTAACTCGTGATCACTCCAGCTCCTAGCACTGCCCCCACGTTGCCTGTCCGCTGACTTTCGTCATTGCGGCCGAAGCCCAGGTCATCAGGCTGTTCGTGGACAACCAGCACACGTCCCAGCACACTGAAGGGACCAGAAAGCTTCACGAAAGGCTCTGAAACTGTAAACTGCGCTTCTCCCTTCTCATCAGCCTTGAGGTTGCCCAAGTCCCCGACCTTTCTTTCGACGCTCCAGGGGCCGCCGTGAATGCGGGCGAAGGGGTCGAAGATAGGTCCGGGAGTGGTGCTGTCTGGACCTTCGTGGATTTGCAGCCCGTGCTTCTGGTTAGGGGCGAGGCCTTTCACTAGGCCGGAGATTTCGGTGTTGCTGGTGTAGCGCTTCTGCACGAGTGAGAAGATGCCTGTAGCTTTACCCTGCAATGTGCACTCCGCCTTTACCTCAAAGCGCGCTCGCTCAGCAGTGGAGTGAGAATGCGCAGAATAAAGCAGTCCTGCAGCCGCTAAGCCAAGCCAATGAACCATTATTTCCGACTACCTGGCTTCCTACAACTGCACTCCCGCTCCTTCCAAGCGCTCCCTATAGGACTTCCCCAGCCAGCATCCCTTCAAACTCACCTGTCGCAGGGTCTTATTAAGGGCCAAAGCTCTCAATAAGTGCTCGCAAGCCTCAGTCCCCAGAGAGTTGTTCTTCAGTTCCAACACCCACAGACTTGAGTTTCCTTCTAAGGCTTTGCACAGGGCGCAGACACTTTTGGCGGAAAGTTGGTTGCTTGAGAAGTGCAAAGATTTGAGTGTGTCGCTTGCAAGGAGAAAAGGGGCTAATTGCACAGCTCGGTCTCCTATAGCGCCTACTTTGCTGAAATCCACACTAGTGCTGGATTGCAACTCTGACACCTTCGCTAGGAAATCGGACTCGATTAAAGGCGGAGGTGCAGGTAGGAATGCATCAGACAGACTGGATATACTGGGTTTGCTTTCAGGCTTTAGTAGGCTTATTTCTGGCTCGCATTCTATCTTGGGCCTTTGCAGGTGATAGTTCAGGTCCACATCCAGACTGATTATCATGTCCTTCAGTGCTTCTGGAAGCTGATCCTGCGCCTCCAATTCCGACAATGTCAGTTCCCCTATAGGTATCAAGCGGTCTGTTTCGCCCGACACCAGCTCCAAAGCAACAACCGGCTCCAAGCTGCAATCCAGCTTCGCTGTAAGTTCCGAAAGCGAGCTTTGTATCGCTAGAAGCTGAGCAGCTAAGTCTGCAGGCAGTTCTCTCGCTTGCACAAAAGCCGCTTCCACCTGTTCGCAGTCCTTATTAAGTCCCTGCATAGCCTTTCTTTCCGCCTCCGCTAGTTCCTTTCTCAGTGTCTGAAACTGCGTTTTGACCTTATTCTCGAGATCCGCCTTTTTCCGTAAGTAGTCCTCAAATAGGTCCTGAAGGCCCTCCACATGGCTGTTTCTGCCTACCTGTGCAGCCTGTAGCACACTCATTAAGTCGCAAAGTCCCTGGACTCGCTGGTCGAACTGTCTCTTCACCCCCTCCTCTGTCTCTATCCTGTGGCCTTTGTGCCTCCCTGCTAGTCCACAAGCAGAGCAAATTGCAACTTGGTCGTCCAAACAGCAGTACTCCAAAGGCTTGTTGTGAGTCGGACATAGAGATGTGGAAATGCCTGCCTTCAAGGCCAGTTTCTGGACTATATAGTTTATCGGCAAGTCAGCAGCTTTTCGAGTGATTAGCGCAGTGTGGTCCTCCGGACACCGAATAACACGATGGGTGAACAACTCACATAGGCAGAAATGACAATAAGTGTGGCCGCAAGGCAAGTTGCGCGGACAGCGAGTGTCGCTGTTGTACAGATTGCCGCACAAGCCGCAGCTGAGATCCGCCACTTCCATTGATTATGCCTGATTGGCGCCTAGTCAGATGCAATATGGATTAGGCTGGGGACTTGGGTCCAGGTATGACCTTATGGGGAGGGTGTGCGTAGGTGATTTATGCTGTTGCGGGAAATTTGAACTTTAGAGTTTTGCATAAGTCGGAAATCATAAAAATGAAATATCGGCGAATGCTTGGTTGTACGCTGTTGGAAGGCAAAACCCCACTCTAAGGTACAATTACGGCTAATTCCCAGAAGATAGTCCACAGACCTATTCCGATTATCCACATTTAGATCTATTCTGCTATGTCTACGAGCGAACGTCGCCCAGGTCCTCTGTTTTTCTCCCGTGCAGGCAGGCGTCTACACGCGCTCAAGCTAGAAGGAGCAGTCCTCAGCTCAGAAACACCGAAGAAGGCAGCTCCGGCTCTCCCTCACATGAGGGCTTTGCGCAAGGCTGAGATGAGCAAAGAAGCCCTGGACAGGCTGGTTGTGCAGGAATTGAGGAGTATGAAGGCGGATATGTATGCGGAAAAACAACGTGCAGCAAGTATTGAAAAGCAGTCGAAAACTTCGCCTTTCAAAGCGAAAGGCAGGGAAATACAGCGATTTAGTCTCAGTCCTCCTTGTGGACACTACAAAATCAGCTACTCACAGGTAGACAAGAAACTAGCAGTCCCTCAACTCCACCGATCCAGCAGCTCTCCCCCTGTCAACGACATTTCCCTGTCTCCCGGATACTACAGTCCTTACATTCGAGCCAAAGTCCACTCTCCTATCCCTATGCGGCTACAGCTGGATAGAGACTCGCCTCAGTCCTGTAGTCCGCATGAAAAGCGGTTCGAAGTCCTGCCTCGCACACCTGCGATATCGACCAAGCACAGGCGTAGTCCGGTGCCAGACCTAGCCAGAGCGTTGCCGAGAGTGACGTTTCTAGTGGCGCCTGTGCAACAGACTCCGCAGTATTGCGTCAATAAGGAAATGCTAATGAACGATTTGGGGAGAATTATAGAGTTTGAGAAAATGAGCAGTCGAAGGTCGCTTTTTCATAGAGAATCGAGTGAAATTGAGCCATATGATGTGAATTATTCTCAAGTAATGGCCAAAGTGCCCAGTCCTCAACTCTCCAAAACCCTACCCAAGGATAGACTCCCGTCACTCCCCCTGCCTTTCTTCATGCAAAGCGCATTCACTCGCTTCGCACTGCAGAACGTGAACGACCAAACAATCAAAATGAACTGCACTCGTGACTCTCTGTTAAGTCCGACTCCCACCTCAGTCGAGTCTCTCCGCCTACTACGCAAATAACTGCACTTCACACATAGATCTAATAGTTTGCTACCATTCTAGACAGTGTGATTTTCAGTTCCTCACTTGGGTCAAGTTTATGCGTCGGCGTTTTTACCTTTATGTGTGAAGTTTTCGGCCGGCCGCGGATTAGAGAAATTAGCTGTTCGTTCAGGTTTTCTGCGAGTTGGTCGTAATCAGGACAGCCGGGCTTGTCTGTCGGCTTGACCCGGCGTCTATAGGAGTGGCTGGGCGGACTGAGACTAGGCCGGAACTTGAAACAGCGGGGTATGGGCCGCAGCACATCTAATACTCTGGTAACACGTGATATAGGGTCGTCTATGAGACAGTTGGAAGCAGGCTGGGCCATACCTTCCTTCGTACTGTTCCTTGCAGAGCCTCGAGACAGCTTCAGTATCGTTCTCTTGGCTGTGTCCAGGTCGAAGCAGGGCGCAATTGCACTCAGTGGTCTCTGCGCCTTGGCGAGAAACAGGCCGAAGTGGTCCGCTTTCGTTTTCGATACACACGGAGTCAGCGGCTTCCAGGTGTGCGCCGGGACAAAGTGACGAAACTCTGGACTGCGGAAAGTCACAGGAGAGACTTGCACGGACTTAGGTGCACTAGGCTTGCTGGTCCTGCCCTGTCGCGGCCGACTGATTACCACTCTGGGCTTGTGCAGACGGACAGGGGAGTGGTGGGAGTAGCTCAGCACTGGCTCTGCTAGCCAGGGACCAATGTCGTCATCCATGTCTAGCTATAGAGACAGAAGGACGACTGACTGGCTGGACAGGAAGAACCTCACGAACAGCCACGGCGCCTTCGCCACTACTTCCTGGTGCGACACCACTCCCACGCCCACAAATCTATCGGGAGAAGGCGCAAACAGCACTGCATACTCCAGACTTCGGTCGTTCCCCCTGGCTCCAATGATCTTCACAGGCCTGTCCCGCTCCAGTACTCCCGGCTGTAGTCTGAGACTTGGGCAAAACCTCTGTTGGTCTGGGGACGACCGCTTGTTATCCGGCAGGTCCGTATTATGGAACTTCAAAAGATCCGCTTTCCGAGTCGGAATGTTGCAATCCGCCTTTATATCCGTCGGCACCAAGGGAGTACTCACCTGCCTCAGTGTCTCCGCCTGCCCAGACATCAGTCCCAGACTCAGTCCATTTTTGAGCAGGAACTCAGTCAGCATTTCCTCAACGTTGTGCAGGTTTATGAGCGGCTCCCAAGTGTCGTGTAGACTGGAGTAGCCGTTCCACTTCACTAGGAAGCGGACTTCTCCGTCGGCTTCGGTCCGCACGCCTGCGATGCGCCGGACTCCGTAGTACTTCCACTTGGTTTTCTTCACCATCGATATATGGCGGGATGGATTTGAAGTGGAGGGAAGTTCGGTTGGAGCCAATGGGAGATTGGGTTGGGAAAGTGGAGTTTGGAGGATATCAATGCGGAGATGGATGAAGATATGATTTGGGAAGGACATAATTGCAGCCCTTTGCCTTTCTTTGTACAGAGCAGAAGCATATTTAGCTATCAAGTTTCTAAGGCCTGTGAGAGCAGATCCTTGTAAGCAGCTATATTGGCGGTGAGTGCTTTGAGCTGGGGTGCTGTGTAGGGTTGCAAGCCAGCATGCACGCACTCCCATAGCGGCTGCACAATCACCGTCGTGAAACTCACTTCATTTTTATAAAAAGCTCGCACATCTTCCAGGTCCTTGATAAAGGGAGTCACCGCAAGGCCGAGGGTTATTTCCTCCTTGGACTGGGCGATGTGTTCTTGCCGTAGGAGCTGCGCCCAGTGAGAACAGAGGGAAAAGGACTTCGCAGTGTGGGCTAAGTCGCAGCAATGCACTAATAATTCTGCAATGTCTGCTTTGTCGTGTTCACGCGAGCCGATAGGCGCTTCGTGTATATCCTTAAATCGCAGGTTCATTCTGAGCAGCATAGGGAAGTGCTTGCTCATGTCCGTGCCCAAAATCCCCGCAATCACGATTTTCCGGATCGACAAATACACGTCTTTGTGACAGTTCGCGAGGATGTTGCACGCTTCTTGTTGCATGATGAAGAAAGTTGTAGCTGCATGGTGTTGCTCCAACACTGCTACATCGTGGTAGCGGAGGGCGAGTACTGACCCCTTGCAGACTTCGAAGGAGTTGGTCCTGCCGGTGTGGTCTACGTCGTGGCAAAGGGCGGCGAGGAGCAGAGCGAAGGTTTCTTCTGCGAAGAACCAAGTTTGGACCTTGGTGGAGGTCAGCAGGAAATACATACTATGCATGACCGAAACCCCATGCGTAAAGTTATGAAACGGGTTATGTCTCAAGTCATACAGCTTTCTCATTTCCAGCAGGAAATTCAACAGCACCTTCGACCGAATATCCAGCGACGACAGAAAATTGAACTCCGCGAACATCGCTACTATATGCGGAAGCGAATCACCCAATTCACAGACATTTAGATCCCAGTTCCGTAGTATACCGGAACACCGCTGCTTTATATCCATATCTCCGAGCAGTCTCAATTGATGTCCTGAGTCTGAATTCCTCCTTAGGAATTCTCTATCGATGAAATCCTTCAAATTTTCATCTGTCTGCACTCCGCTTGGCGCATAATAAACCTCCGTTTTCTCCAAATCTCCAGATTTCAGAATTTCCAACACACCGCTCAGTGCATCCGTCAGGTCTGTAGAAGACGAGGAAGACACGGAGTCTTTAAGCTGCTGGAGGGTAGTAATGCACCGGTACAGGCCAGTTTCCGCCTTCACTGCACTATTCTCCTGCAACTCCTTCAAGCGAATTTTCATCATTTTCAGGTCGGAGTTCATTTCGACTAGTTTCGTGACGTCCTCAATGACCAGCACGAGGCCTACAGGCTCTTGGGTAGTGATATCGTGCAGGGCAGAGACACTGTAGTGCACTTTTGACACTGTTTCTAAGGGTTTCTGAGGAGCGGAAGTCAGGGCGGAAGTCCTGTGCAGCTGAGATTGCCGCAGATTTTGGAATTCTCTGCTGACTTTGGTCCCTGGAGAGTCAAAAACTGCTTGTAAATCCTTGATTAGGTCGGGGTTTTCCCGCATCCAGAAGGAAAAATGACGATTTCGGCCGACTGATTCAGGATAGCCGAACAAGTGCTCGAATTTCTGGTTCGAATAGTCGATTTTCCCTTCTTTGTTGAGCACGAAGACGAAAGACTGCAAGTTGTTCAGGACATTCAGTAGGGACGTATTTTCCCCCACAATTGCTTTAAACCTATCAAATATCTGCAACGCACTGCTAATCACATCCCTGAAAATATCCAAAATCTGCATATCCTCCTCACTAAACTCCCCTCTCCGCTTATTAATCATCTGCAAGGCTGCAATAACCTCATGCTTGGAGTCAAAAACAGGCACACAAAGCATACTAGAGGTCTTATACCCAGTCTGCTCATCCATCTGCTTAGAGAACCGAGGGTCCTTATAAGCGTTTTTAATGCAAATCGGCTGTCTGGTCTGAGCCACGTGCCCAACTATCCCCACTCCAATAGGCAGAGAAAACCCATCTGGTAATTCCTGCTCAATGCCTTGGGCATATACGACCATTTGATCTCCTTCCCGCATGAATATAGTGGATCTGTCACAATCTAAGAGTTGCAGCGCTGCTTTGCGGATAATGCTCATTAGAGGGTAGGCCTGGACTGTAGCTGCGGCTTTGTGGATCATTGCGCGGAGTTGGCCGGTGTCTGCGCTATCGTTTTGGAGCCATTGGCCCAGGGGGTTGGCCAGGGAAAGTGCATAGCGCTGTGCGATGGGCAGGTCTTCGTTGGTGAAGCTGCAGTGCACGGAGAGGTACACATCTTGCTTGTTCCAGAGCTGCAGACAGCCGATTACTTCCAAGTCCGACTTGATGGAAACTGTTAGCAGGTTCACTTTGCCGAAGCAGTTTTCTTGGGATAGACTGCCGCCGACTGAGAAGAAGTCTTTCAGACGCTCATTCTCTTCCGAAGGTTGCAACAGTTGCAGTCCTTTCCCACGCGTGAAAGCCGCCAAGTAGCCATCACTATGCCTCACCACAACCGCTGCATCCTCCACATTCATATTCGCACAAATCACCTCCAGCAGCGCAGACACCACATCCGGGAACGCAGAAGTGCTGATAAGGCTTTGAGTGATGTCTTTCAACTTGCTTGCGGTCTGTTGACAACTGGCGGACACACTCATGATTTGTTTGCACCAGGTGAGGAGTGCTTCCTGCTTCAGGCCTTCACGCAGCACATCGTTCCATTTCTTCAGTCTGTGGTCGGGGGTTAGGACTGTGTGGGAGGGGACGAGGGATAGGAACTCTGCGATGGCTTGGTCTTCTGGTGTGAAAGCGGAAGTGGAGTTGATGAACACTAACACGCCGATTACTTCCTCAGGGAGATAGGCAATTGGCACTGCTAGGATAGTGTCGATGTGAGAGAAAACACCCATTGAGGCCAGGTTGTCGCAGCAATTTCGAACGATGCTAGAATTCACATTGATGGTTTTGCAGGTCATAAATGCCTCTTTAATGAGACCGACAGGGGTGTACAGGCTTCCAGTTTCCATGTCTTGCAGGTACATCTGAGAGCTGTGCAGCAGGTACAGTTTCGTCTTCTGACACGGCACTAGTATCGGCAGGGCTACCAGCAGCAGGGAAAGCGTTTCCTCCGGCTCTTCCCTGACTCTACTCAGCCAGGATTTCACCTCATTTAGCCTCGTCGTGGATATCCCTGCCAATTGACATAGACACTCCAGGTGCAAGTAGCGAGTGTCTTCATCCGGCAAGTCAGTACAGGTCCTCGACCTTCGTACTCTCTGGGCATATTCTGCGTCGTCAGTTTCTCTCACTGGTGCAAGGATGGGAGCGATTGTGGAGATGCGCTCTTTCTTGCGTCTGCGAGGAGGGGAAGGCGAGGTCTGCTGGCAGTACTGTGCATTGGTAGGAGTCAGGTCCGTAGTGCTGAAAAACAGGCTTTCGAGTGTGAAGGCAGTTACCAATAGCAGCTTGTGCACCAGACTGATTTCCTCTGGAGTGAATTTGCCTTCTTTGCGCGATAAAGTCACCACACCCAGTGCCTGTCCTTGCAACACTTCCCCAAGAACCGGAACGACAAGGCAGCACCTAGGAGTGGACTCCGGCTCCATGAGTTCGTTCAAATCCGGGTCCGTACACGGAAACTGCTCATTAATAATCTGCTTCCTAAGCATGCTGTACCCCAGCAAAGTATGTCTGGAAATCGGCATAATCAACGGGTCACAGGTGTACGACACCCAGGTCCACACAGTACTAGTCATCGCATCTCGTATAAAGAAGCCACAACTTTCGCATCGCACTAAGTCTCGGATGCTGCTGCGCAGTTGTCGCCCGTACCGCACGAAGTCGAACTGAGAGCCTTCCTTTCGCAGGGAAAACTCGCGGACGCTTTCCAAGATGCAGGATCCGATGCGAGGGGCGGAGTGCTGGGAGTTAGAAAGGGGCAAGTGAGCGCGGAAGCCGCTGGAAGGTATTTCCTGCATCATAGCCACTATCGCCCTGGCTGTGTTTTGGTCCTTTGATGTGTATTCTTCCGTCAGACGATAGAACTCTACAATGCCCATCAGACTTTTGCCCTGCATGATAGGCAGGGATATGCTCGTCCGGAAGTGGCGACTCCAGGAGGCAAAGAACTGGCAGTTAAAGTGCTTTTCCTTGGTGTAGTCCCTGACATGCAGAACTCCGCCTATGTCTATCGCCACGTACTCCGAAGTCCGCGTGCATAAGGCCTTGACTTCCTCCGCTGCCTCGCAACTGAACTCGATTCCGAAGGCTATCCACGGACATACGACCTGCTCCTTGGACACTAAGTGCAGCAAGACTCCCTGACTCTCCATAGCCTCGGCCATCAAATCCACATGTTCATAGGTCACTGATTGGGAGTCAGTTATGAGATGTCTCAGCAGACGCATCAGATTGTCCTTCCGAATCAGTTGCAGACTGAGCCGGGCTAAGTTGTGTCTCTGCGTTGTGAAGTAGTCCAGCTGCTCTGTGAACTTCCGGAGACGCTTCTGGCAGCCCTGCATGGCTAGGACTCCGGTGAACAAGGCAGCAACGGAACTAAGTATGGTCAGGTCTTCGTCTGTATAGGGAGACAGGAAGCCGTAGGAGTCGGCTTTGTCGAAGAGATGCAGCACACCGAATGGCTTTTCAGTGTCTCCATATATCGGGAGGCATAGGACGTGTTGGGGCGTTTCAGCGGAATTGTCAGCTGCGAAAGAGGCGAATTTGTACTTGAATTCTTCGTAGAGTCGACTACTGCTCGCATGATTTAGGACTAGTGGAGTTCTCCTGACCACCGCATACCCGGGTGCACTTTCTTCAGATATCGGTATTCTTACCAGGCTCTGCATTGCCTGGCCCTGTCTCCCGTCCCTGGTGCAGCACACTACTAAGTCCTCACCCTCAATGTACAGGAACTCCGCCCACTGCGATCCTGTCACTCCCTTACCCACAGTGACCATACTCGTAGCCAGATCTGATAAACTGAATTCTGGGGTGCGCATGAGAGCGGAAAGGTGCAGGGAAACGTAGGCGAGCAGACTACTAGCAGTGCTCGGGTCTACAGAGTCGCGAGTGGGTGGCTGGTCATATTGAGATCGCTCACTGGGACTGCTGTCTTGTGAACTGCTGGCGGCCATGTTTATTTTCTATGCGTGAAAATTTCACTAGTGGAGCGACCAAAAGTAATTGCTTAGATCAAAGGAATGTCCAGAAAGACTTGTTCTTGAGGCTCATCAGATGTGCGGCCAAACAGGGAGTTGAGGATTTTTTCGGAGCGCGGGTCGTGCATTGTGACCTGAGGGGCCATAAAGTTAAGTAGCTTTTCATGGACGTCAAACTTGAGCTTGCGGTGCTTGGAAAGTCTATGCTTCGGCTTCTTATTAGTCTTGCGCAGCAGTCCACTTTCGTCCATTTTCAACTCCCGGGCCAGTGCACGCAGCAACTCCGAATCTTCCCAAACGCCTTGCTTCAAGTCCGCTTCCTTCTCAGCCTGCGAAAGGAGGCTGAGGCCAGTGGCCAGTCCCGCCCGCAGAGTCCATTCCTGGCAGAGACCTTCGTACCACTGCCATTGGCGACTATGGTTCTTGAGCAGGGTTTTGGTCAGCTTCCCTACTTTCACTTTGGCCTTGGCGATTTGCTTTTGGCACTTTAGGGAGTCTTTTTGGAGGGCAGTCCAAGGACTTCGGTCGATTTCGGGCAGGTCCTTCGCTAAATCCAGAGCCCTTCTAGCCGTAAGCACCGCTCCAATCAGCAGCGTGTGGATACTCTGCTGAGTCGCCAACTGTTCCCTCTGCTTTTCCTTCCCCTCTGTATGCGTGCTGAGCCTCTGTCTACTCACCAAGTCCTCCGCCTCCAGTTCTTCCAGCGACTTGTCCACCAGCCCCAGCTTCCCGGTCCACATGGTCTGCACCAGGTCCAAGGCAGAGGTCTGGTCTGGCAGAGAGTCGGCGGGCTGGTCGAGGTGCTGCAGGTAGCGCGGCACTTCCAACTCTTCGAAGTCTTGGCGCTGGGGGGAGGACATTGCGCGGAAGAAATGTCGAGAAAGAGTGGAGGAGGGGAGTCTAGGGCTGCAGGTATAGGGGCTTTATGCCTATTTCGATGGATATAGGGGCGGAGATGGTCTTTCTGGGACATGGGAATTGGCTAGTTGGCGGGGATGGGATGTATATCACATAGGTGGAAATGATAGAGATACGCGAAAAAGCGTTCCAATCGATAGAGGAAGACGCAAGTTTATAAGTGGAAATATGAAGAGGCGAGTAGGCCTGAAAGTGCAGGAAGTCCCCTCTCCCAGCCTATATAGAGCTAATGGAACCCACTCCCGGCCGCAAGCTCGCCTACTTCCTCCAAAACATCAAACGCGACGAGAACCTCACAGCCTACCAGCTCGTCCTCCTCACCGCCAAGAAGCTCAAATCCGTAGTCAGCCTCATGCCGCTAGATCACCCCAAAGAAGTCAATTCCCTCATCCAAATCATCACCGAGTTCTGCAAAAAACTACTCACTGGCTCGTCTGCAGTCAGCAGTCTTATGGTCAATATCTCTCGCAGGATCCTGCATATCATTAGGGACGAGTCGAAGGAGAGAGGCATTCGAGGACTGCATCGAGCGAATACGCTGACGACTTTGCTGGAGGGAAGCGGCAGGCATCAGGGGAAGGAGATGGTGGCTCCGGGCCTCGCAACTTTCAAAGCAGAAGTAATCAAGCAAATCAACGAACTGATCGACGACGAAGTCCTGCTAACCCACGAAAGCATCGCAGACCAAGCCCCCGAACACATCCACTCCAACGAAGTCCTCCTCACCTTTGGCATGTCCAGGTGTGTGAAGGACTTCCTCGTGAAGGCACGGGAAGTGCGCAGTTTCGAGGTGTTTGTGGTCGAGGCGGCTCCACTGTTTCGGGGACATTTGATGGCGAAGGACCTGGCGACGGCGGGGATTCCCAGTATTCTCATACCGGACAGTTCGGTGTATGCGATGATGAGTCGGGTCAATAAGGTCATCATTGGGACGCAGTTGATTATGGCGAATGGAGGGTTGAAGACGTTTTCCGGGGCGTATGGAGTGTGCCTAGCCGCCCACGTCCACTCCGTCCCAGTCCTCGTAGTCTGCGGCCTCTACAAACTCTCCCCGTTCTACCCCTTCAACCACGACAACTTCAACGAAATGATGTCGCCGGGACTCGTGATCCAGCAGCCGCCTGTGGGGCAAGAAGACCTGCTGACTGTGCATGTCCCTACCTACGACTACGTCCCTCCAGAGCTGATTTCCCTCTACATCACCAACGAAGGTGCATTCAACCCTTTCTACATCTACAGACTCCTGTCCGAACACTACAGTCAGGAGGACACGCAGTAGGCTAAGACTAGAGATTAGAGCACCGGGGACAGGGGGTGCTAGGGCCGTGCAGGAGGTAGGCAGGCAGACAGAGGCAGCAGAAGCAGTGGCCGCAGGGCAGCTGCAGCTCTTGGGCCTGGGAATTGCAAGAGAAGCAAGTTTTGTTTTCTCGCATAGTACGGAAAGACTTGGTCTGGCCGACCAGCGCTTTTTCGATATCTCGCTGGTTGATCTGCTTTGAGCATGTGGGGCAGCGGACTTGGTCCGGAGTCACTCCCTTTGCAAAGATTTCCTGGTCGATGTAGATACGGAAGTGGTCTGAGGAGCAGAAGAAATGGGAAGGATTGCAACGGAGCGGCATGAACACCAAGCTTTGCTCTTTGATGCTGTCCCAAGTCTTGCCACAGAGCATGCAGCCGGGGCCTGCAGCTTCACTGCTGGAGATGATCTGGGCGCAGCGCAGTGCGCATTCATCACTGCAGAAATTAAATAACTCGTCGGCTTGCTGATAGGGCTCGATGGAGTAGACTTTCCCACATGTCCTGCAGTCGAAGTGTCGCTTGATATTATAGTTGTCAGGGATTTGCACTCGGTTCACGTCAGAATCAGCCTGCAAATCGCTGCTTTGCGTAGGCACTTGAGTAGACCGAAGGTCGAAAACTTCAATTTCTGATTCCTGCAGGATTATAGAGAGTATCACTCCTCCATGTAGTATAGTTACCGTAACTTTTTGTCCTAACACTCTCTCATCTGCACAAATCGTCTTTCCATCTACCGTCTTTATTGACTGAATTTCGACTTTCCGCTTGGATATTGGGTTTTCGATTTCAAGCATACCATCCCAGATAGAGACACAGGTAAAGTCCAGGGTCAGGAGTGGGAGGACTACTAGCGGATTTGCAGTGGCTGTGTAAGGACTAGGTGAGGCCTGTGATAAGTTCGCAAAGGCTGGATTAGAGAGGAGCTGCTGGGCTGTGAGGGAGTGGGCAGGTCGAAGCATTTCCAACAGCACCTGCTTCACACACAAATACACAGTCCAACTTTCCACCCACTCATACAAAACCCTGCCCTGCGTCTCCAAAGGTAAAGACCCTGTCCACACAAGCTCCACCATCCCCACTCCTAGGGCGTACAGGTCGGCTTGGTAGGGACAGGACTGCACTAGGTCTGGAGAGCAGTAGCGGGACGGAAGCAACATTCTTGCCTGGATGTCTTCATCCTCTACAGGGACTTGCCTTTGGAACCAACTCACTAGTAAGCGCTTTTCGTCCGGAGACACTTGAATCGCAATATCAGTTATGGCTCTATGCGGAATTCCAGCCTCCTGCGCCCAGGAAAGCACCTCCAGGATCCCTTGGAGACTACCCAGCATTTCCTCCTCACTCATCATATAGTGCGACTGATTCTTCTTATAGTCATTGAGCGACTGCATATATTCCTCTGTGAATTCCACCTCAAACCACCCTTCCCGCTCCCGCTCCTCCAACAGTTGACAGGGAACTAGGTACTGACTGGTATGGTGAGAGAGAGTCACTAGGGTCGCTTTAAATACTACAGCGCTGGCAGCCCTGGAGTAGGCTCTGACGTGGTGGATATAGGCTGGGGAGTGGAGTGGAGAGATGAGAGTTGTTTTGGCTCTCACCAAGTCGCTAGAGACATCATAGAGCAGGCGATCTGCTTGGGTCATAGTTGCTTTATTAGCCTGAGAGAAAGACGTATGTTAACTGGTGTAAGTCTTATGGAAAGCAGAGTATTTCCAGTAGCGAATTTCTCTATCTCTAATAGTCTTTTCCTTACTTTATGAATCACAACGTCACTTGCAGACACTGATTTAAAGTCCACAAGCCAGTTCTGTGGACTATTCTTTAGCATGAGAAATTGTAGATGTTGATTAGTTCAGGTCACTGGACTGCTAAATTCTTAGTGTCACTCTGGGGAAGAAGCTAGCCGGCTTTTAGATAGGGAAAAAGGTAGTCGATTT
>Ga0247837_1002081_pt1 | contig 39144 bp, 43 predicted proteins | sample LaCtaG_2_FD_187115 | JGI IMG/M metagenome (GOLD analysis project Ga0247837, IMG submission 187115) | Freshwater microbial communities from meromictic Lake La Cruz, Castile-La Mancha, Spain - LaCruzMarch2015_14.5m | ecosystem: Environmental > Aquatic > Freshwater > Lake | place: Spain: Castile-La...
ATGGAATGAGGTCTTTGTCTTTTTTCACTTGATCATCAGAAAATCGGTGACCCATGAATCGCTTGATTCCGTGAACAGTATTTTTTGGATTTGTTACTGCTTGGCGTTTTGCCAAAAGCCCTACAATCCGTGACAAATCTTTTCCAACAGCCACTACAGATGGTGTTGTTCTATTTCCTTCTTTGTTTTCTATGATTTTTGGTTGCCCTCCCTCAACAATCGCAACTGCTGAGTTTGTTGTTCCCAAATCGATTCCAATTATTTTTGACATATGATTAGTTGTTTGACTAAATTAATAAAAAGTGATATTTTGAGATAAATTTAATTTATTTAAGTTATGAGTACAAGACTTTTGATTTACATACTAGCAATGACTTTTATAGGGCTACTCATGGGAGTAAAGAAAGCTTTTTTTGAAAAACATCCCTATGTTTCCGCGATTTTATTTATCCTACTAGTTATTTGGGGCATATATGCCTCAAAAGATTTTGGTAAAGAGACAAAATAAAGAGAAAGTTCATGATTTTAAAAAGCCTAGTACGTTCACTCGTGAACCGAACGGCTTTTTTTATTTTCAAAATAACAATCTTTCTTGCTTCATTTTAGCGCATCGAGGTCGAACCGCGATGCACTAATTTATTTTTCTTTTCTCTCTCACCTAACACCTAACCCCTATCACCTAATTTATACGTTTTCACCTTTACCGGACGAATAACAGTATCTTTCATCTTGTATCCTTTTTGCATCACTACTGCGATTTTTTCACTCAAACTTCCATCTTCTGTTTCAACCGTCTCGAGCGCTTGATGCATATTTGGATCAAAAGAATCTCCTTCCTTTGTTTCAATTTCAGTCACTCCATATTTTTCGAGAGTTGTTTGAAATTGTTTCAAAATATATTCGATTCCCATTCGCCAGTTTTGATCAACCTTTTCCCACACCTCTTTGTTGCTCATCGCCATCGAAAAGCTGTCGAGTACCGGAAGTAAATCTTCCACAACGTCACTCACAACATAGCTTCGAAGATTTTGAATTTGCTCCGCGTGAGTTTTTTGGAGGTTTGCATAGTCAGCGCGAGCACGCTGCCAACCCTCCATGTTTTCTTTGTTTTTTTCTTCAGTTTCCCGAAGTTTTTGCCGGAGCTTTTTGACAACATCCAAAGAGGTTTCCTCATCGTTTTCTAATTCAACATCAAATTCTTGATTTGTTTGATTATTTTCTTCACTCATGGATATATTTAAAAACTTACTTGTAATATACCCCTCATTATATTCATCCTGATTTTTTTGACAAGTATTTTACGTACGTAAAAATATTGTAAAATGTGGATAACCATGATATAGTATGGCCATGAATAACAAAAAGACTAATATTCAAGAAAAGATATTAAGCTTTCTCCACGGTAAAAAGGCGGTAAATAAGGAAATGCTTCACGAAGAGCTCGAAAACGATTTTGGGGCTGATTTTGAGGCTTCTACAAAGCCTAAATATGCTATAAACCGAAGCCTCAAGACTCTTTCTGAGTCTGGCTTCGTGGAAGAGATAGAAACCCCACATTCTTCTTTTGTGCGAATCACTCCAGAAGGTCGTCACAAGCTCCGAAACCTCAAACTCTCTTCCCCAACTTCTTTGGTTTCGACAAGTTGGGATGGATACTGGCGAATGGTCATGCTTGATCTTCCGGAGTCACGAAAAAGTGAGCGAAACTCTCTTCGATACATTTTGAAAAAAGCTGGATTTGTGATGCTCAAAAATTCTGTTTGGGTTTCTCCCTATCCGCTTGAACATCTTTTTATGAATATTAAAAAAGATATGGGACTCGCCACAGAAATCACAATTCTCGTAACACAGCTGATTGACCCAGAAACTGAGCAAGAGCTTGTTAAGTTGTTTGGATTGAAATAGAAAAAAGCCGTCGCTTCGCGACGGCTTTTTGTTTTTCTACATCAAATCTAATTCTGTTTGATTTTTTCCCTTACTTGAAGTTTTTTTCTTTCTTCATCAGTGACCATTCTCACATTTCCCAAATAATCCTCTCTTTCATAGAACCACCAATTGAGTAATCGGTGTAGCGTGTAGATCAAACAAAGGAAAATTAAAAAATAGACCACAACCTCAGAAGAATGGGTGATTGTTTCTGGAACCTCTTTCGGTCTTTCAGGAACAACGACATCAGGCGAAGAATCTCTCGACGGCCAAGGCGCGCCTTTGAAAGACGTAAGTCCAAGGAAGAAAATGAGAACCCAGAAAGCAATCCAAGCAAACTTTTTAATATCCTGAAATGTAATCTGTTTCAATCTGAGAACCTTGCGATAACGGCGACGGTGTTTGTATTTCATAGGGCGAACGGTATTGGTTTGAAATGATTATAAGACAAAACAAAAAACCCCGCAAGGGGTTTTTTGTTTTGTCTTATCGTTTTGACCACTGCTTTCGCTTTCGAGCTTTTCCAGCCATACCAGCCTTTCGTCGCTCTTTTGATCGAGGATCTCGCTTGAGGTATCCAAGCTTCTTAAGATCTCCTTTCACTTCTTGATTAAGTTCAACAAGTGCTCGTGAGATTCCGTGTCGAACAGCTGCTGCTTGTCCGGCAAATCCTCCACCAGTTACAACTGCTGTAACAGTGAATTTGTCTTCGATTTTTCCTTTTGCGAATACATCAGTGATAACCTTTTGAAGTTCTACTGTTTTAAAGTAGTCTGCAAGTGGCTTATCATTTACTGAGTAAGTCATTTTACTTGAAGGAGTGATTCGAACCCGTGCTGTTGCAGTCTTTCGTCGTCCAACAGCTTCAATATATTTGTTTTCTTTAGTCGTTGCCATATATTTATTCTGAGATGATTAGGTTCTTCATAATCTGCTTTCTGAGTTTATTCCCAGGGAGCATTCCATACACAGCATTTCGAAGCACTTCTGTATATCCTTTTTTCTCAATCATTCGTGGCATTGAAACCATTTTGAGACCTCCTGGATATCCTGAAAACTTTGCATACTTCTTTTCGTCCATCTTCTTTTCGTCGATAGCCATTTTTGAAGCATTTGAAACAATCACCTTGTGAGGAGCCACAACGTTTGGAGCATATGATGGGTCATTTTTTCCCATCAGAATAACTGCGATTTCACTCGCAAGTCGTCCTAGTTTTTTGTTTGTAGCGTCAAATGTAAATTCTTTCATATTAGTCAACAAATTCGATAAGCGCCATTTTAGCAGCGTCACCACCCCGTTGTGGGAGTTTCAAAATTCGTGTATAACCACCATTTCGATCCTTGTATTTTGGTGCAATCTCTTCGATAAGTTTTTTAGCTTCTGGATTTCGGTTCATTAATGTTGAGATTATTGAACGTCGAGCTGGGATACTTTCTTTTGCAACTCGTGCCTTTGTAATGAGTTTCTCAATAAAAGGTCGTAGTTCTTTTGCCTTTGCTTCTGTTGTTTTGATACGTCCGTATCGCACAAGAGATATAGCCAAAGATCGAAGCAATGCTCGTCGTCCGTCTGTGTCTCGTCCAAATTTTCTGTTTTTATTATGATGTCGCATAATGTTTTATATAGTGTTATATATTACTGAATATTTCGTCTTTGGCAAGCCCCTTGTAGCTATTTCAAAAGAATACCAAAATTTGATAGAGCGCGGCGGATTTCTTGGATTCCTTTTTCACCCATTCCATCGATAGCTAGAAGATCTTCTTCTCGCTTTCGCGCAATACCTCCGACCGTTCTAATTTTTGCACTTGCTAGTGCGTTCATTGTTCTTGTTGAAAGATTAAGATCTTCGATTCGAGTCTTAAGCATTTCTTGTTGCTTATCGAAATCATCTTGACTCATTTCTTCTGAATCTGATGTTCGATCTGCAGCAATTTCTTTTTCCATTTCTTCTGCGATTACTTCTGGTTTCTCATCAAGACCTTTAAAGTCGTGAATTGATTGAAGTTGCATAATGAGGATTTCAACTGCTTTTTCGAAAGCCTCACGTGCTGTATATGTTCCGTCTGTTTCGATAATCATTCGAAGTCGGTTGTGATCTGTTCGATCTCCTACTCGCATGTTTTCTACTTCATACGCAACTCGTCGTACTGGAGAGAATGCAGCATCTACTGCGATAGTTCCAATATCAACCTTCTCTTTTTGAAGAGATTCACGTGTAAGGTATCCAATTCCCTTTTGAATTGTGATTTCGATATTAAGCTTTGTTTTTGAATCTGTAATTTCACAAATGTATTGTTCAGGATTCAAAACTTCAACTTGTCCTACAGTTTGAATGTCTTTTGCTGTAACAACCTTTGGTCCGCCAACAGAAATTTCAACTGTTTGTGGTTCATCGGTTAGCAATTTAAAACGAACAAGTTTGAGGTTAATGATGAGATGAAGAACATCTTCTTTTACACCTTGCAGTGTATCGAACTCATGTTCCACTCCATCAATCTTAAGAGATGTTATAGCAGCACCTTCCAGTGAAGAAAGAATGATTCTTCGAAGAGAGTTGCCGAGTGTGTGACCAAATCCAGGATTGAGGTTATCTACTTCATAAATTCCCTTGTTTCCTTCTTCAGACACAAGTCGTGGCTTTGAAGGCAAAATAATTTTTGTGTTAGACATAAATAAATTGAGCGCTCATTTATTACTAATAACTAATAAACAAAAAAGAAGGGGTTTGACTATCGACTGTAGAATTCGATAACTCCGTGGAAGTCTAGGAATGCATCATCAGTTTTCGGTCGTCCAGTAAGTTTTGCTGACATTGCTTTTTCGTCAAACGAAAGCCAGTTTGGAAGATTTTTTTGTGACATCTTCTTTGCAATATCTTGGAAAAGAGGAGAAGTTTTTGAACTTTCTCGCACAGTCACAACATCTTTTTGTGAGATAGCTTGTGAAGGAACATTTGTTCGTTTTCCATTTACTATAAAGTGTCCGTGAGACACCATTTGTCTTGCATGTCGTCGTGAAGACGCAATTCCAAGTCGGTACACGACATTGTCGAGTCGACTTTCAAGAAGTTCTGCAAGTTTTTCTGAAGGTTTTGCCCCAGAAATAGATTCCGCTTTTCGTACATAGTTTACGAATTGCTTTTCAGAAACTCCGTAAGAAAAACGGATTCGCTGTTTTGCAATCAACTGAATACCATAGTCAGTAAGCTGCTTTGGTTTCTTTTGATTTTTTCCTCCTTTTGCATGACGAGCCTCAGAAAGCATGTACTTTTGTGATTGACACTTATCGTACACACCTGAACCAAGTCGTCGGCAGATTTTAAATTTTGCTCCAAGAATCATGTGTTTGTTCTACAATTAATTAGTTATTAGTAAGACGGATTATACTCGTCGTGGCTTTCGTTGACGTGTTCCGTTGTGTGGAATTGGTGTTCGGTCTTGAATTCGAGAAACCTCGATTCCATGAGCCATAAAAGATCGGATTGCTGGTTCACGACCTGAACCTGCGCCCTTTACAACTACTGCTGCTTCTTTTACACCGATGTTTTTAGCTTTTTCTCCGATAAGTTCACCAACTTTTGCAGCTGCGAATGGAGTACCCTTTTTTGCACCCTTAAATCCTAGTGATCCTGTTGAAGACCAGAAAATAATGTTTCCTTTATCATCACCAAAAGAAACTTTTGTATTGTTAAAGGTCGCTTCAACAAAAAGCGTTCCTTCAGCAAGTTTTCTCTTTGGAGTACGAGCGAGTGAACGATTTTTGAGATCTTTATTCACTGATGTACCTTTTGTTTTAACAATTCTCTTTTTTCCCATTGTAGTAATTTAAATAATTAGGTGTGATGATTAAGTCTTAGTTGCCTTTACTCGACCAGATCCCATAGTCTTTCGAACGTTTCCTCGAACTGTTCGAGAATTTGTTTTTGTTCGTTGACCTCGAGCCGGAAGTCGTCGTACATGACGTTCTCCTCGGTATGAGTTGATATCTTTAAGTCTTTTAATATCTGCTGAAACCTTTCGTTTAAGATCTCCTTCGATAAGAAATGCTTCTACTGATTGTCGAATCTTGTTTTCTTGATCTTCAGAGAGTTCTACAGCTTTTACGTTGTAAGATACTTTATTTTCGTCAAGAATTTTTCGAGCCCGAGCACGACCAATACCAAAGATGGCAGTAAGTCCCACCTCAAGTCTCTTTTTATCTGGAATCGTAATACCTGAAATTCGCATAATAATTGTCTAAATAATTAACCCTGTCGAGCTTTTCGTCGAGGGTCTTTTTTGTTAATTCGAACAAGACGTCCATTTCGTCGAACAATTTGTTCTCCGGGACGCAAGTTGTTTCTTTTAATTGATGATTTTATCTTCATAATAAAAAATTAAACCAAGCGGGGGTGCCCCAAGGGTTTACAAGGGAACATACTAATACAAACTTAATAAAAACGCAAGAGGAAAAACAAAACGCGTTAGAGGCGTTTTGTGATTCTTCCTTTTTCTCCACTTTGGTCTGTTACAACCTCAACCGTATCACCAATCAAAACCTTAATTCTGAATTTTCGCATTTTCCCAGAAAGATAAGCAATCATAAGCTTTTCATTCGGAAGTTGAATACGAAATGTGGCATTTGGCAAAGCCTCTGTAACAGTACCTTGAACCTTTATTAGATTTTCATCTGACATATAACAAAAACAATTCTATCATGAGTTTAATAAATGGTCAATTTACTCTTTATTTTCTGTAGTTAAAGTGACCTTGATATCTTCATTACTATCCGGGAATCGATTGAGCCAGAATGGGTTGATATCAAATTCAACATACTGAACACCTGGATACTTTGCAATGATATTCTGAAATTCCTTCTTTTTTTGACCCACAAGGTCAAAACTAAGAGCTTCTGTATTTACGATTGATATAATTTCAAGCACATCGTCTATCTGAAAAGCTAGATTTTCAAGAGATTCTGGATTTACAGTTTGAGATACTGGATCAACATATGAAATATTAAGGTCTCGTAGGTTTGAGATATAGGCAGTTTCTTGATCAACACCCACAATTGAAGTTTGGAGTATGTAGTTTTCGAATTCAACAGCATTAAACAGAACATTGAAAAGTGATCCGGAAAGTGTAATGAGTATAGTTCCATCTTCTTGTATAGATTCTTTAATTTCAGTATTCATAAGAGTACTGAGATTTTCTGGAAATACTGTTTTTTCAGGAACTTGCGCTCGAGATTTTTCAAAAAGATCAGCACGAAGCTTTTCTTGTAGCTCAGCAACGATTCTGTCTTTTTCTTCTTGTGGTACAACCATTCGTTCACCAATAAATCCTCCCTCTATTGAACCGAGAGTTTGAGCTGTGATGGTATCAAATTTTGGACTTTTTGCTTCTTGGAAACCAATTAATTTCAAGATTTGAGTCTCTGTTTGGTTGTGTGTATCCCCTGCTTTTTCTGCATAAATATCAACCTCGACTGTACCTGGGACTAGCTTTCCATCTTTTGTTGTTTGTCCTGGGACACTCACAGCTTCTTTTGTTTTGTAAATTCTTCCCTTGTCATCAACTAAACGAGTATCGATTCGAAGAGGTTGTGCCTCGGGACCATTATTGTTTGAAATAACAACTCGCCCCACAGCTTGCTCTTCAACCATTTGCTTTTCTCCAGAACTCACAGGAGCACTTACAGAACCATCAACAATCATGGTTTCGAATGTGAGTTCTTTTGAGACTGACTTTTTGTATGCAATAAATCGCTCATTGAGTGGTGTATTTTCTATTGTTGGAGTAATAACAACTTCCGCACCTGTAAAAAATACAGAAAGACCGAAAAATAATCCGAGTATGAGGATAAATGCCAAATACCACAGCCCTTTTCCGCCTCCACTTGGATGATTATTGTGTCGCGAATTACCAAGACGACTCGGCGATGTTACCGGGGTTCTTTTGAGAGGTTTTTGAGGTTCACTGTGGCGATATTCACTACCATAGTGAGTCATTGGTTTTTTTATATCATGTAACTTACTGAGTGACATAGTGTTTATTGTATTACCTTTATACTTGTAAAAGCAGCGTATATCATCAATTTAAAGTCTGGTTCTAGAATTTTTGCACTCAAAAAAGGTTGGAGTGCTTCTGCATTCATTAGTATAGCATGCAAATTTTTGTCTGATACTGAAAGATGTTTATTTCTTGAATCCTCTAATGCGTTTTTGATCCAAAAAAATGTTGTTGGTTTGGAAATTACTACACAATGTTCTGGAAGTGGAATATTTTTTGTAACTTCCTGAAGAGAAGAAACAAAGTGTCTTCTCCACTCTTCTTGAACATTTGATACTGTTTTCCGAAGACCCAAAGATGCATTCTGGTGCAAAGTTCCTTGATTGAGAGTTTTAAGCTCAGAAAGAATAATATCTGGATGAATATTTTGTTCCCCTGCTTTTGAGAAAATGAGATGTTCACCACTCAAGATAACCTCTCCATGAACAAGCGAACCCTGGTTAATGATTGAAACTTCACTATACAAACCCTCAATCGAAACCAAAACAAAATTATCAAGATATTGAAATGCGTCCCGACTCACCACAGACTGCACCAACATTGAGGTATGGAAAGAGATATCTTTTGATGTGTGTCTTTCTATTGTATTTTGAAGTATTTGTTTAATATCTTTCCCCACAAGACTCACATAACTTGAAACTTCCACTCGTCTTGTGTGTTCTTTTTTGAAATCATGAATCTCGTATCCATTAATTCCAATATGAAGAATATTTTTTTCAAGAACCTCAAAATCACCTTGATCTTTGTAGGTATTATAAAAATCTTGAACAGTATCTTTGAGAATCTTTTTTACATCTCTTTCCCGAAATACAAACGGAGCTTCTTCGTCTCGAATATAGGTATCCATGTGAGATATGTACCACGGAGAAGAAAGTACACAAAGAACCTGATCTATTTTTGTTGGTTTTTTTTGAATTAAAGCACCAATCGCAAGATCAAGAGTCTTGCTAATGTTTTGAATTGAATAGTGGTCACCCTGAACAGTTTGAATGTGCTGTGCGATGATGTATGGTTTTTGATGGTCTGAAACATTCACAAAACAGGTTCGAATATGCGAACTTTCGACACTTATCACAAGATGGTTTTGCGATGTTGGTTTTTTTGAACCAAAGAAAAACATGTACTTGTATTATATCACGCAAAATAAAAAACAGGGTTTTCCCTGTTTTTTATTTATTCCAATACTGCTTTGATTCTTCGAATACCAGCACTTGAGGCTTCTTCTTTTTGGATTTTAAATGTCCCGAGTGTATTTGTATTTTCCACGTGTGGACCACCACAAATTTCGAGTGAGTATCTTTCATCCCCGTTTCCGATTTGGTACAAGGTTACAGTTTCTCCGTATTTGTCACCAAAGAGTCCGAGAGCGCCTTTGTTTCGAGCATCTTCAAGTGGAACTTCTTGGAAAGAAATAGGAAGACTATCCTTGATTTTCTCATTTACAATTTGCTCTACTCGCTTGATTTCCTCTGGAGTCATTTTCTCATTGTGAGAAAAATCAAACCGAAGTCTTTCAGGAGTGATGTTTGATCCTTTTTGGAATACATGATTTCCCAAAACATCTCGAAGTGCTTGATGTAAAAGATGAGTTGCTGTGTGGTATTTTACTTCCATATCTGAATGACCAGCAAGACCTCCTTTGAATTTTTGTTCTGCGCCGAGTCGTGATTTGTCTTGATGTTCTTTCATTTTTGAATGAAAGTCATTTTCATCAATTACTTCACCTCTCGATAACGCAAGTTCTTTTACCATCTCGAAAGGAAAACCATATGTTGTGAAAAGGATAAAAGCATCTCGCTCACCTTTTTCAAATTCTTTCAATCCTGAAATTAAAGTCTTTTCAAACTTTGCAATTTCATCTTGAAAGACAACAACACTTTCAGCTTGTATTGTTCCATACACAGAATCATATTGCTTTTGAATCAAGACAAAGATATCTGCCAATTTTTCAAATGAAAGTTCAATCTTTTGTGCGTTCACCATCGCTCGGCGGATAATTCTTCGCAAAATATACCCTCGGTCTTTATTACTTGGAACAACACCGTCAGAAATCAAAAACATTGAGGCTTTGATATGGTCAGCAATAATTCTCGCGCTTGTTCCTTGGTACATAAGTGCATCTTTTTTGATTGATTCCAAAATATCTGAAAACAAATCTGTTTCAAACACATTTGTTTTTCCTTGTACCACCATTGTCACACGCTCAAGTCCTGCACCAGTATCTACGTTTTGTTTTGGAAGTGGACCCACAACTTTTCCAGCTTTTTGTTCAAAAGCCATAAACACATCATTCCAAATCTCAACAACTTTTTGTTCGTCGTCTGCTTTCAAAAATTCTTCATGAGTAAGTCCGTCAACGAGAGTTCCTGTGACATCGTAAAACATTTCTGTACTTGGACCCGCTGGAGAATCTGGTCCCGCTGTCCACCAATTACTTTTTGAAGAGAGATAGAAAATTCTTTTTTCAGGATCAAGTCCGTGTTCGTTAAAGATAGCTCGCCAAATATCTGCAGCTTCTTCATCTCGAGCAACATCTTCATTTCCAGCAAAAACTGTTACATACAATCTGTTGATATCAAGTCCAAGTCCTTCATCTTGTGAGGTGAGAAATTCAAAACTCCATTTGATTGCATCTTCTTTGAAGTATGTTCCAAGAGACCAGTTTCCAAGCATTTCAAAAAATGTCAGGTGAGTGTTGTCACCCACTTCTTCGATATCATTTGTTCGCACACATTTTTGTGAACTTGCCAGCTTTCCACCTCCTGGATGTTCTTCCCCAAGAAGATATGGAATAAGAGGTTGCATTCCTGCAGTATTAAAAAGTGTTGCGTTTGTTTGTCCTTTTTCATCTGTCGTCACCAAAGAAGCCGAAGGAAGCACAGTGTGTCCCCGCTTTTCAAAAAAGTCCAAAAAACGCTTTCGTATTTCATTACTTGTTAGCATGGGACTAGTATACAAAATTTCCCTCTTTCCGACCAGAGCCACGAAAAAAATCCCCTTATAAGGGGATTTTAATTTAAGCTGCCAGAATTTCTTGGCATTTTTCGTTGAGAACAGACTGAATTGAAGAAGGTTGACTTTTAAGAGTTTGTGTCTTTACAAGAACAGAAAACCAGTCCGGTATATGTTCTTTTGAAACAAAAGAAATCAACTCCATCATTCGAATTTCGATTTGTTTTTCAAGATAAGGTTCACCTGTTGAATCTTCAAATCGTTTTTGTAAGATTTGATAGTTGGTCTCATCTTCATTCAACTTCATCATTCGAATTTCGATTTGTTTTGAAATGTCGGAATCAGAAGGTGTGTTGTCTAGTCGTTCTTGTAAGATTTCATAGTTGGTCTCATCTTCATTCAACTCCATCATTCGAATTTCGATTTGTTTTGAAATGTCGGAATCAGAAGGTGTGTTGTCTAGTCGTTCTTGTAAGATTTCATAGTTGGTCTCATCTTCATTCAACTCCATCATTCGAATTTCGATTTTTTTTGCAAGATAAGATCCATCCTTTGAATCTACCCACCGTTCTTGTAAGATTTGATAGTTGGTCTCTGTCTTATTCAACTCAATCATTCGAATTTCGATTTGTTCTCTAAGATCTGAACCCAAAGCTGTGTTGTCTAGTCGTTCTTGTAAGATTTGATAGTCAACAATCTTCGGGAGTTGTTCCTTATTCAACTCAATCATTCGAATTTCGATTTGTTTTGCAAAGTCTGGACGACCAGGAAGTCCGCTGTCTAGTAGTTCTTGTAAGATTTGATAGTCAACAATCTTCGGGAGTTGTTCCTTATTCAACTCAATCATTCGAATTTCGATTTGTTTTTCAAGGTCTGAACCAGAAGGTGCGTCGCATAGTCGCTCGTGTAAGATTTGGTAGTCAGTCTCTGTCTTATTCAACTCGATCATTCGAATTTCGATTTGTTTTGCAAAGTCTGGACGACCAGGAAGTCCGCTGTCTAGTAGTTCTTGTAAGATTTGATAGTTAGTCGCTTCTGAAATAGGTAAATTTTCGATACCTAAAAAAGATTTAATCTGTTTTTCTAAGGTGCTCATTTTATTGTATTATTTATGTTTTATTTTACATTACACTAATTATTAGACATGTCAACGCTACCAGGGCCACAAAAAATCCCCTTGTTAGGGGATTTTTTGTGGCTCTTTTATCTGTTCTTTTTATTTCCTTCCTCGAAGTCTCATTGCTTCATAGAGTCTATGTATCGCAAGAAGATACGCAGCACCTCGAAGTGATGACATATGTTTCTTTTGATAGTTCATCACCTCATGAAGTGAATCAACCATGATTACTTTAAGTTTATCCTGAACCTCAGCAAGTGACCAGTAGTACTGTTGTCTGTTTTGCACCCATTCAAAGTAAGAAACTGTCACCCCACCTGCATTTGCGAGAACATCTGGAATTGCAACAATACCCTTTGATTCAAAAATCTTATCTGCTTCTGGAGTTGTTGGTCCGTTTGCAAGCTCAAGGATAATTTTTGCTTTCACTTGATCTGCGTTATCTTCTCGAAGTTGGTTATCGAGCGCTGCCACCACAAGCACATCACATGGGAGTAAAAGAAGTTCTTCATTTGTGACTGAGTTGAGTTTGAGTCCTTCTCCGAGTTTTTTTCCTTCTTCTTTGTTTTTCATCACAAGAGCAGGATCAAATCCAGCACCACTCCACACACCGCCTGTTGAGTCAGAAACTCCGATGATTGTATGTCCTGCCTTGTGAAGAATTTCTGCAGCAACCCCTCCAGCATTTCCAAGCCCTTGAATAACAATCTTTTTTGGCTTCACACTTCCCTCTACTTTTTCAAGATATGTATGAAGTACATAGACACCACCTTGTGCTGTTGCAGTGTCACGCCCCAGCGATCCTCCGAGTACAATTGGTTTTCCAGTAATCATTCCTGGCTCATTTTTTCCAATCACCTTTTCATACTCATCAAGCATCCACGCCATTATTTGACCATTTGTATACACATCCGGTGCTGGAATATCCTTATCTACTCCAAGATATGGTGCCATCTCTCGTGCAAACGCTCGAGATACTTGCTCCAAATCTGCCTCAGTATATTCTTTTGGATTGATAGTCACACCACCCTTTGCCCCACCAAGAGGAATTCCAACAACCGAACATTTGATAGCCATACCAGCAGCGAGCGCACTGACTTCATCTAAATCTGCTTCATGGTGAAATCTAATTCCACCCTTGTATGGACCACGCGCGTTGTTGAACTGAACACGATATGCTGGAAAAGATTTTAACCCTTTCGATGTTTCAACTTCCAAAGTTTTCTCCACAATATTTTCTGGAGTGAGAAGAAGCTTTGTAATATGAGAATCAAGTTTCAAAATCTGCGCTGCGCTATCTATTCTTTTTTGTATATTTTCAAATGGTGTGTTTTTCATAACTTTTCAATTATACCACCCAAGGCAAACAAGGGCTTTTGAAAAACCAAAACAAAACTTTCTTGATGATTTGTAAATAAAAAAACCGTTTCGCTTAAGCGAAACGGTTTTAAACTAATACACATTACTTACTACTTGCGAACACACCCGAAAAACCAATAGGCACCCCATCCAAAATCATCCTGATGAGCATTCACCTTATGTTCGCCGTGGAACTCCACGAAAGACATGTAGTGAATTTTATCATTTTTATCACGCCATTGAGTCGCGTTTGGAATAGTATTAGCCAATTCAGGATATTGCTCATTGAAAGCACAAAGAGTGATTGGATCAACAAGTTTCAAACCATGAGCGTGTACCATTTGTTCGAGCTGACTAGATGAAAGACCTTGATCGAAACAAATAAAATAAACTTCCACTTCATCAACTTCTGGTTGTGGCATACTGCTCATCACACTGGGTTCTACGTATTGAGTATAATGCGTAGCGCTGATAGCCTCTTGTGGCGTTTTCGTAAGATCTACTTTCACTTTTTGGATGATAATAGATTTTTCTGTCCTGTTGTTTGTGCAACTTACAGCACAAAGAAAAAGTGTAAACACTGCAATAATGTATTTCATAGGACTATTGTTTTTAAATTTATTTATATATTAACATAATATATAAATATTGTCAAGTACTTTATTTAAAATATATTCCTTAATGTGAACAGAAAAAGCCGCGACATTTGTCGCGGCTTTTTCTGTTCCTTTTTCACTAAACTATTATCCCCCCTCCCAAACACTGTTCTCCATCATAAACCACAATAGACTGCCCTGGTGAAAAGGTATCTTGTTCTTGTTCAAATATAACCATCGCTTGGTTATCCTTTCCTCGAACAATAGTACAGTGTACTGGAATTTGATTGTAACGAATTGAGGCAGAGTATTTTTTACCAAACTCAATTAGGTGATTCCACACTGTATGTGCAATTCTAATTTCTTTTGGATTTGTGAATTTTTTTCTATCTGAAACCTCTGGCGAAACTGTAATAGTATTTGCTTCAAGATTTTTATCCACTACATATAAAGCTTTGTCGCTTGTTCCTTTTTTTGTAATGGTAAATCCGTGCCTTTCTCCGAAAGTAAAGAAAAGCGCTCCATCATGAACTCCGATTTCATTATTGTCTGTATCCAAAACTTTTCCTTCTTGCTTTGGAATGTAGTGCTGGAGAAAATCTTTCATATCAATCTCACCAAGAAAACAAACTCCTTGTGAGTCTTTTTTTACTGCAGTAAACAAACCATTTTTCTCTGCAATCTTTCGCACTTCGTCTTTTGGAAGATGCCCTATTGGAAATAAAATGTGTTTAAGCTGATCTTGCGAAAGAGTCCACAAAAAATAACTTTGATCTTTTTTCTGATCAAGACCTTGAAGAAGTTGAATTTTTCCGTTTGTCTCCACGCGACGTGCATAGTGACCCGTTGCAACAAAATCAGCACCCAGCTCTTTCGCTTTTGTGAGAAAGATTCCAAACTTCACTTCTTTGTTGCACATGACATCCGGGTTTGGAGTTCTTCCTTTTCGATATTCTTCAATCATATACTCACCAACTTTTTCTTTGTATTCTTTTTCAGCGTCAATGGTGATAAATGGAATTCCAAGATGAGCACAGACACGCATGGCATCACGTCTTTCTTCACGCCAAGTACATTCGATAAAATCTGGTTGCCAGGTTTTAATGAAAGCACCAACAACATTGTAACCTTCATGTTGCAAGAGAAAAGCCGCAACCGATGAGTCAACACCGCCCGACACTCCGACAAATACTGTTGGTTTTTTGTTCATGTCTTTAATCATACTGATTATTGAAAAATAAAAAAGAGGGCGAAGCCTTTGGCTTCGCCCTCTTTTTTATTACATCTTCATCATTTTTTCATACACCTCAAAGGTTGCTCTCGCATCCGCAAGCGCTGTGTGCGCTCGTTGGTTAACAATCCCAAAATACTCTGTCAGTTTTTGAAGTGAAAATCTTTCCACTGTTGGGTCCTTGTGTAGTTTTGCAAATGCAATAGAAATGGTGTCCATTTTTTGGAAAAACATTTTATTTTCAACTCCAGTCTTTTTAAATGCTTCTTGAATAAATGAATAGTCAAAAGCTAGATTGTGAGCGACAAAGATAGCGTCTTTCGTTGCTTCTGCAAAGACCGTCATCGCCTCTTGAAGCGTATGAGCAAACAACCAATCTGCATCATTATATCCATTTACTCGAAGAGCGCCTGGATCCGCATCCTCAAGTCGCTCTGGCTTAATTTTTAATTCTAATTCTTTTACTACCTGAAACTGTGTTCCGATATCATCGAGTTGTTTTACAACCACACAACCAATTTCAATCACTTCATGTTTTTGCGGATCAAATCCAGTTGTTTCAACATCGATAAAGGCTAGGTTATTTTTTCGCATATCTATTTCTTTCGTTCTTTCGTTATATTAGTAAGTTTATCTTAAATATTGATTTTTGTTTGCGACGTGACCGTCATGAGTAACGGCATATCTCACAACCCCATCTCTTCCATGAAGATAGAAGAAATATTCTGATTTGATTGGATTTGCTGCAGCAGTCAGAGTTGCGATTCCAGGGTTACCAATCGGAGTTGGGGTCAAACCTTTTCGAGTATAAGTATTATATTCGTGATCTGTTCGAAGGTCGGCAATAGTTAAATCAAACGAACCCTTATCGAGATAATACTTAAATGGAGCATCAACCTGAAGATGCATTCCCTTGTCAATTCTCTTCCAAAGAATTCCCGAAATCATTTGTTGCTCTTGTTTGTTTCGATTTGCTTCTTTTTCAATAATTGAAGCCATAATAACAATTTCTTCCCAAGTTCTATTTGATTTTGCAACCTGTTCTTGAAGTTTTGCAGTTTTTTTCTGGAAATTTTCTTCAATTGCAAGAAGGACATCTTGCTCGTCAGCTGTTTCAAAAAAGATATATGTATCAGGATATATGTATCCTTCCTTTGGACCAGCAACTCGCAAAAATTGTGTCTTATCAAACTTTGGTAATTTCTCATCCAGAATTTCTGCGTATTCATACACTGACTCACCTTCTTCGAGACGAACCCTCACTCGTTCAAGATCATAAATTCCTTTCACGAAACGCCTTGCAAGTTGAAAAGTACTTTCTGCTGCATCCATGGAATAATCTCCCGCAACAAGACCAGTTTCGCCACCGATTACAATCGCAATTGTTTGAAACAAAAAAACTGACTTAATATAACCTTCTTCTTTGAGTTTTTCAGCAAAAGAAGACATTGTCATTCCTTTTTCAACTTCAATAAAAGTATCCACTCTAAAATCTTTTGGGGGAAGTAAAAATGCAAACATGAAAGCAAGAACAAGAGAAAGTAAGACACCCCAAATAACAACATGTTCTTTTTTAAGAAAATGAAAAAAAGACTGTTTAGATTGTTTTAATTTGTGAAATGTATACATAACTATAGTGGAAGATTAGTTGGTGGCTCAGACTTGGTAGACTCAATTCGTTTCAATTGAGGAGTTTCAGATACAGCACCAGGAAGATGAAATATCGTAGCGAGCTCTTCTGAGTTTAATACAAATGGATCCATTTTGTAAGGTTCATAAAAATATGAACGTCGGATATATGCATCAAACATTTCTTGTTTCAAAGCTCTTGCGCGCCGCCCTGTAGGATCTTGCCATGGATAATCAAAACCAGTTGTATTGGTAGGTTTAAATCCGTTCAAAAAACCAGAGTTGTATTGTTTAAAAGCACCAAGCATTGCCCCTATTCTAAAAGCATCGAAAGATTCTTTTTTTGCAAGATACATCGTACGAATACCTGTGTCGAAACCAGGCTTTAACATACTCTTTTCAAGAGCTGAAAGAGTTTGTCTTTGGATTTCTGTCATTTGTTTTGGTTTTTCTTCTGTTCCTCCGTATTCCTCTTTGAGTTTTTTGATAACATCTTTTCCTTCATCCTTCCAGTCACCTTTTTTAAACCAATTCCCCGGCTTGAGATATCGCTTCGTCGCCACCCGAACCATAATTTGAATCCAAAGATGTTCACCAGGACGCATTGAACCGAGAAATTCAATCACAGGAGTAATTGGGTCAATTATCTGTTCTTGATCTAGCTTTTCAGGTGCTTGGTCAAGGTTGTAATCTACGTATGTCTTGATTGGAAAAACATCCTCTTTCGACAAAATAAAATTTGCACCGAATAAAGACCATGGCTCTTTATTCATGGAAGCCATAACAGGAATAACATAATCATCAACTTCTGTGATTTCTGCCTGAGGATATTGAGCATACAACTGGTTTTCAATAATCATCTTGAAGTTTTTGCTTGTTCGAATAAAAAATCGAACATTTCCTTCTGTGGAAACTATTTCAAGAGAGAACCAGTTAAGTACGTTTCCGAGCCAATATCTTTGAACCCAGGTTCCAACTCCCCCAGATTGAGTGAGTGCATTTGCAATTACCATCTCCATAGCAAAAGGAGATTTAAAAACTTCTTTTGGAATACGAACTTCAAGCAGTACCCATTTAATATTTTCAATAAATTTTCGATTAAGGTATCTCATCCAAAAACTCCACGCCAAAGAAACACAGATTATCAAAGTCCAAATTGGCCATGTATCCATGAAGAAAAAAAGTATTCCAAAAAGTATATCTTCCATATGTCTTTTCATTATACCAAAAACAAAAAGAGTTCCCTGTGGGAACTCTTTTTGTTTTAAGATATTTAGATTGAGGTATATCGCCCATCTTCAAGACGTGTGAAATACTGTGGGTTTTGGAGATTAACAAGAATAGTGTTTCGTTTAAGGAAACGTTCTTTCATAACATGGTCCACGATCTCATCGCGAGTAAGTGGTCCATATTTTTCAAGAATTTCTTTGATAACATCTCGAACAACTCCTGGTTTGTATCCCCATTCTCGGAGACCATACTTACCTCGCCCAACCAAAACAAATCGGCTGTCTTTAATAAGTTCATTGTGAGTTGTTGCTGGATGAGTTTTCTTTCCAAAAAGTTCTGTAATTGCCTCTGCAACTTCTCGGAAGTGCATTGGATTACCATGCTTTCTCATAACAAGAAATGCATAATCTTTTACTCCTCGAACTTTTACATTCTTTGAGTGAGATTTCCCCCATTCATTGAGTGGGTTTGGAGAAACTTTTTTAGAAATTCGAAGCCATCGTTTTGCGATTTCAAGATCTCGATGTTCTTCATTGATATCTTTGATTTGTTGCAAAAGCTTATCAACGATTTCTGCCTCTGTCATGATTTCATCATCTTTCAAATTTTTATAAAGATTTTGAAGAGCGTCATGAACATTTGTAAGAATTTGATTATCTGTTGTCCATCGTGTTTTAAAGTACTCGTTTTCTTTGTGAAGCTTGAAGTGATCTCCAAGTACCAATAAGAAGTACAAATGATTTTGAGTTGCTTGATCATCAGCAAGAGCTTCAAGAAGTTCTTCCTCATTCACAGCTCCTCCAAGTTCATGAATCATTGTTTTGAGTTCATCAAAGTGAATTTGTGCTGATTCAAATTCATCTGATTTTCGGATTGAATTGAGAGCAGAGTTTTCAATTTGACGTACTCGTTCTCGAGTGATGCCATATTTTTGACCAATAGCTTCAAGTGTTTTTCTTTGAGCATCTGTTTTCAGCCCAAACCGACTTGAAACCACGTCGAGTGATCGGTCACGAAGAGCCCCGAGAAGGTCTTTTGTGACTTGCTTTGGTTTAAATGATAATTTTGCCATAGTATTTCAATTTAAATCTTAAAGCGGACTTATCCGTTCGCTGATTTGCATAGTAGCATTTGACATACTTTTTGTCAAATTGCCTAATCAAGTTTTAGAACAATTGAATAATGTCCCGAATTGTAACCAAAATCATAAGTCCTATAAGGATTAAAAAGCCTGCGCTGTTTATCCAAGAAGATGTTTTAGGGTTGATTGGAGAGCCTTTAATTGTCTCAATCAAAATAAAGAGGAGTCTTCCCCCATCTAAAGCAGGAAATGGCAAAAGGTTAATAATTGCAAGGTTTATTGATATAAGCGCAGTAATAACAACCACGAAAGAAAACCCAACCTCTATTGCATTTCCAACAACTGGAACAATGCCGATTGGACCTGTAATAGATCCTGTTTGTGATTTATCACCAGTTATAAGTCCTTTTACAAGATCAATCAAAAAGTCAGCTGTGCTTACACTCAAGTTCCAAGTTCTTTGAAGTCCTCTCCAAATTGCTTCATGTGGAGGAAGACGAAGTGTGCCAACCTTATCAAGAGCAATACCAAGAGCAGGATTTTCCTGACCTTCATATAATCCATATGCTGGAGAAAGAGTGATTTCAAAAACTTCATTTTTTCTTTCAACTTCCAATACAACTTCCTGAACTCCCTTTCCCTCAAAAGCAGATGAAAGATCCGCTGGTTCAGAAATAGAAATCTCTGTTCCGTTTGGATATGTAAGAGATGTGATTGTGTCACCAACAAAAATTTCAGCTTGATCTGCTGGAGAATCTGGGAAAACTTCTACAACAGAAACTGAAACATTTTTCATCTTGTCTCCATAACTTTCATCATAGAGTGTTGGTGAACCAACCATAAACATAACAGCAAGAATAAGCCATGCAAAAAGAAAATTAAAGAGTGGACCAGCAATAAGAACAGCCGCTTGTGTTCTTTTTTTCTTGCTTACGAAACTGTCATTTTGACCAGCTCCTTCTTCTCCATTTTCACCGAAGATTTTTACGAATCCTCCAAATGGAATCCAGTTGAGAGTAAAGTCTGTTCCGTTTTTAGTAAAAAGTTTTTTTGCTCGTGGAGGAAATCCAAATCCAAATTCATCAACTCGGATTCCAGATTTTTTGGCAACAATAAAATGGCCAAATTCATGAACAACGACCAAAATAGCTAAAATAAGTATAAACGCGATAATTGAAATTAAAAGTGACATACTGCTCAAGTATAAAGGAAAACGAGAAAACTAGAAAGGAGGGATTGAAAAACAAAAAAGCGATTCCTTTCGGAATCGCTTTTTCACACAAGCTACACCGTAGCTTGCGCGAGTTCTTTTCTTTCTTTTCTTTTGAACCAAAGCTGGCGGATGATGTAGGAGACAATACAAGACAGAATAATAAAGATGATGTATTGAACTATAAAATCTTTTTCAGTGGCAAGAGTAAAAGCATTAGTAGAAATAACAACAGCAGTAATAGCGACACCAACGCCAAGAAAAGTAGGAAAAGCAAGTATAAAAACAACAACAGCAAACACGGAAAGAGCGCCAATGGGAGGAAAGACACTTGCAACAACAGCAGAAGCAACAATTGTATATAGAATCAAAACATACCTGGTCTTTTCTTTTGGAATCAAGATGCTGGATAGTAACAAAAAACCAAACGGTAACACCATACAAAAAATAAGGTAGTACCAGCCTATGGCCGGTGGTGATTCTTTCAAGGTAGCTTGTTCTACATTTCCATTTTGAATGGAGAAACCTTGTACAACTTCTGAGATCATGGGTGGAAAAAGCTGAGTCATTTTACGCGTGTTTCTTGATACTGTTCCTCCTTGAAAGAGAATTGCTTTTTCTTCATCACTGAAGGTAAGGTTTGTGGTGTTGATGAAAGACAGCTTCTCGATAACTCGCACCTCTTTAATAGTGGTCGTGATAACACCAGCAGAGTCTGTGTAGGTTATTTCTGTTTGGGCTTGCAGTGTATAAGAAAAAAGAAAGAAAGATAAGAAAATCAAAGTGCTTTTCATGATTGAAGGGTTTAAATTTAAATGTATATTATAATGTATAATTAGGTTTGTCAATATACAGAAAGCGTCCGCCAGAGGCGGACGCTTTTTATACTTTCATCGTATTTTCTTCTTTTGATTTAAATACTTCTTCAAGCTGACGATTTGTTTCGTCTACTATTTTTTGAAGTTGATCCTTTGAAGATTTCTGTGCATCTTCTGAAGCAATTTCTGTTTCAATATCCTTAATCGTTGCTTCTCGCTCTTTTCGAACAGATACTCGAGCATCTTCTAGTTTTTGCTTCAAAACTTTTACAATCTTTGCACGTGTTTCTTCAGTAAGTTGTGGGAAGTGTACTCGCATTCCATTTCCATCAACAGCAACCGAAAGTCCCAGGTCAGCAGCAACGATAGCTTTATCGATGAGACTTACATGGGCTTTGTCCCAAGGATTCACTCGAAGTGTTCGAGCGTCTTCTATTTGAATAGAAGCTACATTTTTAATTGGTTGCAATGAACCATAACTTTCAATTTTTATTGAATCCAAAATAACTGGAGAAGCCTGACCTGTATGAATACTCGCGTATTCATTTTTAAGCCACCCCACTACTTTTTGAAGATTTTCTTTTGCTTGTGATAAATCGTACATGGTTTTATTGTACATAAAACTAAAAAATAAAAAAGCCCGAAACCTTCGGTTTCGGGCTTTGCTTTTCTAATCACAAATTTCTCCAAAAAAGGAAAACATTATTACCATATCTGAAACTCCAACATTCCCATCTTGATTAAAATCACCTAAAGGACCGGCGGAACCTACGAGAGTGAGTAAATTAACCAAATCTTGAGTTGTCACAATTCCATCATGATTTAAATCAATCAGTTCACATTCTGACACACAAAGATAGTGACAAGACCCGTCATCATGTGTTGCCCACGATTCATAATTGCAAGCATTTATATCATTACAACCAGGAAAACATTCCGAAAAATAATTATCATTCAAGACAATTATTCCGGGCATTTCACTAGAAGAAATTGCGGATACACATGGAGAATAAACATTACGAGAGAGGTTGATGTATGGTAAAGAAACCATAGCTTGTGTTACAGGAAAGACAAGTGTATCCCCTGAAAACTCTTGATCACCATAAGACCACTGCGCCTCACAACAGTCACAACTTTGACCAACAAGAGTAACAAAAGCAACACTCGCACCACAGTCAATATCAATTGACTGAATCGAAACCTCTGCGGATGGATAAATATTCTCTTGGTTCAAACCTAAAAAATTTGTTGTATAGGAATTATTTGGTTGTGGAACACATTCGCCAATATCTTGAAATACTGGAGCAAAAATATCCATTGGACTATAAAGCCCAGCGGTTCCATCATGATATTCATAATGAAGATGTTCATTTGTGTCGGACTCACAATCACAATCAAGAACACCGTCCCCATTACAATCAAGAGCTTGAGAATTTCCAAGGACACCAATATGTTGCCCAGCAAAAACAAATTCTCCTTCATCCACAAAAACCATATCAAGATGAGCATACAAGGTTTCGGGAGTATTGGTGTCATTTTGATCTCCGTGCCGAATCACAACATGATACCCAAAGCCATATCCTTGACCCATTCCAGAAACAGGACAAGAATTCTGAGCTCGAATGACATATCCATCAGATGACGCAACAATAGTTTTTGTTGAGAAACTAGGATTGGTAACATCCATATCAACAGCATCACGACAACTCACACAACCCGATTCACAGTGACCTTCACAATATGGCAAGGCACTACAAAGTGGAGTTGTGTATTCACAAGCATTATCGCAATACAAAACATTATCAAAACCCATACGGGTAATACAAAAAGAAACTAATGGCTTGAAAGGTGATTTCATTTCTGGTTGATTGAGATCAATAACGCAGAGAGGTAAATAATTTACAGAAAGAGAATGATTCACAATTCCAAGTCTGGAAATAGAAAGTCCGGAAACCAAAACTTTTTCTTTGTGAGACTTAAAATCAAAAGAAACAATTGATTGACCATGTTCATCTGTTCTTAAAAAATAACAGGCTGTTTTTGATGAATTTACCAAAGGAACCTTGTGATATGAGAAAGGTGAAATTCTCTGGAATAATTTCTTTTTTCGAACATTATATTCATAAATCCCCTTTTCATTTCCCAAAGCATCATTATTAGTACTCAAAAAATACAAAGAAGAATAGTCACTATTCCAAGACAGAGGATACAAAATATAACCAGAATTTTCTGGCTTGGTGTCAAAATTCACTAACTCATACTGTTCTTTCTTTGTAAAAAGATTAATACTCCACCAAGTATATTCTTTTCTTTTTTGGTAAGAATATTCAATATTCACATCTGGTGCTTGAACAAAATAATCCAAGCCTTCTGTTGAAAATAAAATATTCAATGAAGAATTTTCATTGAATGGAATTAATCTTTGAGTTGAAACATCAAAAAGATAGTTTCCTTTATCTGTTACAACAAATAAAGTATCGGAAGCAAACAGGTTTTGTGACTCACATACAAATAAAGCCACGACAGAAAATAAGTAGTAGATTTTTTTCATTGTGATTTAAATTAACAAAAAGCATTTTGTTAATTATAACTCACATTTATTTCACTAAAGCGACATATTCCAAAAGTTGTTTTACAGAAGAACCTTGATCAGACATGTATTCTTTTGCAAAAAATATTGCATCATATTCTTTCTTCCTTTGTGAGGTTTCTCCAAGAGTATGCAAATATGCTTCGTAAGCATGAAGAAAAGACAAAGCATCACGTCGAGATGTTTCGTGAAGATTTTCGTCGTCTTTTATTTTTTGAAGATAGTCATCCACCATCTTGAGTCTTTTTGTAATATTTCCCTTTTCAAACAATTTTACATCGATTGGACTGACAAGCTCTGAGGGGGCAAGATAATGAATTAAAACTCGAGATTTAAGAGTTGGAAGGAGTAAGTGTTCTCGAGGTGTTAAAAACATAATAAAGATACCAACATGTGGTTCTTCCAAAGTTTTCAAAAGTGCATGTTGAGCTGGGTGAGAAAACTGAGATGTTTGAATAAACACCACAGTTTGTTTTCCTTCTTCACTTTTTTCTGAAACAAGCTGTTTCAATTCCCGAGCATGGTCTATGGTAAAAAGTTCCATAGAAAACTGATGAAGATTTGCAGTATCAGCCTGAAGTTTTGATTCTTTTAAATATAACAAAACAATCTCACTATTGTGAGAGCTTACTTCACCTATAAAAACATGCGCATGATGTGAAGATATGTTCATATATAAATTGTACAAAATAAAAAAGTCTAAACAAAGCTAGACTTTTTATTTTATCGTTTTGTAAGTATAGATTTTTTGTAAGTGTCCATATGCTCAAGAGCGATCCCTGTTCCCTTTACCACACAGTACAATGCATCATCTGCAAGTTTTGCCTTGACTCCAGTTTTTCGGAAAATAAGTTCCCCGAGATTTCGAAGCTGTGAAGTTCCTCCAGTCAGAGTAATTCCTTGATCAATAATATCACTTGCAAGTTCTGGTGGAGTTTCTTGAAGCACATCTTTAATTGCCTTAATCATTCCTTTCAATTCTGTATCAATCGCTTTTACAATTTCGTTTGTTGTTACTTGTGCTGTTCTTGGAAGACCTTGAACAAAATCTCGTCCTTTAATAGTAGCAACAAGCTCTTCTTCAAGAGGTACCGCTGAGCCAATTTTTATTTTTACCTGCTCTGCTGTTCGGTCACCAATCGCAAGATTGAAAGTTTTTTTAATATACTCTGCAATCGCTTGGTCAATTTTATTTCCAGCAACTTTTACAGATTTACACGCAACAATTCCTCCAAGAGAAATCACAGCAACGTCTGTTGTTCCACCGCCAATATCAACAACCATATGACCCTTTGTTTCGTGAATTGGAATTCCAGCACCGATCGCAGCGAGGATTGGTTCTTTTACCACGTATGCATTTCTTGCACCTGCTCGAATAGCAGCTTCAACCACCGCTCGTCTTTCTGTTGATGTTACTCCCGCCGGAACAGAGACCATGACATCTGGTTTAAACAAAGAAAAAGGCCCAAGTGCTTTTCCGATAAAATATCGAAGCATTGCCTCTGTTACTCGATAGTCGGCAATAACTCCGTCTTTCATGGGACGATACGCAACAATTGAATCTGGAGTTTTTCCAATCATGAGTTTTGCCTCTTTTCCTATAGCAAGAATTTTGTTGTCCTGTTCAGAAACAGCAACCACAGCTGGTTCGTTAAGTACGATCCCCTTCCCAGGCAAATACACCAGAGTGTTTGCTGTTCCAAGATCTATTCCAAGTTTTCGAGTAAAAAATCCCATAAGTGGGTAGATTATAGCACACATCAGCAATGAAAAGACTGGACGAAAAGAAAAAAAGCCGGTGAAATACCGGCTTTTTAAAATACTTTAATCCAACTCTTCAATTTGAGCCCCGAGTCCACGAAGACGTTCTACAATGTTTTCGTATCCACGATGGATTTGAGAAGCGTTACGGATAATACTTGTTCCCTCAGCGGAAAGTGCAGCGATAAACAGTGCCATACCTGCACGAATATCTGGTGAAGACATTTCAATACCACAAAGTTTTTCTGATCGTGAATTCCCAACAACAGTTATTTTTTTATCATTGCGAATAATTTCAGCTCCCATAGACACTAAAGTATCAGTAAACCCAAGACGTCCTTCGAACATTCTCTGCTCAAAAGTAACTGTGCCTTTAGCCGCAACAGCAAGTGCAATCATGGAGCTAATCTGATCAGGCGATAAACCTGGCCATATTTGATCATAAACAACCCTCACTGTTTTCCCTGGAGTTGACGGCTTTTTGATTTCATAGACTGAATGATGCGGAACCCACAAAGAATCACCTTTTTGATGGTAGATAACTCCAAGTTTTTGAAATACACGATCTGCTGTAACACCAAGAACATTTTGCGCATTGGGACATTCAATATTTACCCCACCTCCACAAACAACAGCGAGGGAAATTAAACTTCCAAGCTCAATCATATCTGGAGACATTGTGTGTTCTTTTGTTTGAGAAACATGCAAGTCATCAAAACAAACTGGTGTAATCTTCAAAAGATTTGAACCTACCCCATCAATTTTTGCCCCACAAGAAATTAAAAGCTGACAAAGTTTTTGTACATAGGGCTCACACGCAGCATTGAAAATTTGAAATGGAGGAATTTCATAATCCCTGCGATAAAACACAGAAGCAAGCAAAAGATTTGCAGTTCCCGTCACCGAAGCTTCAGCAAGCTGGATTGTTTGACCTTCCGACAAGATACTCTTTCCGAGAACAATCTTATACACCCCATCTTCAACAGAAGCAACAGCTCCAAGATCTTGAAATGCTTTTATGTGAGGGGAAACAGAACGAATCCCAATCTTGTCACCGCCAGGTGTTGGCATATACGCCTCACCAAAACGACCAAGCATTGCACCGGCAACCATAAGTGATCCGCGGAGCTTTGAAGAAGCCTCTTGATACTCCCTTGTTTGCATCTGAGAACGATCAACATTGCTTGCGTCAAACAAGTAGCAGTTTGGGTTTTGTTTATCAACTCGAACTCCGAGAATAACAAGTATGTTTATCAACTCATTTACATCCAAGATATCCGGGATATTACTCACAAGAGTTTTTCCTGGATACAAAAGCACTGCGGACAAAATTTGCAAAGCTTCATTTTTCGCACCTTGAACAGTAATAGTACCTTGTAAAGATATACCACCTGTAATTTTTAAAGTATTTTTCATTGTAAATAACGGTTTTGGTTTACCCTATTTATACAAGAAAAAGCTAGAAAAACAAGCTACTCTTTAAAATAGTCCTCTATGTGCAGTTTCCGAAGTTCATTTCTACGAAACTTAGGAAGATCATAAAAATCATCAATACTCCTAAAATCCGCACTTCTATTTTTGTGATTTCGAAGACCAAACAAACGAAGTGGGTCGATGATAATTGATTCTTTTTTCTCAGGATGACGAAATTCTATTTGAAGATATAAATGATGATGTTTCCCATCGGGAATCCCAGATGAACCAACTTCACCAATCTTTGTACCTCGTTCAATTACAACTTTTGGGTAGTTATTGAAAGAAATTTCGCGAAGCATTTTTTGATACGAAGAAAATTTTACAGAAGGTTTTTTAAGATGCATATACAAACTATGCATAATATATCCATCTTCTGTTTGAATATGAGGATGTGACAAAAAAACATAAAAACCATTCACCATATCAAAACCAGAATATTCAAGTAACCCATCACACACAGGAACGATGGGACGTTTTGGTTTTTCAGTAATACTTATACCAGTGTGAAAATGTTGGAGCTCATGAGTGTTGGGGTGAAAACGAAATCCAAAATATCCAAAATAAGGATCAATTTTATCCTCAAGATGCGGAAGAGGCTTATCAAACAAAGTATGTTCGTGGAGTTTGTCATAGAATTCATTCCAAAAATCTCCGTATTCAGAATTCGGAATATATTGTTCACCCTTTCGTGCGTTTTTTCCTGGGCGTTTTTGTATGTATCCTTCAAAACTCGGAACCATACTTGTATTATAGACAGGAAAATAAACAACCGGCTGGGTAAAACACATATGACGAGAAAAAGCCTTGTAAAGCAAGATATCTTTGAACTCAAAACATGCTAGGATGAAACTATGCATGTACGAATTGTGACAGTTATTCCCCTTTCCAAAAGTCTCCCAAAAGACTCTCTTGATTATTTTTCAAGTAAAGAAATTTCACTTGGAGATCTCGTTGAAATACCGATTCGTAAACAAACTCACAAAGCAATCGTGGTAGCAATCAGTGATGCAAAAGAACAAAAAGCAGAACTCAAAGAAGCAGGTTTTCAACTTCGCCCTATAAAAAAAGTTATAGGACCTTCACCTTTTGATGCTCAATTTTTAAAAACACTAACAGAATTACAAAAATATTACATCGGTAACACAAGCCAATTTTTCTCAGAATCAATTTCTCAAGTTATTCTTGATTCAGTCGAATCACTCAAAAAACCAGATTTTGAAATTAAGAAAAATGAATTCAAAAAAGAAACCCTTGTACTTCAAAAACCACCGAATGAAAGAATTGGATTTTACAAGACACTCATCCGTGAATCTTTTGCAAAAGGAGAATCTGTACGTTTTATAGTACCAACCATCCAAGATGCAAATATTCTTTTTGAAACTCTATCAAAAGGTATTCAGGATTATTCTTTTTTGATTCATAGTAAAAAAAATCAAAAACAAATCATCGAGACTTGGAATACTATAGTTTCGAAAGACCACCCAATCTGTATCATTCACACACCTCAGTTTCTTTGTATTCCAAGACACGACACTGGCGTGATTATTCTTGAACAAGAAAATTCACACTATTTTCAATCAAACAAAAGACCTTATATTGACGGACGAATTCTAACAGAACTGTTTGCTCGCATACACAACACGAAGCTTATTATGAGTGATACTCTTCTTCGAACAGAAACTCTAGTGAGGCAACAAAACCAAGAACTCGGAACAGTTGACAATTTGTTTTTCAGAATTGATTCACCTGCTGAACATATTGTGGTGGACATGAGAAAAGAAGAACATAAGGGAGAAATTTTGAGTTCGGAAGTAGCCAAGCAAATTGCAGAAACTTATAGACAAGGAAAAAAAATTCTTCTATTCGCTCTTCGTCCAGGACTCGCAACCACAACAATTTGCAATGACTGCGGAACAACTCAAACCTATAAAGGATCACCTCTCACACTACACAGCAACCCTGATACAGGAGAACGATTTTTTAAAAGTAAAAAATATAATAAAGAATTCAGAACAAATGTAGTCTGTCACAATTGCTCGAGTTGGAATCTCCAAGCGCTTGGTATAGGAACAGAAACTGTTGAATCTTTGATTACAAAAAACAATTCAAATCTCACCGTCTTTCGAATTGATCAAAACCAAAATCACACTCCAAAACAAATAAAAACGACCCTTGAAAAATTTGAAAAACATGAGGGTGGAGCAATTTTAATTACAAGTCAAATTGGAATTTCCTATCTTTCTCAAAGTATTTCTTTGTCTTGTATTGTTTCTCTTGATAGTTTGTTTAATATTCCTCAATTTAATATGTATGAAAAAATCACACATATTATTATGGACATCTCTTCAAAAACAACGGAAACTTGTTTTTTACAAACCAGATTCGCCGATCAAAAAATCACCTCAATTCTTCAAAGTAAAAAATTATTTGATTTTTTTGAATACGACATGGAAGAAAGAAAATTTTGGGAATATCCACCTTTCTCAACGATTATAAAAATGTCTTATGAAGGACCGAAGAAAGAAGTTTCATTGATTGAAAACTATTTAAAAAAGACTTTTGAAGGCTATGAATTTTATACCTATCACTCTCGAGGGACCTCAGAAACAAAAACACTAACACATGTCATCATTAAGGTTCCGGCAAAATTCTGGCCTTTTCCTTGGGAAAAAGGAACCCAAGAAGAAACTAAAAAGCTCAAGGAAAAACTTGATATTTTCCCACCATCTTGGTCTATTGCTATAAATCCCCAAAATATTTTATAAAATCTTGCGTTTTTAAATCCTTTATGGTATTGTTTTTGACGTTATGAAAAAAACCGTTATTATTGAAGATAAACGACAAGGAAACGAAAGTAGTGCAAATCTCTTGCGACGATTTTCACGACGCGTGAAGGATTCAAATATCGTTCGAGAAGTTCGAAACAATCGATATGTATCACGAAAACCTTCTTCACTTGTAATCAAAAAGAGTGCTTTGCGACGAATCACAAAACAAGCTGAGATTACAAAACTCAAAAAACTTGGTAAAATAGGATAGATGGAACTTACGGATTCAAATCTAACTATCACCAGAATCACGAAAGGCAAGCTTCCAAGCTTGCCTTTTTTGGCTGTAAAAAATCATATTCTCGGAAAAAAGTTTACTCTATCCCTTGCTTTCATTGATTTACCAACAATGAAAAAATTGAGTGAGGAATACAAAGGTGATGACACTCATACAAATATTCTTACCTTCCCTCTTGACTCACAAGAAGCCGAGATTCTTATGAATCTTCAAACTGTTCGAAGTGCCGCAAAACACTTTGACATGAAATACCAAGAACATCTTCTATTTCTTTTTATTCACGGATGCCTTCACCTGAAAGGATACAAACATGGACCTGAAATGGAAGCTTTGGAAGAAAAACTTTTGGTAAAATTTTGGGGAAAATAAAAAGCCTCTTTGGAGGTTTTTTATTTTTCCCCTTATATAAAAAAAACTTTGTAGTACAATATCTATGTACTTTTTCAAGGAAATGTCTTTAATACATTTCTTTCTTTTATGTAGTATATGTCAAAAAATATTACAGTTGGTATTGATATTGGAAGTCACGAAACACGCGTGATGGTTGTTGAGTATGCAGATGATGGACAAAGAAAAACAACACGAATCATTGGGATGGGATCTTCTGAAACAAAAGGTGTTCGACATGGGTATGTAGTAAACCCGGAACAAGCATCTGAATCAATCCAAAAAGCAGTATCTCAAGCAGAGCATGCTTCAGGAATCAGAATAAAACAAGCTGTTATCTCAATCTCAGGAATCAGTCTCGCTTCTCACATTGGTACTGGATCTTCAATTATCTCAAAAGCAGATAACGAAGTAACTCATCTCGATATACAAAAAGCTCTCAACGACGCAGAAAGTAAACTTTCTGTTCCAAATAAGCAAATCATCGAAACTCTTGTTCTTGAATACAAACTCGATGCGAAACGTGTCTTTGGACGTCCAGAAGGAATGAAAGGAATCAAACTTGATGTTACTGTTTTGTATGTAGCAGCTCTGAAGCAACATATTGACGATCTTATTCTTTCAGTTAACCAAGCAGGGGTTGATGTCATCGATGTTGTTCCGAGTCCTCTTGCTACAAGTTTTGTTACTCTTTCTGAAAAACAAAAAACTGCAGGTTGCATGCTTCTTGATATTGGCGCTGAAACAGTTTCCCTTACTGTTTTTGAAGATAACCAAATTATCTCACTTCATGTATTTACCATTGGATCAAATGACATCACAAACGACATTGCTCTTGGGCTCAAAATACCACTTCCAGAAGCTGAAGAAATAAAACAAGGTGTCTTGATTGGAAATGTTCCCCAAGGAGATGTTGAAACAATTATAGAAGCAAGACTCACAGATATTTTTGAACTTGTTCAAAAATATCTCAAAAAGATTAAACGAGACGGACTCTTACCTGCTGGAGTTGTTATAACAGGTGGAGGATCTCAAATCCCAATCACTGAAACTCTTGCAAGAAAAATCCTGAATGTTCCCGCAAGTCTTGCACGTATTCCAACAAATAGTAAGAAAAATCCTCTTCTTAAAGACATGAGTTGGCTTGTCGTATATGGCCTTTGTATGTCAAAACGATACACAGCAAGTGGAAACACAAGCTACAACCCTGTTTCAAAAACACTTTCTCATATAGGACAATTCTTCAAATCCATCATTAAGCAGTTGAAGCCGTAAGTAGTCAATAAGGACAAGCCCTGAAAATATTGATACTATATAACCAGCTTTAATCGGTCATTAACATTTAAAACAAAAGCTCTTTTTTGATAGAGCTTTTTGTTTTGATAAAGCAACTTAATTTATAAATATCACTATTATGGCAAAAATTAATTCAGACGTAGAAACTTTTGCACGCATCAAAGTTATCGGAATTGGTGGTTCAGGTGGAAATGCAATAAACCACATGATCACTCGTGGAGTACAAGGTGTTGAATTCATTGCAATGAACACGGACGTGCAAGATCTTCACCACTCAAAAGCAGATAAGAAAATTCATCTTGGTAAAAATCTCACCAAGGGACTTGGTGCTGGAATGAATCCAGAAATTGGACGAAAAGCAGCAGAAGAAACCCGATCAGAAATTCAAGATTTCGTAAAAGGATCAGATATGGTGTTTATCACAGCTGGAATGGGAGGAGGAACAGGAACAGGAGCTTCTCCAACTGTTGCGCGAGCTGCGAAAGAACAAGGGATTCTCACTGTTGCAGTTGTAACACGACCTTTCTTCTTTGAAGGTAATCAACGACTTCGAATTGCGGATGAAGGTATCCGAGCACTTGAAAAAGAAGTTGATGCCATCATTACAATTCCAAACGACCGACTCCTTCAAATCACTGAAAAAAATACAAGCTTCAATGAAGCCTTTGAAATGGTAGATGAAATCTTGCGACAAGCAGTAGAAGGTATTTCTGATATCATTACAAACCCAGGAAAAATCAACGTGGACTTTGCAGATATCAAAGCAATCATGGCAGACGCAGGATCAGCACTCATGGGAATCGGATATGCAGCTGGAGAAGGCCGAGCAGAAAATGCAGCGCTTCAAGCAATCAATTCCCCACTTCTTGAAATCTCAATCAATGGAGCAAAAGGAGTTCTTTTCTCTGTTGCAGGAAGTGAAGATCTTGGAATCCAAGAAATTCAAGCGATTGCAAAAATAATCACTGAATCAATCGACAAAGACGCAAAAGTTATTTGGGGTAAAACTCAAGATGACAAACTCAAAAAAGGAGAAATCCGAGTTACTGTTATCGCAACAGGTTTTCCAAATAGCACACAAAGAAAATCTTTGTTCGGCGCTCAACAGCAACAACAAATGATGTCAGCAACGACTTCGCGACCAAAAGAAGAAACTCGAGAAGAAATGATTGTTGAAGAAGAGACACAAGAAAGAAAACCTCAAAGACGAGAAGAGCCAAAGGAAATTCGAAACTCTATCCCAAAGGTAGAAGATTTTGAAGAACTGAAAATACCAGAAAAAGAACCTATTGAAATTGTCGACGGTGATGATTTTGAAGAGGATGACGAAGACTGGTCAGCGGTTCCAGCATTTCTACGAAGAAAGAAATAATTAATCACCAAAAACCGCACGAATCGTGCGGTTTTTGATTTATTTAATCATGTATAATACCAAAGTATGCGAATAATAGAAGAAACAAAACTAGATTATCAGGATGTATTACTTCGTCCAAAACGAAGTACTCTCACATCTAGAAAAGATGTTGATCTTGAACGTGAGTTTACTTTTTACCATTCCCCAAAAACATGGAAAGGAATTCCAATCATGACAGCAAACATGGCAACCTGTGGAACTTTTGAAATGGCACAGGTTCTAGCTCCGTACAAAATGATTACAACATTTCACAAATACTACACTGTAGAACAATTTGAAGAGTTTTTCAAAAGTTTTAATAACCCAGATTATGTTGCCTATACACTTGGAATTCGTGATGAAGATTTTGAAAAATTAAAAATAATGCAAGAAAAAGATTTACTGAAACATTTTTCTTTTATCTGTCTCGACGTTCCAAATGGATATCTTCAAAAATTTTTAGACGCTATTAAAATGGTTCGTACAATCTGCAAGGAACATATTATCATTGCTGGAAATGTTGTTACAAATGAAATGGCAGAAGAAATTATTCTTGCTGGAGCAGATATTGTGAAAGTTGGAATAGGTCCTGGTTCTGCTTGTACAACCCGAAGACAAACGGGTGTTGGATATCCGCAACTTTCAGCTGTGATTGAGTGTGGTGACGCAGCACATGGAATGTCAAACTCTCAAGGGGTTGGACGAATCATTGCAGATGGAGGACAACAGTTCCCTTCTTGTGTAGCGAAAGCATTTTGTGGTGGTGCAGATTTCAATATGTTTGGATCAATGTTTTCTGGATTTGAAGAAAGTGGAGGAAATTTGATTGAAAAAGATGGAAAACAATTCAAAGAATATTTTGGATCTTCTTCAAACAAAGCAATGGAAGAATTTTATGGGAAAAAAGATTCGCACCGAGCAAGTGAAGGGCGATACACACTCATTCCATTCAAAGGAAGTATTCATAATTTCATTCAAGACCTTCTTGGCTCACTTCGAAGTACTGGAACATATATCGGCGCACAATTTCTGAAAGAATTCCCCAAACGAGCAACTTTTATTCGAGTAAACAGACAGCTCACAACCTATCTAGAAACTTTTGATACGGGAAAATAAGCCTCTCAAGAGACTTGACTCATGTGCTATAATACAAATATGACTTACGAATTAATCATTATCGGAGGTGGACCAGCAGGATGCTCTGCTGCTGTTTACGCTGCACGAAAAAAACTTAAAACCTTACTCATCACCTCAGAATGGGGCGGGCAATCAATAGTTTCTGAAACAATCTACAACTGGATTGGAACACCTGAGATTTCAGGTCATGATCTTGCCGAAAGTTTCAAAAAACATGTTGAATACTATCAAGGAGAAGATCTGGAACTCAAAACTGGATCATATGTAGAAAAGGTAGAAAAAACAGCTGAAGGATTTAAGGTATCTCTTTCAAATGGAGAATCTTTTGAAACAAAAACAATTCTCATCTCTTCTGGATCAGGACGACGAAAACTTGAAGTAAAAGGTGCTGATGTTTTGGAACACAAAGGACTTACCTACTGTGCAACCTGTGACGGACCGCTATTTTCTGGACAAGATGTCGCTGTCATTGGTGGAGGAAATGCTGCCTTTGAAAGTGCTTCACAACTTGCTCAGTATTGCAAAAGTGTAACCATTATTCACCGAGGTTCTGAATGGAGAGCAGAAGCAGTAACGGTTGAAAAAATTCTTGCAAGACCAAATGTACAATCAATCATGAACGCAGACACGACAGAAGTCTATGGAGAAAAATTTGTTGCTGGAATGAAATATAAAGATAAGGAAGGAAATGAACATGATCTTCCCGTAACAGGTATCTTTGTTGAAATTGGACAAATTCCAAATACTGGAATTGCAAGTGAGGTAGTTGAGCTTGATGACTACAAACGAATCAAAATCGACTACGCAACCCAAAAGACCACCACTCCTGGAATTTGGGCTGCTGGAGACTGCACCAATGTCCTCTATCACCAAAACAACATCGCAGCTGGAGATGCAGTTCGAGCACTTGAGGATATATACAAATACTTACACGCATAGCGCATACAAAGAACCCACCTTGAGTGGGTTTTTTGTATGTATTGACATAATTATATAATATTATATAATATAAAAAATATTTAAAACTTAAGACGATGAATAAAACAAACTCTCGAAAAGTAACTGAAACCAACTGGGAAAACCTCTTTATTGGGCTTATCGCACTTTTATTATCTACAGCATCATTGTGTATCTTCATTGTTAGTGCATTCAATCTAGAGTGGTCTTTTCCCGGGACTCTCGTAAGAGATATCCCCACCACCACAACTGCCCTTTTGGTATTCGCATTTACTCTTCTTCCTGCAGTTATTGCATTTCAAAACAGTAAAAGCGTTAGAACTGAGTGGTGCTAACATATTCAAAAGTATGATCTTTCCCAAAACCCTTCTTCTGAAGGGTTTTTGTTTTATCTTTACATAAATACATATTTATGTCACAATAGCACCAAACCCTAAAATGTTATTTTATGTCTCAAAAACAACTACGTTTCTTAAGTGACGGAACTCTTTGTTCCCTTTTTTCTCAAGGTTCTGTTAAAATAAAACCTCGAATTGATCCATTTCTTTTCTGTGAATTTATTAAAAAAGACCAGGTGATAATTTTTAAAAAAGAAAAGATTCGCAAATTTATCATGGGAACCCTAGCGGTAAGCATAGTGTTCTCTGTTGGACTTTTTGTGTTCAATTTTATCGATGAAGGAATTCTGGGAGTTTGTCTAACAATGTCTTTTGTCGGAAGTCTCATGGTACATTATCTTTTTTTTCCTCAAGAAGATAGAATTAAAAAAACAAACAAAGAATACAGAGAAGCATTTTTCTCAATTCTTGAAAAAGAACAAACTCTTACTGAAGTCGGACTGAAAGAAATCTTTTACAGCCTCATTAAGCGAATCCAATTTTTAATGATTGGAGAGAAGAAATCTTCAACAGAAAATTTAAATCGAATCAAAAACATTATCTACTGCATCAACCAGACACACGAAGAGAGAGGTATTGTATTAAAAGTTCCGTCAAATTTTAGTGATATTTGTTCCCAGCTAAAACAACTGTTTCCCCAAGATGCCGACATTGATCAATTCATTCAACAGCAATCTTTTATCATTCCTCCTGGAGTTACAGTGAACAAAACCATTCACATTGAAGAAACTGAAGAAATTCTTGCGTAAAGCAAGGAACCGCGTCGCACAAGCGACGCGGTTTTTATTTTTCCCATTTATGAGTATAATCAAACCATGCAAGGTTTCAGTGAACTCTTCTCAAATATTCTTTTCAGTCTTGGGCCAGTAACCCGAGAAGTTTTCATATTCTTTCTTGGTTATATCGAAGGACTTCCAATCATCGGCTCTCTTGTTCCTGGTGGCACCATGGCAATCCTCATTGGTAGTCTTTCAAAGGATGGATACATTGCCCCACTTCTCGCTATCAACCTCATTGCTCTTGGAAGTTTCCTCGGTGACCTCACAGGTTTTGTCTTTGGAAAACAACTTCGAAAACTTGAATATGTAAAAAAGATGATGGAAAGTGAGAAGAACAAAAAACACTGGGATGTTTTTGACAGACACATTGCACTTGTAATCATCATCGGAAAGGTTTTGCCGGTTGTGAGATCTACTCCTTCTCTTTTTGCAGGAATGCGAAAAATTCCTATTCATCGGTACGCAATCTACACACTCATCGGATCATATCTTTGGGCTGTGATTGGAATCTATTCAGGAAGTGCTCTTGCGAATATTCTCGGGGACTATGCAGTACCAGTCATCATTCTCACAGTATTCGTACTTACATTTGGAAGTTTTGCTTACAACAAAATCAAAAAATATCAAAAAGGGAAAAGACAAACAAAAGAAGCCGTCGAGTAAACTCGACGGCTTTTGTTTTACACTCTCACCCCTTGAAAAAGCGGAATAGACGCTTCCAAATACTTACGAACCTCGGAAAGATCCAAACCACCATGAGCAGCCTGCAACTTCCCTTCTGCATCGATAGAAATGTCTGGATACTGGTTTACAATATCAAGCAATTTCTGCTGAACATTTTCAGGAGATAAACCCCCGGCAACTCCGACTCCAAGATATGAAATCGGACTAAACTCAGAAACAAGACTACCAATTTTTTGATGATCCAAATCGAGACCTCTTCCTCCCGACATATCAAGAAGAATGTGATCAATCGCTCTGTCGTATCCTAGAACAGCTTGGTAAATTTGTGTAAGGTCATTTGCTTTTTGAGAAAAAGCCTCATGTCCAACCTGAAGAACAAATTCAGCATTAGGATACTTTTCCTTATACCTCAGCAAATGTTCTTTGTCAGGCCAAGCCATATTGAGCTGAAACCCATGAAGGTTCTCACCTGCAAACTGTGTGATTTGCATCAAATCATCAAAAAGGTTTGTAGGGTTATCACTTGAAAAATGAACCAAGTTGAGACAACCTTCATCATTCGTAAAAATTGATCCCAAATCTGTCATTTTTGGATATCGCAGAGGCCATTTGTTTTGAATTCCTTGCAAAGTCTTTGAACTCACAAGGACTCCGACCATTAAACGTCTTCCGACTATCGACGGATGAGTGTTTCGATTTTTAAGAACATTTTGAACTTGTTCTTGGTTGATAAAACCAGTAATTCCAATGTAGGGTGTTTTTTTATTCATAAAAGTACAATTTAAAGGGTTTATTTAAATCATACTCTAGCATAAAAACCCACAAATCAAAAACACCTCTTGCGAGGTGTTTTTGATTTGTGGGTCGAATCGTGATGAAACCAAATGATTTCATTACCCTGAAAGGCTTTTTTGAGTTATCGATCTATATATTGTCTAACCCTTCTCGAGAGGTTTAAATTATGTTTTAAGTTAAGAAAATAACCGACAATACTATTGTTAGAATTACACCACCAATAGTTACTAGCCATGGATTATTTATATCAATCCTAACTCTAGATAGCTTTTCAGTAATTTCTTTAATTAAATTTTTCAAAACTAATTTCTTATGTAATTCGGGATTAAAACGATGAGATTTAATTAGTTGGTGAGTATTCTCATCTTTTCTTATTACCCACATTGTTTTGAAATCTTGTTTCATATTTATTCTTCTCGAGTGCTCGAACTAGCTCTCTTTTTGGTGAGCCTTCTCGAGATAGAACCTGTCAATTCATTGTCCTGTAAGGCTATTAAAAGTATTTTTAATTAATTCTTTCAACCCTTCTCGAGCGGTCATTAAAAATACTAAAATTTTTGATGATAAAAGTTTATGTTTTGATAATAGTCCCAATAAACGAGCTTCCTGTGTCGAATGATTCATGAGCATATTCCGCAAGTTCAGATTCAAGGGATTCTTTGGTGTATCGAAGCGATTGAAACACAATCATTTTGTCACCTGATGCAATCCCAACATTTTCAAGCATGGAATTACTATTGATTACCGAACACCATACTCGAAATCCATTGTCTGCAATTCTTGGTGAAATATCAGTAAAGGGATCAAGTCCGATAAGTCGAACCTTGTCATCTACCAGTCTAACTGCGTCTTCTTGATAGACCTTTTGTAGCTCAACCATATCTACACGATCACGCATTTGTGCATTGATAAACACAAAGCCGTTTGGTCCAGCGATATCAGTAAGAAGTTTTAATATTTCTTGTGGCGCATAGTTTGAAAACGTAAGACCAAGAGAAACGAATCGAGGAATGGTTGACTCTCCAAGAACTTCAGGTAATTCTTCAAATGAAGCTTTTACTTTTCGTACAGAAATCCTTTGTGATGTTGCGTGTGATTCCGCCATTTCAAGAAAGTGATCACTAATGTCTACGGGAACATAGGTAAAGGACTTACCTTGTTTTTTAAGTTCATCAAACAAGAACTGCTCCTTGTGTTCCGTACCTGGACCAAGGTCAATATATTC
>Ga0247837_1002082_pt1 | contig 39131 bp, 43 predicted proteins | sample LaCtaG_2_FD_187115 | JGI IMG/M metagenome (GOLD analysis project Ga0247837, IMG submission 187115) | Freshwater microbial communities from meromictic Lake La Cruz, Castile-La Mancha, Spain - LaCruzMarch2015_14.5m | ecosystem: Environmental > Aquatic > Freshwater > Lake | place: Spain: Castile-La...
AGAATTGATTTTTGATACCATGGTCATGGTGCGTGATCATTGGACACACTATAGGAATCTTTACAAAAACAACAGTGCGAGTTATCGTAACGATCACGCCCTTAGCATCGCATTGGGAGTGGTCAACGGACACACTTTGGATCATGCCGGCATTCCGTGGTCACTGGCCAGCGTAGTTCCTGATCATCAATTAATTTGCATGGGCGTGGATAGGTACCGCGTGGATTTCATCAATCAAGAAAATCAATCTCGCTGGATCGAACTACACGAACAAGATTTCCATGCCATGGGCAAGCAACATCTAGGAGACATTGTTGCCAGTCACGCATGAACGTGGATATCTTATCCCGGCTATAGATTCGGATAGTGTGGATTATCTAAGATGTGCTGTACAATTGGCTAGATCCATACGACACTGGCATCCCGACGCCAACATCACAGCACTCACGGCAAAACATTGCAGTGATCCGATATTTGATCATGTGATACCTTTGCCTTTTGGTGACCTGGGCGGATACAACAACGATTGGCAGGTGTTCCATGCCAGTCCTTATAGACAGACTATAAAACTAGAAGCTGATATGATCGCCGCTGCTCCTATAGATCATTGGTGGACATTGTTTGAACGTCGAGATGTGGTGATTAGCCTGGGTGCGAGAAATTTCTATGATCAACCTGCTCAATCTCGATACTACAGAAAGATTTTTGATCAGAATGATCTACCTGATGTTTACAATGCCATAACTTATTGGCGATTAAGCACCGCAGCCAAAGAATTCTTTGGCTTGGTGAGATTGATTTTCCAACATTGGACGGAGTATAAAACTCTGTTGAAATTTCCGGAAGAATCACCGTCCACTGATGTGGTCTATGCCATGGCAGCTAAGATAATGGGACCCGAATCGGTGACCCTGCCACAGGGATTAGGACCCAACATTGTGCATATGAAAAAGCATATTATTCCCACACAAAGCCATGACTGGACCCAAGAGTTGGTCTGGGAAATGGATCCTTTCCGTATCAATACAGTAGCACAGTGGGGCCTGGTACACTATCATATCAAGAATTGGCTCCACGATGAGTGATCAAGAAAACACAGAAAATTTTCTAGAGTTTTGGCGATCATTCCAATGGCCTGAAATCCAACCAGTGACTTATCGACTGTATCATGATAATGAGGGGCGACCCATAATATACACCATGGAAGATCTGCCCGGTACATATATAGAAGTTGACCAAGCCACTTACATATACGGATCATTTGGTGTGAGGGTTGTTAACGGTAAGCTAATAATTCTGGAACCTGCGATCACAGCAAAAAAATTACAGCCATCACAGGATCAAGGCACACCCTGCGATCCTCGAGATGTATGTGTAGTAGTCGATAACAGTGCGAAACACCAAAAATGGAATATCACCACAAATGAAATCCGTTGACATAGCAGACCTAGATTGCATATATCTTTCCTATGATGAACCTCACAAGGAAGAATTTTGGGTACGCATCCGTAACATGGTGCCCTGGGCCAAGAGAGTAGATAGCGTCAAAGGGTCAGATGCCGCACACAAGGCCGCTGCCGAAGCCAGCGATACTGAGCGTTTCGTCTTGATCGACGGTGACAATATCCCCGACGAAAGTTTTTTTAATCTCACTCTGAGATTCGCAGATGACACATGGGAGCAGGCTGTGTTTCGTTGGCGTGCCCGCAATCATGTCAATGGTCTTATGTATGGCAACGGTGGATTGAGTTCATGGACGAGAACTTTTGTCGACAAGATGAAGACACATGAGAATACCGATGGTAGGGATGAAACCCAGGTAGAGTTTTGTTTCAATCCGCTATATTGGCCCATGTATGACTGTTATTCAACTACCTATCCCAATGGTTCGCCTAAACACGCTTGGCGTGCAGGATTCCGGGAAGGTGTTAAGATGTGCCTGGATCGCGGGCGTCGACCCACAGTCAGTGAATTCAAAGATCGTGTGCATAAACGCAATCTCGATCATCTAACCATATGGCACAATGTAGGAAATGATGTAGAATACGGTATCTGGTCCATTATGGGATCTCGGATGGGTACTCACATGACTATGCTAGGAGATTGGGATTATAAACAAGTGCAATGGTTTGATGCCTTGGAACAGTTATGGTCGGTGGAACAATATGTGGATCCATACGAAGCCGTGGACACCTATGCAAAATCACTGCACACACAGTTGGATCTTCCGATGGATGTATTGTCGTCAGACCAGAGCAAATTTTTTAAGCATCATTATAGATCGAACTGGCACAACCTCGGTGTGATGACCAGAGAGATTGATGTAATACGCAAACAAGAAGGATGGTGATATGAGTTCAGTAAACAGCTGGTGTGGATTTTATGGAAATCTCGAGGAAGTATGGTTAGGAGATTGTTATCCATCCGAATTTTACGATCATTTGCCCAGTGCGGTGCGTGATGCCTTTTATACCATCACAGAATGGACCAAACAAGATTTAACCAAGATTGAATGCAAACTTACAGAATTAGGGGTACAGGTACGCAGACCGCAGTATATCAGCATTGATCATTGTCTTGATGCCAACGACAATCTCTATAAACCAGTGGTAGCGGCTAGAGATGATACCCTTGTGTTGGGAAATAGCCTATATAATTTAAGGAATCATTTTTCAGTGAATCCATGGAAACATTGTCTTGATGAATATAGGCAGTCTGGTGCCATGGTTCATGAGATATCAGATGGGCCCTGGGCCTGCGTGAGCCCGCCGTGCCTGGTACGCATGGGCAGAGATATTTACTTAGATTGGATTTATCACGAACACGTTTGGGGTATGATTTGCGAGCCAGCAGTGGAACTGGCAAAAAATTATCGTGTACATGTCAGCATGATCGATGGTCATAGCGATTGTGTATTTTGTCCCGTGCATGAAAGATTGATACTGACTACTTCATACAAGAACTCCTACGAAACAACATTTCCAGGTTGGGAAATTTTCAATATCAATCATGCGTCTCGGCAGACACCAGTTAATATGGGAGGCGGTTTTCATCAATGGCACATACCTGATACCAAAATAAATGCAAACAAAGAATTTGCACAGCATATACAAAGTAAAGCCATAGATTGGGTGGGACAGTATATCGAGACTGTGTTTGATGTGAATTTGTTGATCGTGGATGATAAAAACATCCTCAGCGTAGGCGACGATGAAGAAACTTTTGAATTCTTGGCCAAGAAAGGATACAATATTCATGCATTTGATTTTCGCTGTCGCAATTTTTGGGACGGTGGCATGCATTGTCTTACCAACGACATTAGACGGCAGGGTGACTGTCCGGATTTTTTCCAAGACCGTGGCAACCCAGGTTTAGATTGGTTGATAGATGCCCAAGGTTAAAGTCGTTACCAGCGATAACAAAATATGGAACCCATCGCAGGTTCAACGTGATATCATACAGGCAGGCACATCTGGATCTATTGTGATAGATCTGTTGAGCGAAGGGCCTTGTTGTGTTTCTGCAGGGCTGGAAGATATGTTGGTAGATACCATCAGTTGTTTTGGCTACGATCCTGCCATAATAACCATTTTAACAGCTAATCAGATCCCTAGCTCTCAATTTTCTGAATATAGGATGCCATTTGCTGAACTGAATTTAGTCCAAACGCTGTGTAAGACCACGTCGGCATACCCACATATTGGAGGAAAAAGATTTGGGCTGTTTGTAGGAAGATCAAATTGGATAAGGCTAGGCCTAGCGAGTCATCTTGCTGCGAACCATTATGACATGACTGAAATGACTTTCCACTATGATCGTACCAATGACTATCACTTGGCTAATTTTGGTCTAGAAGAACTTTTAAACAGATCTTGGATCGATAGGTCATGCATTTATTCTTTGCTAGAAAAACTTCCTCTCAAAGATAGAGTTTATGATTACCCAATCTTGTGGAATCAAGAAGCCCTGAACCTCGAACCCCGTTATAAAGAATTTTTCTGTGAGATAGTTTGTGAAACTTATTATAGCGGCAAAACTTTCTTTGTCACTGAAAAAACCTGGCGACCTATCATGCATCGCAAACCTTTTATCGTGCAAGGGCCGCAGTGGTTCTTGAAAAATCTACATAATCTTGGGTTCAAAACCTTTGGCGACTGGTGGGACGAAGGCTATGATGAAGATCCTGCAGACTCTAGATTGGACGTATTAAAGACCAACATAGATTGGATAGCAGATCAAAATCAATCTGTTATTGATAGATGGTATAAAGAAATGCAATCTATTTTGGAACATAACTTTCAAACACTGCAGAAACTCACAAAAGAAAAGATAATTAACACAGTTTTTCATTATGGATAATAAATCCGATTTTATGACCGCCGCTGAAGAAATGAAGCAAAAGTTGGGCACGTCTCTCTGTCTGGCCAAATGGAAACAAGTAAGTTTACACTTGACCACGGGCATGAATAATTCATGCTATCATCCTCCTTTGCATCGAATACCCATAGAAGAAATAAAAGTCAATCCCGGAGCACTGCACAATACTGCCCATAAAAAACAACAGCGGCAGATGATGTTAGCGGGGAAACGTCCCGCAGAATGCCAGTACTGCTGGAACATGGAAGACCTTGGCGAGATGAGTGATCGCCACTATCGCTCAGGAGAACCCTGGGCAGCAATAGATTTTGATCGTATCGCTAATTCCTCTGAAGACGAAGATGATATTGTCCCTAGTTATGTGGAAGTTAATTTTAATAATGCTTGTAATCTTGCCTGTTCTTATTGCAGTCCTCAATACTCATCCACATGGGCTCAAGAAATACAGCGACACGGAGGATATCCTACTCACGTTGTCCATAATCATCCTGATCATTTCACCGGTGATCGTAGGGTTATACCTAATCGCGAGCACAATCCTTATGTAGAAGCATTCTGGGCCTGGTGGCCCACTCTGTATCCCCAACTCCGCCATTTCCGCATGACTGGGGGAGAACCGCTGATGGATCGGAACACATACAAAGTTTTTGATTATGTGCTGGCATTACCCAAACCCGATTTGCATTTGAATGTGACCAGCAATTTTTCAGTGGAAGAAAAACTCTGGCAGAAGTATCTCGACTACACTAAACAACTGTGTGCCACAAATATCGAACATTTCATGCAGTACGTGAGCCTGGACACTGGATACATTGCTCATGCTGAATACATACGCCATGGGCTTAATGCACATCTTTGCATGAGCAGAGCCTATCAATGGCTCAATGAGATACCGGGTCGTAATAGTCTCACATTCATTATCACTATGAATAATCTTTCAGTGCTTGGGCTGCAGAAACTCTTGGAGTTTATATTGGAACTGCGTCGCGCTCACAGTCACACCTATCAGCGTGTATGGTTCGATACTCCGGTGCTTCGAGAACCTGCCTGGCAGAGCCTGCAGATCCTGCCCGAAAGTTATGCCGCCGTGTTGGAACGCACAGCAGATTGGATGCAACTTAATATGGAGACGGATCTTGATCCTTTCCATGGGTTCAAAGACTATGAGATACAACGTCTACGCCGAGACATTGCCTGGATGAGGCAAGGACAACAACAAGATAATTCTCGAGCCAAAGCCGACTTTTACACATTTTTCAGCGAACACGATCGGCGTCGTGGTACCAACTTTTTAAACACATTTCCGACTATGCACCAATGGTGGCAAGAATGTGAGCACCATGCACGCAAGACCTAGGCTAGTTATCGATACTATGAGCGAGGTATTTGATCTGCTCAAACCATATGCCAACGAAGTATTTTGGGATTTTGCATCAGTCAAATTACATCCAGGATCGATCTATGTAATTGGTCGGCAACACTTGCTTGATAACATACAAAGTATTAGAACAGCGGCTGAGACTGGTCAATACATTATGATATTTGCCAACAGTGCCGAAGGATCGTGGACTCTAGAAAGTCAAATTAAGCAATTACACATAGATGATCTGGTACTAGGAAAAAAATTATTGTTGATTGGTGGTGCAGAAGTAGATGCTCGGTATCCTTGTTTGACACATGAATATTTTTTGACGACTATCTTAGGGTATCCAGAAAATATCCAGGCACAGCACCAAACAGATCATATATTTTCTAAACAAAAAAAACCCTACAAATTCCTGTTCCTAAATGGGCGAGCACGACCTCATAGGAAATATCTCTATGAGAAATTAAAACGTCGTGGTACCTTGGATCACGCTCTATGGACCATGCTAGATGCCAAACCCACAGTGGTTCGCAGTTTCACCTTTGTCGAAGATGGTATCAATGTAATGGCCACTCCTAGCCCGTTACAACTCCTACCTAAACATTACGAAGTTGATAGATATAGAAACCCTACATTTGGACCTATAGTTGAAGATCGCAGTTTTTTGAAACAAGAATTATTCCATTTGGAATGGGGCGAGATCTATCTTGAACCAGCACCTTACATTGATACCTACTTCAGTCTGGTCACAGAAACTGTATGTGCTGAAAGTATCTTGAGTTTCAGAACAGAAAAGATGGCCAAACCATTGGTCATGGGACATCCGTTCATCGTGGCTTCTACCTCGGGTTTTTATCGAGATTTACAAAATCTGGGATTCCGTACATTCGGAAGCATCATTGATGAAAGTTTTGATATCATTGACAATGCACAACAAAGAATGGATCGTGTAATTGATATCGTACACGATCTATGTGAGCAAGATCTTGACAGTTTCCTATCTGCATGCCAGGATATATGTAAATACAATCAACAACATCTTGCCGAATTGCGGGAAAAAACCAATCGAGAATTCCCTGAAAGATTTTTCCAATTCCTAAAACAATACCAATGAATGACTTAGAATACCGCCAGCTGGTGCTGGATCCTATCAGTGCCAGTTTCTGTGGTGCCAAATGGTACAATGCTACTATATGGTTGGGTTCAGGCATGACTACTTCGTGCCATCATCCTCCTGCACACAAGGTCGCAGTCGCAGATGTGGAACACAATCCCAAGTCTCTGCACAATACCATGACTAAAAAGATGGATCGCCATCTCATGAAGCAGGGCCAACGTCCTTCGGGCTGCGAATACTGCTGGAAGATCGAAGACATGGGCAGAGATGCTGTGAGCGATAGGGTTTATAAGAGTCGCATATATAAGATAGAAGACCTCACACGAGCAGCCGCTACCCAAGACTATGAAGACATCGACCTTAAAACACTGGAGATTGCTTTTGATAGAACATGTCAGTTTGCATGCAGTTATTGTAATCCTGCTTTTAGTTCTACTTGGGTCAACGACATCCGACGCAACGGAGCCTACCAAGGCCTGGAGTCAGACGGACGTAATCATTTCACTCATATACATGACAGTGCTCAACTTTATAATTATGGTGATACCAATCCTTATGTTGAAGCGTTTTTTCGTTGGTGGGAGTCAGACCTCCACAGAACCCTAGACGAATTACGCATCACTGGAGGTGAGCCATTGATGTCAGGGCACACCTGGAAGCTGATAGATTGGTTCCGTGATAATCCTGGCCGTAGCCACACACGCTTGGCTATCAACTCAAACCTCGGCATGGAATTTGATGTGATACAGCGGATGTTAGATCGTTGTGAGGGTGTGGAACTGGATCTGTATACTTCTAACGAAAGCATGGGGCCGCATGCTGAATACATACGCGATGGGCTAGACTATGGTCAATGGACCCATAACATGGAACGGATCATGCGATCTAAACGATTGCGAGGCCTGCATGTGATGTGTACCATTAATGCCTTGTGCTTGGAAAGTCTGCCAGAGTTCCTGACCTATCTCATGTTGTGGAAGCAAGACTATGGTCCGGACTTCCCCAGTTTTACGCTGAACATCTTGAGGTTCCCTAGTTTCCAATCACCATTGGTGTTGCCTGATCACATCCGCATGCATCATAGAGATCGACTGCAAGCATGGTTGGATCGATGGGATCGCAACATGAATCTACATCCTCACGAACTTAATCATGTGCAGAGGCTGATAGATTATCTTGACGTGGTCAAGACTCCGCATTCTGATGCATTTGAAATGCCTCGACTGCACAATGATTTCGGACGATTTTATCAGCAATATGATCAGAGACGAGGTAAAGATTTTTGTTCAACATTTCCCAATCTTAAATCATGGTATCAAAGTCTATGACTGAAAAATCCAATAATCTCAGAAATTATAATTGGAAAGATAGGATACCTACCTATATAGACATACAACGCCTTACTGATCAACAACGGCATAGGCTCATGAACAGCAATAGTTTTTGCATGTTGCCATGGATACATCTACACGCATGGCCCGATGGTCGTGCTTATCCCTGTTGCCTGGGCAATGCATCTTACCCAGTGGGCAATTTTAAAGAAAAGAGCATGAAAGAAATTTGGAACGACACAGACATGAGAGAGATGCGTGTCAACATGCTGGAAGATCGCGCCTGCAGACAGTGTTCTGATTGTTACGAGCAGGAATCTGCTGGTTTTGCCAGTATGCGAAACAACTCAAACAAAAACTTTGGTCAGCATATTGATTTAGTGGATAGCACGTTGCCAGACGGATCTCTCCCAGATATGAAACTACACTACTGGGATGTGCGTTTTTCAAATATCTGCAATCTCAAATGCCGCAGTTGCGGATCGATATTTTCCAGCCGTTGGTATGATGACGACATCAAACTCTGGGGCAAAGAACTAAGACCGCGTGTGCAGTTTGCTGGACGCCACGAGGAAGATGTCTGGGAACAAATGCAGGAACACATTCCCAATCTCGATCAGATATATTTTGCCGGCGGCGAACCTCTTATCATGGAGGAACATAATCGCATACTTAAATTGCTTATAGCAAAAGGCAATACCAAGGTACGATTGATTTACAATACAAATCTCACGGAATTAAAGTACAAAAAAGAAAATGTCATAGAACTTTGGAAACATTTTTCCAGTGTATGTGTGGCTGCTAGCCTTGATGACATGAAAGAAAGAGCCGCTATCATCAGATCCGGAACCAATTGGACACAGGTAGAGCAGAACATCCGAGATATCAAACAACAATGTCCGCATATAGATTTCATGATCAGTCCCACCCTGAGCATGATGAACATCTGGAATTTTGTGAACTTTCACAGATACATGATAGATCAAGGATTTATTGAACCCAAGGATCTTAATGTCAACATACTGCAAGGACCACAAGATTATCGTATTGATATGTTGCCATTGGATATCAAGTTAAGATTTAAAAAACAGTTTGAGGAACACATTGAATGGTTGAGAGATAAAGATCCAATACAGCGTGCCATTGGCGGATTTGAAGCAGCCATACAATTCATGATGGCGCAGGATAACAGCCATTTGTTAAAAGATTTCTGGGAATCTATCAATGACCTTGATTGGTCTCGTAATGAAAGTCTGTTGTCAGTGGTTCCAGAACTTGAAGAAATCATTCAATATCGACCCCTTTGCAAACGCACCAGGATCAACCGTGAAAATACCGCACGATAAATTCTGTGTTCTGCCTTGGATCAGTCTTGAGGCTAGCCCTGTGGGCACTGTGCGTCCTTGCTGCTTGGCCGACGATGAAATTGTGGATGATGACAACAGCAAGTGCAGGTTAGGCCACATGCCGTTTGAAGATATTCGCGATACCCAGCACATGCAACGATTGCGTGAACAGTTCCTCAACAGGGAACAGCCCAAGACATGTCGTAGGTGCTGGGCCGAAGAGGATGTGGGTCGCACCAGCAAACGCATGCATACTTTGGATCGGCTCAAACACATGCTGGATGATTCGGCCTGGACCGCGTCGGCCAAACCCTTGATGTTTTTAGATCTCAAACTGGGCAATATCTGCAATCTCAAATGCCGCATCTGCGGTTCATGGTCCAGCAGTGTGTATGCCGCAGAAGAAATCAAGTTCCAGACTGACAAGAAAAATAATTTCCATTATGTGATGATGAAGTTAGGGCGATGGCCCAGAGAGACTCCAGAATTCTGGCAAGAACTAGAACTCAACGCCTCTAAATTGAGGTATCTGGAATTCACTGGCGGCGAGCCATTCTTGATCGAAGAACATTTTGGCCTACTGCGACGCCTGGTAACTGCGGGCCATGCCGCCAACATTGAAATACACTACAACACCAATGGCACCATTTTCCCACTGGGTGCTGAAGAAATATGGAGCCATTTCAAACACGTGGAGATAGCCTTCAGCGTTGATGATGTTGGTGACAGATTTGAATATCAACGCACCAATGCGGAATGGTTGCCTGTGAACAGCAACATCCAGTTGTTTCGAGAGATGCGTGAGAGACACGACAACATCAGCCTGCAGGTATGTTGCACCATAAATGTTTTCAATGTGCTGTATCTTGATCAAGTGGCTGCATGGATAGACACACAAGATTTTGATTATGTGTACTGGAACATGTTGCATGATGCCGCACATTTCTGCATAGCCACCCTGCCAGCACACACCAAACTCACCGTAGAAAACAAACTACGCACAGCTGAGTTCTCCCAATCTCATCAGGCGGAGATCAATCGCGTGATAGATTTCATGATGCAAGGCACCAGCCAAGATGTGGATGCGTTACATCAGATTATACGATCGGTTGATGATCGTCGCCGACAGAACATAGTTTCAGTCGCTCCAGAATTTGCTGCTGCCATAGACTATGCGACCTGACACACTGTGCATGGCCCCATGGACACACACCTATCTTTCGCCACAAACTGAGCGGCGTATGTGCTGTGCCAGCCGCGAGCCCGCACAGAACTTTGAGCAGTATATCGACACAGCCGCAGGCACCGGTCGGTATATACCCATCACTCTGGACGAACACTGGAACAGTGAACACATGCGTAGTGTGCGTCGCAGGATGATCGCCGGCGAAGTCTTACCCGAGTGCGAAGTATGCAACGAAAAGTTATTGAATACCGATGTGTATCGCAGTTATTTCAACAGATTGTTTGGGCACAAGTACGATGAAGCCATGCGTGTCACAGATGAGGACGGTCGTACAGACATGCTGCCGGTGAGTTGGGATTATAGATTCTCGAACCTCTGCAATTTCAAATGTCGTATGTGTGGAGACATGCTGAGTTCAGCCTGGGAGTCAGAGCAGCGACAGCATGACATGATCAACTGGAGCGATGCCAAGAATTCCTGGATGCAACCAGACATCCGTAGAGAAATAAGTAAGTTCCAAGACACCGAAATCGAGCAAGAGTTCTCTACAGCAGTTGAACAACATCGAGTGGAAGAGATATATTGGGTAGGCGGCGAACCGCTGATGTATGAACAGCATTGGCGATACATGAAAAGGATCATTGAACTTGGAGATGGACCCCGACTTTATGCTAGGTATAATACTAATCTGTCTAGGATTGATTACCGCGGTGTCAATCTATATCGTGATATCCTCAGCCATGTCCGAGATTGGCAGATCTGTGCCAGCCTTGACGGAACCGGAACCACAGGAGAATACATCCGAACCGGACTTGATTATGAACAATGGCGACGAAACTTTGCCATTGGACTGGACATATCCAAGAATCGCCGCCAGATGCGAATCGACTTCACACTTACGTTACCTGGACTGTTTGAAGTCAGAAGAATCCAAGAACTTGCCCGAGAGTTCGACGTCGACATCCTAGCCAAAGTGGTATTTGGATTTTCCCCAGACATCATCATGAGTCCTTTGGCCCTGCCTAGAGATCTTTTGCATGATATAGTTGATGATCTCTGCACGGACCTGCCCACCGGAGCCATGAGAGACGTGTTAGAGCAACTGAAATCACGACCCACCTTCCAAGAACAATGGCCAGATTCTTGGCATGCAGGTCTTGCCAAAGGCAAGACCCGTGTGTTAAAATTAGAACACATCCGTGGTGATAGCTACCGCATGAGTGATATATTGAAAGAACACCCTGAGATACATGCCTGGTATGAAGATATTAGAACAGATTGAGATAGATCTCCGCAGCAGACAAGATACGGTGAAAACCGTGTATGTTGATGTATACGACAATTCTCTGTCCCGGAAATGGCTTGGGTCTTTTAACGATCTATTAAGCAACGATTACCACCTTGAAAAAAACTACTGCTTCCTTGGGTTCGCCGAGGGCGAACGCACTGGCGAGATCATCCTGGATCAAGTTAATCGCAGCATCGAGGCCATCAATGCTGCTGGTCTGGGCTATGTGATAGATGACTATTTCACTTTGGACAATACCATCGAGTCAGGTCCAGTGGGACCCATAGGCACTGGCTCCAAGAGGCGAAGCCTCGTACACAGTAAACTTAATAACCTACACAGATATTTTGAGGACTTGCAAGGAGTGAGTGGCTCAATGAGCCCGCATTACAAAAATGCCGATGCTATTACACGCTGGCACATCCGACAATTGAATTTGCTGTGCCATGAATTTGAATCCTGGGCTCTCAGTTATCGCAAGATCATACAAGCACCAGAATGGCAACGCCCCAGCCAACTCATGTGTTGGTTGCATGCCCCACGATTCCTATTGGATGAACAGGACTATGAACTGTTTGGCATAGAAACCATCAACAGACCCTTGGGTGGAGTATTCGTGGGTGTGAACAAGGCAGTAGGCAAGCATCACTGGGAGGTGTTCCAAGATGAAGGTCGCGATAGCCGGGTAGACGAACTCATCACTGACTCCTTACGCAGTCAGTCCGAAGCCGCGGGTGATTTTGACATAGAATGGGCCAACAACCCCGGCAATTTCGAATGGCAAAAGAAACAGTTGGTGGAATTCCGTGCCTGGTTGTTACGCAATGGATTCGACCCCGAAGACAAAACCTTGACCATAGGCCATCCGCAGATCGGACAGGTGGATCTAGCCAGATCATTTGACTCAGAAGATTATCGTGAAATCTGGCAGCAGTTAAATAATCATCTAGATGTGTACGCTGTGCGTAGCAGCACAGCTAAGGCTGTGTATGATTATCGATGGGACGATCAAGATTTCATATCAAGACAAGTGGAAATTATCAACCAAGGATATCGCAATGAAATGGCTTAAAAATATCATCAATAGAATCAAACTAGAAATACGCTATCGCAAAAAACTCAAAGAACTCCGCAAACGAGATCCTTTCATCTACAAATGAAACACACACTAGGCATCAGTGCTGGCTTCCATGATGCTGCTGTGTCAGTAGTGCGTGAAGACGGAGAGATCATGTTTGCTGGGCATTCAGAACGCTACAGCAAAATCAAGAACGATGCACACATCCATGCAGATCTTTTGCAAGAATGCTGTGAATATGACATTGACACCGTGGCATTCTATGAACGACCATGGATGCATAACATACAACAATGGTGGTCCGGACAACGAAGATACAGCATGTGGACCACACCGGACGCCATCCGATGGCATCTTGGTTCGTGGTACCAGCAGCCGGCCCGGAGAGAAGTCTGCTATCCTCATCATCTCAGCCATGCTGCCGCAGGCTTCCAGACTTCCAGTTTTGATCGTGCCGCGGTGGTGGTCATCGATGCCATTGGAGAAATGGACACCATATCAATCTATCTTGCCCACTATGACGATCAAGGCCGTGCTCATTATCGAAAGATGTGGGGACAGCGATATCCTCATTCTATTGGATTGTTCTATTCGGCCATAACCAAGGCAGTGGGCCTCAAGCCTATGGAAGAAGAATACATCACCATGGGCATGGCAGCCTATGGATCAGCATTGGGCTGTGCCTGGATGAGAGATCAATTTATCGATGACATTGATACTGTACGATTTAAAAAGAATTTACACATCGAATTTGACGAGCATGAACTTAGTTTCACCGATAATGAAGATATCGCAGCCAGTGCACAGGCATTGACTGAGATGCTGATTGATAAGATCATGCTGAAAGCCAGATCTATCACAGGCTGCGATAATCTAGTTTACATGGGTGGTGTGGCCCTCAATTGTGTGGCCAACGCTCGTATTTTAAGTAGGCACTTTGATCGTGTGTGGATCATGCCCAATCCCGGAGATGCTGGATCCAGCCTAGGAGCTGCTGCCTTGGCCCATGGCGGCCGCTTGACCTGGCGAGATGCTTTCTTGGGACATCGCATACCCGGTGCCTATCCTGTGAAAGATCTCTTGGATCATCTCATCTCTCACAAGATCGTGGGCGTAGCCTCGGGCCGGGCCGAGTGGGGTCCCAGGGCTTTGGGCAATCGTAGCCTGTTGGCGGATCCCAAGGGCCCAGACATCAAGGATCGCGTGAACGAAATTAAACGCCGGCAGAAGTTCAGACCTTTCGCTCCAGTGATTTTGGAGGAACTAGCCAGTGAGTATTTTTTGATGCCACCTTGTTGGCCAGAAAGCCGATACATGCAGACCACGGCCATCTGTCTGGAACCCGATATGTTTCCTGCCGTCTGTCATGTTGATGGCAGCAGTCGTGTGCAGACCGTGCCTCGAGATGGTTCGGGTATCCGTCAGTTGCTAGAACAGTGGTATCTCTTGACTGGTTGTCCCATGTTGTTGAACACTTCGTTAAACATCCGTGGAGAACCCATGGTCAATGACCGTGCAGATGCTGATAGATTCCAACAACAGTATGAAATCAAAGTTTGCAGTTAAAGATAGGTTTCTAAATCGCCACGCCTACGCAAGTCCTGTGTGACGCAGGATATTCCACCATCCCAAAAGTATTTGTGACGCAGTTCCGAAATTATAGGAGTGATTCCGTGCTTCTCACAAAAATCGAACACTGATTTGTTGTATCCAGAAAATATCACATGTTGTTCATCCAACACCAGACAATTGACATCAAACACAGTTTCTTTGACAAATCCAGTCCATGTGTTGAGATAGGTATCCACAAATGCAGCGAATTGTTCTGTGGGTCTCTTGCCAGGAAGATACCAACGACCGTCTAAAGATTCATAGCGGAATTGTCCAACAGACATAGCAGCATCAATGGTGGCATCATTGATTTTAAGCACCTGCCACCCAGGAAAATCCTGTTGATAATTAATGTCTACATCGTGCATGGTGCTGAGTATCACACCGGGTTTGAGGATGGCAAATACTGCATCACCGTGGCCGTTGGTTATGGCACGATGCACACGGTACCGAGGATCCAGTACATTGTCGCGGATCCAATGCATCTGGTCAGTGGTCAACCATTCTGAGTTATCAAAGAACACATCTGTTCCTACTCTCACAATGCAGCTGGCCACGGCATCTACCATGACATGATTGATATCATAGCCAATCTTGTGTGGATCTATCACACTGCCTAACTGTCGTGATTCTATAGCATTACAAATGTTATCTAATTCTGGCATGTGTAACACTCGCAACAATTTTTCGCCTAGAGTGATTTGCCAGTCTCGTGGAGTCAACGGTGGCAAAGGTACAATCTTGTTGTTGATTTGTGCTTCTTGCCAGGGTTGTTTATCGGGCAAGTCAGGTCTGCGTACCACAACACCATGTGATTCGATAAGTTTTTGTAAATTATCAAGATCTTCCTGGCTTTCGGCCAGAATTTGCTGTATCTGATTGCGTACTTCAGCATGCTCAATGAAGTCAAAATAGTCCGGGGAGTAGACACTGCCCACTATGACTTCTTCCAGTGGTTGCCAACTGGTATAACTTTTTATGATATTGGACATGATAACTTTCGTTGAATTTTATTTAATGACGCTCCTTGTGCATCTCTGAATATTTGTTGATTGTGTCGGATGTCTGGCAGGCATTGTAGAAACCATTCGTGCATGTTCTGTGATCTAATTTTGAGTATGGAGTTTCGAACTGCTAACCAACGCTGAGTGTTATCTGTTATCTCATCATAACTGTTGTCGATCGCATGATCAAATGTTTTGTAGCCTTGCTGTCGTAGTGTGCGTAGACTGTTTGCCGTTCCAATGATCATAAAAGGTTGGCCAAATTTTATGGCCTTGTAGGTCTTTTCTGTGAGGAAAGCACCACCACTCTGATCAGCATCAAACAGTGTTTCCACCACCAAGTGGCAGTAAGAATTCTGATATAGACTGATAGGAACCTGCCTATGATCATTATGTGATTGATCATCATCGCTGTCGCAAAAATATGGACCCTGTGAAACAAAATCTTTTACTGCATTTCTCCATCCTGAAACACTATCTAATTCCAAAGGATTATCTTCCTCACGATCATTGATAGTACATTGGGTGTTATAACTCCATAAACTGCGATCAAGTATGCCAAATCTTCTTAAATCAGTCATGCATGATGCTCTCCACCATTTGTGTGTGCGACTTAACGCAGTAAACTCATGAGATCTTGGTCCAACAGCAATTTCGGGTATAGATTGTCTCCGATTGATGTACCTGAAAAAATATTCATGATCTGAAAAATATAGGAAATTATCTAAATCCGATGCCGCAGTGTTTGCACTTACAAACAAATAGCAGTTGTGAGGTAGACCGTGAATGTAACACAAAGTATCAATGTGTTGTTTAATTTTCGCAGGGTTATCACCCTCATGGTAATAAAAAAGTATGCGTATGGCACGGTTTTTTATACTTGATATTACAGCAGCAGACATCAACGCAATGTAATCACAATCAAAATCATGCCACGCCAACGCTACTGGATACCATGAATTCAATGGTGCATCTTGCACTGTGAAAGATTTGCTCTGTATTTCAACCTGGTCAAAATAAACCAATAATCTCAATGGCACAGTTCTAGGCCATTGATCATCAAATTCATGTCCTTGCAATCCCATCTGAGCAAGGTTGGGATAGCCTAATCGGCCAGGCGATGTCATGTGATCAAAACAAAAATTTATTGCCATCTATTGATCATTTCACATGTTTCTTTCCATAACACATCTTGGAAGCCACCATAAAACCAGTCATGATTGTGTTTTACTACGTCTGCTATTTCCAGTTGTGCCTGTCGCATTTTTTGTGGTGACCAAGACGTTATCTCTTCACAAATGTCGGCTACCGCACTGATCCGATGTTCATGATCAAGATCGTCATACCCTTCATCCCATAAGTCGCCAAAAGTCCTGAAGCCATAGTTACGCAGGTATTTCAATGCACCTCGATTGCCCACAATAAGGAATGGTTGTTGCAAGACTATGGGTTTGAATGTTTTTTCGGTGATATGAATACGTATATCGTCATAGACAGTTTCGGTTACTACATGACAAAAACATTGCATGGCCTGTGTCCAAAAATCTATGCGATGACTATCACTGGCATGATTTCGATCATGATCGATGATCAATGGTAACGACAGATTTTTTGGAAATAATAAACCATGTGTTTGGAATAATTCATGCACAGATCTACCCTCATGAGGACATGTTGCTGGAAAACTTATGAGATTTTGATCGATGCATTTGCGTTTACCAAGTTCTGATAACAACAATAATCTGTGAGTGCGTTTTCCTCCTACGATGTTATTGGGGCAAATAAATGCATGATCGAATACACGGTCTGACCATGGTTGTGACAAGAATGAATGATTGTATCCTCTATACCAATCCAGTGCCGCCCACCCGTGGAAGAAATAATAGTCAGCAGTGATTCCATAAGTATCACAAGCAAGTGCAACTTCTTTGCTGTTTTTTTCGCTGGTAATTAAAATCTTTTTACCATCATACATTGGCATAAACTTCTTCAGAAATTTTGTTGATGTTTCTTTATAAAAGGGTTCCTGGTCCCAAAATACAACACGCAGTTTTGCATCTCCCCAATCGATTTTTGGGACGTTGCACATGTCTTCAATAGCAGTGCTGCCAAATGGGTCAAACCAATGCAAACCTATGTCAGAACGAGATTGCACCCCCGGCAAAAATACGTTATAATATATTTCGTCAATCCTGATCATGTTTGATATATTTTACATCCATCAACCAACAAAACTGTTTCCTCACGAGCAGAAAGCACGATCGATCGATCATGCCCGAGAACTGTGTCGTACCAGGTACTTATGGATCGTGGATGGAACCAATGACTATTCTCAGTTTGACTGGTTGTGGGAACCCGCCCCATGGCAGGCCAATCAGGCACATGTATGGCCCAGCCAGCATCAGGACAACGGTGGTACCTGGCTGATACCGCAACCAGGCTATGAAGATGTCAATCGCGATCATGATCAGATATACCGTGCCCACAGTGTGCCTCGATTGCATATACATCACAGAGTGGGCAGCGAACCTGCAGGCGATGTAGGCACACGTTACATCAGCGACTATCTAGGCACCTTGCGTCGTGCTTTGAGCAAGGTCGATTGGCAGTATTGCTGGGTCACTGCTGATGTATGTGATTATACGGATTTTGATTTTACCTGGCATCCCAGTGAATGGCAACATGACATGTTGCATGTGTTTGCCAGCGATGAGCAGAAATTCGGCGATACATTTTATGTACATGTGCCCACCTTCATGGAGCGATCCAAAGATCTCGCACTGTTGGAATGGTTTGATACCTTGCATTTTGTTGAAGATCGTACAGTGCCAAGATTACCTGCTCCAATAGTATACTACGATACAGACAGTGTAGTACCCGCGATCTGGGCACACGATTTTACTGATCCAATGGTACAGTTTGTGCGTCATGATCCGGTCGATCATCCGCCAACTGTGAATCTCTGGAGACAACAAGTCAAATCAGCGATGCCTTTGCGTGCCGGAGCAGAATCAGTGTTGGTTCCCCGAGAAGCCAAGAACTTTATCCGCACACAATTATATGACTATCCAGTGATTGATAAGATCCATTCCAAGAAGAGCAGTCAGCCCTTGGACATAGTGTTTATATCCAACGGCGAACATGGTGCTGAGCATCACTGGAATCTGCTGTGTGATCATGGTAGCAAGATCCCCAATCGCCTACACCGGGTAGACAGAGTCAATGGTCGTGTGGCCTGTTATCAAGCTGCTGCCAGATTGAGCCAAACAGATTGGTTCTTTACTGTGTTCGCCAAACTACAGGTCAACGATGATTTTGATTGGTCTTGGCAGCCAGATCGCATGCAAGAAGCCAAACATTACATCTTCCATGCCTTGAATCCTGTGAATGGACTTGTGTATGGTCATCAGGCCATGATCGCATACAACCGGAGATTGGTGCTATCAAATACCGGATCTGGATTAGACTTTACACTAGATCAGCCTCACGAAGTGGTCCCCGTCATATCAGGAACTGCTTACTACGACAATGATCCCTGGATGGCCTGGCGTACCGCATTTCGTGAGGTATTGAAACTGCGTCACAGTTTACCAGACGTAGAGAACGAGTATAGACTGCAGGAGTGGTTGGACAAAGGCGAAGGCGTCAACGGATCGTGGAGCATGTGCGGTGCTCGTGATGCCATCCAATACTACGAACAAGTATCAGGTAATTTTGACGAACTCAAAAAAAGTTACGAATGGGCATGGTTGGCATCATACGCTATGATGCTTCATCCTGGATTGTTCACACAATGTAAAAACTAGACATCCTTATAGGGATAGTCTACTGGATTAGTGCTACTGCCACGGCGTAATCGTAATCTTATCAAAGGTGTATCAATATAATCCCAATCTAATATTTTCGATCCTATGCATTTGTCATTGTATTTTGGACCATTGGTTATGGAAAAATTTACTAATTTTTGAGCCCCAATTGGTGATAACCAATAACCAAAAGCTCCGGGCGACCATCTACCCACAGTTTCGTTTTCTTTACGCTGTCTTGGTGCATGTAATTTTAAACAGTCATGGTTGGATTTTATCTCAGCCAATGACGAAATCACTTGTATATCATCTTCAAGAATTATCAAAGGTCTATTCAAGGAAATACATTTTTTCCAAAGCAAAAAATGGCTTAAAAAACAACCCATCGCTCCGGGCTTATCTGCAAATTTATTTGAGCTTCCTAATTTCTTCTTTGGACATTTAAGATTTAAAGTGTTCCAAATCGTTGCATCGAGATTATAACCATTAATAGCGTGAAAGATTTGTGCCGGCCATCCATAGTCGCGGCAACTATTTAAAGTTTTTGTGAGTTGTTTTTTGGCCTCTTGAGTGTGACGACCGGCGTCTGAGTTTGCTAGTGTGATGATATAGATGTCAGACACAGCTTAACACCTGATCCGCTACATAATCTACCTGCAGGTCGGTAAGTTCGGGATAGATCGGCAGGCTTAACACACGCCGACTCAGGGCCGATGCGGAACTTAAAATATCAGGCCCAGGCCATTGACGAAACGTTCCAATCTCGTGCAAAGGTTGGGCATAATGCACCCGGGTCTCGATGTTTTTAACTGCAAGGCATCGTTGCACAGCATCTCTATCATCCACATCTATCACAAATTTGTGGAAGGCATGATCATGCACATTGTCTTTAGTAATCAAGCAGCGGATATCAGGATGCCGTAATCGTTCCATCCAGTACCGTGAGATCTTTTCTCTTCGCTGTTGCCAGTCGTCTATGTGTTGTGCCTTGACCAACATGAGAGCACATTCCACTTCGCTCATGCGACTGTTGGTACCAGTGCTATCGTGCGTGCCTTTTCCGTTGTCTCTCCAGGCACGTGCGAAATGCAGAACGTCACTGTCATTGGTCACGATGGCACCACCGTTGCCATACGCGGCAAGATTCTTCATGGGATCAAACGATATGGCTGCGGACCTGCCCATGCGAACGCTGCCTGAGGCCAACCAATGCTGTGCGGCATCCTCTATGATCACGAGATCACTCAAGGTCCAGTTCCGCCAGATTTTCACATCGCCCACATGCGTCACAGCATGACCATAGAGTCCTACCAAGATTAAAGCCTGGTATGTGACATCTGGCACACGATTCCAGTCCATGATGCCGTAGGCATCGGTGTCAACGAAATGTATGTCCCAGCCGGCACGTTGAAAAGCATTGGCCGTGGCTGCATAAGTGAGACTGGGGATCAATACACGTGGATTCATCGCCGATGACACAGTGGCATAGTACTCGGCTAGACACTCCAGAGCCGCTGTGCCAGAGTGCAAGGTCACGGCATATTTCACACCGTTCCTACGTGCCAGCCAATTTTCAAACTCAGCAGTATAGTTTCCGTTCATGAGTTGGCCACTGCGTAATACTTCATCAGTGGTGTCCAGTACCGCTTGGCGGAGATTGTTATACTGTTTTTTTAGACCAGTAAATGGAATTTGCAAGCCATTCATGATACCGTTGGAAACCTTCTTCAATGTCTACTCGGGGGTCAAAGCCAAGATCTCTCTGAGCCTCTGTGATATTTAATGCTCCGCGGCTGGGGAAATTGGGATCACGATCCTTTATCTCGACACTGCCTCGACCAGCGATCCGTACAGCGAGATTGGCAGCATCTAGCAAGGTGCAGGCAAGGCCGCGGGTGATATTATAGGTTTTGTTATTGGCTTGGGATCTCAATGCCGCAGCAACGATGCCGTCGGCTACATCATCCACATAGGTAAAATCAAGACTTTCATTAGGCCCGTTCACCCGTAAAGTTTGACCACGCATGGCTGACAGCATGAATCTAGATACTACTCTATCTTCTACATCTCTGGGACCGTACACAGCACTGGGTCTAATGATGGTATGTGCCATTCCGTATTGGCGTGTGTAATCTCTAACCAGCCATTCTCCGGCCAGTTTCATAATACCGTATTGTCCTTGTGGCTGACACACGGCATCTTCCATGACATCATCGGTGAAATCACCATACACCATGCTGGAACTTACATACAAGAACCGACACACTGAATTCCTAACACTGGCTTCCAATAGATTAAGTAGCCCTTCGCTCATGTATCGGCTCCCCAGTTGCGGATTTGTGTTGACTACCTTCTGTCGAGGAAAACTTGCCAGATGTATTACAATGTCGGGCTGATAAATCCGGACAAGCCAATCGATACCTTCTCTATCAGATATATCAACTCGATGACATCGCAGTTCTGCCTCGCGAATCATGTTCCGACGGTCGACCATGAGATAGTCCAGTTCGTCTTGAGGAACTAGACCATAGTTGGTCTGTGTGTCTGTGATGGATATCTCGTGGCCGAGATCGAGCAATCTACGTACTACATTATGACCTATCAGGCCAAGTCCACCGGTTATAAAGATTCTTTTTTTGGCCATTTTAGCAGATATTCAGTGAGCCGGGGCCCTGTATCCATTTCTCCAGAGATAGTGATACGATATCCAAAGGCGTGAGGATCTGGGGCGGTATGATATGTGAGATTGTTTGCGTGTTCCATCACCCACTTTCCCTGTTCGGTCTGTTGCCATTCATAGATGGGTTGTGCCACATAGATATCAACATCATCCACATCACCCATGGAAAATTCGTGGAACGTGATCAACATCTTTATTATAACACAAATGTTACTAGACAGCGACGAATTCGGCACCCATGGGAAATATGGCTGCGATGACCTGGGCACAGGCACGGGCTACTTCTTGATGCTCTCGTTGTGTGCCATTGGCCGACCGCAATTCAATGAAATGTATCCATGATCTCAAGGTACCATTCATGTACAGCCGGCTTTCTGTGAGACCTTCGGGCAATACAGCCCGGGCCTGTTCCTTTGCTATGCCGTTTTTGATTGCCCAAGCATAGGCATCACGCACGGCGAATAACACACGTTTCTGAGCACGTTCCCATTCGATTTGTAAGAGATTGTCCTGTGTGTCTATGGAGTTCTGTCGATTGGCAGGATCTTGTAGCCTTGCTTCTCGCAGAACGAAATCGAGTTCTTGAGTAGGATCAGCGTATCGCTGGCTGAACTCCTGGAAGGAGAAACTTCTATGTCGCAAGATCTGTCTTGCGATGTCTCTGGTGGTGGTGATTTCACAGCAGGCGGAGACCATTTCCAGTGGGCTCCAGTGCTGGTGTCGGACCAAGTATCTGATGAGTTTTTCGCTTGTTTCAGTGTTGAACTGATTGGCAGGATTGGACACACGGGCGCAATACGCAACGAGTTCCTGTGCGTCCGTGATGCCCAGATCTCTATATTCCAGTGTGGGTTGGCTGTGGGATACCAGGCGAACATGCATCACATACCTTTCAACAGTTTGTCGGTTTCAGGTTGCACCGCTGCTGCTATGGCCTCTACATCCAACACCAGTTCCATGCTCACGATGTTTTCTTCGTTCTCGGATATAAAAGTGCTCACGGCAGATTCAATAGAATCATCGTCGATGCCTTGTTTCCGCAGGGTGCGTAGATTGATGCTTTTTTGACGGCGGTCATGTGTTTTAAATATTACTTTTTTCACACAGGAGATGGGACAGTGATCTTTGTCAACATCGTTGACGATGTTTTCCCATCGGCTCATGAAGTCATCATCAAGCAGCATCAGCGGCACGGACCTTCTTGGTGCGTCCTGCCTTGGGCTTGGGCTGCCCACCAGCCATGGCTTCTGCTTCGGCCTTGAGTCTGGCACTTTCGGCCAACAATCCACGTGCTTCGGTTTCCATGCGTTGTGCCTGGGCCAGCCTATCGCGTGCTAACTGTGCATCATCAAGAGCACGGGCCGCATCAGATCCTGCCACTGCGGCACTGCCGGCTCGGATGCCATCTACTGGTGCACCAACTTCGCGTCCAAAGTCATCTCGGCGTCGTGCCTTGCCAGTGATGCCACGGTTGGCATCAATGTCAGCCATTTCTTTGATGGCCTGTTCACCCAGTTTCATCTTGCGGATGATGCCGTTCATCTCATCCAGATTCACATGGCTGGATGCGTTGGGCGTGACTACTACCTGCTTGGCTTGCACTTTCTTGATCATGCCTTCTGCATGCAAGGTCTGCAACATGGGACGACCATCGGGGAGAAGGCTGCGGAATAGTGCATCGCCAAGATTCTCGGCTTCTTGTCCCACCGGTGACTCGATGACCTTCATGATGGAGTCATGCATGCTGACCTGCAACACGTCGGGGTAGATCACCAGAGCCATGTGTTCTTCACCTGGCACTTCACGGAACACTATGGCCACCTTGCGGTCGCCGTGTTTTCCAATATGCTTAATCATTTTGTTCTCCTTGTTGGGTGGCCTGCTCGGCCTGTTTGATCACTGAATCCAAGAACACCGACAGCCGGTCATACACACTGCCCACTGCCTGCATTTCTCCGGCCTGGAAAGCACCACGAGTGCAGGCCACTTCTATGAGTTTCTTGATCACAGCAAGATCAGTGATGCTTACTGATTGTGTGGTGTTGTCCATGCAGATATTTACGCCAATAAAAAACCCTGGACAGGTATTTGCCCAGGGTTTTGGCATGATTCGGCTAAATCAGTTGTCTGCTTCGCCGTACTCAGCCCATACTCCAAAGGGTGGATCTGGGGTTTTGTTGCCATGCACGATCCATACTGTGTCGCAGTAATTGGGATCACCCCAGGATCCAAACGGGTAGCCATCTGTGAACACCACCAGTTTCTTAGGCTCGATCTCTGCAGACTTGAGATAGCCAAAGATGGCTTCAAAATCTGTGCCGCCACCACCCTGGATGTCATATTCGGCGATGTCTTCGAGATTGTCGGAATCGTACTGCTGGGGGTTATAGCACTGGGTATCAAAGGTAAACACATGGATGCGATAGGAGTCAAAACTTTCCATGATGCCCCGGATTTCAGTCAAGAAGTCCCGGGCTTGTTTGTCCGATATAGACCCTGACGTGTCAATGGCCACCGCGATGTCTATGGCATCCGTGGTCTTCATGCCCGGCATCACGGCATCCACGTGCCAGCCCTTGCGGCTTGATCTCAACCAGGTATAGTCACTCTTGATTGTGCTCTCCAACTGCATGCGGAGCAATTCACGCCAGTTCATCTTGGGCTCGGTCAGGTTCTGGATCAAGCGTTTCACGCCCAAGGGCAGGTTGCCGGCATCACAGGTCTGTGCGGCACTGAGCATGGCTTCCTTGATCTCGTCGCGGATCTTGTCTCGCTCGCTCTGGCTCAACTGCGGACGACCACGACCTTTGCCTGTACCGTCGTCATCACCTGAACCACCACCTTCGCCGTCATCACCGTCCATGTGCTCATCCAGCATGCGATCGATCAGGTCGTCTATAGAAATCTTTTCTGCGTTCTCGTAGAGGTAGTCGTAGACCTCTTCAGATGATTTACCTTCGAATTTGGCATCGTACAGGCAAGGCACTGAAGTGATAAACTCACCCACTCTATGTTTTTTAAGATCACCGTTCACACAGTAGTCGTTGGCGATGTTCCATAACTGCGGATCACGATCTCCGCGTCGGCCAAAGTGATCATAAACACAGTGGAGCACCTCGTGGCCGAACAGGAATTCAATCTCTTTGGGTTTCAACATCTTGATAAATCTAGTATTGTAGTAGAAATGGCGACCGTCTGTGGCCGCAGTGGCACACCATTCATCGGCATTGATCAGTTTCAGCCGGGTGGCTAAGTTACCAAAGAATGAAGCACGGAGCAACATGCCTACACGAGCAGTGACCAGCATCTCGCGGACTTCGCGATCTAGTTTGGGATCTGTGGGGCCGATGAGTTCAGCAAAGCGTTTGGCGTCATCTCTGTTGGCGGTATCTGTGCTGGCTTTGGTTTTTGCTTTCATAGTCGCTCCTTGATTATATCTATATTATAACAAAATGGGCATTTCTGGTCAACCGCCATATTTCAGCACACACAGCATGTATTTCTGGTGGTCGATTATGTCTGGTTTACCGGTTATTCCACCGCCACTGTCATAGACAGCCCGGAATCCATGATGTTTTTCGCACCAGTCTCCAAATGCCCGGGCGTCTATGGTCACCCCATGACTGCCTCGCACTAGACCGGGCCATTCATCGGCGAGGCGGCTCAGCATGGCCCAGTAGGCAGCACCATCTCCCACCACGGTGTTGAGTCTTGCGTCACGGTCTCTGTAGAGATCACTGCTCACAAGGCCACCGAAGTTGGAAGAAGTTTAGTTCTCGATCAGAAGCCACATAGATGCGGAGATCGTCGTAGCCATTGGTCCATGACCAGTGTGAATTACAGCAGTCCGGCAGTTCGCTCAGGATACCAGTGGCCTTAGGAAACTGGTTCATGACATTTCGTGATGCTGTGGTCCAACTCATCATATTGTTGTATTGACGGATTTCGGCACTCCAACCATAGGTATCTCGAAACCATTCCAGCACAGAGTTAAAATGCAGCGGACCGTGCCCGCGAGTCATGCTGTTGGAGAACTTGATGTAGTATTCAAATAGGTCACGGTAGGTAAATCGCCCGTCCAGTTTGGCAATTTCGTATTTCATCGTTGATATTTAAGACCGAATATCATGGCATCGTTGGCTTCACGGAAATAGAAATCAACTATCCAAACATTGATTTCATTGTCGGGGGTCTGTGCAGATTCAAACCACCAACGTCGATTGCTTCCAAAAGGACCAAAGTCCTTGACTGCCTTTTTCAACAGTTCCTGGACTTCTTGGTGATTATAAGGACGGAAATTGACTCGGATACAACAGACAGGAAGGGCGGAGTCTGGCATAGCCCTATGCTCGCTGATAGCGACGACCCCGCCCTGTTGGCTCTACGAATTGGCCTGCAGGATGTACTTGCCGTAACGCTGATGGAACTCGTCGAAGTTCTTCAACTTCGTGGGCTGGAACGGCAGGTTGTAGGTAGTGAGTGCGATCCTGGCACCCATCACCACAAGTTCAGTCTCAAAGTTCTTCATCATGTAAGCGAAGAAATGATCGGCCATGGCATGGAACTCTTTGTCCGCGACTTTGCGGACTTCCAGGGCATCTTTGAGTTCATAGCACAGCGAGATCACCAGGCTGTACATGGCCGATACTTCTTTCACGGCCAGTTCCTTTTCCTTGCCTGATAAGATGTCTTCGGGCCGGGGCAATTTGCCCGCGATCTTGCGGTGTGCTTGGAACTTCACTGCCAGGCCTTCGCCCACTGTGCCAGCGATCAAGTCAGTGGCAGTGACGTCGTCGAGATCTTCATCTTCCAAGAGTTCGCTGACGAATACCCATGAACGCGGTGTGGCGAATGCTCGGCTGGAACTCTTGGCATCGAAGTCGTAGAGGTCCTGCTTGGCAAATGAAAGGTAACCTACCACGTCTTTGTGGATCTGGCTCTTCACTGCCCACTCTTGCCAGGTAGCAAAGTCTGCTCGCATCTCCACATGGACGAAGCGATTGGCCAAGGGTGTGGGCATGCGGTATGTCACACCTTTGTCGCTTTCACGGTTGCCTGCGGCAATCATGACCACATTGTCCGGCAGGTGATACTTGCCGATGCGTCGATTCAGCACCAACTGATAGGCCGCGGCCTGTACCGCAGGAGCCGCAGAGTTCATCTCGTCCATGAATAGCACGATCACAGGATACTGGCTGGCCAGTTCTGCGTCGGGCAAGTCGATGGGCGGTGCCCAGTCCATCTTGCCCTGTTCTTTGTTATAGAACGGGATACCACGGATGTCTGTTGGGTCCATCTGGCCCAAGCGGAGATCGATCATGAAGCCACCTAACTCGGCCGTGATGTCTGCTACCACTTCACTCTTGCCGATTCCGGGAGGACCCCACAGGAACATGGGACGCTTTTTGTTGAAGCACTTCTTCACTGCACGGCGGGCACCAATCGCGGTAACGGTGCGGTTTTCTACTGACATGGGCTATGCCTTTCTGGTTTAATTATTGAAATGTCATTGTAAGCGAAGTTGGGTTTTCTGGTCAACCAATGCTGGCTGGGTCAACAGCTCGATCGGCCAGTACCACTGCTACCTGGTAGGATTTTCTGGCACCAAATTGGATAGCGGCCAGATACTGTGCGGTGTAAGAGTTGGGTGCCTTGATCTCGATGGTGCGACCACGATAGTAGGCTAGATAGGTACGATCCATAGTAGGGCTCCTATGATTGACACAATACCCATATTATAGCACGATGCGATTTTGTGGTCAACCTACCAAAAAATAAGTGATTTATAATTGGGATGGGTAGAACGGCAAGGCCTTATATACCATTCTTTAGATTTTACTCCTTGTTTAAATCCATCACCTAATACACGCCGGAGATCTAAGACTCCTTGCTGGTAGAGATTATAACTATTTCTTTTTTCAGCCACAGCATGATTTAACAATTTCTTGCTTTCAAAACTTTTATCGTTTTGTAAAAAATATCTTTTAGTGAGTGCATCAACACTTTTAGAACAACGGGTTTGTTTCCTGCCCATGCCAAGATTCCATGATTGATAATGTTCTGCGACATGGCTTTGAACATGATGAACAAACTCATGAGAAAGATCTGATCTTTGTTCAAACCATTGCATTGCGAGATAACATTGTTTGACATGTAATTCTGGCAGATCAGGGGTGATGAAAAAATATTCTGTTGTGGTATTCATGTTATCAGTTATTGCTAAATCTATCATAATCATGTACCATTGACCGTCTCTCAGATCTAGTAATGCTTTTTCTTTTCCATAGATATCTACTCTTCGACCCTGAGTGTTAGATTTTATCTTATTTAAATGGTCACTAAACTGATGCACATAACTGGCTGTGCTTTTACTAAATCTAAAACTTACTCCAGGAGATAACACCCAATCACTTTTTAATCGTTGATAAAATTTATCTGTGTAATCATAATCTATCTTAATAGGAGAAATTTTTAGATTTGAATTATGATATTTTTGATAAAAAACAGCGTTCTCTAAGATAATAGGAATCTCAGGGTCATCGTAATAATCTTTTCTATCCATGAACGCTATTTCGTCAATCCTAGCCCCAGATCTTATGAAAGATTCTAATACAGTCTGGGTATCATATCCGCCACTGGTCCAAACACATACCCAATCAAATTTTTCTCTTAATTGTCGACATCTTTTTTCACACAAAATATCAAAAGATTCTATCGGTTCTATGTTCCAGTCGACGGTCTTCCAAGTATCATCCATGAAATAAAAATATATGCGTGAGATGTCTCCCCCGGCTAATATCATAGCTTCATTTCTGCTTTGGGTTTTGATCCCATCGACTTGGTAATACACTTGATCAATCATTTATGTAAAAAGCCTGTTCTATCGATAAATCCTGTGGCAAATTTTTAAATCCGATCTGCAGACTAATCCTTCCCTCTGCGATATTTTCTATGCTGTGCAAAATTTGTGCATTTAAAAGCGTCCATTTTTGTTTAGGTAGCACAATTTTATGCGCGATATCAAGTTGGTCATAGTCGTCGACATGATATGCATTTAAGCGTATTAACTCGGTTTGATTTTTTTCTTTATAAAAAACAGTTTCGTGATGTTCCCCGCCGTTTTCAATCAGGTAGATCAAGGTATAGTTTCGGGTACGATCCACATGCGGCCCGCTGCGTTCGCATCCTGGTAGTGTGAACGCTATCCTGAGATCTTCAACTGCTGAATGGATATTAGATTTTGCCCACTGCAATGATTCATCATCCAAGTAAATGCTGTGATTGAATGCGTTGTAGGTGGTCTGTCCGTGTTTAGATAACGGGCGTGCAGTGTATTCGGTCGACCACTGATTTTGCTGTGCTTGGGTGGCTTGGCCAGACATCATCGCTGCTAAGGCTCGTTGGATTATCCAGTCTGGTGGCGACACACAATTAAGGAAACCATGTAACAAGTGTCTCATTATACAGCGGGTTTATGATTTATGAAAATAAAGAATCATTTTTTAAGTTTGATCAATTCTTTTCTGTAGTCTTGCAACAACTGGGTAGTTGCTGATTCTCCACGCCCATCAGTTTCAATTAGGATACTGGCTAATTTTTCTTTGGTCTTGTTAGAGTTAATGGCTTCTAGGAGATCTTTTTTGAGTTGTATTGTCTCTGGATTGTTGCCATACCCTGAGCTAACACTGATAAGGAATCCGCCATTAAACTGAGGAATACCCCATACTTTACTAGCCGATGGTATGGTTTGTCCTGCCAACGAGATAGGATGCTCGGTGGTAGTACCTAGCACACGGATTTTTCCAGATTCGGCCTGGGCTTTAATAGCCTCGTTCAAACTGCTCATACCTATGGGTACATGTCCACCTAGTAAATCTGTTAGAGCTTGTGGGCTACCTTTGTATTTGACCATCTCTGCTGCCATTCCGTTTTTCATATTTGACTGAATCGACATCACATTGATCTGAGTGCTCATTCCATCAACGGCTATCAATACTTTTTGTTCACTGGCGATCATTTTCTTTAAATCGTCGAGATTTTTCAATGGAGAATCATTTCGTACATACCATACTTGCGGCCCCCAACCTACCCAACTTACATGGCTGAAATCTTGGTCGGAATAAGAAAGATCTGTTTTATAGACATGATTTAAGACATGCATAGTAGTTGTACCTAAAATCACTGACAACCGATTTTGAGATCTAAATTTATTTGCAGCCAGCACATGATCTGCCCCGGGCACATGATCTAATATCAATTTCTTTTTTGAAATACGATGGTATTCTTCCTGAATGATTCGGGCTACTATGTCGGAGCTACTTCCGGGAGGGTTTGGTATGATAAATTGGTAAGTTTCTGCGTGCGACGCGGCACTGAAAACGGCCATAAGAATTACTAAAAAATATTTCATTTTTTTTCCTTTCATGAATTGAATTTTTAGCTGAGACTGTTTGACAATCAGTACGGACGGCGTTCTGTATTAACAATACAGTAAAGACATTACAATGTCAAGCGTCGAGATTGATCCGACGTCACCGAATGGTGGCGTTGCTGTTGAATATTTATGTTTAGTTTTCAAGTATGATCTTTTTGATCATTTGTCTTGTTTTTCTATCAGTGAAATCTACTATGTTCCAGTCTGCATCTAATCCAATATACAATTTTTTGTATGTATCCTTATTTGAAAAAATAGTAGCACTACTTGAGGATTCTTTTTTTTGTAAAAAATAATATTCGTTTTTATCGTAATCAAAAATATATTTTTTAGGATGGAATTTGGTGGTGGTGTTGAGAGTTGCATGCATTTGTTCTAGATTGCACATACACCATTTCTGCATATCGGCATGTGCATAGAGTCTATATAGATTGTTATAGAAAAAAGTGCGGCGTTGATCTCCCAAAAAATTATCTGTGTACACAAGAATCTTTCGTAACAAAACATGATCGAATTTGAAATTAAAGTTTGACCACCAGAAAAAGTCGTAGAGACTGTGGATCCTGACAGGAGCATATTTTACGCTGTCTAGTGCGAGATTCACGAAAAATCTATCATTGGGTTGGTAATCAAATTGTTCAGTGATAGAGTAATGGCGATCCAGCAAGTCCGTGCGATTTTTCCTCGCAAGATCATAGATTTCCCCGGATCCCAAACATTGGTTGCCAGATTCTCCGTCAATAATAGCAATCTCGTGAGCATGCTCTGGATCTATCAAGAACTTGTCAGTCTCAATAATACGGAACTTGTTTTTTATGAATCTATCAAAAAAATAAGGATTTTCTTGTATACTGTCGTGATTGCTGACCACAGTCAACGACTCTAAGAAATTTCTGTCGGCATTCTTTAAAAGAGCGACGAAAATGCTGGTGCTATCTATTCCACCACTATAAAAAATATATGGTGCTTGATTTTTTTGTTGTATCGTGTTGATAGTGTCGACAGCTACGCTGTCTAACATATCAGAAAAGTCATCTTCGACACCATCTAAATTTGTTGGTATTTCACACACTGTTCCGCAAAGGGACCACGGTGTATCAATGTCATGTGCTCGAGAAATAATATGTCCATAATGCAGACTATTCCAAGTGCTGGATTCAACCCAGTAGCGGTTTTTTTCCGGCACCCAGTCTATGTTCCAATCAAACCGTCTGATGACTTTCGGACTAAAACTTATAAATTTATTCATAAAGTTTGTCTAGTTGTCCTAACAAAAACAAACACTCAGTGGGGCAGGAATCCATGTAGTCTAACCCGATCTGGAATAGTCTTTTTTCAATATCGGGAAGAGTTTTCTCCGCTCCATAACAGAGAGAAATTTCTCGAAACAATTCAAAGTTTTCCTCTAAGACGTTTCCTCCTCTATAGGCCACATTCCCCCAAAGTTGTCGTAGCACACACAAGAAAGAAAAAATTTGACTTTGTATTTCTTTTTGTTGCGATACCGACAAAGACATTTTTTGTTCCACATTTAACAATGATTTGTTTTTAGCCGTATATCCGACGTCGACAACAAGTTCGGCCCGCTCGGGCGTATCTCCCAAATAGGGCACAGTTTCTACATAACTCTCATTATCGATCTCTAATATCCAATCCAATGATATAGTACTATCGACAAGAGCAGGATGATAGTTTTCGGCCTGAGATATATCAACAATCACCGGATTGATTTTTGCCCGGAAAGTAGAACTTACGAGTTTTGCGACTTGGTGCTGTTCGACGTTGATCCAGATCGTTCCATAAAATGCATCTATCACTGCCCAAGGGCCAGCGGAAAAAAAATTTTCTAAATCATAAGGATCGGTCATTATTGATTATATATTGCGGTCGAATAGTAGCAGTATAAAAATAGGCTCCGAAGAGCCTATTGCCATTTTGGGTCACAAGGTATGACTACCCCGGAGATCATGCCGCTAGGGCAAAGACCTCATCGTTAGATGCGTTAGCGTCTATAGGTTTTTCGCTGATTACGTCAGTCGACTCTCGTGTTGTCCACTCGCTTAGTCTTTGCACAATCGATCCTGGTTCGGCCCCATCAGAAACACACTGTTTTCCTGCCTCTGCAGAACGATCTGCTTACGCTGGCACAACGCACCACAGTGTGTTTATGGTGGAGCCGGCGGGTACTGCCCCCGCGTCTTGCACACTTTTCGGCTCGCTTCATACAACAATAATGTTATTATACTACTTAGTTCGGTACCTGTCTAGGCAGATAGGACACCGACCTTGGCCCGTGGAGCTCTTGCAATCGTCTGCGAGCCTCTTCTGCTGAGGAGGCACCGATCCGGACACGTTTTTCTTGTGTGCCCGGACCGGGTTCTCGAACGACAGCTTCCCAAACTTTCACACTGCTACTATATCACTAATGGAGTTTTTGGTCAACGGCCTCGACCGGTGACTTTTTTCATGGGTTTGGGCACAGGACCAGTGCCACGCCGAGGTTTGGTGGCTTTCACAGTGCCATCGGCGTTTTTGGTCTCAGGATAGTGCTGGGCATTTTTACGGGCCATGGCAGCCATCATCTGATCTACCATGGAACTTTTCTTCTTTTCATCCATGTGATGCTCCTATAACATATTCGTAGTTGATGGTGTCTGCGTTTTCTCGGAACACTCGGGCACCATTACGCATGTGGAATCTATGTGCCATGTCAGTCTTGGGACTCAGAGTGACGAATCTGGTCACGGTGGGAAACTGTTCTTGTATAGACTTCACAGTATCAAACAACAGTTCCGATGCAGCACCTGACACATAGCTCCATATGGTGTAGAATACTGCTGTGGTTGGCTCGGCACAGTCCCCAGATAGATCACCGACTGTGGCAGGAACATCCTGCTTGAGACTCACACATACCATGGCACGCGGTTGGTCATCCACCAAGGCTGCAACAAATCTGTGCTCAGTTACCCGGAATTCTCTAGGTATGTCAGGACGCACCGGATCATCCTTGAGGAAGTCAAGCAGTGGGTCAGTGATGTCTGTGATTATGCGTAGCATTATATCGGTATATATGACAAATGACTCAAAACATGGCAGCGAGAGGTCGGTGCCCTAGTTCCAGCACCTACGGAGGTATCAATTCCAAACATCGCTGTGAGCCCATGTCCGGTATTTAATCATGGAGGCAAGAGGCCCAGGCAAGGTGATGCATTGTCTGTGTCCGGCCTGTCTGACTACAAGCATTGCCTTTGATCCATGAGGGTGCCCCTTGACAGAATCGAACTGCCATCGGAGATTACAAATCCACTGTATTGCCATTATACTAAAGGAGCGGCAAGACTAATTATCTCGTTTGCTTTTGACTACCACACGACCATATAACTCACCCTCAATGATGGTTCGCTTGATGAAGTTCTTGAAAGGTCTATTCCAAAGGTGTGCCAATTTGGTCTTGGCGGCACGGCTCATCTTGTAGTTTGGTCCGGGTTTCATCGCTGTGTTCTCCGTTGTCTGCGTTCACTTTCTACCACGGTGGGTTTTAATAGATAGTCTCTGCCTACATGCCCTTCTTCGATCTCACGCAGGGCCACCACGATGTTGTCATTCTCGCCGGGTTCCACCAGCGGTGCCCAACCTGCAGATAGTTCTCGCACCCTGCGGCTGGCGATCAAGATCAAGTCATACCTGCCACCTACCTGGGAAGCAGCCAATTCACTGGAGATTCGTGCCATATTAGTTCCTTATTAATGTGTGAATTTGTATTATATAATACATCGAGCATTATGTCAATGATGATTTTGGTACTACTGCCGGGAATCAAACCTGGTTCTCAGCCTTAGCAGGGCTGTGTAACATTCATTTCACCACGGTGATATTTTGGTCCGAGTGGCAGGATTCAAACCTGAACTAACGGAGTCAAAATCCGGTGTGCTGCCGTTACACTATGGCCCAACAGCGACTTGGTGGAGATGGAGAGAATCAAACTCTCAATTCTTGCTTGCAAAACAGGTGTGTTCCCATCAGCAGTACATCCCCATGCGATAAATATCACAATGAAATGCTATCACGAATTATCTTGTGCGTTATTATGCGATATACAATCACAATCGCTTACGTACTTAGATTCAATTTATGATTTTCAAGACCAACTATCTCTCAACACTGATCTTTGGTTAAAAATCCATACTCGAGATTTCTTAAAACATTCTCCGGTACTGTTGTCGTGGTTCCGCGATCTTGGTTTACATGTCAGAGAGACAGCACTGACAGTGATCAATGATTATCATGGTGCTCCTTTACACATCGACGAATTGCCAGTCACAGCCAAGATCAACATACCATTGCTAAATTATCACAACGTGATCAACGAATGGTGGTCTGTTCCGGCACATGTCATGCGATCTGTCTCGCCCATCATTAATCAATTTGGTCAGGCCTATTATGATCTCAAGGATATTGATTTGGGGAGATGTACCTTGGATGCATCAGTTGAAATGTGTGGTCCCATTGTTTTTAACAGCCAACGACCACACCGTGTAGTAGTCAACAAGTCAGCAAAATTTCCCAGAGTGATATTGACCTGTATGTTCCATCGGGAACCATTGGGATATCTCAGATAAATTAACCCGGCCGGCAGGTGCGGCTTTCTTTTCATCTTTCTTGGCAGGTTCTGCGGCGAAAGCGGTCACGACAAATGCAGGTGCCACAAGCGTGGCTGACAATTTCATATCATTTTCTTTCGGGTCAAGCACAGACGATTGTCGCCTGTGTATACATTTAACGCCTTGACCTGACTTGGCGTTGACACAAATGGCGGTCCCAAGAAGAATCGAACTCCTAACCTCGGCGTGACAAGCCGACATTATAACCATTTAACTATGGAACCTGATTGGACTCGGTGGCAGGAGTCTAACCTGCCTTGGCATGATCAATGATGATTTTTTCCTTTCTCGAAAACCCTTTATAAATATTTCATCGGCAAAATAGTCGTTTTCTAAGATAGACCCTTGCTGCATTCTAAAAATATCCATATTGAAAGTACCTCTCTATGAAACGTATCATCGCAACTCTATTTCTGTGCTTATTCTCTGTTGTGTCGTATGCGGCTGATGCTAAAACCCCAGGCGTCTGGGGATTCGCAGTGGGATCTACCCAGGGCACTTATTTCCGGGCTATCCTGGAACAGGCCAACCGTGATCAAAAGAAATATGAATTCTACTTCGATCATCGTCCAGGCGCCGGGGGTGCTATCGCGGCCAAGCATGTGCTGGATCAACGTGGTCCTGCCATACTGGCACATTCGGGTGCGTTTTTCGCTCGGCCTTATCTTTATCCCGATACCCAGTACCGATTTGACCAGTTCCGTCCGATCCTGGTCATGGGATCAGCCCCGGGAGTGCTAATGACTCGTGGCAAGACCTTGGACCAGCTAATGAAACAGCCCCGTATTACCCTGGGCACTGCTGGCACTGGGTCCAGCACACACCTCATGGCCGAGACCTTGAAAAAATATCTTAAAAATTCCGAAGTGATCATGGTGCATTTCAAGGACACCAACGAAGCCTACGTCAATGTCCTGGGCGGGCATATCGATGCCACTTTTGAGTTTTTTGGCGACGCCAAAACCAAAGCCACAACTGATGTGACGTTTGCCGGTGTCACTGGCGGACAGCGTGTGGACGGAGTGGAACCTTTAAAAGCACGCGGCATGCCGAACATGGAACATGTCAGCGGAATTTTCGCTGTGTATGTGCCCACCACTATGTCCGCTGAAACATACAATGAAATACGTGCTATTTTATTACAAGCCGAAAAATCACAGGCTGTGCAAGAGCTCTATCGCAAGGATTTCACCTACAGAGATCTCGCACACGGACAAGTACCTGCCATGCAGTCCTGGTATGACACCACCGTGAAACGCTTCCAAGGCCTGACCGCAGGCATCAAACTGCAATAGTTGGTTTTATAGTTTAAACAGTCGTCGGGCGTTGTCTGACAATATCAGTTGGAGATGGCTGGGGTCTAACCCCAGCTGATCCATGTTGGATCTATCCTCGAACCTCCCAGCACCGCCCGGGTCGTCGTGCGGGTAATCCGTGGCGAACAAGAATCTGTCAGCACCAAACAAATCGATGCATTCGATCAGCAATGCGGTATTTTCGGTCTCTATCGTAAAATAGAAATTTTCACGGAAATATCTCATGGGGTCCGTGATGCCTATCTTGATGAGATACTCCAGGCTTTCTTTTATAAATTCCATTCCACCTTCGCAAATCAATATCCGCGATTGAGGATATTGATCTAATAACCCCGAAGTCACAAGACTGATCAAACTTACCTTGTGTTGGCTCGGATAAAGGTCTTTTAATCTATATTTTTTAGTGTCGGCCCTGGATTTTATGAATCTATGATGAGATTGAGCGTGAGCGACTACCAAGATTTCTCTGTGCTGGCAGTATTCAAACAATCTACATATCTCAGGAATATCAGCCATGGGATAACTGGCAGGATCTTCTACCACGGGCCAGCATGTGTCTATGTAAATACTATTAAATCCATTAAGGATGCCCCAGTGGATTTCTCCAAGGCTCCATTCCATATCCTGTAATGGCAGCAACAAGGTCGCGGCAAATTTATCTTTGTTATGTTTGACTATTTCGGCCACAGTTCGATTATAACTGTAGGCCATTTGCCGGGCCATCTCTGATTCTACTAGATAACTGAATCGCATGGCATGTTCTTCTGGGTTGAGGATTTGTAAATCGATGCCCAGCATCGGTAAATCTTCTTTTCTTTTTCCAATATCATAACGACCGCTATGAGAGTTATGGCTAACCAAAGGCAAAGAATTTATAGACGTTGGATTGGGATCATTTTCCAGATTGGATTCTTGTGATAATACTCCGCGGTTATCAAAGCAGTATGTAGGCAGTTGTTTTGTATAGGATTCTTCCATGTGTTTCATCCAATCTCGAGGAACTATATGGGAATCTGCATCGATGCACTGCATTTTGGAAATTTCTCCGGTGGCGTGATTTCAAATATTTATTGGTGGCGGTCTCAAGGAGGATCGAACTCCTAACCTCGGCGTGACAAGCCGACATTATAACCATTTAACTATGAGACCCAATTTGACTCGGTGGCAGGAGTCTAACCTGCCTCGGCGGTTTTGCAGACCGCTGCCTGGACGCTCGGCCACACCGAGATTGAATGGTACACCCTAGGGGATTCGAACCCCTGTACTCACCGTGAAAGGGTGATGTCCTAGGCCTCTAGACGAAGGGTGCTAGTGTGTTACAGAACAGACTTCAAAATCTCGGATCAGGCAGGATGCAGTGTCGCTGTCCACTGTAACATGATCCGAGTAGGCTGGATGATCCACGCCCATCATCAAAGCAGTGGGATCTTTCTGCAGATCCTGGATCATCTCATCTGTGAACTCAAATCTCAGGAAATGCACAGCCGCGGTCTTGGCATCGGTGGATCTGGGCATGTCTTCGTTGGCGATGGCAAGCACCCGGTCATGCCCTGTGACCTGCACATACACCCGATGTTCCACGCCGTGTAATTCACGCAGTTTCTCTGCACGGATCGCAGCGTCACCGTACTCAATGGTCAAGGTGGCCTTGAGATTTGAGCCAGTGGGTATCAAAGGCGTGTAAGCATCCAGTTCGTCTTGTATGCCTTGCCGGTCAAAGGTTTTTTCTATGAACAGCATTTCCTGTATCTGATACCGTATGGTCGTGATGTCTTCAAAATGCAAGGTCATGTGGTCGCCCAGGCGGACCTGGCGTTGCCGACGATGTGCAACGGCAGCACGTTTGAAGTCTGCACGCATGGTGCTGTATTGTTCCAGCGAATATAGGTCTTGTGTTGTGAGCATGATTTTTTCCATATGTATCCTGGTTTGTAAATTTCTAATAAATAACAGTATGAATTATACCAACATTTACAACAATCTGATGCTAAGGGCACAATCTCGTACTTTAAGTTCAGGATACGAAATTCATCATATCCTGCCTAAATCTCTTGGCGGTTCTAATACAAAATCTAACCTTGTCAAACTTACCTTGCGAGAACATTTTCTCGCACACCGCCTACTGACAAAAATGTTTGACGGTCAAGCCCGGAAAAAAATGTATTTCGCTTACTATCGTTTAAGCAATCGACATCATATACAGACTGGTCGATTTTACGAAAAAAGTAAATTGCAAGCCAAAACATACTTGAGTGAAATACACTCTGGTAAAACTATCTCTGAAACTCATAAACAAGCCATAAGAGAAAAATGCAAAGGCATGGTTGGGAAAAAACACACTTGCACTGCCCTTGCTGTAATGAGCAAGAAAAAATTAGGCAATAACAATGCAAATGTTGGTATCAACATTGTTGATAGTAGTTCCCAAAAACCTACATTTTCTGTTGCATCAATTTCTGATCTATGTAAGAAGTTCGACCTGACTCGCGGCCAGGCCGAACATTACATTTACAAACAACGACCATTTAAT
>Ga0247837_1002083_pt1 | contig 39125 bp, 26 predicted proteins | sample LaCtaG_2_FD_187115 | JGI IMG/M metagenome (GOLD analysis project Ga0247837, IMG submission 187115) | Freshwater microbial communities from meromictic Lake La Cruz, Castile-La Mancha, Spain - LaCruzMarch2015_14.5m | ecosystem: Environmental > Aquatic > Freshwater > Lake | place: Spain: Castile-La...
ACGTTGTTCATGATGAGGTCTCCGCACTCATTCAGCACGAGTGCTTTGAGTTGGTGCTTTACATCCACAAAGGTCACATTGGTCATTGTCAGGGAACTCTCAGGCCGCATACGGATGAGGGCGGAGTGTTGATAGAAGTCACATAGGGACTGCTCTGCGTACTCTCCTGGGTTTATTACCCTATTCCGGTCGTCGTTCATTAGTCCTGTGGCGAGGTTTAGATGCACAGCGGGACAGTAGGTACAGGCTGTCTTCGTGCAGCCCTGTACAAGGGAAAACCCTCCTCTGAAAACTACATTTTCCACGAGTACCTGCCTATTGACTCCAATTGTCACCGACGAGCGAGTGAACTGTATAGTGGCTTCAGTAGTTGCGCACTCTGGATGGTCCCCCACTTCTCCCTTGCAGAAAAGTGTGTCAATTTTGACAAAGTCCTGCCCCACTTCCAACCCAAGTGAGCCCTCTGCTGTAAACAGGTGGGTACCTCTTAGCATGTGAACGACAGTGAAAGGGGCCCAGAGTTCCTGTAGAGACTGGTACAAGGAGCCGTAAGGACTGCTCCAGGACCCACAGGCCGAGGTCCCCTTCGAGGCAGAAACGTATACTTCATAAGGGCGGTCGCTAGTCAGACAATCTCCCCCGTCGAAACCGCACAGGGGATTGTCACAATCAGCCTGGCAAACGCCGTCACTGAGCTTATCTATAGTGCCTGTGTAAGCCTTACAGCCTGCAGCGCATACGTCGCAATCTCCCAAATCCCACCCACATTCCGGCGTATTACAGTCTGTCTAGTCCATACTCTCCTGACAACTCCCATCTCCGAGACCCGAAGCACACCCTGCACTGCACAGAAGCAGACAGTCTGACTCGCTCTTAGAGCCCTGGTCATACCCGCACTCCGCACTCATGCAGGACAGGTCGCATTTCCCATTCCCTCTCTGCGTGAATCTCACCGATTCCCGGGGACAGTACGTCTCTAGGCAGGGGAAACCCGCCCACACACCAAGCAGTAACCCGAGACTGCAAAGGACTTTGACTGACATCTTAATATAAGAATTCCAGAACCAGGCAAAACGCGAGGGACAGACTTGCAGACCCGGACTACCTTCTAAACAAAAACCCGCCCCTGCCCTTCTTCATCGATTTGGCTTTCTTCTTCGGCGGCTCGGGCGGCTTCCGCTTAATTACCTGCGTTTCCTTGAAGAAGCTTTCCAGACGAGTCTGCGTCGGCCTTCCCAAAGTGCTCTTAATGCGCTTCAAGCCCTGCTCCACTCTCACATTCGCGAAGCCCTTGCTGACTATCAGGAAGTTGCGGAGCTGTTCCTCACTCGGACTCTTCCACTCCAGCGTGATGTCCGCCCCTGGCGTCACTTCCGGGTGCAGAAACAAGGCTCGGGCGGCTTCGAAGTTGAAAGTGGTGGGCAGGGAGTACTTCTTCTTGTCACTATTGGTCACGTGGTCGATCACTCGCTCGATGCTTCCGAACTGTTTGATGAGTTTGAGCCCGGTCACAGGGCCGATTCCGCTGATGCTCGCGCAGTAGTCGCAGCCGAGAAGGATGCACATGTCCACGAACTCGTTCATTCGCAAGTCCAGATCCCGCAGAATGTCCTCCAGGGAGATCTGGATTATGGGTTCTTTCTTTGTGTTGAAGCCGCGGAGGAGGAAGTTGGCTCCGAAGGTCAAAGAGTCCATGTCTTCGGAGGCGACTGCGTAGGCTTTTTTGGACTTCACTAGTTCTGCGCACTGCGCCTCGGCCTCACCAGCTGCCTCCACTATGGGAATTCCCAGTAAAGTCAGAAGTAACTTCGCGTCTTCGGTCATATCTCGAGTCACGTTCACTGCTCTTTGTGCGTATTTCTTCGCATCTTCCATATTGCCGTATTCCTGCGCCTGCCGCATCAATTCCGTCGCCTCCTCCTTCCTTTTTCTGCGCTTGTCCAGCTCCCCGCCCTTCAAATCCGGCGGTTTCCCGTCGAACACCCACACCGGCTTTATCCCGACTTCGAGAAATTGCACAGTTCGATTGAAAATGCCGACCAAATGAGCTGTAGGGTTCCCTGCGTCGTCTGTAAGCATGCTAACTCCCCGCTGAGAGGTGAATTGAGTGGCGATTACGAACTGGTAAATGGCCATGGAAGCGTCGCAGGCGATGATTCGGCCGCTGTAGTGCTCGAGGGCTTCCTTGCGGATGGCGCCGGCGGCTTTTTCGTTGACGAGGTTCATAAGTTGTTTGATGCCCATTATATAGAGGGGATGGAGGAGGGAGTTAGGGGACTAGAGGTGATAGGGATTGAGATGGTTCCCTGGGCGGTGGAGGGGGAAGTAGATAGGCGCTGTGCTTCTATTGACTTATGCTATTTGGGCATTTGCTTGTCCGGGGTTGGAATGAAGTCCTGCCTTGTGGTTCGACAGAACTATCTTTCCAAGCACCAACTCTCTCAACTAGACCAGTAGTGCAGTAATCTGCTCTATTTTGCACCTTGTCTGCGCTCTGCCTAAATGGCTGCTTTGTAATGTGCTCGACTCCCCTCAGCTCTAGCGCTTCTAGAGAGCCTCCCTAGAGCGCTATGACCAAGAGTGCTATAATGCAATACACCTGCCAGAGCTGCTCTCAAATGTTCCCCCAGTCTGACCTGCTCAACCACTACATGACTGTGCACATGCAGAATGCAAGGCCGCTGCAGCCTGATTTTAGATGCACACTACCGGACTGTGGACGCACCTTTGCAGCAAGACACTACCTGAGGATGCACTTAGAGCGGGGGCATTCGATGCAGCCAGAGGATGTATCGACGCTATTGTCGGAAAAAGAGGAATTGCCGCAGGAAAATGAGGGGGGAAATGAGAGGGAATGGGAGACTTTAGATACTTCTGGACTGTGCGCACCGGATACTCCTCAGGAGACACTGTCTGGACAGGGCTATTACCAGCGAGCGCCTTTGAATGAGGCCTACGACATCCCCCCGCCCCCGAACTACACTCCCCAAAAGATCATCTGTCCTATCTGTGGCACCGGCTTCCTCTCTCAGAAGCACCTGGAAAGACACTTGGACTCTGCGCACCCCACTCCCAGCCAAATCCTCAATTTCACCAGTTCCGACACTTGGTGTCGAGAGTGCTGCAAGAGCTTTTCCTCCAAATACAACCTCGACCGACATCTCGAAGTGCACCGAGGAGTCAAGTACCCCTGCAATGTATGCGGGAAAGTGTACACCCAGAAGTACGCCTGGAGTCAACATATGAAGGTTTCACATGATCAGAATCATGAGGAGGACAATCTCTGGTAATTGTTATAGCTAGAGACTGGGTAGCAGCTCTTCTAGATCTCTTTGATCGGTCTTGGAATGGGCTCGCTTTCTCTTTCGTTTCTTCTCAGCAAAGACAGGGAGTTGTCGGTATACCTCAAGGAGTAGTTGGTCCGGTAGGACCGGCTTGCGTTTCTTTGCCGGCTGAGGCTGCGATTGCGGGACTGCCTTTGTACGTCCTACCTCGACAGTCTTCTTTTCCTCCAGCCGTGAAGACCGCTGCTTTGTCAGCTCCAAGTTATCAGCGAAGGAAGCGACCGCCAGGCTTTGGTGAGGGTTGTCCTTCATCACCTTGTCTAGTTTCGGCTTCTTTCCCTTACGTTCATCCAGCTTTATCTGCAGTTCAATTCTCCTCTGGTTCAGTTCCTCTATCCGCTTGGCTTCGTCCTTTTCTCTCTGCACCTTCTCCTTAAGTCTCCGGTCCCGCTCCTGCTCTCCCTTCAGTTTTAGCCACTCATTGAGCGCCGCCCTGCGCCGCTCCTCCTGCTGCCTCACCCTCTCGTCTTCTTGTCTCTTTTGGTCCTCTACTTCCTGCTTCTTCTTCATCTTCTCAAATTTCCGCATTTCTTCCTGCTTCTTCAGCTTTTCCAGCAGAACCAGTCTCCGCTCCTCATCCAGCCGATCCTCTAACGCCTTTTCCTGCATCTGTCTCTTCATTTCCTCCAACTTCTTCTGCTTCCTTTCCGAGTACCTGCGCAGCAAGTCATTTTCCGCCTTCTGTCTGCGGTCTTCATAAGCCCGGTCCTCTTCCTCCCTCAGCCTCAGCTTTTCATCGAACTCCTCCTCCTTCCTCCTCGCTTCTTCAGTCTGTCTCTGCTTAATTTCGCTCCTACGCAGTTCGCAAAATTCCTCCACTTCGCCCTTCACTCTCTGCAAAAAGGCAGCATTCATGAGTGCTTCCGGGAACTGGACGTGGATGTGTCTCGCACTACTACTAAAGCTGGTATCGGGCGAGGGCTGTTTCTTAGCACTTCCCAGCTTTAGAGGTCCGTCGCTCGCAAGTGCAGTAGGGGGTAGTGACGACGGCAGCCGGGCTTCCGCGGTAGCGCGGTCCTTACTGCGTATCGCCTTTCCCAGTACCTTCGCATGCGCATCCCAGTCTGCAAGTCCGAATTCACTGGACAAGTGCAGTCTGATCTCATTCCTCATGGACTCATCCCCTGCTTCCTGACTGAGTTTATAGAGGCAAGTGAGGCCGCCCTGAGCGATGAACATTTCTCTGATGAAGTTGTTTTCGCGGGTTTCGCCGGGGATGTAGACGTTTTTGGTGGGGTGGCGGCCCATTGCGAATAGGAGTTGGAGATGCTTGGGCAAGAGGTTTTCCTCGTCGCGGGGAGAGAGAAGCAAGGGAATGAGAAGCGGCACGAGGGAACTTTTGGCCAATTCCCGCTTGAAGCGAGTATCTGTGCACCCGGCAATCAACGCTTCCACAACCTCAATCTGCACATAGGAGTGCATGTTTTCCGACTGCACAAACCCCAACAACGCACTAATGTACCCATAACTGATCAGCGCTGAATTCCCCGGCGACCCACATAGCAGCCTAAGCGCCTGCAGCGCACTCCCAATTTGCTCCTTCGAAGCCAACTCCCAGTTCTGCAGATGACTCATCACTCTCGCAGTAATCACCGCGAAGTCACTAACATCATAAAAAAGCTGCCCGTCCAGTATTTCCTTCAAAGTGGTGAAAGTGTCTCGGACAATTAGTGGAGGTTTGGGCTTTGTCTCTCCCTCATCATCGGACTTTACAGTGTGGTTGTTTTGCCGGCATAGGGAGACTTGGGCGAGGGCTGGAAAGGGGTAAATTGGGGTGTTGAAGGGACGGCGGTAGTTTTTGCCCAGGCCGTCCGGCGACCACGGGGACGAGGTCTCGCAGTACAGAAGCTCGAAGCCGTTTTGAGTCCTTTGTCGAGGACTCGGAGGCGGGTAGTAAGGGTCAATAGCGATAGAAGCCATCTCATCCAGCATAACCGGCAGTAAGTCCTTTATATAGTCATTGGGAATGCCCAAGTACGGGTTCGTGTTCACCTCCAACAGCCACACTCTGAAGTCTTCGTCTATCAGGAAGTCGTATCCCAGCAGCTCAAATGCGTTTTTCCTTCTTGACCCGTGTAGGATTTTCCTTGCACTCAGGTAGGAGTCAATGACCAAATCCTTGATTCTAGTCACAATCTGCTCCTCCACATTCACCCCCAAGTCCGGAAACTCCGCATTTAAGTAGTTCTGAAAGGCTTCGAAGCTGAGCGTGTTCCCGGCCTCATGAATGCCGTAGTTGTCCCCCCACTTCTGCAGGCAGTTATTGGTGAGATGGATGTAGTTGTCCTTCGCACCTGTGCTGTAATCAAAGGAAGAAGTCCGCAAATACCCAAACTTGTAAAAAAACAGCTCTTTCCGTGCAGTCGCCAAGGCCCAGACTCGAATATCGAACTTCCTGCCTTTGAATAGTAACGGCCGTTCGATGTACTTCTGGACGACCCAGACCGAGTTGGGAAGTTTGGTGGCAAGAATCGCTTTGATCTCTTTTAGCGTGTGGCAAATTTCGATGCCGCGGCCTTGGTTCAGAGCCGCGGGCTTGATTAGCCAGATGTTCTCTTGGCAGTGCTTTGCGGGCATTCGCTCCTTGGTGGCGGTGCCGTTCTGCAGCTCGGTGTATCGGTTGAGGAGGGAGTGGTACTCCAGGTCTTCACACGCAGCAGTGATAATGAAGCTCGTCGCCATCGAGTCATACGCATGGTAACTGCAATGCACCGCCCCTTCACAAGTCTGATAAAAGGCCCTGAGCGACCTGATAAGCCCCGGCTTCGTGGTGATTTCCCGGTTATTGTCGAGGTGGTTATGCAGAGTCGCAGGCCCTCCTTTCTCCTGATTCTGCTCCAGCACTTGGAGGCTCCTTATAGGCAGCACAGTCTGCTTCCAGATCAGGTGTGCCTTGAGGTCGTGGGCCTCTGCCTCGCTGGCTTCGCTCCAGCAGCCGCGGGCTTCGAGGGTCGCTTTCACGATTGCGCCGTTGTTGCCTGGGGAAACTACGTACTTATACATTTCAAACGGAGACGTTATGAAGGCAGGAAAGCTGGGATAGGCGGTAGGGGGACTGCGGAAGATGTAAGGGAGACAGAGGGGGAATTGACTTTAAAAGAATGGTTTAAATGGATCCGGGCAAAAGTCTGGACTAGTGAGACGCAGTTAGAAACGGGGTTTTCAGTCACAAATAAAGAGCTACAAGTTCTGTAGTCTGGGCATTTTGAAAGCTTACGACCATTATCAGGCCGAATTCCAGACTATTTCCCTTAGTTTCGCCCAAAAGCGCCCTATACTCCTCTCCCTCAGTCCCTATGCTGGCAGTCCTTTAGCCCTCTGTTTCCCCACTAAATTCACTTCTTTTTTTCCTGTATTTGACCTCTGCACACACTGAAATTTCCCTGTGGACCTGTTGACATTTTGTCTCTTTAGTGCCAATCCTAAGTCCAAGTAAGTACATGCCATGAACACAAAATACCCTATAGCTTTAACCGTTAAACGGGCAGCTTTTCGCCCATCAAATCTAAATTTCCCCTCTAATCCACCTCCTTCCAGTCGCTTTTCTAGCCTATATATCCATTGTGCTATTCTTACTTTCTCTCTATCCTGGCCAAGTCAAAAAAGCATCCCATAGTGACGACCGATTTCTTGCCTTATAATACTTAATGGATGAGTTTGGCCCTTTACTGGACTCTTTCCCTAGTGATTCCAGCTGCACAGAGCGAAAGAAAGGCCGCTGGACCAGAAATGAAGACGATCTGCTTCGCCTGGCTGTCGAAGAACTGGGAGATAAGCAATGGAGTGCTATCGCTCAGCGAGTTTCGGGCCGCTCGGCAGTCCAGTGTCTGCACCGCTGGAGCAAAATTCTGAAGCCTGGACTGGTAAAAGGTCCTTGGAACGCGGCCGAAGACCTGAAATTATTAGAGTGGGTAGAGAAAGAAGGCCCTACGAAGTGGACTGCATGTGCGGAGAGCATCACAGGCAGATCAGGCAAGCAGTGCAAGGAAAGGTGGTGCAACACTCTGGACCCTGAGGTCAAAAAGGGCGACTGGCAGGACGCCGAGGACAAGACTATCTTTCGACTTTTTCAGAAAATTGGACCGAAGTGGACGGAAATGACTCGCTACTTGCCCGGAAGGACGGAAAACTCGATCAAAAACCGCTTCTACTCTACCATTCGCAAGGCTAAACACATCAAGCCCGCACCCCTGCTTAGCCGCACTACTCTCCAAAGTCTGCCAAGCCCTTCAAATCCTTCAGTGAACTCCCAACTAGTACTGCTTCTCCAACAGGTGCAGAAACTCGAAGTACTGCTCAGCAAGACCACGCAGCAAATCAACGAGTTCGAGCAAAGCATTGAGCAAGAGGAGCAGGCGGATAAGGATTTGGATGAAATCACGCAGGAAGTCCTCTTTTAATACAGGCTGTTTAGCTGAAAGTTAGAGGGCGGATTAGGGATTGGGTCGAGTTTGCTGGGATTTTTTTGAATTGGACCTTTTTGTTACGAGGGAATTTTCAGTATGAATTTCCGAACTTCGTTCGTTTCCCTCAAAGTCAGACCTTCTTGAGAAGGTTTGAAGACTCAATCCAGTCTATTCTATGTTCCTACCTCTCCCTGTACTTTTCTTATAGACTAATCCTGTACGGAAAACGCTGTTTGCCTACGTAACCGCCATTTCCCCAGCCTCTCAAAGTCCCTGCCATACTATGGCTTCTTCTTCGACGACTGAAATTGTCCTTTGGCAGCTTATTCGCGGCTCAGCCTACAACTACGTCTCCTACCACCCAAGCCCTACTCGTCAAGCCTAATTCCCTGTCTAGAGCCACTTCTTCTCAGCGGCCTTGAGTTCGTCCATGCCTTGCAGACGGAAGACTTCTTTGACAGTTACGACTCGGCCCTCTACGTCCACGAGGGACTCTGAATCGTGGATGGTCTTCGTCACGTCCTTCATGACCTTGACAGCCGCCCGCATGTTGTGATTCGCCCAGATGACCGCACTCACTCCCCACTTCCGGAAAGCGTCCGTCGGCGTCTTGTAGTACTTCGTAGGGACAATAATCACTGGGTGGCGGCGATTCCACGCATTCATAAAAGCCTCGATTTCACTAGGGTCTTCCCGCTTGCTGTGCATGAGAATAGCGTCAGCACCGGCTTGACGGTAGGCTTCCGCCCTTTTCATGGCCTCTTCCAGGCCCCAGCCTGCAATGAAGGCCTCCACTCGCGCTACTACCTGGAAGTCGGGGTCGCTGGCGGTGGCCTTGCAGGCCTCGATTTTCCGCTGGAACTCTTCGATTGGCGCCAGGGTCTGCCGGCCGCCGTCATCTAGCAGGGAGTTGGTCTTGGGGAACATTTTATCCTCAAGACACACTCCGGCCACTCCGCGCTGCTCCAGCTTCTTCACGAGTCTTCTGGCGTTATTGAAGTTGCCATAGCCGGTATCCCCATCCAGCAGAATCGGGATCTTCGTCCTGTCCGACATGAACTCCATCACTTCCATGACCTGCGTCCACGAAGCCTCATTGTTATCCCTCACCCCCATAGCCGCGGAAATGGACAGTCCACTGCCCCAAATAGCCTTGAAGCCTGCCTCTTCCACTATGACCGCACTCATGCCGTTGTGTGCCTCCATGAGGAAGCCTAGCTCTGGACCCTGGATCAGGTTTTTGAGCTGGGTGGTTTTGCGAAGGCTGGTGAAGCCGCGGCAGGCACTAGCGAACATAATGGAATACAAGCCATTCATGCAACTTAGATCAGGTCAATAGGGAAAGCCTGAGAAAGGCCGAAATTCCTTCTCCTCGGACAGATGTTTATCACGGAATGGGTGGATGTCCTCATAGAGCTAGGACTAGGCTTTAGGGGAGCGAGAAAGCTTGAAGCCGCCTCTCTGTGCACCTCGCTGGCTGCGCTCCTGTCCCGCTCCACTGAACTTATGCATCTGCAAGCCATGATTTCCCCTCCCCCTCACCACAGGACTCCTCAGCTCCGCAACCTTCGACGTACTCTGCCCAAACAGCTGACTACGCGACGGAGACTCCTCCTCAGGCCGCTGGAAGAGCTTTTCATGCAAGAAGTCCAGCACTTTTTCCTGGGAAATGAACAGTTCCATGACTTTGCGTCTGTCAGGGTCTGTGAAGTGCTCGAGTTTCACCTCCTGAGAGTCGCGCATAGGGATGGATTTCTCGGAAATGGCGCGAGTCATGTGCTTTGAAGTCTTTAGGGAGAGTTCCTGGGCTCTGGCTCTGCGGGCGAGGATGTCTTTTTTTACTTCTTCGACACAGTCAATGAAAATATCCTCGAATTCTCCTTTTTCCAGTACATAGTTCGCCTTCGAAGCCTTCAATTTCTTCAAATTCCGCTTCTCCGCCTCCAGCTGATTGTTCAAATGCTGCAAAGTCTCCTGGTACCTGTGCTCAATTTGCTGGAAATAGGCAGAGTGCTCCTCCTGCTCAGTGGTCTGCACTCCTTCCGCCTGCAGCAGTTCCTTCAACTCCATTTGCTGCTGATCGGGCGGAATCCCTTCTCTGCCTGGGGAGTCGGGAGGGGTTTGGTCCTCGACTTGGTGCTCTTGGGCTTGCTGCATGAAGCGGAGTTGGTCCTTGAGACGTTGGTTTTGTTTGCGGGCGGCTGCGATTTGCTCCTCGATGAACCTGCGGTCGTCTTCCAGGGTTTCAGCCTCATTCTTCCACTTATCCACACTCTGCTTGAGATCCTTGCAGGAACTATCAAGCTGCACAGCGCGGGTCTTGAGCCGGTCCCTTTCTTCTTGCAAGGCTGCAATCTTCTGCTTGCGCTTTTCCTGAATTACGTCTTCGTTGGCCTTTTCTTGCAAGTCGCGGATTTTGGTTTGGACTTCGATCATATGCTTTTTGTACTGGTTTAGGAAGTCGGATTCGTGCTTTCTCAAGACGTCCCCTACCTTCTTATCCAGCGCTTGGATGCAGTTGTTCAGTTGTCCATACAACTGGTCAATGTTCTCCTGGTTCGGGTAGGACCGGTCTCCCGCCCGCTGTCTCTGCGCCTGCGTCATGAACGTCGGCTCTCTCGAGGTCTTTCCACTCGATCTCTCCAACGGCTCAACCATATATAGCAATAGAACAGCTACAACGGAGGCACTACCAGCGACATGCTGTTGTCCTTCCTTCTGGATAGCGTCACCTCTCTGCTGGAATGCGTCCTATGCCTTCTATACACCTTTCGACTGCCTTTGCGGATAGTACTGGCCGAGGAGTCTGCCTCCTTCCGAGTAGGCTCAGGCCGAGTGTCCAAGAAGTTCTGCACAGAGGAGTACAGCTCCAGAATGCTGATTTCCGTCTCGAGTCCTGAGAACTCTGCATTGCCGCTGTCCCTGCCTCCTGCTGCACTGCGACTGGAAGGCTTCACTGGCTCAGGCGCAGGGTCGATAAAGAGCTGGTTGAGAGGAGCGGGGTAGGGGGAGGAGATGTCCTGCATTCGCTTGACTTCTTGGGTGGTCAGGGCCGGCTTGTAGTAATTATCCACTGACACATCTTCTTCGAAACTAAGGTTCAAAGGCTCTTCCCCGAAATGCTCCATCCACTCCACCGGCAAAGGGTCTGTGTTGCAGTAGTGCTCCTCCGGCAGGTACACATCCAGCACCTTTGTCAGTGCTGTCTTTAGGTACTTCGAGTCGCAGAGGTGGTCGCAGCTCAGGCCGACGGTGGCCACCAGGTCGCAGCGACTACTGCCGCCTGGCAGGAACAGGGAGATGTGCTTCTTTTCAGTGAGGGAGGAGCCCATGGACAGGGAGGCTGGGAAGTCGGCAAGAAGGGGACTGACTCCCTTCATTAGCACCTTTGAGTCGCCTTCCAGGGAAAACTCTGCTTGGAACTCCGCTACAAACCGACTAATCGACTTCTTAGGGTTGGAAAAGAAGTACATTCCTTTGAGACTGTGCAGACTCAAGTCTTCGCCAGACTTGAAGAACAGCGGAAACCTGGCCTTGTAATCATGCAGCTTCACCTGCAAAGTCAGCCCCACTCCCGTTTCCAACGCACCCTCAATGCTTTGAAAGTGAATCAAAACCCTCCATTGAAATAGCGCCTTTGGCAGGAACTGCAGCTGAATTACATGCTTCGGGTCCTCCTCCAGCGCTTCCTCTCTGTAAGGAATGCTTAGTGCTTCAGCCATGCTTTTCTCCATTGTCACCAGCAGGAACTCACTCGTGACCATCACGTAGCAGTACGGACACACTCGGACGCTCTGAGAAAGCAGGTCGGAAGTAGTGACTTTCAGGTGGGAGGTGTCCATAGGCAAGTCCACTCGCTTGGCAGCATGCATTTTGAACAGCATCAACATGCGCACTGAGACCAAGTGAGCGAGTTCGAGGTTGGGGTACTGGAGACGGCAGAGACGGCAGCGCACGAAGCTGCCCTTCTTGCGGTCTTCCAGCTCTTCCTTGCGCCTTGCGATGTCCTCCATGTCAACTGTGTAGCGAACTGCAGAGGAGGCGAATCCTGGGACCGTGGGACTGGGCGGAGGACGTAGCGCTCGGCCAATAGTGGCTTCTTCCAACAAAAAGCCTTTGCACCCACATAGAAACAGCCTTCCTTGCTCATCTTTCAGAAAGTCTAGTACGATTTTGTCTATGCGCAAGTGGTACCCTCGAGACAAGTAGGCCGCTATGTGCTCTGCCGCCTCTTCCAAAGGCCTTAGAGCTGCTCCAGTCTGCTTGACGACTTCCAAACTCCCAGGACTGCCGAAGTCCACTGTGCACCTCTTGGTCAGTTCTGACTCGGGGTACTTGAGGGACTGGATTGCTACGATTTGGTAGGCGTAGCTAGCGGCTGTTTCCCTGGTGGTTCGTTGGTGAAAGAGGCGGATTACGCTGGGGTGGCCGCCGGGTGACTTTATGAACTCTTGGATCATTTGCCCGGGTCGGATTTCGTGCCCGGTCATTTTTTGTCGGAACATCACCCAGTCCATCACAATCTTCTGCATCGAGTCCTCACTGTCCCCCATTACTCTCAGCACTCCTGCAGCACAGGCCAAAGGACTGGAAGTCGAATTTCTGCCTTCTTCTCGAGACTTCAGGAACTGGAAGAAGTTCACTTCGTCCGTGCAGCTCAGAAAGCCTGTGGGGAGAGTCCGCAAGTGGTAGATTCTGTCAGTGAAAAGGATAGTTTCCGGGAGGTTTAGCTGCAGCATTTCAATTCCGCCTCGAGGCGGTTTTAAAAGACTGGAAAAGAAGCGAAATCCGGGCTTTATCGGTAGTCTGTCGTAATAATCAGCTGTTGGAGGCTGAAAACTGACCCTTGATAGCAGCTTTTGCCATCGGAATTTGGACAAATCTTCCTGGTTTTTCCTTTTTTGCTCCTTTTCCCAGAGCAGCAGTGCTCGATGCTTCTTCCTTTCTGCACTGATGGACCGCTGCAAGTCCTCTTTTTCTCCCTCTTCCCTCTCCAGCGAGGACCTGTGGCCGCCTGGAGAGCCAACGACACTGCGGCCGTTGCTCAGTACCAAGGGATCCGGCCCTTCTTTCGGACTCACAGGGCCCATCGAAAGACTCAGAACTCGAGCCGACCGCGGCGCCGTGCGGAAAGAAAAAGGCAAAGCATTGACTTGCGCAGTCATAATTGACTACTGTTAGAGATGTAGAGAAATGGGAGGCCGCCAGCCTCGCTACAGAAAGAGCCATACCAACGCCTATGCAGAGAGCTGTGAGACTGTGAAAGTCGTGGAGAGGGCGTATTACTGTGAAGAGAAGAGTGTGTGGGAGGAACTGCGCACTGAGAAGTCGCGAAGGTATCAGCGATTTGAGTGGAAGGCTGCAATTGTGCAGGGGTTGGAAGTGTACCAAGGCAGGAAAAGAGTGCATAGAGCCAAGGCTGCGGCTTTGGAGTGTGCAGGGACGGTAGTCACAGAGAGGCAATTCAGTAGTTCAGACTGGGGCATGCTGAAAGACCAAGAAAGCTGCTATTTCGGGCAAATAGCAGCAGGGAAAAGACACGGGTTGGGGACCCAGATATGGAGAAATGGGCGTGTATATCGTGGGACGTGGATCGAAAATCGCATGGAGGGAGTAGGTTTCTTGGTCTCTCCCAGTGGCGAAAGCTATGCAGGACACTGGGCACACAACGAAGCCAGCGGCCAGGGCTCCTACCACAAATCCAACGGAATGTCCTACACCGGCGGATGGCTGCAAAACCTGAAACACGGACTCGGCGAAGAAAAGACTGCAGAAGGTCACATCTACAAGGGGGAATTTAGCTACGGACAGAGGGAAGGAGAGGGCCGAATTCAGCTCCAAGACGGATCTCAGTACCAAGGCCACTTCAAATGCAACCTCTACCACGGCCAGGGCGCCTACACCTGGCCAGACAGCCGAGTCTACACCGGCTCCTGGAAAGCAGGGCTGATGCACGGCTCCGGAGCCTTCCAGTGGCCTAGAACTGAGGGAAGGGAGCGATACGCGGGGGACTATGAGGCGGGGCACAAGCAAGGCATTGGGACCTTTACCTGGGCAGATGGCAGTCAGTATAAAGGGCAGTGGAGTGAGGGAGTGCGCCACGGCACTGGTCGCTTCAGGGACGTGGAGGGATTGATGTGGCTGCAGACTTGGGAAAAAGGGGTTATTGTAGCTGCTAATCAAATTAATAGTGGCTGAGGATATAGTTTAGAGGGCTGGATTTGCCTATTTCATTGCGAAAAGTGGGGAAATAGGGAATTTATCGCCTATTTACCCTCGAAATCGCTCCGATGCCGCAAGATCTTGATAGCGTCAGGACACGCTTCTCTCGGAATATAGGCCAAAACGCCCCACTCCGCACCCACTTTCCTCACAATTCGCCTTACCAAACAGCGCACTATTAGCACATAATAAGCCAGCATTACCCCACAAATAAGCACAATTTCCCATACATGTTCATACTTCATTTCCTTTATTTTGGTCTCTATTAGGGATTTGTACGATTCAGTCATGTTGCCAAGAGACTCTTCGAAGGATTTTAACTGATTTTGCAGCTGTGAATTTGCATCTTGGTCCGAAATATCCAAAGTTTGGATGTCTGAATAGAGGGACAAAAGCAGGGAATGGGCTCCAAAGTCTAAAGAATTGCCCTTAGAGCCTTGAAATAAGGTTTGAAATTGCTCAGTGGACAGAGATATGGACTTGTCGGCCCGAAATATGAGGAAATGGTGGAAATTGGCCAAGTTCGCAGCCGCTTTTGCTAGTTCTTCTCTATTGCTGTATACAGGAGTAGGCAAGTTTAGCTGGGAAAAAGCAGTTTCAGGCCTCAGCACTTCGTTTAAATAGAGCCGAGTTTTCGACAACTCCGCCTTCTTCAGTCCTGAGATGTACTCCATCTGCGGCCACTTCACACCATACAGCACACTGTCAGCCGCTGTATCTGCGAAATAGCCTGCTAGGCCAGCTGCGAACAGCACTCCAAGCAGCACCAAAGCCACCAACAGCAGTTTCAACTCCGGCAAAGCACTGATGTTAGAGATCTGCCCGGCCTGCAATTCGCTGGAAATAGGGCCTTTTTGGTCCTCTTCAAGGTCGATTTTGTGAGTAAACTGCAAGCGGTTACTGGAGTTGGCCCGAGCAGAGGCATAGACAGGTGCAGGGAGGTGGCGGAGGAGACTCCACACCGTAGACCTGAGAGCGCGGACTTTCAGCCAGACCACTATAGCCAGCGCTACACAGCAGAGAAGCAGGAGGCTAACACCCGCGAAGGCCAGACTGCTGAGGGTGATACGGGCGAATTCGTTGGAGGTAGTGGAGGCTTGGAAGAGGGAATACATAGTGCGGTTGAGGGAAGTCAAGCCTTCATGCGCTCCGTTGCGGTATATAGTCAGGAAATCGATATCGGAGGAATTGACTACTAGTCGCTGCGCTAAAGGTAGCAAACGAGTGGCGAATTTGCCTATAATTTCCACTGCATTGGTGTATATTAACTCCGCTTTCTGCCCATCGAACTCCCACCACACTGCCTGTTCCTCCCTCTCTGCTCTGCCCAGCTCTCCCCGGTGCAGCTCTGCAAATCTGCCCTGCAGCAGTCCCGCCACTTTCCCGACCTCCTCCGCACTGCCCGGCACTCCCTGCACCAGTTCTTTGCTATGCAGTGCCGCCCTTACTGCCAAGTCCACATCTCTACCCTGTTCCAGGACTGCTTGCAGGTCTTTGGATAGGTGGACTACGTTGAACTGCACGACTAGAGACACTGTGAACATCGCTAAGGTCCAAAGGAATAAGACCGCCAGAGTCCGGTCTGCCGCTTTTAGAAGGAACGCCAGTCGTTGCTTTTGTTTTCTCACGTTTTGACGCATATTGTCGGAAAAGCCGGTATTTCGAGACTGGAAACTGACCTGTACAGCATAATTTGTATTGCGAAAGCTGGTAAATACGCTGGATTGGCTTTTCATCGACACAGCAAGTGTCTCACTTTGCAGCGATTTGCTCTGGAAAGGACCTGAAGTCGTCTTAACAGTCTCCGCAGAGGTCGCATTCGCAAAATCCACTTTTCGAGCTTCTATATGGCCTTCGCTTTCCTCCAAAAGCTCCCTTTTCCCTGCTAAATCCACCATTTGCAGACATTTTTGCCTATGCAAACCATAGAAATTGAGGTCTGCACACCTCACTTCCACCACTTTTCCCTGCAAAGCGCCTCCCCCAAGTCCGCGCAAGCACACGTCTTGCTCCTTCCACTGGCTATGCCCAGTACCGAATAGGTCTCCTAAGGGAAATTGCAGCGGAATTGAGCGGTTTAGCAGTGTACTGAGTTGTTTTCTGAAGCTTTGGGTCTGTTTGAAAATCACCATTGCTGTAACTTTCAGTCCCTCGTCGTCCACAAAGGCTACAACAGGCGCATTTTCCCGCTTCTTTAATGCACATAAAACCACTAAGTTGGCAGTATCTGGTGCATTCACAAGACGCACTTTCCAGTAAGCGTTCAGCATCACCCCGTTTTTCTGCATAAACACAATTCCATGTACATTCGCATACACCGGGTGATGGTGTCGAAACAACGCAATTCTACGCAGTTTCTGCATATGAAGCGTGTGGATCGGAGGGGGAATCAGCACACTATGGTCCTTGCCCTGCAGTTCACTATCTGTATAGCCTAGTAACTCCGCTGAATGCGTCCACACGATGTGTCCGAAGTCAGATTCCTCGAGACTGATGGCCATCACCATGGTTTCGGGACTGTAGTAGTCCACTACTTCTTCGTAGTTCCGGGCTAGTTGCTGCTTTTCAGCCTTTATCAGCAGCTCTGAATAGCGCAGTGCTTGCTGGGAGTTTGTGAGCTCCTGGTAGAAATCGCTTAAAAGACGCAGCAATGGTCGGTTTTGCTTGTATTTCTGGTTCATCTCTCGAACTGTGTCCTTGTAAATGGCAATTCGCCTATCCAAATCGTAAGCAAGTTGCGTAACTCTTGAAATTTGGGGTGACTTTCTCGCCAATTCCGTAAACAGTCGCCAATGCGTCTCTGTAGCACTCCAGTCCACATCCAACAAGTGCCTATATTTGCTCTCAAAGTCCATATAAGTCATCGCCTCAGCCAGATGTGCACTTCGCATGAGCCAAAGTCTAGTGGCAAAAACGGCATAGCAACAGTCCATATAGAGGAATACAGGCCACCTGAGTTTCTGGAGTTTGCTCAAATTCACCTGCACGAAAGTATCGTCCTCTTGCCACTGGTAATACAGCAGTGCTAGCAGCACTAGCTGAGTTTCGTCTCGGAGTGTAGTAGTGAGGTGGCGAGAAAACATAAGATGGAAGTCTTCATCCAGGTGAGAAGTGCTGGGCTTCCTGGTGCAGAGGTGGACTTGCACCTTCAGTTGCAAGTCTTGCACTGAGGACTGAGTGGAGATAGTCATGGGACTATTGCTCGAGTGCAGTAGACGGTGCAAAAGCAGGAAAAAGACGAAGGGACCGACCAGGAAGAAGAGGGCAGTCGCGAGGATGGAGGATTGGCTGGGATTCAGGACATACCCTAGAAAGGTGCACAGTCCTCCCCAGCCCAGCACTACTCCTCTGCCTAGCAACACTGCGTTCATCGTTGCTTTGTAGTAGGGCCGGGCCAGCAGCGCTTGCCCGGCTAGCAGGACGCCTGAAACGATTTGAATGGCACTGTAGAAGGCTGGGTAGTGGCTGTAGGGCAGTGCAGAGCAGGCGAGAAGCGAGGCGAGCAGGACTGATGTGGGGAAAGTGCGGGCTTGCCAGGACAAAGCGGCCTCTATGTCCTTTTCATTCCACAGGAAAGTGCCTAAATAGCAGCGGTTCAAGACTGCTAAAGTAACCACTGTGAGAAGTCCGGGTACAATAATAGCCCCAGAACTGAACTCCTTAGCTAGCAAAAGCACCCCTGGTACCAACAGCCACTTTAGGAGAAGTACCGACAAGGCACGATCCCACAGACTTGCCATTCTCCCAAGCAGCCCTTTAAACCCTCCACAAGCCACCAATTCGAACCTATGTTCCTCCATCAGTCCATAAACAAGCGCCATAACTGCTACTGTGGCCATCTTCGCAAAGACTGCAGTCGCATACACCCAGGCCAGAAGTCTTGCAGAACACCCCCAAGTCTGCAGCAAATAGTCCGGCCTCACTAGGAGCGCTAGGACAGTCCAGGGCTGGCCGCTCAGGTTGTAGGCCCAGGGCAGGTTTTGCTGTGGCTCAGCTGGCAGCAGAAAAGCGAAGAGCTGTGCGAGTTCCCAGACTTGCTGTGACCAGGCTTGGTAGGGTCGTAAGACTAGGCGTTGCTTCCTGCTCACTAGGCAATAGCGCTCCAGTGGCTTCATCACTCTGTGACGACTTGTTGAATTGAACGTCTCAAAGACCATTAAACTACAGATCTCCACCATGCAGGAACACTTAGATGTAAAGCTGTTCATAGAACTTAGTCTCCTACCCAGAATCTCCTCAGAAGGAGCACTTACTGCTGATTCAAGTGAAGTTTATATATAAAAAAAGACATCGAGGCGTTGATTCCTGAGAATTGAACAGGTAACTGAAAAGTAAAAACAGTTGTATCGTAGTTCGAAACGTAAAAAATTATGGAAAGGGAGTTTATTTGCCTCTTTTTAGCCAGGATATGTTGAAAGTCATCAAGAGCAATCATGACCTCGTCAAGTCACTCCATTTTCTCAAACATCGAGCCAGATTCAGGAACACAGTCTAAAATTGCATATTCAGCTGAATACTGCAAATTTTATGCTAAATCTGGAGCTTCCCAAACACCTCCATACAGGACTTAACTGTAATAGTTGCAGAAATGGACCTGTCTGACAGAGGCAAGACTGCGAAGCTGGTGCTGCTAGGAGCCTCAGTCCTCCTCGGCAGTTTCCTCGTGTACAGGTCTATCCGAGGCCTGTTCCAGTTCCTGCACAGGACCACAGACGGCAGGTCTATTCGCGACCAAGTGGCCGCGGCTTCCTCGTCCAGTCTAGTGCGTCTCTCCACCTCTCAAACCTATATCTCTGAGGGCAGCCTTCGATTCTGCATCAGTCTCCTCAACTCTGCGAACCCCAAGCCGGAGCGCAGTGAACAGCCCGCAGACCCCTTCATGTACCCCTTCGAGCCGGGCATATTCATATGCGACTTAGGGGAGAACTACCGACTTCTCTTCAACAAGTACTACATCAGCAAAGGCCACACGCTCATAGTCACGAAGAAGTTCGAGGAGCAGAACAAGCAACTGGTGCTTGGGGACTTCGAGGTGATGAGGGAAGTGATGCAGGACATGCGTGCACTGGCCTTCTACAACTCTGGGCCGGAGTCAGGCTTTAGCCAGCCTCACAAGCACATCCAAGTCCTTCCCTTCGAAAGTCTGCCTATCAGTCTGTGGAAGGAAGTGGAGGAAAACAGGGAGGAAGGGCCGTTCACCCTGTCCAGCTTTGCATTCCGCCACTTCTTCTATCGCTTCACCCCGGGGATATCTGCGGCAGCGCAGTACCAAGCCTACTGCCAGCTGCTGAAGCTGCTGGGCGTCACCCCTGAACAGCACTCCTACAACCTTATAGTCACTTCCCACTGGATGCTAATGGTCCTGCGGGACAAGGCCTATGCCTTCAACCGGATCTCTATTAACGCTTTGGGATTTCTAGGGCTCATACTTGTGAAGTCCAAGGAAGACCTGGAGTTGGTGCAGAAAGCCGGACCTTTGGCGATTATCAAAGACGTGGCTTGTCGCCTTTAGATAGCTAAGTGCGTTGCTATATTTAGGCTGGAAAAGGACTGGAAAGGGTGTGAAATCGGCCCGTAGGCTGTTTGCGGTATAGGGGAAAGGCCAGTCTAAGCCCAGACTAGGGAAGTACAGAGACTAACTCCTCTCCTCCAGTTCCCGCAGGAAGGCAAGCACCTTTCTCCTCTCCTTCGGTCCTAACCCCGCGTACATCTTCACCACTTCCTCCGCTGTTGGCGCCTCCGACAGACTCCCTCTGGAGTGCAAAGTCCCAATTTCACTCGGACTCGCCCGCACTTGCGGCAAATTCCACCTCTTCCTCACAGGACTTTCCGTCTGCTCCCCGCCTTTCCTAGTGTGGAAGGGTTGTTTGGAGGTGCTGCGCAGGCGCTCTACATTGGCCCCAGTGAAGTAGAGCTCGAAGCCGGTTTCTCGACTGCGGTGCTGGGCTTGCTTGCCTTCTTCCAGGGCGGCGTGCTGCTTGCGGAGCTGGTTGGTTTGCTGGAGGTGGCGGAGGTACAGCTGCGGGTCCTTCTTAATAGCCATTAGGTCAGCCTCTGAAGAAGATAGAGCGCTTCTTGGGCCGCTCACTGCGTGTCTGCGCCTCCATGGCCTCCAACTTCGTCTTCATCTCTGCATTCGCAATCTTCACCTTCACTGCGTCGTTCTCCACCTCCTGTAGAGTGGCCCTCAAGTCGTTCGCATAGTCCGCCCACTTCTGCTTGGTCTCTATCAGCTGCGCCTGCAGCTGCAACACTTCCTGACTCTTCTCTGCTACCTGCATCCGCAGTGTCTTCAGCTCCTCTCGAGCGCTCCTCATTTCTTCCGAAACCATCATAATGGACTTGCGAGGAGCAGGCTCGACCTCCCTCAGCTTGGCTAGTTGTCCTTGCAAGTTCAGAACTTGTCCACTTAAGGCTTCCTTTTCCGCGGTTACAGCCTTCAAATCGGCTTCTTTTTCAGTCTACAAAGCTGGTACCAGCTGAGATTTGAGCACTTCGAGTTGAGGGTCAGGCGTTAGCTTCGGAGCTAGGGACACGCGGGACCAGCGGACACTGGGCCGGTCCATCCTCAGTTCATCTAGTAGGGACGGCTGGCCGTAAAAGATGGATTTCCGGGAAATGTCCGCTTCATCTCTCGCTTCTTGAAGATTTTGCTTCAATTCACGCTTTTCACTCTCTAGCTGCATGATGCGGGATGTCAGTTCTTGCGTCATTTTAGCCTTGGAAGCAGTGGTAGTGGCTTCAAACTGCTCTAACTGAGCTTGCAGCCCTGTGGTTTCAGAGCCTAAGCGGTCACAAAGGAGCTGCAGTCGCTGGTTTTCCTTCTTTGCAGCCTTCATTTCCTTGCGTAGTGCAGTCAATTCCTTGGTTGCCTCCTCCAAGTCTTCGTTCTTCTCTGACTTCAAGGAGTGCAGCAGCGCTTCTGTGTCTTTATTCTTCCTCACCAAATGAGAAAGTCGCTGCTTCAGCTCCTCCGACGTATCCTCACTTTCAGTAGTCAACTGCTCTTCCAAGGCCTGTATCTTCTGAATGCGCGTCTGCAGCTCTGTATTCAGGTTTTTCCGCACAGACTCCAAAGACTTGACTTCCTGCTCCATCACTTGCAGGTCGTCCAGCATTGCGCTTTGCTGGTTCTGACTGCGCTCTAGACGGACTGCAAGGGTTTGGGTTTCTTCCTTTGCCTTTTCCACCTCTTCGTGCGCTTCAGTGAGCTTTTGAGTGAGAGAGTCGCATTCCTCTTTGCAGACTTTGAGGATGGTCTGGCGCTCTGTTTCGGCTTTAGTGCGGAAGGAGATGAATTCTTCCTCTTGCATTTGAGCATCCAATCGCTCTTTTTCTAGCTCTAAAGTCAGCGCATCGATTTGCCGACTAAAAGCCTCGGATGCAGCCTTGATATCCACCAGGAGACTATTGACGTTCACAACCTCAGTTTGCAGCAGGCTGTTTTGTGCTGAAAGTTCCTCTATGTCGGCTTCAGTCTGCTTGAGCTGGATTTCCTTCTGTTGCTGCTTAGCAATACCGCTTGCGCCTGGACGCTTTCGAGGTTGGCTTCGGAGGATTTGAGGCTGCTGGTGAGGCGGGCGACTTCGGATTTCAGGTTGTCGTTTTCGGTAGAGAGGAATTCGATCTCTTCCTCGGCTTCGTCGAGTGCCTTCTCCAACTCAGCTCTGATCTTGCGCTTTTCCGCCTCCGCCCCTAGTTCCAAGTCCTGCATCGCTTTGAGCAAACTCTGCAAGCCCAGTTGCGAGTGCTTCTCCGCGGACAGCTCCATGCCCATCTCCATCTTCAGCGCTTCCTTCTCCCTCTCCAGGATCCTCACTGTCTGCGTCAACACTTCCACCTTCTGTCTCTCCTTGGTCAGTGCCTCGTACAGGTTCCTCAGGTCCACATCCTCTTCAGCCATTGCCTTATCGCTAATATGGGAATGCTGATATTGGGAAAACTGCAGCAAATATCAGTACTGAGTTGGAACTGGAATGCCAGTTCTTGGAGTCTGTGGTCTACTCTGTGTTTGGTCAATTAGGGCTTGATTCCCTAATCAACTCAAATTTACGAAGAATTGAAGGTGGTATATGATTTCCAGGACGCGTGGAAAGTTCGTCTATCCACTTGCATGCAGTTTCTTCAGTGAAATGAATGTTTAGTCTGCATCTTTCCACTCTAAGCAATCGCTAACTTCCCCATTCAGTCCTAGTATCACCCTAGAAAGCGTGTTTCCAGCAGGGCACAGGAGCCAGCTTTGTAATGCAACAGCGCACTTTCGAGTGGGAACTCGGGCTCAAGCAGGAAGAGCAAGAAGTGGACGTGTTGGAGCAGCGCTACAAGGAGCAGCGGGAAGCCGTGCAGCGCAAGAAAGCAGAGTTGGAGTGGAAGAAGCGCAACGACTGGGAGTGGCAGCAGCGACAGCTGCAGGAGAGATTGGCAGCGCTGCAGACTCAGGAGACGGCGGATGATGCTTTGGAGGACCAGGCCAAGCGCCGTATGGCTGAGCTGAGAAGAAGGGACCGAGACCTGCTGCGCGACGAAGTGAAGGTGGAAAAGAAGATCGTGGAGGGCAAGCAGCTGCAAAGGGCAGAGGAACTGGCTAGGAAGAAACTCGACCTGGAGCGCTTGCAAAGGGCCCAGGAAGACCTGCAGGCAAGACAGCGCAGGGAGTAAGTATCATACAGACAAGCTCAGCTCGAAGCTATCAAAGAAGAACGAGACCGTAGGGACGTCCGCAATCTCGGAAACCTGGAAAGAGCCCTGGCGCACGCCCAGAACATCGACCGAGCACTCAAAAACGGCGACTTGGACCGGAAGAACCAGCTCATGCTCGCTAGTTCTCTCAGTGAAGCTGGAGCCGCCAACGACCGCCAACGCAAGAAGATGATCGACGAAATCCTAGCCAAGCGAGAACGAGACCGCAACAGTCGCGTGCTTACCAAGGAAGCCCGCCTGCGCGAATTAAACGAACAGCGCTTCGAACTGCTTACCAAGGAAGAAACAGTGCGCAGACGCAGGGAAATCCACGACCGTCTGAACGACCGGGGCATAGAGTTCCTCGCGGAAATGGAACTAGGCAAAGCCCCGCCCAGAGAAGTCCTAGTGCAGAATTTGGGTATTCCCGCTGATTTGTCCCTACGAGACCGTCCTCTCAAGCGAGTTATTAAGGATACTCAGGACTGGGTGCAGGCCTTGCCTACTCGCATCGACGACCTCAAGAAGGACAGGGAACGCACTCACGGTCATTTCCTTCTGCTGAATCGGCCTTACAGGGGAGAGGCGGACGTGCGCAGAGAAAGGCCGGACATCGACCCTGTAGTATACAGCGGCATGCGCGCTACCGTGGACTGGATCGTCGAAGCGGCCTTCAGACGGTACGACCAACTGCAAGAAGACTTGGGCGACGTGCAGAGACATAGAGAGTACTACACGCAGAAAAACGCAGTGTTGGCGGAAAGACTGAACTGGTTCGCCGATGGACAGGCCTTGAGGGCTGTGACGAACTCCTTGACTGAGCAAGTGGTGGCGGAGATGACTTTCGGCTGTGCGTCGGAAGTCATCAAAATATGCATCTTCGCTCAAAACAGCATTTTGAGTATTGTCGCGACTGGGCTGAAGGCGCAACGAAAATTCGGGAATTCGGAAGAGGAGATAAAATCGCTGCTTTCGGACTTGCTGCAGGACTACACTGGCGAAATGCAACATCAAACTATACCTAGGAATTAACTGCTACCAGAGATTCCAGAGTGAGTCGTCAGTTTCTTGAGTGATGTCGACCATCGGGGGAGTGGTTTCGATGGGCATTTGGTCCAAACCGTGAGTGGACTTGAGGTGGCGGGCTAACATTTGCTTCTGAGTGTACATCAAGTGACACACTGAGCACGTATAGGACTGCTGCTCCTCATGTGTCTTTTGGTGCGTCTGCATCAACTTCGTCGGTACTTTAAGCCCACAAAGGGAGCAAATGGCAGTTTGCGAGGCCAAGTGGGAGGCAAGGTGCTTGGAAAAGCTGGCTTTGCTGGCTATTTCCTTGCCGCAGTCAGGACAGGTGTTCTTTGCGTGTTTCTTCATGTGCGCCACCAGTTGACTGAGTCGGACAAACTTCCAGCACACCTCACATTGTCGTTTGCCCATTATATAATAGACTGGTTGGCTGATATGAGTTTGGCTCACCTCAAGCAGGAACTGAGAGAAGCCGCTCTAAACCTTCAGCGTGCAGAGTCCGAAACCGTGCGCCGCATGGAAGTATGGGAAGTCGCAGACCTGGACCAAGTGTTCCGCAAGCTGGGCGTGGCGTCCCCAAAGCACCAAGGAGAGGTAGTGCTGGAAGCAGCTCGCCTGGACCTACCCAATGTACTGGCTTATTGTATCAGGGGAGGACTAGTGGAGTCTAGGAATAAACTGGGGGAGTCGGCTTTGCACTGTGCTGCGAAGTTCGGGAGAAGTCGGATGCTGGGTCTGCTATTAGCCCAAGGATTGGTGGCCACTGAATCCAATCGTATAGGGGAAATTCCCCTAATGTTCGCTAGCGAAAGCGGCTCAACCGAAGCAGTCCATCTCCTAATTCCCTGTTCCAACCTACTAGCCGTCAATGCATTTGGACAAAGTGCACTTCACTATGCAGCCAGGGCGGAGTGTGAGCTTGCCTGCGAAGCACTGCTGAAAGCCTATAAAGCCATGGTGAATGTGAAGGACCAGAGTGGAATGACTGCGCTGGACTATGCAGCGGAGCAAGGAAACACGGAGTTGATGGGTGTGTTGGAGAAGTATGGAGCCAAGTTAGGCAATCAGACCAACTGATAGAGGTTTATTGCTACTGAAATAGGCTAATTTGCATGTAATTGCAGGCAAATGTCCACATTTCTAGGACTCGCGGAACTCGCTTAAGCATCTTTGGTCCTATTTTTATGCAGAGCGGCAAAGGGTCTGTGTCCAACTTCACTTGGAAGATGCCACTGAGTTCGGTGGAGCAGTTCACTCTGCCCACTGAAGTCAAAGGAGTGTTGGAAGGCTGGGAAAAGAAGCGAATCCTCAAGCGCGCTCTGCTACCTCCCGAACCCACCGAGAAAAAAGGCACCGAGAGCGATAGTAACAAAGAAGAAAAGCCACAGTCCAAGTCTACCCAGGCCCCTTCCCTACCCCCAGTCACCAAGCTCTCCAAGCCCCCCAAGCCCCGGCACAGAACACCACCGCGCAAGGCCAAACCTATGGGCACACCGAAGATTGTGAGGGCCAGGTCTAGGCCTTTCGCTGTGGAATGGACCCGCTCCGCCCCTGCCTTGCCCAAAACTGCAGTGGAACTTCCCCCTCCCCAGCCTGTTTCCAGGAAGAAAAGGGCTGAAACTCACCTATTCACCAGCATAAACGAGTACGATGTCCGGACAGTAAAGGGAGAAAACCAGCAGGAAGCGCTGAACAGAACCATGGAGCATGCGCAGAGCATCATTCGCAACTTCGAAACGAAGCTGTTCGACACTGAGCAAATGCTCTCACAGGCCACAATTGCTAAGGACAGGGAACTGGAGGAAAAGATGAATCGGCTTTTTGCTTCGATTTCCACGAAGGCGAATGGGAGGGTCAGAGGGGAGTCTGGAGCCGGACATGTGCAAGGTAGAAGTCGAGAGGCAGTCAGTAATCCCTCTTTGTGAAGTCTTATATGGGTTATTCGGAGTACATGGTAGCAGAGGACGACACAGTCCTAGCCATTGCTCTCAAATTCGACATGCCGTAAGTCTCACCCAGTCTGTACACTCTCCTGCGCCTCAACAGCCTTTCTGAAGACTCTCCCTTGTGTCCGGGGCAGATCCTTCGAGTCCGCGCTGGAGGAGAAAAGTTCCAGGCGAAAGCTCCGGAGAGTCCCGCGCAAGTGGAAACTATCCTCTGTGAGATATGGAAGCAGGAAGTCGCCTACTGCACCCGAGTCTCCGAAGTGCGCGGCCTGTTCACTCTCACCAACTACTTCCTTATGTTCGACCCTGCACTGGAGCACGGCAAAGCGGTGCTGTGGAGAGCTGGGAAGCCGGAGGAAGTGCCGGCGGAGCAGTGTCTGTGCTATATTAACCTGCAGGACGTGCAGGAGTGTGTGAGTATGCGGCTGCCTGCGAGGAAGATTGGGCAGAACTTGCAAGTGGTGATACGGATAACCCTGGCCTCAGGCCTAAGCGCAGACAGAGACATCAACGGCTCTGCCCAGTTCTCCTTCCGCATCAAAAGCGCCAGTCGCGACGCAAAGTTGACCTGGCAGGCCAAACTGAAGGTCGCCCAGGAACTAGTGGCCAAAATCACACACTACAAGCAGCTTTGCCAGGAAGAAACGCACGCTTCCAATACAGTCCTACCCCTGTACGACGTGCTATTGCCCTTTGAAGACTGCGATGAAGAGCTGCCTGACAAACAGGATAGTGCCTCGAGTATCCCTGAAAGCGCTAGTCCCAGGCTATGCTCTGGCAGAGTGCATTTCGTGGAAAGTGTGGACTCGCTGATATTCGACGAGGAGAAGCAGGAGCAGTTGGCGCGAGAGTTGCCGAAGTTGTACCAACTCCGGAGATGGCAGCTGGCCTACTCGCCCTCGAAGCACGGCTGCAGTCTGCGCACTCTGTACAGGAACGCGTGTGACTACGGGGCTACACTACTAGTCGTGCAAGACGAAGAGAAAGGCATATTTGGCGGGTTTATCACTGAGCCTTTGCGAGTAACTAAGCGGTTTTACGGCACTGGGGAAGGCTTTCTGTTCCGTTTCTCCCAAAGTGGCAAGTTGGAGGTCTACCGTCCTTCCTTCCTGAACGAGTACTACGTCATATCAGACCTAGAAGCCATTATACTGGGGTCGGGAGGCAGTCCCGGCCTGTACCTAGCTGCAGACCTGCTGACTGGGTGCACCGGCTACTGCGACACCTATGAAAACGAAGTGCTTGCTTCCTGCGAGAACTTCAGAGTACTAAATTTGGAGTTGTGGGGGTTTGCTTAGTAGTGAGCTAGTTTCGGACTCAGGGATTTCTTGGATTGGCTAGGAACTAAAGGCGGTAAGCAGGCCGTTTCTTCCTATTCGTAGAGTCAGCTATTTTCCTCGCCTTTTAGTCTTACACATCTAACGAAATCGAGCAAAATTTTAATTTCACGAGTCTCTAAACTAGGAAACATGTCTAGAAGCGGGAATTCGTATAGTCAGGCTGGCGATATAGACCGAAAATAGGTGCTAGACTACTTTTAACTAAAGGAAGAACTGTCTTCCGCCACTACGACCGAGTTATCAGGCACAGATAGTCTCGGCTCCCTCGGAGCTCTGTGGAAGGCAGCGTTGACTTCCTCAGAACTGTCGTCATACTGCCTAGTCCTTACCTTGCTTTGGTTCACTGAGTGTTCCCCGGAGCCAGACAGAGACCCTGATAGTTTCTGGCTGTGGGAAGGGTTGGAAACAGGCGAAACGGCAGTCAGTCCTGTCTTCAGCCTTAAAGCTATTAGCAGTTTGCTGATAAACCCTGCGCAAACCTTGCACACTTGCACCGACCACAGTATCAAGAAGTACAGATTCGCTACGACGATCACTACCAACATCACTACTTTGGCGGATTCGCCTAGGTCTCCGGTCATAAACCACAGTCCGCAGTAGACTGTTATAGTGGCGACTACTATGGCGCGCTGTTCCAGGGTGTTTAGGATTGCGGTGATGTAGGGCGCTTCGCGCATTTGGAAAATCACTGCGAGGACTAACACGAGCATGGCGCAGAGAGCCTGGATTGAGACTGATATGTTGAAAATGAATACAGCAATAGTGATGATGAGCATTTTGCGGTAGAGAATAATGAACTCCCAATAAAAGCGCTCGGGGCGGTAGCCATTGTACAGGAACCCGAAGTGAATGCGCGTTTCCAACATATCCAAAGTGCGGCGCTTCATACACAGCCGCACCAGCGCTAGCAGCGGCACTGCAACTCCCCATAGCAGAATTCCCGGCAGCGCGACGCCCATAGCATATCGCTTGTGCTGTGCATCCCAACATCGAATCGTAAGGTTGGAACTGAGCCACGACAGTCCTGCATCCAGCTCCTTGCAGTTGAACACATCAAACATCACCTTCACTATGCTAGGATGCACAAGGAAAAACAGCACCACTACAGAGTTAATCAGGTGGTTTTTTATATACATACTACTGTGTCTCGCCCATGAAACCACACTCCACAGTAAAAACGAACAAAGGAGAATCAGTACTGGCAGAGTGCTCACTACCACTACTCGCAAGTAGGTCACTTTCCCTTGGTCTGCACTACTCTCTGTGAGGAAGCAATCGAAGGAAAAGACCTGCTCGCTCACGTTTCCTGCACTTTCCTGCAGCTTGAGCAGTTGAAGGACATAGGACGGCCACTTGAAGTCGAACACTGCAGTGGCTGAGAGGAGTTGCAGGTAGTTTATAAAGATCTTGAAGTAAATGGAGTAGGGAGAGCGGGAACGATGGGCGGAAATAAGGCTGGTCTTGATAATGAGAACTACAATGAGAACTGTAGCTATCCCCACTCCTATCACTCGAATTACATTTATCACGAATTCCGGACATACGGCGCACACGTAGCGCCCAGTCCTGGAAAACCCTGCGGAACACCCATGACACAGATTCCCGAAATAGCCCTCCGCACACTCTCCTGTGAGCGACAAGGGCTTAGGAGGCTCTGGTGACCCCAGACAAGCCGCAGACTCGTAGCACTCCCAGATGGTATCTGTAGTGGCGCTAAGACGCCAGTAGCCTGGCTCAGGGACTAGGGTATAGTTGCCATAGCAAATCGCTCCTGTGGGACAGGACTCGCAGGGTGCACTGGCTTCCAGGTTGTATTTCCCATATGGACAGACCTCGCAGTAGGTATTGATCTGAGTCTCGCCTACTTCGCAATACCGCATCGAAGCCTGAATTGTGATATTTTCATTGAAGTTCGTATCAGCGTCTCCTTTACTGCTATCCACCGCATTCGTATATACCCCAATTGCAGCAGTTCCCCCAGGCTGCGAGGTAATGGTATAGTCGTCAAAGGTGAACACTCCCATTTCCGCAAGCACTCGAGTGACCCCTGAGACCGAGGCCTGCTGCGGACTCATCGGCTGCAAAGTCGCATAACTCGCATTATCCACACTCACAATTTGGCTATAATGGTCCAGGAGATACACCACTAGTGTGCTTTTGGAAGGCTGTCCACTGGGAACTGATTGAATCTCTTTGCTCAATGAAGAGTGGTCGATAGCGTGGGAAAGAGTAACAGGGAAGGAGGCAACGTCAGAGCCGTAGGTAGCGCTGTTGTTGGAAAAGACCAAATTTCGCAATTCCGGCTTGGAATCAGCCCAAGCTATCCCCCCTCCACTTCTCTTCGCGGAATTACTCAGAAATGAGCATTTTTCGATCCTTACAGCGCAGCCAGAAGTCCGATCAGGGCACTCTAAGTATACCCCCGCTCCTGATCCTTCCAAAATGCTACTGTTTCCCACAGAGTTGTGGAGGAACTGGCAGCCCTGGATGTGTGCGTCTGTGTTGCTGAGCAGGACTGCGCCCTTTTGAGTAGCTTGGTTTGAGTCGAAGATGCAGTCAGTGATGGAGTAGAAGTACCATATAGTTGTAACTTTGAGCTGTATTGCCGAAGCTGCATGGGCTGTCAAGTTCTTAAACCTACTGCTGCTAATCGAAGCAGACGGACACTCCGAGCAACTTAAGCCCGCCCCTCTGATATTATCCCCATCTGAGTAGAAACTTACCGAGAAAAATGCAATCTGCCACGCTAATTTGGCTAAAAGAGGCCACCAAAGCTCCGTTGCTATAGCGCTGGAAGGTAGAAGTCGTTATATTTCCCACACTTTCGAATATTAGTATGATTCCGCCGTTTTCAGCCCCTGCATTAAGATCTTCGAACACAGAAGTAGCGATATCGTAGCGACAGCCTGAGTAAATTGCCACTGCAGAGCCCATATTCGCCCGCAAATTGCGGAAACTGCAGTCCTTTACTATCAAAACGCCTGAATTTATATATATTGCAGCGCCTTTGTCAGCTTGCAGCGATCCCTCGAACTGCACTTTTCGGAAATTGAGCACAGACTCAGCCCCCGCAGTCACAAAAGAGCCAGAAAAGTCCTGATTCCTGATGAAAACAGTGTTTATCACCTGCAAAGCAGCCAAATAACTGACTACTTCCGCATATGGATTTCCGCGGTTATTGACAAAGGAGCAGTTGGTAAGGGTCAAGTTGGCGGACTCGAGGTATATCGCCCCTGCACCAGAGTCGCATTGGTTGTCTATGAAGGAGCAGTTGGTGAGGACTTGAGAGACTACTTGGAAGCCTACGAAGAAGTTGAAGACGGCTGCTTGGGCTGTGCTTCGGTTTCTTATGAATTTCGTGTTTAGGACTTCTAAAATGGACTTTTGCTCGACGTAAAATACAGCTCCGGACTTGCCGAGGTTTTCCTCGAATAGGGCATCGCGCACGATTGTTTGAGACATTTCGCCAAGGTAAATGGTGCTAGCGGCGGCAGTCCCTTGGTTGCCCTTAAAGACGCTGCCCACTATCAGTAGGGAACTCATGCCATTTGAGAGGAAAGCCGCTCCCGCATCCACACTCGTATTATTGAGGAAGGCAGACCCGTAGTCCTTCCAATTCGCAAGCTGAGACAGCAGAATTCCTCTGCCTGCATTGTTTCTGTATGTGAGGTTATACGCCTCTGTGTACACGTACTGAGAGGTAGAGGTAGTGGCCGATTGGATTATTCCGGCTCCAGAGTTAAGTTCCACTATGCAGTTGATCAGGCGGACTAGGGAAGGGGATAGATCCGTCTGAGGGGAGTGCTGGGCTGCTAGGACGGAATAGGCTACAGAGGTGGTATTGCGAAACAGGGAATCAGTGATATTCAGTACTCCGCCTTTGAACCCCACGAATAGACAGCCAAACACACTGAAGTTGTTAATGAACTTGGACCTAACGATCACACTGCTAGTGGTCAACTGCACTGTAGTAGTGAGGAATACGCAACTGCCATAGGAGTGGCTGCCGTTGCTTTCAAAGCTAGAGTCCTCGATAGTCAGCTGAATAGTATTGGACACTACTGCGGGGTCATACAGCATTAACGCCCCTCCGTAAGTAGAGGAATTGCCTAGGAAGCGACAGCGCCGCAGGGTTAGCTGCTTGGCGAGGACTAGTGGGGAGTAGACGAGTCCTCCAGCCGTTCCACTCAGGGCACTGTTCATAATGAATGCGGAGTCTGTGAGAGTGCACAGGCCTGTGCAGGACAGTGCAGGTCCTGAAGTCGCTTTATTACCCTGAAATATGCACTGTGATAGGACCACTTCCCCGCTTCCCGCTACTATTTGGACTGCGCCGAGGCTCGAAGCACTCACACTTTGGTTCGTAACGACTGTCAAGCCTGAAATCTGCGCACTTGTGAGTAAAATCAGGCTCAGCACCACCGCTACAGCACTGGCTCCACTGATATTAGAGGTAAAAGCCAATGCAGACAGACTCGCAGAGGCTAGACTGGCGCCCACTATGCCTGCAGTACTGCACTGATTACGTGTGAAAGAGCTGGACAGGACTGACACAGTGGTAAGCTGCTCGAGCTGTACCAAGCTTACGCAGGAACCAAGCACAGTATTGCCAGCCGGTATACTTAAATAGGTCCCCGGAACACCAATTAGGGAGCTGATAGTCGCTGCATAGACTGTCAACCCCTTGGTCCCCTGCACCCCCACAGTCGCTATCGCTACATTCGGCAGTCCTTTCACACGTAGAAATCCCTCTCCTGCCACTGCACAGTCCTCCCAAGTCACTCCCTTCACTCTGGTAGTGCTCTTAGGAACTAGCACTTGCACTCGCTCAGTGCCCTGCTGGACTGCCACTTGCCCACCATTCTGCTCGGTTGGAAACACACTTCTGAGCAGACGGATAGAGACCATGCCACTAGCGGTGGACAGACAGGCTAGAAAGTGGCAGGAAGAGATTAGGGTGTTTAGCAGGTTGCCAGACATATTGACTGCTATTAGAGAGGCTCCGGAAACGCCCTCAAACCTGCAGTTCTCCACGAGAATATGAGTGGCGGAGTATAGTGCGAGAGTGCTGTTACTACCGCCCGCCACTATGAAGTCCACAGTTGACTTAATCACCACTATTCTGCCCACTATATGGTGAAAAGTGCAATCTGCAATTACAATTTCCTCGAAATTGCTAGCGTTTATCATTACTCCATCGATCCCCACTATGGAATACTCAATAGTGACCCAGTGAAGTGCTATGTGCGCTAGTCCTGCAATGGTCAGAAACCCTGGAAGCACCAAGTCTTCCTGGTACTCATACCCGTTATTTAGCATAGAAACGCTTCCGCCATACACTTCCAGTGACCCTGCTTCGTACCCAGATACAGAAATCTGAGTAATGACCGACACATTCACCACTATATCCACAAAAGTGAGATTGTAGAGAAACACGTAGCCGCTAGTGAAGGAAATAAGGCTGGAGTACTGCTGTCGAAACCCATCAAAAGTTGCGTTTTTCATAGTAAAAGTGGCCCCATGCATCAACGATATGAGAGAATATGGATGAAAAGGCTCGCACAAGGCCTGAGGAGCGTAATTTTCAATTGACACCTTTAATCCGCGGTCGTCCTTCGAAGTCTTGCTAATAAGAGGACAGTAGGAGCACATTTCCGTCTGACAGTTCCCGAGTAGAGTGGAATTTCCCAAGAAATGGATATTTTCGATAGTGACTTTTCCGCGAAAGACCAAAGTGGTAGGGTTGAGGTTGTCTAGGGAAAGGATTGGCAACTTTTCCGCACATTCAGAATGGCTACAAGTCCCACATAGACACCCGAGGATGCTAATATCTCCAGACAGGCTGGAGCCACTTTGGAATAAGGCCTGGTCGCCTAGGCTGAATAGGACGGGGCTGGGCAAGGAGGCGGTCAGCTGGTGAGATCCAGACAAGAGGTAAATACTGCAATTCCGGCTTTGAACTGCTGAAAGTGCCTCTGAGAGAAATTGAAATGGATTCGCTGCATCTCCTTTTCGCAGTGAATTCGGCTTCGCAGACACATAGTAAACAAGCGGCTGACTAGTTTCCGCAACTACACAGACTCCTGGTAGTATCGCTTTCGGAGCGAAACCGTCAGGACAGCTCTGCAAACACTCCGAAAAGAACAGCAGCCAGCCTGACTCGCAGGAAATGCATACCTCTCCCGCACAGTCTATACAGTGTGAAGGACATACACTATCGCAATTCCCAAAGCTGTAGAGACAGGGTAGTGTGTTACACTCGGGTAAACAGGTGGTCTGGGATACCTGCCATAGGTAACTTACGCATAGAGGACTGTGAGTAGTGCACGTAGCCGCAAAGGCATACTTCCCGGAATAGTCCTGTGACGCTGCTTGGTAGATTTTAGCGGTTGTTACCTTTGATGTGTCCGAGCAAGGAGAGGAGTTGGGCATGTGGTCATAAGCGCAGGCAGCCACCAGACACTCTTCCTTGCAGGTTCCATATTCAGCCTTGGTGCACCCAGGTGCACAGCCACAGTCCAAACCATCAAACTCGCAAGTTGCCACATTGCATGGAGAATTGCAATTTCCGTCTCCTATCATTGTAGTGTGGCATCCAGATGCGCACTCGCCCTAGGTGGAGAATACGCATATGTGGTTATCGTAACTGCATGCGGGAAAATCACACGCAGCGTCACATATAGAGTTCGTAAGTAGTGACGGTAAACAGCCAGGTGCACAGTCGCAGTCTATTTGGTCCCATTGACAGGCTGCTACATGACAAGCTTCTTGGCAGACGCCGTCTCCTATCATTGCAGAGAAGCAACTTGGAGCGCATTGGGAGGACTGGCAGTCCTTTCCGTCGTATTGACATGCGGAGTTGAAGCAAGCAGGGTCGCAGGTCCCGTTGTCTATCATGGACGGGAAGCAGGCCATAGCGCACACACCACAGTCGCCTCCATCGTAGCCACAGGCCTTGGACTGGCATTCAACTTCGCACTCGCCATTCCCCAAACTTCCGCTAAAGCCTATATAGCCCTTACATCCAGGAGCGCAATAGCCGCAATCCCCTAAGTCCCACCCACACTCTGCCACGTTACAGAAAGCATCGCAGACCCCATTGCCCAAACCGCTCATATCGCACTTCCTCTCCACACATGCAAAGTAGCAGTCGTTCAATTCCAGCCTCCCGCCCTGGCCGGAGGCCAGACAAGGCTGCAGCATGCATGCTTCATCACAAATCCCATCTCCTGGCTAGGTAACACTCACCCAAGAGGCTGGACAGGCAGAGAGCTGACAGGGAAGCGAGTGCGCCAAGGCTCTCAGAAGCACCATAAAGAGGAAAGTCATTATTGCCTTTAATTCTAGAGGTCTCAAGTCTGGAGGACTGGCTATGAGTTGGTCTAGGCTCTTGATTTGCTATTATATTAGGGCGGATGCTGACATGCAGAAAAGCGTAAATTTGTCTAGGACTTTATTGCAATTTCGTGGGTTTCTCGTATACAGCGAGCCAAGGCTAGCGCACCCATAATCTGTCAAATAAGTCCCGAAGTTTCCTCTTCTAAAGGCTAATTTCCCCCAAAGGACCGATTTACACCATCAGGTGACAAAATATGTTAGGGTTGTTGATGCATTTCCTACCCGCTGTTTCAGCCAGCCTAGGCGACTGCACCCAGGAACTGATCGAAGTCATATACAACTTCGCAACTATCATCCCTACCAACCAGTACCAAGCCATGGCGGCCTACTCAGGCAAGGGACTCAATGACCTGGGCGACTACTTCTCTTGCTGTGACTTGGAAGGAGCCAGGTATGCAGTCTTTTCCGTGCTGCTTGGAGGCTCGAGTGTCTACTTGACCCTGTGTGGGCCGCAGAGCTGTACAGCGGATGACTATCTGGAAATACTAGGAAATGTGACGGCACTCGCCTCTTCTGAGCATCCACTGTCTCAATTCGCCTACAACTTGCAGGCTTTAGAGCGACTGAGCCAGGCTTCCAGTCCCAAAGGCCGCCAACTACAGGCCGGTTCTCTGGGTCTCACCATCACTTTCCCTCAGACATACATCCACAACCACTTCACCAACCTGTCAGCCGGAGCTATCGCTATGTTGGTGGTGTGCATTTGCCTGGGTCTGGTTGTGACTGTGGGGACTGCTATTGACATGCTCAAGAGTTGGTCGAAAAGCCATGTCAAGGCACCTGTGCAGAATTACCAAATGATGGACTTGTGGCCGAAAGAAGAACGGACTTCTATCAATGCGGAGTCTGGGGAAAAGTTAAAGGTGCAGGCGCAGAGGCAGTCCTTCCTAGTGGGTCTGCTGCTCTGCTTCTCACTATATACCAATGTTCCGAAGCTCTTCTCCAGCCGAAGTGCAGAAAAGGTGGGTCAGGAGCGAGACACTCTCGACATTCTGAATGCTGTGCGAGTGATGTCTATGGGCTGGGTCATACTCGGCCACACCTACATCTATCGCTTCTTCATAGGCGCAGTTAAGAACCCGCTGCAGATTGAAGCGAATTTGAAGGACTCCAAAACTGCAATGATCTACGCAGGTCTGTTTTCGGTGGATTCCTTCTTTTGGCTGGGCGGGTTTCTGATGGCTTTCCTGCTTCTACAGCAGCTAAACACCCCTAAGTCCCTGAGTCCCTGGGGCTGGGGCTACCTCTATGCACACCGCTTCTACCGCATACTCCCCGCCTACATGTTTGTACTGTTTCTAACCTGGGCCTTCACCAAATACACAGGCAACGGGCCTCTCTGGTACCAAGGCGACTCAGTGAACATGCAGTGCAAGGACTACTGGTGGACGAACCTCGTCTTCCTCAACAACTTCATCCCTGACGGAGACGGCAGCGGCTGTCTCGGCCAGTCCTGGTACCTAGCCAACGACATGCAGTTCTTCTTCATATCTCCGCCCATTTTCTTCCTTTATCACAAGGGGAGTAGACTCCTAGGGTGGGTGTGTGTTGCGGCTTTATGTCTATTGGCAGTGCTTTATGGGTCGCTGATATCTCGGCATGAGGACTATAATGCAGTCTTTATAGCGCCTAATAACACTGCTGGGAACTATATGGGGCATTACTATATCAAGCCTTATGCGAGAGTTGCGCCCTATGCAGTGGGAATTGCCTGCGGAATGGTGCTCTACACCTACCGCCACTACAAGAAAACTGGAGAAGTATATGACAAAATCGCACTTTTCTTCGCTTTATCGATGGAAAGGCGTCTAATTCGCTATTTCGCCTATTTACTGGGGCTTTTCCTCATCAATTTCTTCATATTCATCCAATACAACGCTTACAAGGACGTCGACCACACCTGGTCCAACTGGAACCACGCAGAAAACGACCTATTTGTCGGCTTTAACCGCTTTTTCTGGGCAGTGGGCATAAGTCTCGTCCTAATGCCAATGCTAATGGGCTACAATAAGCCCGCTACCTGGTTTTTATCCCTTGATGTATGGGCGCCCCTGGCTAGACTCACATTTTGCACCTATTTGATCCATCTCCACCTCATTTTTATCATATATTTGAGCCAGAATGAGGCGTATTGGTTCAATGACCTGAATATAACGGTTTCACTGATGTTTATTACGGTGGTTTCCTATGCGGCTGCAGTGCCACTCACTCTTTGTGTGGAAAGTCCGTTTATGGCCTTCGAAAAGCTGATGAAGTCCCGTGGATCCAAGGCTAAATAGTCTAGTTTTCCCTCATTCCCATATATTCTCTTCTCTATTTGAACCTATGTATCAGCTAATGACGATTTAGCACATTGGCTGGTCAATTACTGTTCCTGGGTATTGCTACAGATTTAGGCTACTTCAGGGTCTCTAGCTGGGTATTAGTACAGCGTAATTACCATGGAAGCAGCTCAGCGCAGAGACCTCGTACTGCTGCAGGACGTCAGTAGACTGCGCGCCCAGCTGCGCTCCAAGTGCGAACTCCTGTCTCGCGACCTGCTGCACCCCCGACAGTCTCGCAGGCCTTCCGCCCGAGTGCCGAAAGAGAGCAAGTTGGAAGTGTCGGTGCACGTGCAGCCCAAGCACTGCAATGATGTGAGTATTGGCACGGACATGGAGTGGAGGCCTGTGGTGGATTTGCTGCCCAAGCGACTTTCGGTGCCGGTAATTGAGCTGTGCAGCTCTGCCGTTAGTCCTTCCAAGGCTAGTTTGCCTATTGTCAGGCCAGTGCGCAGACTGGGCACGAGCCTGAGCGGCCGTCGTTCTCAACTAGCCTCCCAAGAAGGCCCGAGAAGAAGGCTGATAAGGGCAAGTCTAGAGGATCTGCAGGCTTTGTGTGTAGGGAAGGACTTGGACTTACTCCGGTCGTCCAGGAATCGAGGCGACTACCGGTCCCGACCAGTCCAGACCTCCTTCAGGTATAGGAGACGCAGAATGATGAGTCGGTCTGAGGAAGGACTGAGACTGGAGATGGTGGGGAGAGAACTGCCCTTCGCTCCTTGAGCGGCCGAAGAGGCAACGCTGTGGACTTAGAACGATAACTTCCACCAGAGTGTAGGACTTTCAGGTGTTAGGCCAAGTTGGGAGAGCACAAACCAGGCTACTGAAGAGTTGTCCCTCCCTGTCATTGGACAGAGGATATGTCAGTCCCGCATGTACTATAAATCGAGTTTGTATGGGTAGCTCCAGTTCCAAGGGTAGTGTGAAGGCAGAGTACCTCAAGCTTGTGCAGCGACAAAAACTGCTCTATGCTCAGAAGCACCCCAGCATCTCTTCCGCTCCACGGCTGCTTGACTGGCGCATAGAGGTCTATCAAGAGGTGCAGGCTGCTGCTAGAGCTGTGCCCTGGGCTTCCTGGCCTGCCGCCCTTCAGTCGCTCCTGGAGAACTGGGATATCCTGATTGATGAGCGGTGGAAGTCCAGCTTGCTGTGGCATGACTACCTCTGCGCCTGCCAATTGCAGAGGAAGGCAATAGGCGCAACTACTCGCTCGACCCTGGCAGTTCCTTTGCCGACAGAGCCCACAGCAGACAGTGCCGGCCTCGTGGACTTCCTCAGAACTCACCTCGAAGCAGAGAAAACCAACGCTGTTTCCGCCCTCATCGCCACTTTCGCTCGAGAATTCAGCAGCTTCTACGCACTGAACCCGGCCTCAGAACTGCCCTACGAGCTCGCAATTGACATCACAGATGAGCAGGACTTGAAGAAAGTGACCAAAGAAGTGCACCTCTTCGTGTCCCTGTGTCTAGACGCGTTCCTAGCCTACTACAAAGGAGTGGATTTGACCCAGTTGTTGGGTTCTTTGGTGGAAGTCAAGGACTTGATTATGGAGCGGATCTTCAGTTACCCGGTAGCTGAGGTGCTCATTATGGTCTTTAGGGCTGCTGATGAGGAGAAGCAGAGCCAGGTGGATGCGAAAGTGGCCAGTTACAGCCACTTGACTTGTGAGGATTTGGGCGTGGAGCCTTTGTTTTGCCTGGATCGGCCTCGGACAGACGGGACACGGTCTCACGGCTATGACAAAGTGGTGACTTGCCTCCGCTCCCTCCCCCTCTCCCGCTCCCCAATGTCCAAGCTGCAAGTAATCGTGCGGTCCACCCGCCTCGTATGCGAGTGCATCGACGACTACTGGGAAGTCGACCCAACCGTCGACAAAGACCAACTGGTAGTGAACGCAGACCAAATCCTGAGCATTTACTTCTACGCAGTACTGAAAGCCAGAGTGCAGGGCCTGGGAGCGCACTTGAGACTGATGCTGGAGTTCCTGCGGAAGGAAGTGAAGCAGAGCACGATGGGGTACTACTTGTCGACGGTAGAGGCTTCGCTGGAGAATGTGGCTCGGCTGGATGAGGCGTTTCTGACAGCGCTTAGGTCGCATAATGTCTAGATCACTCCTCCATAGGCCTGCTTTGGGTACTCAGGAAGGTGGGTTCTGCAGGTTCCCTGGCTTCCTTTATGCAGAGTATTGCTGTATAGAAGAGGACATATGTCTGGCCATAGTACAATTGCGACTTATGGGTTGCACCTCCTCTAAGAAGAACAAGCCAACTAAAGGCTTTAGCGAAGCTCCAGCAGAGTCCAATCCACAGCCAGCCCAGCCTCCCCACAGTCAGTCCGCCCAGCCCCCTGTCCAGCCTCCCCACAGTCAGTCCACCCAGCTGACATCCGAGCTTGGCAGCCACTCCCCTGTCTCCGGCTTGGAACCCGCTGTCGACGACCC
>Ga0247837_1002085_pt1 | contig 39115 bp, 32 predicted proteins | sample LaCtaG_2_FD_187115 | JGI IMG/M metagenome (GOLD analysis project Ga0247837, IMG submission 187115) | Freshwater microbial communities from meromictic Lake La Cruz, Castile-La Mancha, Spain - LaCruzMarch2015_14.5m | ecosystem: Environmental > Aquatic > Freshwater > Lake | place: Spain: Castile-La...
CTAAGTTTATAAAACCTTTATTGATGGAAAAATACTTGACATAATTTAACGATACATTCCAGGACTGTTCTGGCTTTAGCTCATTTACAATCACTACTTGTCTTGCTCCTGTTAAAGCTGCGTGTTCCTCGCTAAATAAATTTACAACTCTGTATCCATTACCTAAACTTAATCTAAAAGTGTTAAATGTATTTGGGGTAAATTTATAGTTTAATCGAGGAGAAAATATAGAGCCATGAACTGAATTTATATCATAGCGCAAACCCACCAACATTTTATGTTTTTGATTGATTTTAAAATCGTTTTGAATAAAAAAACCTGGTAAATAAATGATGCTTGGCTTGTTGGTTGAATCTATAGATTGGGTAACTGAAGTATTGTCTTCATAATAAGTGTAACGCAAAGCTGCACCCATTAATAAATTGTGTTTTTTAGCTATTGTTTTATCAAATGTTATTTGGTTAAAAGCAATTATTTGAGTTGCTAAATATTCAACATTTCCATACACCGAATTTTGATCATGGTAATTGATAGAACTATTTAAAACAACTTTTTCCTTAAAATATGGCAATTGATAATTGCCTAATAATTCCAATCTTTTAGTTTGAATACTTTCACCATACACACTATCGCCTCCTCTGAACGATTGATTCCATTTGGTTTCACCGCCCCACCTATCTTCATAAAAAGCCCTAGCAGCCAAATTAGCAATGCGGTTTTCTCTTCTTTCAAAATTAGTTTTGCTAAATAATGAAAAACGTTTTTGAAGGGTAACATCAGTAAATCCATCATTGTTATTGTCCCAAATTTTGTCAAAATAAAAGACATTGGCACTTAACAGCGATTGAATTTTGTGACTCAATTTTAGCTTGTAAGCCATGTCTAAATTATTTTCAAAAAAGCTGGTAGTGTTAAAATCAACACTAAACTTTGGTGCTTTCAAAGGGTTTTTAGTAATAATATTAATTAAGCCACCAACAGCCTCTGAACCATATAAAGTAGAAGCTGGACCACGTTGAATTTCTACTCTTTCAATAATCGAATTCGGAATGCCCATAAGTCCATAAACGGTTGAAAGTGCCGAAACTATTGGCATTCCATCTATCATAACCATGGTATAAGGACCTTCCATACCATTGATATGAATATCGCCAGTATTGCAAACATTACAATTCAATTGCGGTCGAACACCATTAACCATTCCTATGGCTTCAAAAATATTTGGAGTTGGATTTTGGTGAAACAATTTTGGTGAAATTACTTCAACAGAAACCGTACTTTCTTTTCTACTTATTTCTTTTAAAGTTCCACTTACCACCACTTCATTCAATCCGTTTTCAATGGCCATCAATTCTATTTCAGTAAAATTATTTATGAACTTATTTCTAAACATTTTTACTGTTTTTGTTTCATATCCAATTGCTTTTATTGATAGAGTAAAAGTATCTTTTACTAAATTTTTAAAAACAAAATGTCCTTCATTGTCCGTTTGTACACTTTGTTTGGTTTCCTTAATAGTAACAATTGCAAAGGCAATTGCCTTTCCATTATCTATTGTTTTTCCTTTAAAATCAGCCGTTTGAGCAGATAATTTAATTAAATATAGGAAACTGAAAAGTAAAAATACAAAATGTTTGATAGAAAAATTCATATAATTAGAGCAGCAAATATAATTTGTTAGACAAACCTAACAAATTTATTTTGTAATTTGTATTATTATATTTGAAAAATGAGAACACTAGCAGAGGAAAATTATTTAAAAGTAATTTATAATTTAAGTCAAAATGAAACGGGCGCAACAGCTAGTAAACTTTCAGAAAAACTAAATGTGAAATTACCCACTATCAATAGCATGGTCAATAAATTGGCTGATAAAAAATTAGTGGAATACCAAAAGTACAAAGGATTTATTTTAACAGAAAAAGGTCAAAAACAGGCATTAGAAGTTATTCGTAAACACCGATTAACAGAATTGTTTTTAGTGAAAATAATGGGTTTTGGATGGGAAGAAGTTCACGATATAGCTGAAGAAGTAGAGCATATAAAAAGCCCGTTATTTTTTGAAAAAATGGACTTGATTTTAAGTAATCCAAAATACGATCCGCATGGCGCTCCTATTCCTGATAAAAACGGAAAACTGCCTAAATCAAATTTAAAATTATTGTCGAATATAGAAATTGGTAAAACCGTGAAGTTTGTTGCTGTAAGTGATTCTTCTTCCGATTTTTTAAGTTATTTAAGCCGTGTTGGCATGTCGCTTTATTCCAGTATTGAAATTAAGGACAGAGAGGTTTTTGATGGATTATTGACAATAAAAGTGAATGAAATAACCACCACCTTAAGCGGGCAAGTTGCCGAAAAAATTTTGGTGGAATAACTAATTATTCTTTCAACCCTAAAGGTTTTGTATTCATTTTGATGATGTATTTTCCTATTATATCAAACTCAACATTTACTTCATCACCTACTTTAAACTGATGGAAAACAGTATGCTCAAAAGTGTATGGAATTATGGTTACACTGAACCAATCTTCCATAGCATTTACCACAGTTAAGCTCACACCATTGATGCAAACGGAACCTTTTGTTACTAACAAGTTTTGGTGCTTAGGATTTATTTTAAAGTAAAAATTCCAACTTCCATTCATGTTTTCAATTTTAGCACAAACAGCCACATCATCTACATGTCCTTGAACTATATGTCCGTCAAACCTACCATGAGCGGGCATGCACCGTTCAATATTTACCTTTTCACCCATTTTCAAATGCTTCAAATTGGTTTTTTCCAAAGTTTCATTTACCGCTGTAACTCTGTAAACCGAATGAGTAATTTCAACAATTGTTAAACAAACTCCATTATGCGCCACACTCTGATCCACCTTTAATTCATTGGTGATTGGACTATGAAAATAAAAATCAATATTGGTATTTACTACTCTTTTCTCCACTAAAGTAGCCATGGTTTCAATAATTCCTGTAAACATATTTATTTTAAAAAGTGTACAAACATACCTTTTGTTTATGTATATTTTTTATTTGCTTGCGCCTTTAAATTTAAAAAAATGCAAAATCCTATATTAGTTGAAGTTTACCGTGCCAATGTGTTAGAAAGTTTTCACCGAGGCGCCATTTGTGTGGTAAATGAAAACAATGAAATTATATTCAGTAAAGGCAATGTGGAAAAGATTTGTTATCCTCGTTCGGCCATGAAATTTATTCAAGTTTTACCTCTTATTGTTTTGGGAGGAATTGAAAAATTTGGATTTACTTTACAAGAAATTGCCATTATGTGTGGCTCTCACAACGCAGAACACGAGCATTTAACGGTAGTAGAAAGTATCCTTTCAAAAATTGGTTTGAATAAAAATGATTTGTTTTGCGGTCCGCAATATCCAACTTCAAAACGCGATGCAGATCATTTAATAAGAGAAAACAAAAAGCCAGAACATATTCATAATAATTGTAGTGGAAAACATGCGGGCATGTTGGCTTTATGCCAATTAATAAACGCGCCTATTCAAGATTATATCAATCCAAATCATCCAATTCAGCTGTTGATTTTAGATGATGTAGAAAAAATATATGAATACTCGCGTGCTAAAATGGCAACTGCATTAGATGGCTGTTCATCGCCTATTTATTCCATTCCAGTTTTAAATCAAGCCATTGGTTTCAAAAATTTAGTAAGCAATAATTATGAAGAAAAATTGTCCAATGCATGCAAAATAGTGGTAGAAGCTGTTTCAAAATACCCGTTTATGGTGGCTGGTTCTAAGCGTTATTGCACCGATATGATGCAAATTACTGCGCCACAAATAATAGGTAAAACGGGTGCTGAAGGAATTTTTTGTATGAGTTTGCCCGAACAAAAACTAGGTGTTTGTATAAAAATAGATGATGGAAAAATGTTGCCACAATACAATGTTGCGCAAGCTTTAGTAGAAGCTTCAGGTTTGTTTAGCCAAGAAACTTTAAAGCCATTGCACCATTATTTACAAGAGCCTTTGACCAACTTTAACAAATTTACTGTTGGCGAAATAAAAGCAGTTGATGGTTTATTTGATGGATTGGAGATTGGAAAATAAACACTTGCCATATATTACCTAATTAGCTAACTTTGCTTGGTGGAAAATAATTTTATTCGCAATATATTTTATTACAAACAATTTTATCTAGACTTTTTTTCAAAACTAAAACCTGAAGTTCAGAAAAAATTTAACTGGACACTTCAACTTATTGCCACTTTAGATAGAATACCTTAAAAATACTTCAAACACATAACTGGGTCTACTGGTTTATATGAAATTAGAGTTGAAGTTGGTTCAGATATTTTTAGAGTTTTTGGTTGCTTTGATAAAGGACAGTTGGTAATATTATTAAACGGTTTTCAAAAGAAAACTCAGAAAACTCCTAAAAGCGAAATTGAATTAGCCGAAAAACTTAAAAAACAATATTTTGAAGAAATAGAAGCACTAAAATCAACAAGAAAATAAAAAATAATACCATGAGTAAAAATAAAAATCTTACCTCTTTTACTAATCATTTAGATAGCCAATATGGAAAAAGAGGAACTGTTATGAGAGAAAATTATGAAGAAGAATTTGAAGCATTTAAATTAGGAGCCATGTTGCAAGAAATGAGGAAAGAACAAGGACTAACACAAGAACAACTTGCTATAAAATGTGGAACAACTAAAACGTACATTTCTCGTATTGAAAATAATGCCAGCGATATTAGGCTTTCAACTTTGATGCGTATTATTCGTGAGGGACTTGGAGGGCATCTTAAATTATCTGTTGACATTTAATTGATAGAATCGCTGCACCATTATTTACAAGAACCATTGACCAACTTTAATAAATTTACTTTTGGCAAAATAAAAGCCGTTGATGGTTTGTTTGATCGATTAAAGATTAGGTAATAAAAATATTGTCTCAAAAATCTTATTTCTTATATTTGTATAAAATAATAATATGAAAGGTGTAAGTTTTGTTACCAATGATAAGAATGAGAAAATAGCTGTTCAAATTGATTTGAAATCTATTGAAAAACATCAAGAAGCTATTGAAGATTTATTGGATGGAATAATTGCTGAAAGTAGAAAGAATGAAGAGAAAGTTCCGCTTTCAAAAGTAATTAGTAATCTTAAAAAATCAGGTAAGTTAACATGAACATTTATGAGGTAGTTTTATCAAAAACAGCTGAAAAAATAAAAAATCCTTGAAGTAACAAATTGTTACTTCAAGGATTCTTTGTTTGGTATTTTGAATTTTATTTTATTACACTAAATTTAAAAGTTTCTAGCGTATTATCTTTTGAAATGGTACAAAAATAGATTCCATTTGCCATTCCACTACAATCTATGTTGTATTCTTGCAAACCGTCTTTATCTGCTGTTAAATTACAATTGGTATTTATTTGTTTTCCCAACATATCTGTAATTAAAATATTGGTTTTTGTTTTTGTTGAAAACAATTTTACATTTAAAATATTATTGGTTGGGTTTGGGCTAATTTCGGTTTTTCTGTCATAATCTTTTTCATTAATATTTTTTTCTAAGTTAGTTTTTTCGGTAAATGAAGGTCCATCTATAACTGTAATAGTACCATGAAACGCTTCAGTTTTATCGCAATTGGTAACTGAAAAATTATAATAATAAGTACCGTCTGAAACAATTGAAGGCGTATTTTCATTATCATTACTTCCATTATTTCTACCATTCCAATATATTTCTTGGTCATTAAAGCCATTGATATCATCATCAGTAATTGATTTTTGTCTTAATAATACATCATCACCCCATCTATTCCATATATGTAAACTGTAAGAATGTGCATTATATGCAAATCTTGTTTTGCCATTGTCTGTAATCCTAAAATTATCATTTATTCCATCACCATTTGGTGTAAATACATTGGGTATATTTAAAGTAAAATTTCCAGTGTATACTATTGGAGATGGAAATGTAATTGTTTTTGATATAATTGTACCAGTTACAATATCTTTTACTTTAACTACAATTGAACTACCTGCATTTTCTTTTGCATAATCTTTATTTCCAGTTTCGCTTAACACTTCTCCAAAATAAAACTCATATTGTCCACTACCATAACAAGCACTTAAAAATACTTTGAACTTACATTTTGCTTGTTCAATGTTTGGGTAAAATTCTACTGGTTTAGCCAAACAATCCTCAGCTGAGGCAGTAAATGATTCTACACCTGAAATGGTGGTATTATTGGCTAAAAGTATTTCTTCTTTAGCCTTTAGTTCTGTATAACTAGAATTGTTAAATGTAACATTTGAATTACATTTAATATAATCCTGTACATTTACAGAAGGTGGGTTTGTTATATCGCTGTAATCTTGAAAAGGCTGACAGCAGCTCTCTGTGATTATAACCTTATCAATAACAATTTCTGCTTGTGTATTTCCAGTTTGACTACTATTTGGGTTTTGAACAGCAAATAATGCAACTTGTGCATAATCATTTGTAGGAATATAAACAGTAGTAAATTGTAACCACTGTCCCATTCTATTATCTGTTGACATTCCTATAGTTTCAATTGTAGAAACTGAATTATTTGAAGTGGCATTAGTATTGACTAAATTATTAGCAGCTATAATTTTTAAAGATACATTATCGCTATTAATAGGAGTATTATTTCTAATCCAATAACTAACATTTACCGTATATATTCTATCTTTTTTTAAGTTTAAACCTTCTTGAAAAATTCCTTCATTGAAATAAATTCCACCATTACTTTGAAACATTTTAAAAAATGCAGCAGCATTTCCATCATATATGGAATTTTGTGAAGTTTGGTAAATTTCTGGAGTGTTAATATATGATTTCCAGTCAATAACATAAGAATTGGTTGTATTTGAAAATGGCTCACAATTTCCACCTGCGTTACAATTATAATTAATAAGACTAGCTTTCAAATTTTCAAAACTTGGGTTCTTTACCATATTTTGAGAATATAATATGGAACATTTTAATAAAAACAATAATTGAATAATTTTTTTCATTGAATAATTTTTTTTAAAAAACTTTAAATAATAAGCCTGTTTTGAACATAAATCGGTCTAAAGTAATGTTCTTTTTTTCACCAATCCATGCTGCTTTAGATTCCAATTCCAATTCTCTATGTTGCATTCCAAAACTTAAATCTAAACTTACTATTTTATTTAGTTTATACATCATACCAATGCCATACATATATGAATTTTGGCTTTTAAAATAATCTCCATTATTGCCATAAGTATTTAAAATATATCCTAATTCAATATATGGCTTAAACCTAGCGGTATCTTTTAGTAATACTAATCTAACAAACCCGTAAAAATCTTTAGGATATCTTGAATATAAAGTATATTCATTCAGTTCATTACCAAATCCTATAACATACCTATTTTTGTATGAAATTGCTACAAACATGTTTCCATATGGTTTTACCAATTTGAAATCATCAATTGTTTCAGAACCTTCAATTAACTGATTAGGATTGCAAACATTTGCACCTACAATTAAACCAAATTTTGAATTGTTTTGAGCAGTAGTTTTTAAACTTAGCACCAGTAATATACTTAATATTAATATTTTAAATAGTTTCATTTTTATTTAGCTTTATGTTGGAAAACATATCTATACTTAATATAAATACCTGATTTATTATTATAAAATGCATCTTCAGGGAGATTATCTAATTGTTTAAAAAGGTTTATGCTTAAAATACTATTTTTTTCAATTAAAAAAGAAACCCCAGCATCAAAAATACATCCATGAATTACTTCTTCAATAGGAGAAAGTACAGACTCTTTAAAAGTTCTTCTAGTATAAAATGGCATTGCTCCAATATTTAAAAATAAATCCTTATTCAATGGGAATAATTTATTTATAGCTATTCCATTCCTATAAAATTTATAAATATTATGATTACTGTTAATCTTATTGTCATCGTATAACAAATAAGTAAATTGGTAAGAAAGTGACACATTTTTTGCAACAAAAAAACCTAATTCAGTACTTAATCCTAAATTGGTTTGATAACCTTTATCTGATATTACACGACCATTAGTATATTTTGTAGTAGTTGTTTGTTCATAATAGGAAGCTTGTAAACCACCGCTAACTATAAATTGTTTATTGAATTGTGCATTTAAATAAAAACAATTACTTACTAATAAAGAAAGGAAAACAATTTTGGTTTTCATGATATGAACTATTATAAACAATATTAGAATAAACTATTGCTAAATTTATTTTTTCAATTCTGCAATTTCCAGTTGCATCTGGTCTATTTTTTTCTGTTGTTCTTTTATACTTTCAATTAACAAAGGTATTAACATTATATAGTTAACTGAATAATTACCAGTTAGTTCATCTTGTTTTACTGCTTCAGGTAATATTGTTTTTAATTCCTGTGCCATTAATCCTATTTGGTTCTTGTTTTCTTTTAAATACCTTAAATTATTTTTTGCGGTAACAGTATCGATAACATTTTTTATTGTGGTATCTGTACGGTTACTATTATCATTTGGTAATTTATAATCGTATCTATATGCTTTCAAAGCCAATATTTTATGAAGTGAACTGTCGGTAGCTAATTGGTGTATATTGGTTTTTAGACTAGAATCGGAAAACAGTAATATTTGATTGCCAAAAACTTCATTACTATAAATTTTATAAAACTGTTTGGTGGGCGTGCCTAACCAAGCACCATTTGAATGTTGAGGGACTAAACTAGGGTCATCATAAACTATTGAATTTTCTGTATTATTATAGTTTTTAAAATACAAACCACCAATGGCAGGATAACAATTTACATACATATCTCCATTTATAAAAAATTGTTCCGATACTGGATAAGTTTGCCACCAAAGCGGTCCGACTTGAACTTTGTTGTTTGAAAATACTTTTATTTGTGCAAAGGCACTATTTAAAGCAAACAAGATAAAAATAGTGAATAAAGTAAATTTTTGAGTTTTCATATTGAGGTTTTTATTTTGTAAATAAAATATAAAATTAATGGTAATAGCGAATTATATTATTCAATAAATCTATTTGTTTTTAAATCAGACTGTTAAATTTTATAGTGAAATATATTTATTTTCCAAAACTTTACTTTCAGTTTGTGTTTGGCTTAAATTATATTGATAATTGCATCTCCAAAACGTGAACAAAACTGAACTACAACATATAAAAGACAAAGCATTGGATTGGGCTAACCAAATGGAGGTTTGTGTACTTTTAAATAATAACGAAGGTTTAAATGCTTTTGGATTACATGAAATAGAATTTGCTTTGGCTGCAGGTGTAAAACATGCATATGTTGGCACAAATCAAGATGATTTTGAAGCACTCAAAGCATTTAGAAATAACCACGAAAACGAATATTGTTTTGGTTTTTATACCTACGATTTAAAAAATCAAATAGAGGATTTAAGCTCCAATAATTTTGATGGAATTCAATTTCCAAGTTTGTATTTTTTTGTTCCTGAACATGTTTTTATTATTAATAAAAATGGTGAAATAATTTTCAAAAGTAATTTGTTTAATAATGTAGAAGAATGGTTTGAGAGTAATGAAAAACATGAACAATCTAGCATCGCGACAAGCAAAAAAACTGTTTTAAAACAACGAGTAAGTAAAGAAATTTACTTAGAAAATATTGAAAAAATAAAGCAGCATATTATAGCTGGCGATGTGTATGAAATGAATTTTTGCATGGAGTTTTTTGACGATGATGCAGCCATAAATCCTATTGAAATTTACAAGCAATTGCAAAAAGCATCGCCTGTTCCTTTTGGAAGTTTTGTAAAGTATTTTGATAAATATTTAGCATGTGCTAGTCCGGAAAGATTTATTTTAAAACAAGAAGAAAAACTGTTTTCACAACCCATCAAAGGAACCATCAAACGCAATTTGATAGATGAAACTGAAGACAATCATTTAAAAGATTTGCTGCTGCATTCAGAAAAAGAACGTGCCGAAAATTTAATGATTGTAGATTTGGTGAGAAACGATTTGGCACATTCATCAAAAACAGGAAGTGTAAAAGTGGAGGAACTTTTTGGTATTTATTCGTTTAAGCAAGTTCACCAAATGATATCAACGGTTTCGAGTATCATTAATGAAAAAGTAGATGTGGTTGATGCCATAAAAAATGCTTTTCCAATGGGTAGCATGACAGGTGCGCCTAAGGTGATTGCCATGGAATTTATAGAACATTACGAAGCTACCAAACGCGGACTTTACAGTGGTGCTGTTGGCTATTTTGCCCCAAATGGCAATTTCGATTTCAATGTGGTTATTCGTTCAATTCAATACAATAAAACCAACAAATATTTGAGTTTAATGGTAGGAGGCGCCATTACTTTTGATAGCATTGCTGCCAATGAATACGATGAGTGTTTACTAAAAGCCCAAGCTACTATGCAAGTGTTGCAATAAATGTTAATTATTGTTTAGCTGAATTCAATATTATTGCAGCTATGAAACACATTATTTATTCGTTTATATTTATTACACTTATTAATTTAAGTGCAAGCGCGCAAAAACTTTTCCCTATACTTTTAAAAGATAAATGGGGTTATATGAACCAAGAAGGGAAAGTAATAATTACACCCAAATACGATATAGCACAAGAGTTTAACGAAGGATTTGCGGTGGTTGCCCTTGGCAATCAACCTTGCTTAATCAATGTTTCAGAACAACGAATTATTGATACTGGAATTTATCAGTTTATTTCCAAATTTAACGAAGGAAGTTGTGCTGTTCGCAATTTTGAAAAGCAATGGTTTTATATTAATGCAATGGGTAAAATAATGCTAAAATTAGATTCGTTTGTATATGAAGCAAATCCGTTTTATAATGGATTAGCAAGGGTTAGCAAACAAATGGACGAGATTTCGAAAAAATATTATATTGATGTTACTAGTTTGGCTTACCGATTTGCTTACATAAAAAAAGACGGTAAATATGCTTGTGATTTTATTTACAGAGATGCTGAAAACTTTGAGAATAACATAGCCAGAGTAAAAGAAAATACCATGACTTTTTTGATTGACAATACATTTACAAAAAAATGTAAAGAAACCACTGAAATTGGTAAGTTTAACGAAGGAATTGCAGTGTTTATTGACAATGGAAAGTTTGGCTATATTAACGATAAAGGCGAAATAATTATACCTGCCCAATACGATTATGCAAGCATGTTTTACAATGGTTTGGCCGAAGTAGAAATATTGAAAAAAGTATGCTACATAAACACGGCTGGAGTAAAACAATTTGAACCAACATTTGAAGAATTACGTCCGTTTGCTGAAGGATTTGCCGGCTTTAAACAAAACGATAAATATGGTTTTATAAATGGTAAAGGCGAAATGATGATGCAGCCTTATTACGATGATGTAGCTTATTTTGCCAATGGATTATGCCCTGTAAGAAAAGGTAGTAAATGGGGCGCCATTAACAAAGAAGGTAAATTGGTATTGAAATTAGACTTCGATTTTGTAGGAACTTTTGAAGATGGAGTAGCTGAAATTATTTATAAAGACATTTCGCTTTATGCTGATTTAAGAGGAAATATATTGCCTATTTGGGATAAGTAAAATTTAAGCTATTATAGGACGATTTATGATTATGTTTCTATAATTCATTTGTGTTTTTTGAAATATTTATTATTGAAAAAAACAATTTTTATCCTATGTATTAAGTGTTTTTGTATTCAATTTTACATGCAGTTTCAAAATGGTTATTACATGCTAAAATATTTACCATAACTAAAAAATACATTATGAAAAAGTACCTAATTCTCTGTTATTCTAAGTCTGGAAATAGTAAATACATTGCCAAAAAATTATCGAAAGAATTATTGTGCGATATAGAAACAATTCACCCTTTATTCAACAATATAGGGTTTTTGTTTTTAGCAACTTTACTTAAAATTCCAATTCCAACCAATATAACATCAAAAAAAATAAATGAATACAACGAAATAATATTAATTGGACCTATTTGGGGCGGGCAGCTTATAGCCCCATTACAAACAGTTATAAAAAAATGTATTTCATTATCAAAACCTATACATTTTGCAGTAACATGCGAAACAACTGAAAACGATAAAGACAAAGAATATGGGTTTGAGCAAGTTTTAAAAAAAGCAATAATAATTGGAGGAAATTTAATAAAAACAACCGATGCATTTTCTACTTCTTTAGTAAAAAACTATGATTCAAATATAAAAAAAGGTGTAACTGTTAAAACACATATTACAGACGAAAATTACAGTGATGAGTTGGAAAAACGATTATTAAATTTAAAAAATGGAATTTTATATTCAAACACTCCTATTGAACATTGTTAGTTTTAACTAAAAACAATAGTACAAAAAATATAGTACTATATTTCTTCTTATTGTTAGTTAACAACAAATTGAGCTAACAATTCTGATTTTTATAAATATACTATAAATAAACTTAACAATTTAGTAATTAATAAACTGTGTATAGTAGTGGTATTGAAAATAACTTTGTGTTTTAAATAAAAACGCAAGTTTAAACACAAAATAATGACTGAAATACTTTTATCGATTATAGCAGGTTTGGTGCTTTTTCTATTTGCTGTAAGCAGCCTATCAGACACGCTAAAATTAGCAATAGGCAATAATGCAAACAAATGGATTCTAAAATTTACTTCAAACATATTTAGTAGTTTACTAGTAGGCATAGTTATTACTAGTATTTTAGATTCATCATCGGCAGTAATAATTATAACTATAGTTTTAGTAAATGCTAAAGTACTAACTTTTAAGCAAGCCATGGGTATAGTTTTAGGTGCAAATATTGGAACAACAGTAAGCAGCCAAATTATTGCTATGGATATTGGCAAATATTCGCCTATTTTTTTATTGATAGGTTTTATACTTCTTATAATTGCCAAATCGGAAAAGGTAAGTAATATTGGAAAAGTAATATTATACTTTGGTGTTTTATTTTTTGGATTACATACCATGGAAAACGCAGTTGAACCTTTAAAAAATGAGCCTTTTTTTTCGGAATGGATGAAAAAAACAGAAAATCCTATACTTGGTGCTTTAATTGGAGCTGCTGTAACTTTGGTTATTCAATCATCATCGGCAACGGTAGGAATGGCAATTATTTTAGCTAAAAAAGGTTTTTTAAGTTTAACAGGCGGTGTGGCTCTTATGCTTGGAGCAGAATTAGGTACTTGTAGCGATACTTTATTAGCTACCATAAAAGGAAGCAGACAAGCTTTGAAAACAGGGTTGTTTCATGTTACATTTAATTTATTATCTATTATTTTAGGATTGCTGTTTTTTTACCCATTTGTAGAATTAGTAAAAAAAATAAGTGCTGAAGCATCAATAGAAAGAACTCTTGCCAATGCTCACATGTTATTTAATATTTTAGGTGTTTTGGTTTTTGTTTGGACTATTCCAGTATTTGAAAAACTACTTAACAAAATACTGCCCGATAAAATACAACAGTAATATAAATAAGTTATATTGAGCTTTCTGTTGGCTTTATATTGTTTTATGTGTTTTGTTTTTGCCAAATTAGTAGTTTTAACCCAAATTACGCAGTAGAAATCGTTAGTCAACAAAATTTTTCAATAATATTAAGTGCTCACGGACTATTTTGGATTGAATGAATAGCGAGTTATTTAGAAATTCAAAATGGGAGTAAGTGCTTGAGATTGAAGAAAAATGAAGTTGAATAGGTTTCAAATGTGGAATTTGGGTTTAACTTAATGATGAAGAACATTTGCTTGAAAACAAAAAAAATCTTATCAATTCCTTTTTCTATTTTTCAGGTAATACATCATTACTTGCCTCATTATTATTGGCAATGCTTTGATTAAACCCAGAATACTCATTAGAAAATCTATTACGAGTCAAATCTACTTCAAATCAGCGTTTCCTTAAATTTTAAAAACGTAGCTCTGCTATGATTTTAAAATTTAAGGAACTGATTTATTGTACATTTAACTCTCATAACGAAGTTATAATGCGTATTCTGGGTTAAAAAAAGAATCAATTATAGCAGCATTGTTTTTATTGTTCTGATATTGAAAACCAAATAGCACACACTAAAAAGTAAGGTATAAAAGAAAAAAAAATAAAGGCTCCCTACTAAAAAAAATGTTCAGTTTTAAAAAAAACAACAGTTAAGTATAATAAAATTACAATTCTGTATAATAAAATGGCAGATACGTATAATAAAATGACTACTACGTACAGGAAAATGATAGTTACGTAAAAGAAAATGACAGCTACGTACAATAAAATGACTCCTCTGTATAATAAAAAGACTCCTCTGTACAATAAAATGGCAGCTCTGTATAAGAAAATGGCAGCTCTGTACGGAGCTGCCATTTTTTTGTATTGATTTGTAAAATTTTGTATAAATTGTATCGTTTTTTTGTGGTGTGGGTACAAAAAATGATTAATTGGAGTGGCTTTTTCTTTCTAAACTACTTTTTCTTGTAGATGAGGAGTGCTGCTTAAAACATGTGTTGTGGCTTTATATTACTTACTTTTTAAACCTCAAATCAAACTCATCGCTTTTGTTCGAAATATCGTGAATTACTTTGTCTAGTTCTGCGCTTGAAGTGTTAAAATGGCCTACCCATTCTTTAAATTCTTCGCTGTTTAACTCTACTTCATTTAGTAAATTTACTATCCCCATCATGCGCGATAAAGGTGCCCTTACCACATGCGATTGTATCCAAGCTATATCTCGCAACTTGCTATTTTGTTCTTCTATGGCTTTTATGTGTTTTTCTCTTTCGGTTACATCTTGCGTAGCACCAATCATTCGTATGGCTTTACCGTTTTTATCTCTAATAATAAAACCTTTATCGTGTACAAAAGCATACTCGCCATTTGCTTTTAAAAATCGGTAATCTTCCTCCCAATAATACTCGTTTGGATTATTAAAAACTTTATTTTTTGAAGCAATTACCTTATTCAAATCATCGGGATGAATTAAGTTTCTGTAATAAGGATAATCAACATTATCTTCAGTTTTTTTATAACCAAATAATACTTCAAAACCATTGCCCGACCTAACTATTTCATTTGTTAAAATATTCAAATCCCAAATAGAATCGTTGGTAGCTTTGGCCACTAAATTATACCGCTCGTTGCTTTCTAATATTCCTTCTTCTGCTTTTTTGCGTTCTGTAATATCAAACCTAATAGAAAGATATCGAAAAGGTTTATTATCTATATCTAAAAAAGGAATAATGGTACCATGTACCCAATAAAAGCTACCATCTTTGGCTTTGTTCCTTAACTCACCAACCCATACTTTTCCATTGGTAATGGTGTTCCACATGTTTGCAAAATACTCTTTTGGGTGGTAACCCGAATTAACTATTCTATGATTTGAACCCACCAACTCTTCATTTGAATACTTACATATTTTACTAAAATTTTGATTGGCATAAGTTATTATTCCATCGTTATTAGTTATTGAAACAATGGCCGATTGGTCAATGGCAAACTTATAATCTTCTAGCTCTCTTACATTTTTTTGAAATGCTTCATCAGCTATTTTTTTCAATGTAATGTCTTCCTTAACAGCTAAAAAATTAGTTATTTCACCTGCTTCATTTTTAACTGGAGATATAGTTGCTCTTTCCCAAAAAAACTCACCATTTTTCTTTTTATTTTTAAATTCTCCATTCCAACTATTGCCAGCCAAAATGGTTTGCCATAATTCAATGTATTTTGATTTAGAAGTATAGCCAGTATTTAAAATTCGTGGGTTTTTACCAATTACTTCTTGAAAAGTATAGCCCGTTGTTTCGGTAAATTTAGGATTTACAAATACTATATTTCCATCTAAATCGGTAATTACGGTAGTAACCGGACTTTGCTCAATGGCAACAGATAGTTTCCTGATGGTGCTTATTGCATTTTCTTTTTCATGTTCTACTTTTCGTTTTTCGGTAATATCTCTAAACGACCAAACCCTACCATGTAATTGCCCTTCTAAAAACATGGAATTGGTATAACGTTCAAATACTCTTCCATCTTTAAAATACAATACATCAAAATCTTCAGCATCTGTGTGGTACAATTCTTCTACTTTTCTAAGAAAAGTATCTGGATCAATTAATTGATTTTTTACAAAATCAAGCAAAACAAATTCATTATTTTTATTAGAAAGTTGATAAGGGATATTCCAAATTTTCTCAAATTGATTATTATAATAAATGACTTCGTGTTTACTATTAACTGCCAAAATACCATCTTCAGTAGACTCCAAAATGGTTTGTAAATACATTTTGCTTTTCAATAAGTCTACTTCTATTTTTTTTCTTTCAGAAATGTCAATATAAGTACCTAAAACACCATAAGTTTCATTGTTGGCATTTTTTATTGGAATTTTATTAGTTAATAAAGTGATGGTATTACCATCAGGTGTTGTTTGAACTTCTTCAATATTCAATTTGGCTTCGCCACTCTCAATTACCCTTAAATCATCTGCTCTATATAATTCTGCCTGATATTTCCAACCCATTTGGAAATCATCTTTTCCTATTAGTTCTTTTGGATCGATGAAGCCAGCATCCAATGCAAAAACTTTATTGCAACCTAAATATTTTAAGTTTTTATCTTTCCAAAAAACACGTACATTTATAGTGTTTATTATACCTTCTATAATTTGTAACGACTCTATATTTTTTTGTTCTGCAAGTTTCCGTTCAGTAATATTTCTACTAATTCCCAAAACGCCAATAATTCCTTTATTGGAATCATAAATAGGTGTTTTGATGGTTTCTAAAAATTCTTTATGTCCATCGCTGGCAAAAGTTAATTCTTCTTCATTAACTGATGATTTGCCAGCATCCCTAGCTATTTTGTCGTTTTTCCTAAAAAAATCGGCTAAATCTTTATCAAATAAATCGTAATCTGTTTTTCCAATTAATTGCTCTTGGCTAAATCCAATAAAATCTTCAAAGCGTTGGTTACATTCTAAATAAAATCCATTTTGGTCTTTGAACCAAACCAAATCGGGCATGGCACTAACCATTACTTTAAGTTTAGTTTCACTTTCTTCGGCTTTTTCCTTAGCTATTAACAATGCTTTTTCGGTATGTTTTATATCCGTTATGTCCTGAAAAATTCCTGTTAATTTTACAGGTTTTCCATTTTCTGTTGTAACATCACAAGTAGTTCTAACATTTATAATGTTTCCTTTTGTTGTATAGGTTTCTAAATACAAATCGTAACCAATTCCATTTATTATAGCATTGTCTAATGCTTCTGAAATTAATTGTTTTGATTCAGGAAGAAAATAGCTAACTCCTGCATCTACTGTTGGGTTAAATTCCTCAGGTGAAGTTTCATGAATTTTGTAGGTTTCGGCTGTCCAATAAAGTTTATTCAAAATCAAATCTAATTCCCAACCACCTACTTTTGCTATTTCTTGCGACTCTTCTAATAATAATGTATATCTTAACAATAACTCTTCAGCTTGTTTTCTTTCGGTAATATCAAGTATAGCACCAATCATTTTTATTGGATTCTTATTGTTATCAAACTCCAATTTTCCTATACCGTGTACCCAACGCTCAGTATTATCATTTTGTCTGATAATTTTATACTCCTTATCAAACATTTTCTTTTTGCCAATTACTTCATTCAGAAAGTAATCTAACATTATTTTACTCCATTCAGGATGAACTAATTTACTCCAACTTTCTATCGTTTTAACATAAGTAGGTTCAATTCCGAAAATTGAATTCAATATTTCTGAACTTTCCCAACAATTATTTGAAATATTTAAAGTGTATGTTCCCAAACTAGCTATAATCTGAGTTTCTTTTAAAAATGCTTCATTTTGAAGTATTTTTTCTTCAGCTTGTTTACGTTCAGTAATGTCGGTGTTAAACCCATACCAAGTAACACTGCCATCGGCTAGTTTTTCTGGAGTTGATTTGGAGTAAATCCATTGAATAGGTTTACCAGGAATTTGCACCCTAAATTCGCAAGTAAAATTTGAACCATTAGCAGCAGATTGTTCAATTTCATTGATTACTCTTTCAGCATCTTCAGGGTATATTACATTGGCAATAGCAGTAAAATCATTTGCCACATCTTCGGGCTTGCAACCAAAAATATTAATAATTCCTTCCGAGGCAATTGGAACAAAATAAGTTCCATTGGGTCTGCGGGTAAATTGATAAAGCAAATCTGGAACATTGGCCGAAAGTTTTCTAAATTCAATGTCTTTTTCTCTTACTTTCTCTTCAGCTTTGAGTCTATCTTCTTCGTCCAACATTTTTTCGAGCGAGAAGGCAATATTTGTAGTTATGTTTTCAAGTAATTCAACTTCTTCATTCAAAGCAAAAAAGTCAACTTCGCCAGCATACAAGTTGAAAGTGCCAATAACTTTTTTACGAACAATAATTGGCAAAGCAATGGAAGAAGCATACCCTCTTTTAAGTGCTGCTTCGCGCCAAGGTTCCATTTTAGGATCAGAGGCTATGTTATTACAAACAGCTACTTTACCTTCTCGTAAAGCAATACCAGTTGGTCCGTTGCCAAATAAATTGTTTTGAATTGAAATTTTTTGAATTTCCATCAAGTAGCCGTCTTCATGTCCATACCAAACCAATGGTAAAATAGCTTTTGTTTGATCGTTTATTTCACTAATCCAACTCATTTTGTAATTACCATGCGTAATAGCAATGTTACAAACCTCTTCAAACAATTCCATTTTATTATGTATTCTAATAATCAAATCATTAATTTGGCTATTAAGTGCTTGAGTTCTGTTTAGTTTTACCAATTCTAAAACACTTTTCTTTTGTACCGTAACATCTCTTGCTAAAAAAACATAACGCGAAATTTCATTTCCAATGTTTTTGATTGGTGCCACAGAAACATCAAACCATAGTTCGCCTTGTGGTAATTGTAATGAATATTGTTTACCAGTAGAAATACCTTTTTCGCTAGCTTCAATAATAGCTAATTGGCAAACTTTAGAAGCATGTTCAGGTAAAATATCAACAAATTTTTTACCCAAAAAATTATCAGGCGAATCGACTAATAAATCACTTTTATTTGTATGATAATTATAAATGGTTCCATCTATTCCTACTTCAAAAAGTAAGTCGGGAATGGCATCCATTAATACTTCTAGTTTTTGGTGTGTATTATTAAGTTCAATTTCTGCTAATTTTTGTTCAGTAATATCGGCCATTAACCCATGCCAAAGTATATCTCCATTGGCTTGTAATTCTGGTATAGATGAAATATTTATCCATTTAATTTTTTCATTTATAATGTACCTACCTGTCCAATTTCTTGGCTTTTTATTTGCTATTCCCTCTTGGTTAGCCAATATTGCAGCTTCCAAATCTTCAGGATGAATATATTTAAATGCAGCTTGCACATTTTCAATAATTTCTTGAGCAGGTGTATTTAATATTTCGGCCATGCGCGGACTTACATATTCAAAAGCAAAATTACCATTGGGTTTACTTCTTAAAACATAAACACCAATCGGAATTTTTGTTACCAAATCTTTATATTGTTCTTGGCTTTTATTTAACTTTTCTTCTGCTAATTTTTGTTGAGTAATGTCGTTTATACTGGCTAAAATATGTGCAATTCCATTTATTTTAATAACCTGAGCCGAAAATAATCCTATCAATTTTTCACCATTTTTCTTTTTAAAATAGCCTAAATCATTTTCAATTTTTTTGTTTTCAAGTAGTTTAGTTATTATTTGATTCCTGTCATCGTTATTAAACCAAATATTTATTTTTTCAACCGAATTACCAATTACTTCGTCTTTAGAGTAACCCGTAGTTTTACAAAACGAATCGTTAACATCAACAAAGGTTCCTTCTTTTAAGCTTGTTATAGTAATGCAATATGGTGAAGTGTTAAATGCTTTTACATATTTATCTTCACTTTCTAATACATTTTTATCGCTTAGTTTTCTAGCTTCGTTTTCTTTCAATAAATCATTTAATAAATTATGCGCTTTTCTATTCGACTCTTCTAGTGACTTAGTTTTTTCAGCTACTAATTCTAAAAGAATTTTTTCCTTATGTATTTCTTCAAAATTGGCTTCTTTAATTTTTACCATTGCATTTATTTGTGCAACCAATTCGCTTTCATCTATTGGTTTGGCCAAAAAAGCTTCTGCTCCTACTTCTAGTGCCTTTATTCTGGTAGTCTTATCGCCTTTTAAAGCAGTAATAAACACAACAGGAATTTCTTTTAATAGTGCATCGGCTTTTAGTAATTTACATACTTCATAACCGTCCATTTCGGGCATTATAATGTCAAGTAATATTACATCTGGATTTTCTAAAGCAGCTATTTCCAGTCCAATTTTTCCGCTTAAAGCAGTTAATACATTTACATTTTTGAACGATTCGCTTATCAATGCTTTCAAGGTAATTAGGTTGTCTTGAATATCGTCAATGGCTAATATTTTTATAGTTTTATTTTCCATAAAGAACTTCGTTTATAGTTTTAAAAAATATTTTATCGTCTATTGGTTTCGACAAATAAGCATCGAAACCATGAGCCAAAATAGTTTCTTTATCGTTTATCATTACGCTGGCTGTAAGTGCAATTACAGGTATTTTATTTAATTTAGCATCATTTCTTATAATTTTAAATGCTTCTATGCCATCTATTTCTGGCAATGCAATATCCATTAATATCAAATCGGGCAGGTGTTTTTTGGCTTTTTCTATTCCATCATTTCCATTTGTAGCTTCAATCATTTCATAATTATTAGCAAAAAGTGCTTTTACTGTAATCATGTTATCGGCATTATCTTCCACAACCAAAACTTTTGGTTTGCCTGTAATTATTGGAAATTCCTTTATTGATTTTTCTGCTTCAATAATTTCAATATTCACCATTTTGGCAACTGTATTTAATAAGTCGCTTTTGTTTACATCTCCTTTTTGAATAAGCTTGTGAACATTATTATGTTTTAAAAAGGTTAGCTCTTCTTTGGTTATGTATTTAGCCGATAAAATTAGTACAGGAATATGCAAAGTTCTTTCATGCTCACGCAATAATCTCAATACTTCAAAACCATCTATATCAGGCATCATTAAGTCTAAAATCATGGCATCTGGAATAGTATTTTCTATAATTTGTAATGCTTCTGCGCCATTAGATGCTTCTAAAACGTTATAACCACTTTCTTTTAAAATAATTCTCATTTGAATCAAAGCCGGTTCGCTATCATCAACTAATAATATAGTTTTCGATAATTTATCAGCATCAATATTCTCTGGTAAAGGTTTTTGTATAAAATCAATTGGAACTATTTCAATTGATTTGTGCAATTTTGGATTATAAATTTTAGGTAGCGTTATTTTAAATTCAGTTCCCTGCCCTAGAACACTATTAATACCAATTGTTCCACCTAATAAGTTGGTATATTTTTTTGCTATGGCTAGTCCTAAACCATTGCCACCAAATTTTCTGGAAGTGCTTCCATCGGCTTGTCTAAATTCGTCAAAAATATGAACCAAATTACTTTCATCTATTCCAATTCCAGTATCTTTTACTTGTATTGTAATGTTTTCATTGCTTTGTAAAGCACTAATTTCCACTTTGCCTTTTTCGGTAAATTTAACAGCATTTCCAATAATGTTTTGTAATACATGGTAACACTTACTCCAATCGTTAGTAATTTCAAAGTTGCCTGCGTTTAAGGTTTGAATCAAAGGCAAGTTTTTTTGTTTGGCTTGTGGTTCAATCATACTTATCACTTCGGTTATTAAATCGTTCATGTTAAAAGTAGTTATTTCTACTTCTTCGCGCCCTGCTTCTATTCTCGAAATATCTAAAATATCGTTAATTAACGAAAGCAAATTTTTACCATTTCGTTCTATTACTTCCAAATAACTGTATTCTTCATCAGGAATTTTATCTAAAAGTCTGCGGTTAAGCACACCCGAAAGTGCTATTACTGAGTTTAAAGGAGTGCGCAATTCATGACTCATGTTCGATAAGAAATGAGTTTTTAAACGACTGGCTTCACTTAGCTGAGTTTTTTGTGCTTCTAATTCTATATTTTGCTGTTGCAATTCAGTTGCTTGTATTTTCAATTCATTTTTTTGAACTGCTAATTCACTGTTTTGATTAGCTAATTGTGTTGTAAATTCTTTTAGCTGATGTTCAGCCAAAATACTTACAATTCTGGCAGAAAGTGCTACTAAAATGTTATCAATCAATTCTAGCGATTGTTTACTATAACTACTTAATGAGGCCAGTGAAATAATTGCAATTATTTCGTTGTTCGAAATTATTGGTATTGTAATCATTTCATTTGGAACAAAATTACCTAAAGCAGCATTGTATTTAAAACGAGTATCTTGCTTTATATTGGTAATATATTGGGTGCTTTGCAATGAAATAACTGCACCAAACTCGCCTTCTAAATTCTCTATATCAAACGATTTTTTTGCATTGATATCTAATCCTATTGATTCAAAATGGTTGAAAGTTTTTTTGTCGTTGCTTAATAAATAAATAGCAGCAATTTGCGAATTGGTATCTTTGGTTAATTGCCCCAAAAGTGTTTTAAAAAAAATAGTTGGATCGTTTACAATTAACAATGTATTAGCAAAACTAACAGATTTAAAACCTAATTCTGCGTTATATTCTATACTGTCGGCTAGTTTATTAAACGAGTTTGAAAGTATTCCAAACTCATTAGTAGATTCAAATTTACTGCGTGCTTTTAAATCACCATTATGAAAATTATTTGCAGCATTTGTTAACTCTAATATTGGCCTGCGAATAAATCGAATGATATAATAATTTATAAAAAATGTAAGCAATAAAATGGAAAATAAAATTGCCAACAATTCAAAATTCATTTCCTTATTCATCACTTGTGAGTTTCTGTAAAACTCATCCGCTTTATTTTTGGCAGTGTTATCAATTTTTTCAATTTTCTGAGTCATTTCGTCTCTTAAAATCAACAATTTTTTGTCGTTAAATTGAAATACTTTTATCTTTTCAAGTTCTCCTAAATATGCATCATTTACACTATTGTCTCTATAAACTAGCCAATTAATATAAGCATTATAAGCATCCTCAACAAAAATTTGTTGGCCTAAAAATCGTTCTCTTAGCACATCAAATTGTTTCAAAATTATTGTCTTCGAAACTTCTATTGTTTTCAAAGACTCTATTTTTACATCTTTATCTTCTGTTATAGCCATATTTCTAGTAGCTAATCTTATATTCAAAATGTTTATCTCAATTAAACTAATTGCTTTTCTAACTTGCAAAGGATGCTTATACATTTTTTCGGTTTGCTCAGCTAGTTGGAAGTTTTGAGATACTGAAACAGCACCTAAAATCAATACTAAAATCAGAATCAATGAAAAGCCTGATTTGAGAAGTATATCAATTTTTAAATTTTTCATAATTGGGGTAATAATTATAAATTATAGTAAGTATTTTTATTGTTTATTGTTCAAATAACGTTTAAATTTTATTTTTTTTGAAAAATTGCTGACTTTTGAATTACTTCTTTATACTTAAATGCTAACAGCATTTCTCGTTCAATTTCGCTAGTAACAAAAAAACCATTTTTGGTAATAGTATCAGTAGTTTTCTTTAAAATTAAATAGCGAAATTCTGGCTTATAATAAAAAAGTAAATTAGCACAAATTACAATATCAAAATTGCCAAAAATACTCTCGGGAGGGCTGCTATATTGTTTGTTAAACAGATCAAAAACCGAAAACACAATGCTTTTTTTTAAATCTTTTTTTACAACATAAACCTCCTCATTTTTCTCAAACCATTTATTCATTTTGTTTAATGATAATTGCCCCATTTTTGAAGTATGGTAAATACCTTTTTGGGCTGTATTTATACAAGTTTCTGATTGATCTGTTGCAAAAATTCGGTATTTAAATGGTTTGTTTTTCAAATGTTCTTCTATCAACATGGCTATTGAATAAGCTTCTTGTCCATCGGCACAAGCAGCACACCAAACCCTAATTTCATTATTGTAGTTTCCGTTAAAATTTAAAATTATTTCGGGTAAAATCACTTTATCTAAAACCGAAAAAGAAAGTTCATTTCTAAAAAATTCCGAATAATTTATTTGAAAAGAGCTTAAAAAAACGTGGCGTTCCTCTACATTTTTCTCCAATAATTCGTAATACCCAGTATAACTTAAACTATTGGTTGCCTGTATTCTATTTTGAATTGATTGCTCAAAAAAAACCTGCTCATACATTGACAAATCAGTAGCGGTTAGCATATTTATTAAGTCAATGATTTTTTGGTTTACTTCATTCATAAGTTCAACAATATTGCTTGTAGTTATTGGTATATATTTAAATTTATACTATTCAAATAAATAATACAACTAATAAACAATCAAATATATCAAATGATACAAAAAATAAACCAATAGAATAGTCAATGAATAATAAAAGATTAATCAACAAAAGGCAAAAAAAAAACCACGATAAAATCGCGGTTTCATGCTAAATATTATACTTTATCTAATCTTCAAATTTGTAGCCTACTCCTTTAACAGTACCAACCAAATCTTCACCAATTTTTTCTCTAATTTTTCTTATGTGTACATCAATAGTTCTATCACCAACTATTACTTCATCACCCCAAACTTTTTCTAAAATGCTATCGCGTTTAAAAACCTTTCCAGGCTTACTTGCCAAAAGGTATAACAATTCAAATTCTTTGCGTGCCAATTGAATTTTTTCAGTGCCTTTATAAACCATAAAAGTATCTCTATCTATCACTAGTCCTTTTACTTTTAATTGAACATTATCTGTTTCATTAGTTTCAGTTACAGCCGATTCTCTTCTTCGTAAAATTGCTGCTATTCTAGTTAATAGCAATTTTGGTTTAATTGGTTTGGCAATGTAATCATCTGCACCAGCATCAAAGCCAGCCAATTCACTGTATTCTTCGGCTCTTGCTGTTAAAAAAACAATAAATATTTTACTTGATAAAGGGTTAGATTTTATTTGTTGGCAAGCTTGAATTCCATCCATCAATGGCATCATTACATCCATTAATATCAAGTCGGGTTTTATTTTTTTTGCTTGTTCAATTGCTTCTAACCCATTGTTTGCCAAAAAAACTTCATAGCCCTCTTTTTTCAAATTATATTCAATAAATTCTTGAATGTCTTTTTCATCATCCACAACAAGAATTTTATATTGTTTTTTATCTTTCATTTTGATAAACTATTTAAATTTTTTTTTGCAAAAGTAATAAGTTTTGTGTTAGTTAATTGTTATGTTTAGTCAGTTTTTAAATCATTTCATAATTATTTGTTTATAATCAACAGCATAGCCGGTAAAAGAACCAATTGCTCCGTTTATATTAGATTTTACAGTGCCTGGCGTTGCAAACGGACCACCATTATTATCGGCTTTTCCAAACGATTGCCAAAATAAAAACTCTTTTCTTCCAATATGAGATAAGTATAAATTTAATGTATCACCTTCGCTAAATGGCCTAAAAAATGTATAAGGAATTGAAGCATTATTTACCTGTTGATCATCAAAAGTTCTGTAAAAATTACATGCTCCCCAACCATACAACAATGAATCGGGACTCACATTAACAGCAAGCCTGTAATTATTCCTTTCGGGTCCATCTACAAACCAAAATTTAGCAAACGATTTGCCCAAAGTATCTTTCCCCGATTTAGGCTCTATGTAATATTCAATACTATCAATTGGAACTAATTTTGGAATAAATGTTTTGGCAGTAATTATTTTAACTCCGTTGCCAATTGAAATATTTAATTTGTAAGCTGTATTTATGTTACCAAATAACTGAATTGGATTCATATAAACTCCAGCAAATGGCCCAAGAATACTGTCTAGTGCTGGAATTAGCTTTGAAATGGTATCAACTGGATAAAGTCGAATACTGTCCTTTTCGCTAAAAACTGTATCAGTACCAATAATAGTTCCAGGTATTATATAAACTATTGCATTTCTTACTCCATTTAACGATAAATCGGGTTTAAAATAGTCAATTGTTGTACTAATAAAAACATAATTTAACAGCGGAAACCTATTGTTAATACTTGCTTCTACCACGTATTGTGCTTCACTTGGAGGTACATCAATTACTATTTCTTTTTCGCAAGCAAAAAGTATAATTACTAATAATAATGGTAAAATTGATTTTTTCATTTATTATTTTTTTAAAATTTAAAATTCCAAGCCACTGATGGTAAAATTGGAAACAAATAAACCATATATGCTTTTACTTCTAACTTATCTATATCGGGGAAAAAGTAAATAAAGTAAGGGTTTGCTCTGTTATAAATATTGTAAACACTAAAGTTCCAAGCACTTTCCCATCTAGCTGTTTTTTTGTGTGTATAAGTAAAACTTATATCTGCCCGATGGTATGAAGGTAATCGGAATGAATTTATTTTATCGTATAAATCTATGAAAGTAAACTTGGGTTCATTGGTTACTGCATCGTAACCTATTCTGTATGGATAACGTGCCACTGGTAAAGTAACTGCATTTCCAGTTCCATAAACAAACACAAAAGTACCAGTCCATTTTTTATTAAAAGTATAACTTATTACCAACGACATATCGTGTGTTCTGTCGTACCTAAAAAAGTACGCTTGCCCTTGATTTAATTGATCAAACTGACGGTAAGCCCTACTCCAAGTATAACCTACCCAGCCGTTTAATCGGCCTACTTTTTTCTTTAAAAACAATTCTAAACCGTAAGCTTCTCCTTGTCCAAATACCATTTCATTTTCTAAATTAGCATTGAAAAACAACTGTGAAAATGGTTTGAATTCTATTTGATTCAACATTTTCTTATAATAAGTTTCAGCACTAGCTTCGTACTTATTATTTCTAAAATTTCTAAAATAACCAATTGCCACTTGATGCGCTTCTTGTGGTTTAACTAAAGCTGAACTTGGAACCCATAAATCAACGGGAAACTGCGCCCCGCTTGTAGTTGCCAAATGTATAAACTGATATGTTAACGTGTAAGAAGCTTTAATTGAAGCCTCATCTGAAAGCAAATAATTTACATTTAAGCGGGGTTCTAATCTTGGGTAAAAAGCCAAACTTTCATTGATACCATATTTTTTTACAACTCCCGTTTTTTGATTGTCGCTGTCAAATTCTGGTTGTTCATAAGGTCCAACTCTGTTAAATGCCACTGCTCTTAAACCTGCATTTACCGCCCAACGTTGCGAAATTTGCCATTCGTCTAATGCGTAAACTGCTAGCTCATGTGCATATTGTTTACTTATTTCTTCGTTTATTTTTATTGTTCCAATTGCACCACTTGCAATACCTGGAGTAAATGTATGGAAAATATAATTCATGCCAAATTTTACCAAATGTTTATCTGCTAAATACCACGTAAAATCCGACTTAATATTCCAATCATTTAAACCCGAACGAACACTGAATCCATTGGATCCAAACTTAAAATCATTGAACAAATCGTATCTATTATAAATTAAAGATGTGTTGCTAAAAAGCTTTGGTTTAAACACATGATTCCAACGCAAAGTTGCAGTTGCATTTCCCCATCCAAAATCTAAATTAACACTTTTGTTTATTGGGCTTTGAAAGTTTAAAATATCTCTTCCAAAATACCCCGATAAATACAATTTATCTTTAGCTCCTAATTGCCAATTCAATTTTAAATTTAAATCGTAAAAATAATATGCATTTCCTTGTGCAGTTTTAGGTAAAAATGGTTGTGCCAAAACATCAATATAAGTTCTGCGTGCAGCAACTAAAAAGCTACTTTTATTCTTTTTCATTGGCCCTTCGGCACTAAACCTAGAGGCAATTAATCCAACACCACCATTAAACTCATACTTTTGATTATTGCCTTCTCGCATGTTCACACTTAAAATTGACGATAATCTTCCACCATAATTTGCAGGCATTCCACCTTTTATTACCTCCAAATTTTTTACTGCATCGGTGTTAAAAACTGAAAGAAAACCAAATAAATGTGAAGGATTATAAACCACTGCTTCGTCCATTAATATAAGGTTTTGATCAGGTCCACCGCCTCTCACATAAAATCCAGTTCCACCTTCACCCCCACTTTTTATCCCAGGCAATAATGTAATGGCTTTTAAAATATCGGGTTCACCAAAAATTACTGGTAATTGTTTCACTTTTTCACCGCTCAGCTCTACCCTACTCATTTCTGTACTTCTTACGTTTTTATCTTCACGTTCACCTTTTATTACCACTTCTTTTCCTACATTAATTTTTTGAGATAATTTTAAATTCAAACTCGCATTTTTGTTTAAATTTATTTTGATAGTTCTACTTTGAAAACCCAAATAACTAATGGCAATTGTATATTTTCCGGCAGGTAAATTTAAGGCAAAATAGCCGTAAGTATTGGTTGAAACAGCTTTACTAGTTTCTACTACTTTTACCAAGGCACCAATTAAAGTTTCACCATTAGAACTATCTCTTAACTCGCCACTTAACGTGAACTTATTTTGAGCAAAAGCATTTGCAAAAACCAGAAAGAGTATAAAAGTAATCGCGTAATGTTTGAACATAATTTAAATTTATCGCGGTAAAGATTATTATATTTAACCAAATTGAAAACGATAAGTTTTGAACGGTGAAAATTTTATGTGTAAATAATTTACTCCATCAATAATGAATCTAATTTGTTGAATTTTATTAAAACATAATAGGCAATTTGGTTCACCTCATGTTGACTCAATTTTGTATAAGCTGGCATAGGTAAATTGTATTCTACACCATTTACTTTTATTGAACCTTTTTGACCATGTTTTATAATGGAATCAACCCTATTTGGATTATTCAAAATATAATCGGAATTCAATAATGGCGGATATAAACGCGCAAATCCACTTCCATCTTTTTGGTGGCAATTGCTACAATTTCTTTCATATAATTGGTATCCCGATGCCAAATTTACAGAGGCATTTGAAAATTGATTTTCAACGCAACCTGTGATAATGAATACGAGAAAAATAAAAAGGAAAATGCTACTCTTTTTCATTCAATAAAAGCTCCATATCATCCATTAAAGTTTTGGTATCCTTCTCACTTGTTCCATCATAAATTCCCCTCACTCTTCTGTTTTTGTCTATCAAAATTAACCCACCACTATGCACATAACCTCCCGGTTCTGTTGAGTCGGGCAAGGCTGTGGCATAATAACCATGCGTTGCTAATTCATAAATAGAATCTCTGTTTCCTGTTAAAAAATGCCATTGTTTACTATCAGCTCCCAAGCGTTCAGCAAAGTCTTTTAAAACAGCCACAGAATCGTGTTCAGGATCAATGGTATGAGATAATAACAAAATATTTGTATTGCCTTTATATGCTTCGTAAACTGTTAGCAAATTCTTTTTCATTCGTGGGCATATAGTAGGACAAGTAACAAAAAAGAAATCGGCTACATAAATTTTCCCTTTTGTGGTGTTTTCATTTACCTCCAATCCATCTTGATTGGTAAGTGAAAAATTAGGAACTGTCTGATAAATGGTGTCAATAACTTCTTTGCCATCCACCATTTTTACATCCACAGCTCTTTCACCTAAAATGGGTAATTTTTTTTTTCCGCAGGCAATAATTACGCCTGACAAGAATATCAATATGATTATATTTTTTCTCATTTCTTTAAAATATTTTTAGCTTCTTTGATACTTTCAAAAGTAAGCCTATGAACTTTATTTATTTCTGCTAATTGAATGGTCAAATAATTTTTAGCTGAATCGGCTTTTAAATTAGGCGTTTTGTATCCATGCATCCAATCCAACATGCTCCTGTCGGCTTTGTATAATTTACTTGAAATAGCTAATAATGAATCTTTAAAAGCTCCATTTTCTGTCGAATCTATTTTGTTATTTATTTCTTTTTTTAACGATAGTACCAAACTCGATTTTGCCATGGCTTCATCGTGAATTTGCATAATTTTATCGTCTAAAACCTTGTTTTTGTTAGGTGTTTCATTGCAAGCAAAAAACAGCACTAAAATTATTAAGTACAGAAATCGTGTTATCATTTCAGTTTTTGAATTAAGGTTAAACAAAAAAAACAGTTATCAAAAATGGTAACTGTTTCTTTAAAATATTGGTTTCAATATTATGCTTTCTTAACAAATTCAGCTTTTAAAACCATCATCGATTTTTCTACTTTTCCTTCTATTTCTTCTTCACTGTCAGTTAAACGAATATTCTTAACAATGGTTCCGCGCTTAATAACCGATGACGAACCTTTAACTTTTAAATCTTTTATTATTGATACCGAATCGCCTTCATTTAACAAGGTTCCGTTGCTATCTTTAACTTCCATAATTTTACTTTTTTTACTTTGTAATTGAATTATTTTTATGGGTGCAATGATAATTTATTTGTATAGTAATTAATTAAAGGCTTCAATGATTTTTATTTTGAAAGACAAGGGAAAGAAATTTCTTTTTTCTTTTTTCGAATTTAGCCCAAATACTTAGCCACCAAAGGCATTCTGCGGCCTGGTCCAAACGATTTAGACGAAACCCTTAAAACTGGTGGTGCTTGAAGGCGTTTCCATTCATTGGTATTTACCATTTTTAAAGTACGTTTCACCAACTCTTCGCTAAATCCAAGTGCTATTATTTCATTAGGTCCTTTTCTCTCTTCAATATAATGGTTCAAAATAGCATCTAAAACTTCATAATCAGGCAATGAATCACTGTCTTTTTGGTTAGGACGCAATTCAGCACTTGGGGATTTTGTTAAAATATTCTTGGGAATAATTTCTTCATTACGGTTTATATAATCGCAAAGCGCATAAACTTCGGTTTTATACAAATCGCCAATAACTGAAATACCACCGCACATGTCGCCATACAAAGTTCCGTATCCTACAGCCAACTCACTTTTGTTAGATGTATTGAGTAAAATATAACCAAATTTATTGGCCAATGCCATTAAAATAACAGCCCTGCTCCTACTTTGTATGTTTTCTTCAGCTATACCAAATTCAGTATTTTCAAATTGTTTGCTCAATGTATTTTGCAAAGCAGCAAAAGTATTTTCTATGGAAATCAAATCACTTTTTACACCTAGATTCTTCACTAAGTGAATCGAATCACTCACCGAATGATCACTGCTATATTGCGAAGGCAACATCACTGCCATTACATTTTCTGCTCCTAAAGCTTTGGCTGCTAAATACACCACTATGGCCGAATCTACTCCACCCGAAAGCCCAAGAATGGCCTTTTTAAAACCTTGTTTTCTAAAATATTCTTTTATTCCAAGCACCAATGCTTGTTCAATATTTCGATAATTTACAGTTTCGTTATTTTTGATTTCAGAAACACTTTCCATTGAATTGATAGCATTTAAATCAACTGTTAAAGTATCTTCTTCAAAATGTTTCAATTGATGTACAACCTTGCCATTGCTGTTAAGCACACAACTTCCTCCATCAAAAATTAATTGCGTTTGCGCGCCAATATGATTTACATAAAACAAAGGTAAACGGTATTTAACCGCATTGGTTTTTAAAACTTCCAACCTTGTATTTATTTGTACTTTACTAAAAGGCGATGCTGCAATATTGATAATACAATCAGGTTGTTGCTTAATTAACACTTCTAATGGACACTGAATGTACATAGGATTTGAGTTCAAATTCCATAAATCTTCGCAAATGGTAATGGCTAATTTTTTACCTTTATAGTTTACAATTTCAAAAACAGTGTTGGGTTCAAAATAACGATATTCGTCAAAAACATCGTAGTTTGGCAATAAGGTTTTATGAATTATTTGCTGCACTTTTCCATCAGCTAAAAAATAGGCCGAATTGAATAAATCCTTGCCTTCTATTTGCTTATTTACAGTTGGCGAACCAACAATGGCAGCTATTCCCACACATTGCGCAGCAATAGTTTGAACACTTTGATTACATAAATTTATAAAATCATTGAACTCTAAAAAATCGCGAGGGGGATAGCCGCAAACCGACAATTCCGAAAAAATAATGATATCAGCTTTTTCTAATTTTGCTTTTGCAATGGCATCAACTATTTTTTGGGTATTTAATTCAAAATTACCTGTATGGAAATTTATTTGTGCTAAAGTTATTTTCAAATTATTAAAAAGCTAATTGGATAAATATTTTCCTAAAAAATAATTCCAATGTTTAATGAAGTAAAACTATTATTGGCAGTCCATTTATCTGCATTCATATAATCAGCCAAACCTCCATCATACCTTAATCCAGTATAAGCTTTGGTGTTACCAAATAAATCGTAAATAATGCCACCACCAATAATAAATGAGGGACGGAAAAAGTTAACTTTCACACTGTAATCATCGTTTGCTGAACTTTTATTGATATAAAATTTATCACCATCATCAGGATTATCTGCATCTACTTCGTTTAACTTTAAAACCGAAGAACTCACATCAACTTTGCTGCGCAATAACATACTTAAACCAATACCAAATTCGCCATAAGCGCGCAATTTGTCTTTAAAAGGATCGGTAGTCATTTTAAAAACAATAGGTATTTGTAAATAACGCAAATTATAGTTCAACGACATGTCGTTTGTAATGGCACTTCCATTAGGAATTTTTGTAGAAAAAACTGTAATTGCATCGGTAACTTTAATTTTAGATGTCATGTTAACTACATTAACTTCAAAAGAAATGGCATAACGCGAAGTGAATTTTTTAGCCACATGAAACCCATAATTCCAATCTAAACTAATGCCTCCATCGGTAATACTTTTACTGTCAGGTGTGCTCCAACTAATTTGTGGAGCTATACGCAAACCAAATTCATAAATCGATTCATCGGAAACTTGCGCGTTGGTTTTACTTAAAATAAAACTACAAATAATTAAAGCTAAAATGTTTTTTATTCTCATATTTTTGTTGCCATGAAAGCTTTGCAATTTATTGATAGTTTTAACAAAAACCGTAACATTTTTTTTACAAGTTTATTTATTTGTTTTTTGGCTGCTTGCAGCAATAATCCAAGCCTAGAAAACCAAGCAAAAGAAGTTACACATTTAACCATAAAAAGGTTTGAGCAAGACTTGATTTTAAACAATACCAAATTAGTAAATGATGCTCATTTTAGAAATGTTGCTAAAAAATACAATGAATTTTATTTTGGATTTTGTGAAAATACTTTAGGCATATTACCACAAACTAACGACCCCTATTTTGCTAAAAGTTTAGCTGGTTTTGTAAAATACCCAAGCATTTTAACTTTAAAAAATGAAGTTGATAGTGCGTATCCAAATTTAACAAAAATAGAAGATGAACTTTCGGTAGCCATGAGCCGTTATAAAAATGAATTTCCAACAGCAAAAATCCCACAATTTGTAAGTTATATTTCAGAATTTACAGAAGCTCATTGCGCTTACGACAGTATTATTGGAATTGGACTCGACATGTATTTAGGACAAAACTATCCGTTTTATCCAGCAGAATTTCCTGAATTCATGCGCGCCAAAATGACCAAAGATTACATTGTTTCCAATACTTTAAAAGCCATTGCTATTTCTTCTTTCGATAAACAATTAAAGGACAAACGCTTTTTGGCATACATGCTTTTTGAAGCAAAAGTGAGGTATTTTACCAAACATTTATTGCCCGAATTAAACGATACTTTGGTGTTTGGATATACTAAAAAACAAATGGATTGGTGCAATGAGAGTGAAAGTCAAATTTGGAGTTTTTTTATTGATAAGAAATTATTATATGAAAAAAATCCGAATGAATACATGCGTTTTTTAACCGATGGTCCTTTTACCTCAGCCGAAGGAATTCCGCAAGAAAGCGCACCATCTTTAGGAGTATATTGTGGTTATAAAATTTTGGAAAACTATGCAGAAAAATCAGGAGCTTCCCTTTCTGAAATAATGAATAATAACAATTGGGACGAAATTTTGAAAGTAAGTGGTTATAGACCAAAATAAGGTTTTGGATTACACTATAAAAAAAAGTTACCAAAATTGGTAACTTTTTTTGTTGGTAGCGGGGAGCAGAATCGAACTGCCGACCTCAGGGTTATGAATCCTGTGCTCTAACCATCTGAGCTACCCCGCCATTATTTTATTTCCTTAACTGCCGTCCGTTAGCTAACGGATATGAATCCTGTGCTCTAACCATCTGAGCTAACCCGCCATTAAACTTGATTTTTTAAGGGCTGCAAAAGTAAAAATATTTGGTTTATAAGCAAATATTATTTTACTTTTTGAAGTAATTCTAAACTAAATGCTTGGGGCTTATTGTTAAACAAAATTTTTGTTTGGCTCCAAGTGGTTTTAAATAGTTCTGAAAAACGGTATTTATTCAAGCTAGCTTCGTTTTCCCAATAACTTAAAGTATAAATTACATTTTTTTCTGTTGCATCTTGCATCAATTGCAATCCATTGCAGCCTTCAAAAGCTGCAATTTGTTGTTTAGTTGCCTCAAATACTTTATAAAAATCGTCCAATTTATTTGGCTCAAAACTTAATCGTACTATTCTAGTTATCATTTATTTATTTATAAAAATTCTATTATTATTTTACTGTTTGTTTTTAAACCTAATAATTGCGAAGCATTCCCTTTATTTATTGCTATTTCTAAATAATTATTTGAGTTAAATAAAACCAATTCTGCTCCAGACTCTACATCGTTATAATGCTTCGAAATATTATCGAAATAGCTTTTTCTAGCATAATAAATTTTAAAGTCTCTACCATTTCTTACTTCTTCAAACTCTAATTTATTTAGGTTGAAATGAATATTACCAAAACCATCTATAAAAGCAACATTTGCCGTTATTCCAAATTCGTCTATTTCTGTATTTATAAGCGATAAGTTATGGGTTAAATGGCCTATTTCTGCTATTTCAGCTATTGGTAAATTACTTACTAAATGTTTGGCTATTTGTACAAAAACATTGTTTTCAATAAATAAGTCAGCTTGTAACAACATTGATTTTTTTAAAACCCAAACTTCATCGGGTTTTTGGTTAAATATTAGGTTGATAATACCATTATCTAAAGCTATAAAATATTGGTTTTGATGCTTTGCAATTACAATGTTTTCATATTCAAAAATATTGGTATCAACACAAATGAGGTGAATATTGCCATTATCAAAATTTTTATAACAATTAGTTAAAACAAAAGCAGTTTCTATTTTGTTAAATTTATCAATACCGTGCGAAATATCAACTATTTGAATACTAGGAATATTCTTTAATAAATTACCTTTAATTGCAGCTATGTAATGGCTGTTGTTTCCATAATCGGATGTTAAGGTAATAATATTCACTTGTGAGGCTTGAGTTATTTAATAAATTCGTGCAAAAATATATTTAAGCAGCAAAAAATTTGAACAATAGAGAAATTCTTATCGAAAATTTAGATCCACTAGAAATATTGGGCAATAATAACCGTAATTTAAAAATACTACAAGCTCATTTTCCTAAATTAAAAATAGTAAGCCGAGGCAATCAATTAATGATAACTGGCGATGATTTAGAAATGGAAATATTTGAAGATAAATTTACTCAATTAGGTAATATTATTTATAAAAATGGAACCATTAGCGATAGTCAGTTCAAAGCGCTTTTAGCTGGCGATTATGATAATGATGAAAATATAAAACCCGAAAGTTTAAACAATTTACCTCAAACCGATGTAATACTTCATGGAAATGGCGGAAGGGCCATAAAAGCTAAAACACCTAACCAAAAAGCAATGGTGGAATTTATTCAAAAAAACGATATTCTTTTTGCCATTGGTCCTGCTGGAACTGGTAAAACATATACCGCTGTTGCCTTGGCAGTAAAAGCTTTAAAAAGTAAACAAGTAAAACGTATTATTTTGGCCAGACCAGCAGTGGAAGCTGGTGAAAATTTAGGCTTTTTGCCTGGCGATTTAAAAGAAAAAATTGACCCTTATTTACGTCCGCTTTACGATGCTTTAGACGATATGATTCCTGCTGAAAAACTGAAGCAATTCATTGAAACTCGAGTAATTGAAATTGCACCATTAGCATTTATGCGCGGACGAACTTTAGACAATGCTTTTGTAATTTTAGATGAGGCTCAAAATGCTACTGATTTACAACTAAAAATGTTCCTTACCCGCATGGGGCCTCATGCTAAGGTAATTGTTACTGGCGATTTATCGCAAATAGATTTGCCTAAAAAACAACAGTCAGGATTGCTGAAAGCAGTGAAAATTTTAGCAAACATTGAAGGAATTCATTTCCAATATTTAACTTATGAAGATGTGGTTAGACATAAACTAGTAAAAGACATTATTAAGGCTTACGACTTGGAAGGTTAGCAATGGGCAATGGGCAATTGGCAATGGGCAATTGGCAATAAGCAATGGGCAATTGGCAATAAGCAATAAGCAATAAGCAAAAAAACCAAAACAAACGTCATGCTGTAAGCATCTTCTTTCAATTACGAATTACAAATTACGAATTACGATAAATTAAAAAACCCAAAACAAACGTCATGCTGGAAGCATCTTCTTTCAATTACGAATTACAAATTACGAATTACGATAAATTTAAAAAACCCAAAACAAACGTCATGCTGCTAGCATCTTCTTTGATAAAAACCAATTTTGCCCGCAGATTTCGCAGAATAACGCTGATTTTCCCGAACCTTTTAAAGTTGCTTCGTGCCTCAGCATGACGACTTCCGCACTTTGTCTGAATCAGGATTTATTGAATTGTCCTCGGTTGGTGTCCTCACCAATTGAAAAGTGGTTTGGTGAGAACACCAACCACGAACAAAATATATGTATTAGATTGCAAATTTAAAGCATCGGAAATAATTCACGGCACAACCGAGCGAATACTGGTTTTATAAATAAATTCATAATTATTTAGCACTCTTTATTATATTTTATTGGTTATAGTTAATTCAACATTGTAATATTTTGTAAGCTATTATAGTTTATTAAAAATATTACTTGCATTTAAAAATTATTTTTATTTCATTGCGCTTACTATCAATTCAAAAATGAATTATTCTATTTACCATATCCTTATTTGTAAATGTGCATTAACATTGATGCTTAACATTATTTTTACTGATACTAGCGTAAATTTTAGCAAATATTTTCATCTAAATTATTCACCTAAATTGCTTTGGGCTTTAGCCCAAACAGTTTTAGTTAAAGCCCAAAACGCATTCATATCAGCCCATGAGTTGTGGGCTCAAGCCCAAGAGTTGTGGGCTCAAGCCCGAGAGTTGTGGGCTCAAGCCCGAGAGTTGTGGGCTCAAGCCCGAGAGTTGTGGGCTCAAGCCCGAGAGTTGTGGGCTCAAGCCCCAGAGTTGTGGGCTAAAGCCCATGCGCCATTCGCTCAAGCCCAAACAGTAAATTTCTTAAATTTTAAACCCTAAATAAAAACAATTATGCCAAACAACGGACCATTTCCTAGTAAAGAAGCTGACCGCAATTCATTTTACAATATTGCATGTCCTTATCTTTTAAAACCTGCCAACGAAACCCGATTGGGTGTTTCGGCAGCCAACAGTGCCACTCTGCAAACTGCTTTTACAGATTGGAACGGCACTTATTCTATTGCATTGAATCCAGATACTCGCACCAGCACTGCCATTGACAACAAAAACAAGGCGGATTTTGACCTGCAAACCATTATGCGTAAAATTTTTGCAGATATTCCTGCTAGTGCACTTACCACCCAAGACCGCAACACACTTAACTTACCTGAACGAGCAGCAGGTTCGCCTGCGCCTGCGCCTAGTACCAAGCCTGTTGCCACCATTGATGCTGGTAACCGTTTGGAACATTCCTTATCGGTAGTAGATGAAACTACCCCAACCAGCCGTGCCAAACCCGATGGTGTTCGTGGATGCCAAATATGGGAAAAAATTGGTTCGGCAGCCGTGGAGGCAAGCGAATTAACCTATGTAGCCACCATGACCAAATCGCCATTTATTAACCATTTTAACGGTACCGATGGCGGTAAGGTAGTATATTATTGGTTTAGGTGGGAAAATACCCGTGGCGAAACTGGCCCTTGGAGCGCAGCTGTAGCCGCTACCATTGGTGGGTAATACCAACTTTTTATGATATAGAAAAACGCCTTTGCTAAGATTTGTGAAGGCGTTTTTGTTTGATTTGGTGTACTCAATAACCGAAAAACTATTTTGCACAATAATAAATTTGACTAATAACTATGAATGGACTAAATAAAGTAACCTTAACAGGTAATTTGGGAAAAGACCCCGAAACAAAAACAATAGACGAAAAATTAGTAGTTACTAAATTCACAATGGCTACAACCGAAAGCTATAAAGATGAAAAAGGCGAAAAACACAGTGTAACCGAATGGCATAACATAGTATTATGGAACAAACAAGCAGCATTAGCCGCTAAGTATTTAAAAAAGGGAGCAAAATATACTTAGAAGCTGTCTAAATTCACTTAATAATTTTGTTATGTTCTATTTTTCGTCACTTTTCGTTGCATTTTTTGTTGATAGAAGCGCTGCTAGCAACTTCAAAATGCGCCTTAATTGACAAAAAATATAATCATAACAATTCTGAATAATCAAATTTAGATAGCTTCTTAGAGGGGAAAATAAAAACCCGTAGCTATGAAAATAAAGAAGGAATAAAAAAACAAGTAACCGAAATAATAGTTGACCATTTTTTGATGCTTGATAAGCCAGAATAATTTGACTTGTTAATTTAACAAAGTAAAATATATTTGGGGGCAGTAATAAACCCAGAATACGCATTAGAAAATCTATTACGAGTCAAATCTACTTCAAATCAGCATTTCCTTAAATTTTTAAAATGTAGCGCTGCTATGTTTTTAAAATTTAAGAAACTGATTTATTGTACATTTAACTCTCATAACGAAGTTCTAATGCGTATTCTGGGATTAATAACTTTTTTGGTGTAATTGATTAGTAAACATGAATTGGACTGCAAAACTTGTAACCCACCATGCGAAGCCACGCATAGCTGTGTATTTTGAAAAAAATGCAGAGTGGATTGCGCGTATAAAAAAGCTGGAAGGTGTAAGGTGGAGCC